>Ga0207665_10003266_pt1 | contig 10861 bp, 8 predicted proteins | sample LARL112metaG_FD_184351 | JGI IMG/M metagenome (GOLD analysis project Ga0207665, IMG submission 184351) | Corn, switchgrass and miscanthus rhizosphere microbial communities from Kellogg Biological Station, Michigan, USA - LAR L11-2 metaG... | ecosystem: Host-associated > Plants > Roots >...
CCAGATAAAAAAAATCAGCCGCGAATTTCGCGAATAAACACGAATCAAACCTGAAATATGATTCGCGTGTTTCGCGTTGATTCGCGGCCAATTTTCTTTTATCTGCTCTTATCAGCGTTCATCCGCGGCCTCGTCTTCCGGCTGATGGCTGACTGCTGAGTGCTACTGTGGAAACGGCACGTTCTTGGTTCCCGACGCCAGATTCGGATTACATGGCAAATTGACCGGCTGGCTTGCCGGCGAAGGCGGATTCAGGTTGGGGGAGGAGAAGTCAAAAAACTCTGTCATATCGGCCTGAGCTGCGTCGCGCGCGTTCAGGGTCGGCAGGTTGAAGCGCTTCTCCACAAACTTCAAGACCGCCGTGTAGTCCATGGGCGTGTGAGAAACATAATGCGGCTTGGCGAACGGCGAAACAATAATGAGCGGCACGCGGAATCCGGTGCGGACAAAATCGTCCGGCGGATCATTGGGCTGCAGGTCACGCGGCTTGATGCCATCAGGACTGGGCACGTGCATGATGGCCGCGTCAGTCGGATACTTGCCAGACCCCACCGCCTGACCGGAAGCGCCGACCGACAATTCCAGGATAGCCCGTCCGTCGATCATCGGACTCACATGGTCGAACAGCCCGCCGCCTTCATCGAAGGTCTCAATGAAGATCGAATCTTTCCAGGAAGGGCTGTTGATCAGCGCGACAAACAGAGAATTCACGAAAGCCGCCCCGGGCTGTATGTTGTTCGTCTTTCCCGGATGCTCATCGCGCCCTGAGGCAAACCCCGGCTCAATGTATGAGTATGCCGGCAAAGTATTGTTCTGTACGTCCGTAAGGAACTGAGAGATGGGAAAGATATGGTCTTCCTTGGTGGCGCCGTAAGGCTGGAAGTTGCGCAGGGTGGTAATCAGTTTTCCGTCGGGCTGGCGGTCGACTGAATAAATCTTCCAGGAAATGCCCGCGGCATCCAGAAGCTGGAAAATTGTCTTGGCCGTTAACTGGGTGTTAGTGTCCTGCGGCGGATGCACCAGTCCCTGTGAGGTTGCCGCCATGGCGTAGAGCCGGGTATCTTCCGTCTGTGCCGGCTCAGGATTGTACCAGCGATCCGAGGTGGCAAACTGCGTGGCAAACCAGTAAGGCGACGGCATATCTGCCTGCGTGTAATAACCCATGGAGCGTACGCCCTTGGTATCGGGGTCGCCATCGAAAGTTGCCAGGCCCGAGGCGGTGTGGACAAAGCCATCCAGAAGGAGAGGAGCGCTGTCACTGATATCAAAACGGTTGGCGTTGCCATGGCTCTCCAGCCATGCTGCCGAGGTGTTGTAGATGCAGCTTGTCGCCAGATGAAAAGTCCTTATCTGCTGCGTGTCCGGGTTGTCAGTGGGATTGGTAAAGTCGGTTTCCAAATCGTCAGCGTCCCGTCCCAGGCCCAAGCTGGCGCGATAGTCATTGATCTTTCCGAAATAGGCGTCGAAAGACCGGTTTTCCTGCATCATGAAAATGATGTGGTTCACGCTCTGGAGCGAGCCAACCGGCGTAGCTACGGGTGATGGAGTGGGCGTAGGGCCGCCGGAGGTGAGGCCGAGCCCCGCACATCCGGTTAGGAGAAACAGCAACAGAAAAGCAAGAACACACGCGAGCGATACTCTTTTGCAAAGGGTCATAGGGTCTACCTGGAGATGGCGGTTTTGCTGTTGCTGCAACAACAGACGGATTCGAGCAGCAGCTCACATTCATCCCATCTGATGTGTTCTCTCTGCTCCGCGTTGGCTGAGCTGGATTTACCTAGCTTTGACATCCCAAGCAGGTGTTCTGACATCGAAGGTTTTTAGCTGTTCTCAATCCTTTAACAATTTGGACCGAGGACACACTTCGTCAAAGATGCTGGGGACCCTGTAATGAGAATTGCTGTAGTCGGATCAGGTTACGTCGGTCTTGTTGCCGGCGCGTGTTTTGCGGAATTAGGCCATCAAGTCCTTTTAGTCGATAACGATGAACATAAGCTCGCCGAACTCCAACGCGGCGAATGCCCCATCCACGAGAAATTTCTTCCTGAGCTGCTGGAGCGCCATCGCGGCAAGAGCCTGGGCTTTAGCGGCGATCTGGCCGAGGCGGTCCGGCGCAGCCAGCTGATATTCATCGCCGTGGGCACGCCGCCCAAAGATGACGGCGATGCCGACCTCTCTTACGTTGAATCAGTCGCCCAGGGAATTGCCTGCGCCATCGACGACTATAAAGTCATCGTGGAGAAGAGTACCGTCCCGGTTTATACCAATAGCTGGGTGCGCAAGATCATGCTGCTCAACGGCGCCCCGGCCGAGCTTTTTGACGTTGCTTCCAATCCAGAGTTCCTGCGTGAGGGCACCGCGGTGGCGGACTTCCTCTATCCTGACCGCATTGTGGTTGGCGCAGACACTGACCGTTGCGTCGAGACGGTGGCCAAGGCCTATGAGCCGCTGGTGGACGGCAGCTATTACAAGAAGCCTGAAGCCATTCCCGGCCCGGTGACGGGTGAGTTCCACGCGCGTTTGATCCGCACCAGCGCCAAGAGCGCTGAGCTGATCAAGCACGCTTCGAACGCCTTCCTGGCGATGAAAATTTCCTTTATTAATGCCGTGGCCAGCGTGTGTGAGGCCGTGGGCGCTGACGTGGAGCAGGTGCGGGAAGGCATCGGAACGGATTCGCGTATCGGGCGGCGCTTCCTCTCGCCCGGCGTCGGCTATGGCGGATCATGCTTCCCTAAAGATCTGCTGGCTTTTCGCTCCGTGGCGCGGGAAAACGGCTGCCACTTCGGCCTGCTGGACGAAACCGTAAGAGTGAATGAAGAGCAGCGCAACCGCTTCATGCGCAAAGTCCGCAAAGCGCTCTGGACTTTGAAAGGCAAGAAGCTGGCTGTACTTGGCCTGGCCTTCAAGAACGGCACGGACGACCTGCGCGAATCGCCTGCCGTCGCCATTATCAGGTCGCTGTTAAAAGAGGGCTGTTCCATTACGGCGTATGATCCGGCAGCCATGCATCGCGCAGCGGAAGAATTTGGCCCCAATAGCCCTGTCAAGTTCGCGGGCGGCGCTTATGAAGCCCTGGAAGGCGCTGACGCCTGCCTGGTGCTCACCGAGTGGGAAGATTTTGCCGCTCTGGACCTGGGCCGGGTGAAGCAGCTCTTGCGTTATCCAATCGTGGTGGACGGCCGGAACCTGTTCCAGCCGGCCCTCATGGAGGCCGCGGGGCTCAATTATTACAGTGTTGGACGCCCCGACGTCGTTGGGGAGCGTCCGGTAGCGATCAAGGCTGCTCTGAAGGAAGCGGCCAGGCAGAATGAAGCAGCCTAGCCGTTTCGTCAGTTGCAATTGCGGTGATCAATTGAGAGGTAAGTTTCCCGGGAGTTGGGCCATGCTTTCCGTAGTAGTACCGATTTACAACGAAGAAGAAAATATTATCGCCTTTCACGCAGCCGTCAAGGCGGTAATGGAGGCGATGGAAGAACGCTGGGAGATCGTTTACGTGAATGACGGCAGCCGTGACGGCTCCCTCTCTCTGCTGCTGGAAATCCAGCGGCGCGACCCTCGCGTAGCCGTATTGGAGTTTTCCCGCAATTTTGGCCACCAGGCGGCCCTCACCGCGGGCCTGCAGGTGGCCAAAGGCGACGCCGTGATGCTGATGGATGGCGACTTCCAGGACCCGCCGGAAGTCCTGCCGCGGATGGTGCGGGCATGGAAAGATGGCGCTAAAGTGGTGATCGCTGAGCGCTCCAGCCGCGCGGACAAAGGTCTCCGCGGCAAGCTGTTTCCCCTGTTCTATAAAGTAATGGGGCTGATCTCGGATTTTCCCATCCCTCTGAACGCCGGCATTTTCGGCCTTTTGGACCGTCAGGCCGCTGATTCAATCATCAACCTCCAGGAAGGCAACCGGTATCTTCCCGGCCTGCGGGCCTGGGTGGGCTTCCCCACGGCGATTGTGTATTACGAGCGCGCGGGCCGGGCCGCGGGCGAAGCCAAGCAAACGCTGCCCAAGCTCTTCAAATACGCCATGGACGCGATCTTCAGCTTCAGCTATAAGCCTCTGCGCCTGGGACTGGTGCTGGGCGTCGGCGTGCTTGCGTTCACGCTCTTTCTCTCGCTGGTGAATTTGGGCAATACCATGTTTCACCTGAAGTATTTCGGCATAATACCGGGCGCGGGACATATCGGAACGCTCCTCGCCATTTTGTTTCTTGGCAGCGTCCAGCTCATCTGCATGGGATTGCTGGGTGAATACATCGGAAGAATCTATGATGAGGTTCGCCGGCGTCCGCTCTACCTGGTCCACAAACTGCACCGCGCGGAAGCCGAAGGCGTTCTCCGCTATACGTCAGACAAATCGCTTGCCGCGGTTGAAGATTCAGTCGCATAAAGCGGCCACGCGGTCCCGCTTTTTGCACAGGCCACTTCACCTCCCGGTAGCGAATTTTCACGGGTAAGTAACTTAGTTCCTCTCTTCCTTCTTCGTGATGGGCCGCTATTTTTGCGGCTTGGGCATACTCTGCCATCGTAGTACCTGACTAAGAGTCAAAACCTATGTAATTAAGGACTCTCCCGATACATCCAGAGTAGATGCACTCGTAACCTCTGCTCCTCAAGACCAAGCACCCTAGCTCTGAAGGAGTACGCATCATGAAAAATGCACTTCGGTTATTGATTGCGACCATGACTCTGGCCACCGCAGCCTTTGCGGGAGTCTCGGTGAGTTCCCCCGCCGCCGGATCCACAGCAGGGTCTCCTGTCCACTTCGTCGCCTCGGCAACATCCGCCAATCCCGTGACCGCCATGAGGATCTACGTGGACAACATCAGCGTCTACCTGGTTTCAGCCAGCAAGCTTGACACGCTGGTGACAATGTCGGCCGGAACGCATAACGTCGTGGTCCAGGCTTGGGATTCAACCGGAGCGGTCTTCAAGACCCCGTTGAGCCTCACCGTAAGCGGCACAACCCCGAGCCCGACACCCACCCCAACTCCAGCGGTCTTCCCCACGCCCCCTTCAACCGCGGTGATCAAAGGCAATATCGACCAGATGGCGGGCTGGGAGAGCTGCACGGTATGCGCCGGCGCGAATGCGGCGGGTCCCGTGGCAACGTATTCGATGGTGGAGAACCAGGCGTCTCCTTCGCTGGACGGCGCTTCAGCCAAATTCAGCATCAGCGGAACCACCCCTTACTCTGACGCCTTGTGGTGGAAGCAGCTTGGCGCCGCCGATTTCGCCACGCACCTCAAATACGACGTGGATTTCTACATCACCAACCCCGGCGTGGCCCAGGCCCTGGAGTTTGACAACAACCAGTCCAACGGCGTCCACAAGTTCATTTACGGGACGCAGTGCAACATCAAGGGCAACCACTGGGACGTGTGGGGGAACGCAGCCGGCAACTGGCTTTCCACCGGGATTCCCTGCGCTCCGCCGGCCGCCTTTGTCTGGCACCATCTGACCTGGGAATTTCAGCGGACGGCGACGAATGTGATCTTCGTCGGCTTCACCTATGACGGCGTGACGCATTACGTAAACCGCAGCTATCCTGCCCGCGCCTCAAGCGTGCATGAGATGAATGTGGCTTTCCAGATGGACGGAGATTTTGCCATGCATGCCTATTCCACCTGGCTGGACAAGGTCACGCTCACGTACTGGTAGTGCTAAGGGTGCTCGATCCAGAGGGAACTTGTCTCAGACTTGAGTGCAGATGTTAATTTGCGCTCAACATTCATGAATGCGAAAAGGAGCGGATTTACATCCGCTCCTTTTGCTTTTTGGAACTAAGTTTGTGCCTTAATCACTTAGTAGTCCGCGATTTTTAGTTTCTCGCGCGGAAGGCCGAAAAGGGTTGAAGCAGAGTAGATGCGTCGTTACTCTCAGCTTCGCCGTTGGAAATGGCGGCTAACAAAAACCCCTGGAGTAAAAGTAGTGATGGTAAAGAAAACAACAAAGAGCATGTTCATTCTCGCAGTTGCACTGTTCCTTTTGGCGGCCGCTTCGCTTCCTTCATCCGCCCAGACAGTCAAGAGCCAGATCCAGAGAATGACCGGGTGGCAAAATTGCGTGGCCTGCGCCGGCGCCAACGCCGCCGGTCCGGGCGCGTCCATTTATACGGCAACTACCTCATCGCCTTCCATGAGCGGTGTGTCCAGAGTCTTCTCCATCGCCAGCACCAATCCCTACGCCGATGCCCTGTGGTGGAAGCAGCTTGGCGCAGCCAATGGCGCTTACAACCTCAAGTACGATGTCTCCTTCTACCTGACCGCGCCTCAGAACGCCCAGGCGTTGGAATTCGACAGCAACCAGGCCAATGGCAGCAGGCGCTGGATCTTCGGCACGCAGTGCAACATCGCCGCCGGCCAATGGGACGTCTGGGGCAACGCCAATGGCAACTGGATTCACACCGGAATCCCCTGCTCCATGCCTTCGGCCTACAAATGGCACCATCTCACCTGGGAATTCAAGCGCAACGGCAGCTATGTTGACTACATCGCCCTCACGTATGACGGCGTGAAGCATTACGTCAACCGCAATTACACCTCACGAGCCTCCAGCGTGAATGAGCTGAACGTGGCAATCCAGCTCGATCTCAAGGGCAACCACGCTGCCTACAAAGAGTGGGTTGATAACGTGACGCTCACCTACTGGTGAGACAAAAGTTTGTTCCTGTCGGCTCCGCTCCCGGGTACGGACCCGGGAGCTTTTTTATTGAGAAAAATACGGTTCCCCTTTTATTCGCTATATGATAAAAATATAAAGTACTCCCCGCAGCAAGGGAGAATCCACCAGCGCCACCAATCAGGCAGGGCGCTCCTTTGATGGAGACGCCGCATGGAGAGAATGAATGGCCGATGAAAGACAGGAAAAGACCCGGGCGATTGATCTTGCGCTCTCACAGATAGAAAAACAGTTTGGCAAAGGCTCCATCATGCGATTGGGCAGCAAGGAAGCCATTGTTCCCATCGCCGTGATCTCTACCGGGTCGATTTCATTCGACGCGGCCCTCGGCGTGGGCGGCTTTCCCCGCGGACGCGTGGTTGAGATCTTTGGGCCGGAATCGAGCGGCAAGACGACCGTGGCCCTGCAGGTGATCGCCGAGGCGCAAAAGACCGGCGGCATGGCGGCTTTTGTCGACGCCGAACACGCGCTCGATCCCATTTATGCCAGAAAGCTGGGCGTGGACGTGGACAATCTGCTGGTGGCCCAGCCTGACTACGGCGAACAGGCCCTGGAGATTGCCGAGGCCCTGGTCCGTTCCAACGCCATTGACGTGCTGGTGGTCGATTCCGTGGCGGCGCTTGTCCCCAAGGCCGAACTGGAAGGCGAAATGGGAGACAGCCACATGGGTCTTCAGGCGCGCCTGATGTCGCAGGCGCTGCGCAAGCTCACGGGCATCGTTTCCAAGTCGCGCACCTGCCTGGTCTTCATCAACCAGATCCGCGAAAAGATCGGCGTGATGTTCGGCAATCCTGAAACCACCACCGGCGGCCGCGCGCTCAAATTTTATTCTTCTGTGCGCGTCGATATCCGCCGCATCGCCGCCATCAAGGATGGCGACGTGGTGGTGGGCTCCCGCACCAAAGTTAAAGTGGTAAAAAACAAGACCGCCGCCCCGTTCCGCGAAGCCGAATTCGACATTATGTATGGCGAAGGCATTTCCCGCGAAGGCGACCTGCTGGACCTGGGCGTGGCCAAGGAAATCGTGGAGAAATCCGGCGCCTGGTTCAGCTACAAAGGCGAACGCATTGGCCAGGGACGCGAAAACGTGAAGCAGTTCCTGAAAGAAAACAAAGACCTGACGGCCAAGCTCGAGGCTGAACTGAGGAAAGAGCTGGGGCTGCATATTCTTGTCCCCGAACCGCCGTCGCCAAGCCAGGAGCAAAAACAGGCTGCCGCTGCCCACGCGAAAGGCCCGGTAGGAAAACGGTAGTCCCGCATCGCCTGTTCCAGAAGCAGAGGCGCAGATGATGCGCCTCTGGTCTTTCCTTCATGCCGGTGAATCAGGGCAGCAAGCCATACACGGTCAATTGGTTTGCTCCACCGACGTAAACATGGCCGTTCGCGACTGTGGGAGAGGTAAATTTCAGGGCTTTACCGGCGGTATCGCGCGTTCCCGCCTGAGTGCTGTTGTATAGCTCCTGCAATGTCGAGCCATCATAAGCATGCAGTACCGCCGGACCAGGGGTATTGATGGTCCCGTCCGGGGTGCCTCCCACGTAGGCATGCAGATCAAGCGCCCAGAGAATCGAACTGCTTCCATTGGTTGAGATCATCGGTGAGGTCCCGGGATAGAGGAATACCGTGCTGGTCTGGGCGGCCGGGGCGGTGGAAAGCAAGCCATTGGAGAAGATAAACCGTTCCAGCGGCTCATTCACTTCCCCAAAATAAATTGAAGCTCCCAATGCCGCCGGGGTCGCAAACAGCCCATTCGTGGGCTCCGGATTGCCGAGCGTCAACGTCTGCACGTCACTGTTTGTGGTGGAATTGAACTTCCCCATGTTGCTGCGGTTGATGACGTAGATCTTTCCGTCTTTGCCCCCGACCACCACCAGGTTGGGAGCCGCGGCGCCGGCTTGCGTTGAAGGCAGAATCGGCCCGGCGGCGCCCAGATCCAGATCATTGGCGGTGAGGTCCGCGGTGTTGAACGGCGTAAAGTAGTCCAGCCTTACCAGCGCTCCCGATTGCAAAGCCAGCTTCAGGACGGTGTTGCCCGCGTCCCGCCCGCCTGTATTGAGATCGAACGCGCCATTTCCTGTAGCGAGATAAATATTGCCCGAAGTGTCCGCCGCCGGGCCATCGCCGCTCTGCCAGATTGCGCTTGCGCCCTGGTCAGGGCTGGTGCAGAAAACTGCTACCTGATGCAGCACCCCCGTACCCTGCGCACTGTAAGCAAACAGCCATCCGTTGTAGGGAAGCTGGTCGCCGTTGGAGCCATAAGCGATGTAAACGTTGCCGTTGAGCAGCAGCAAGGCAGGGCGTTGCAGATGCTGCTTAGGCACAAAGGGAACGCGGCCATTCACGGACAGGGCAGGATAAGTCCCGGGGACTGATGCCTGAATTTTTATCGGCCCGCCGAACTTTTCCGCTCCCGTGGCAAGACTGAGCGCATGCAGCCGATGAACAATGGTCCCGTTTTCGCTGGTGGAGACAGCCACATAGAACGTGCCGGTCGAGGTATCGATGACTGGGGTGCTGCTGATGCTGATCTCGGGCGAAATCAGGGCATTGGCCGGCTTGGAAATCGTCGTCACGCCAGCGGAAGGATTGATGAAGCTGCGCTTCCAGAATGGCGAAGCAGACCTTCCATCGGCGTCAAAGGCATAGACGCTGCTGTGTTCTGTCGCCACGAAAACAACATTGTGCTTTGCTCCTGCGATGGTGAGATTTGCCACATACAGCGGCTGCGCATAGATCTGGCCATCCACCGCGCGAGAGAAAAGCTTGCCAAACGTGGCTGACTTCACGGTAGACGCGGTAAGCGCGAACTCCTGCAGGTTGACCCCGCTGCGAAACCGATCGGCATGATAGGTGAACATGCCGGGATAGTCGGTCACCCAGGCCGTGGCGGACCCGGTTGCGGTGGACTGGACCACGCTTCTGGCAGTGATCTTGTGAGTGCTGCGCCTTGCCGGCGGCCGGTAGAATCCCGAAGTGGAAATCGTGCCGACCGTGGAATTGCCGCCCACAATTCCATCTACCGACCACACAACCGCGTGGTTTGTGGTGTTGACTACCGTGGCCGTGAACTGTTGCGGCTCAGTCAGAGTGAGCGCCGCGCGCGCCGGATGTACGGTGACGCCGACGGCGGCGAACGCGCTGGATCCAAGACAGAGCTGAATCAGCCCAAAGAGAAGTGCAGATATGCGGATGGCTTTCATAAAGGGGCCTGTTTTTCGCCAGGGAAGCTATGTGGTTGGACTGTTACCTGTGCACCAGGGATGCCCGGCCAGCCGGTCAGGCGGCGGATTACATCGAATATAAATAAATTATGAACTGGAAAGACAGGCAGAGCGTATTCTTGCCTGAGGCGTGATGGACAATTCCAGGTGAAAAGAATTCTGCGAGCCATGCTGTTGTTACTCTTGGCGGTTTATCTCGGCTTTCTGCTATTCGCCCTGTTTCTCTCAGACAGCATGATTTTCCTGCCGCATCCTTCTTCCTACAAAGATTCGGCGGAGATCCTGAAGATCACCACGGCCGGCGGAAAGAAAATCTCCGCCGTCTATCTTCCTAATCCTGCCGCCAAATTCACCTTGCTGGTGAGCCACGGCAACGCCGAGGACCTGGGAGACGACAAGTACTGGCTGGATGGCCTGCGGCACGCGGGCTTCAGCGTGTTTGCCTATGACTATGAGGGATACGGAACCAGCGAAGGCAAACCCAGTGAGAAGGCCTGTTATGAAGACGAGGCTGCCGCGTATGAGTTCCTTGCGGTCGATCTGCAAACACCCCCTGACCGCATCATTATTTTTGGGCGATCGGTAGGCTCAGGACCGGCAGCCTACATTGCGGCAAAAAGACCGTCAGCCGGGGTGGTCCTGCAAAGCCCGTTTGTTTCCGCCTTTCGCGTACTCACCCGGATCCCCTTGCTGCCGTTCGATAAATTTCCCAACTACAAGTACATTCGGCACATTCACAGCCCGGTCTTAATCATGCACAGCCGCGCGGACTCCGTGATCCCCTTCTGGCATGGACAAAAGCTCTTTGACCTGGCGAACCGGCCAAAGCAGTCATTCTGGGCCGTTACTCCCGACCACAATGAAATGGAGCTGGTAAAAGGCTATGACGAAGCGATCCAGTCGTTTGCCGCCACGCTGGACAAAGCAGAGCCTGCGTCCCTGCCGCCGCTGCCTGCGCCGAGAGTGCC
>Ga0207665_10003267_pt1 | contig 10860 bp, 9 predicted proteins | sample LARL112metaG_FD_184351 | JGI IMG/M metagenome (GOLD analysis project Ga0207665, IMG submission 184351) | Corn, switchgrass and miscanthus rhizosphere microbial communities from Kellogg Biological Station, Michigan, USA - LAR L11-2 metaG... | ecosystem: Host-associated > Plants > Roots >...
AAGAAGCGGCTGCTACATGAAGAGTGAGGCCGGAATATGTTTGGACCGGATTACCATTAGGGCTTAAGCCATCAGTAGGATTTAACAGGCGGCGGCCGGCTCGTGAGAGCCTGGAAGGCAATGGAGCCGGCACCGCCTGTTTCCCGTTTCCTCTACCGTAGGGCAGTATAGCGAATAAAAAGCGAAAGTCAAGTGGGCTGACATTCATTTCCTTGAGGTGCTCCGTCTTTTCTGGACTCGGAAAGAAGCAAGAGACGGAGTCGGCTCCGGAGCCGGAAGTGGCGCAGGAGGCGGCTGCTGCGAAAAATGAGAGTTTCGTTTTTATGGTCCGGAAAATTCTTGAAATTAGAAAATTTTGCGGAATGTCCAGAACAGAAAGCCAGACAGCATCATCGCAACTGGCAGCGTAAGTACCCAGGCCATCAGCAGGTTGCGAACCGTACCCCACTGCAAGCCAGAGTGATTTGCTGCCATGGTTCCGGCAACGCCAGACGAAAGCACGTGCGTGGTACTGACAGGCAGGCCGAAGGCGTCGGCGGCTCCGATGGTGGCCATTGCAGTAATCTCCGCCGCAGCACCCTGTGCGTACGTGAGATGGTTTTTGCCGATTTTTTCGCCGACGGTGACCACGATGCGCTTCCAGCCAACCATAGTGCCAAGGCCGAGCGCAATGGCGACCGCAACCTTGACCCAAAGAGGAATGAACCGAGTGGCGCGATCGATGTGTCCTTTGTAGTTTTTCAAAACGGCGACATCGGCGGCGGCAATTTCGGGTTTGCCGCTCTTCTGCATGATGCGCAGCGCTTCGCTGGTGAGATACATGTCATTGCGGAAGTTGCGAACCTTGTCGTTAGGAACTTTGGCTAGATCCTTGAAAAGCGCCATTTCCGTCCCGACATCGTTGATGAGCGTGCGCATCGCCAGCATGGTGTTGGGCTTGAATTCTTTGGTGCGGATGAAGTCGGTAACGTCCTCGCGCGGGTCGCCGATCGCGGCGCTGGGTGAAACGTATTTGTTCAGTGTTTCTGCAGCCTGCTGTGACACGGCGATAAAATCTTGTGTCTGACGCGGAGTTACAGCGTGGTTTAACGCGTAAGTCGTCGGAACGGTACCGATCAGGATCAGCATGATCAGTCCCATGCCTTTTTGGCCATCGTTCGAACCGTGGAAAAAGCTGACGCCGGTGCAGGTAAGCACTAGCAAGCCGCGAATCCAGAATGGGGGAGGCGCAGTTCCTTCCGGGGCTTCGTAGAGCTTCTTCTCCTTCACCAGCAGTTTCATCAGGATCAGCAGCAATGCGGCGCAAACGAAACCTACCATCGGGGAAATCAGCAGCGATTTGCCGATATTGGCAGCTTGCGCCCAGTCCACGCCGCTAGTGCCGGTGCGCGCAGCCATCAGTTGATTGGCAATGCCAACTCCGATGATCGAGCCGATCAAAGTATGCGAGCTGGATGCGGGTAAGCCGAAATACCAGGTGCCGAGATTCCAGAGGATGGCAGCCACGAGCAGCGCGAATACCATGGCGAATCCTGCGCCGCTTCCGACTTGCAGGATCAGTTCCACCGGCAGCAGTGAGACGATGCCGAAGGCGACGGCGCCGGTGGACAGAACCACGCCGAGAAAGTTGAAGAAGCCGCTCCAGACCACCGCGATGTGCGGATCGAGTGTGTGGGTATAGATGACCGTCGCGACGGCGTTGGCGGTGTCGTGGAATCCGTTTACGAATTCAAAGCCCAACGCCACGAACAGCGCAACGCCAAGCAGGAGATACGGCAAGGTGGAGCCGACCTGCATCGTCCTCAAGTCGCGCGAAAGATTCCATCCGATATAACCGATGCCGATGACTAATACACCGACGAAAATCAGTGTGCCAATGAGCCCGGGGCCCTTTGCAATTTTATCGTGAACGGTGGAAACGGTCGGCGCAGTAGTTGCGGTTGCAGAAGTGGTTGCAGCGATGGCCATGGAAACTCCTTGGACCGTGGACCGGTCAGGCCGGATAGGGTTTGCGAGTTATAAGGGAGATTTGTTACGGCAAGGTGAAGGGTGCATTCCGATTTGTTCACATTGGGCGTTGAAAACGTATGGTTGACAAGGTTGGGTTTGCGCGGCAAGTTGGAGGGGCCATGAGCTCAACCAACGTCTTGCTGCTGGCACTGCTGATCGGTATTTTTACCGGCTTGCGTGCGCTGACGCCTGCGGCTGCAGTTGCGTGGGGCGCGCATCTTGGGTGGCTCAAGTTGCAATCGCCGCTATCGTGGCTTGGATCATTGCCGGCGGTGATTTTGTTTACGCTGTTTGCCATCGGTGAATTGATTGCGGACAAGCTCCCTAAAACGCCTAGTCGCACGGCACCGCCCGGCTTGATCGGACGAATCGTGCTGGGAGCGCTGTCGGGCGGAGCAATTTATATGGCGGGGGCGCAGCAGTCGTGGCTGTTGGGCTGCGTCGTGGGTGTGGCAGGCGCAATGGTTGGAGCTTACGGCGGTTATCAGGTTCGAACGCGGCTTGTGAAAACTCTTCGCTCGCCTGACTACGTGATCGCGGTTCTTGAAGATCTCGTGGCGATTTGCGGTTCGCTGTGGGTTGTTTCCCGCTTCTAAAGACCATTCATAGGCATGTAAGTTCGGCTCATCATTCGTGCTTGAGGGCGGACTCGCGCGGCAGTACTGTTGGCACTTTCGCTGAGGTGAACTGATGGCTGAAAATTCTTCAAAGCACTACGACGCCATCGTGATCGGTTCCGGGCAAGCGGGAACGCCGCTTTGCCAGGCGCTGGCCGGCGCAGGTATGCGTACCGCTCTGGTGGAACGCGAATACGTCGGCGGCACGTGCGTAAACGTTGGCTGCACGCCTACTAAAACGATGGTTGCCAGTGCGCGTGTGGCGTATCTTGCGCGGCGGGGCGCGGATTACGGCGTACACACCGGTGAATTGAAGATAGATATGGCAAAAGTCCGCGAACGAAAGCGCGCGATTGTCGATCTTTTTCGAAATGGAAGCCAGAGCAAAATTCAGAAGACAGCAAATCTGGAATTGATTTTTGGCGAAGCTGAATTTACTGGCGCGAAAACGATCCGAGTACGGAAAGAGGACGGCGGCGAACTTATCCTGTCTGCTGACAAGTTTTTCATCAACGCCGGATGCCGGCCGGCGGTGCCTAAGGTCGAAGGATTGAGTGGCGTGCCGTATTTAAACAGCACGAGCATCATGGAGCTGGATTCTGTGCCGGAGCACCTGCTGGTTCTTGGCGGAGGCTACATCGGCTTGGAATTTGGGCAAATGTTTCGCAGATTTGGGAGCCGCGCAACCATCGTGCAGTCGGGTGCGCAGTTGTTGCGCGGCGAGGATGCGGACGTCGCCGAAACGGTGCTGCAGATCCTGCATGAAGACGGCATTGACGTGAAGTTGAACTCGAAGGCAGCGCGAGTCACAAAGTCGGCGACCGGTATCATACTCACGATTAACAGCAGCAAAGGATCGGAAGAAATAAGCGGTACACATTTGTTGGCTGCAGCGGGACGCGTGCCAAACACCGATTGGCTGAACACCGAAGCCGCGGGAATCACAACCGACAAGCAGCAATATATTCAGGTGAATGAACGGCTGGAAACGAGCGCTGAAGGTATCTTCGCGCTTGGCGATATCAAAGGCGGTCCGGCGTTTACGCACATTTCCTACGATGACTTTCGCATCATTCGTACCAATGTCATCCAGAAGGGAAATGCTTCGATAAAGGACCGGCTTGTGCCATATACGTTGTTTATTGACCCGCAAGTCGGGCGCGTTGGCATGAGCGAGAACGAAGCGCGATCGTCGGGCCGAAAAATTCGCGTCGCGAAAATGCCGATGAATTACGTGGCGCGAGCGCTGGAACTTGATGAAACCCGCGGTTTTATGAAGGTGATCGTTGATGCCGACACAGCCCAGATGTTGGGCGCTGCGATTCTGGGCATTGAGGGCGGCGAAATCATGGCACAGGTGCAATTGGCGATGATGGGCAAGCTCCCGTATACGGTCTTAAAAGACGCGGTGTTCGCGCACCCGACGATGGCGGAATCGCTGAATAATCTTTTCGGGCATTTCGTGGAGTAGTAATGCGAGAGGGTGATCGCCGCGAACGCCTAATCCCGTTTGCTAGAAAACGCGGCCTAGCTGGAAGTACCACTTGCGGTGGCCGGCGTCGCCGAAGCTGCCGCCGATCACGAGAGGTCCGAAGGCGGTTTCGGCGAGGACGCCGGCGTTGATGTCATTTGGAAAGCCGCTCTGCTGCGGAAATCCGTACATTTTGGCGAACTCATAGCTCCCGATCACGTAAATTCTCTTGCCAAGAAACGGCGGCAAAGTGAACAAATCGTGCAGATAGCCTAGCCGGAAAAGATAATACTGATTGCCGAAAAGTTCGTTGGTGCCGTACGCGCCGAGGCGAAGAGGGCCGCCCAGAAAGAATTGTGGAACCGGACCGGTGTCGCGCGTGCCGAACGTTGTGCCGCCTTGCGCGGTTACAAATATCGATGCTGGCGTGGTGATGGGCTGGAAAAATTGGATTTGACCTTCCATCGTTGGAAATCCCTCCGGCGCTCCGGGACTGGTGTCATACCGGCGAAAAGTAATTTGCGCAGTGTAGCCACGTCGAGGAATCACCGGGTCGTCGGCATGGTCGACGAGGAAATGCAATTTTGCGTTTCCGGTGCGCCCTGAGATGGAAGGGAATTGCGGTTGTCCCAAACGGACGCGCGCATCGAGATCGCCAATTTCATATCCGAAACGAATTTCGCTGAAACGATTGAATCCGTAACCGATATCGGCGCCAATACTGGCATCGTTGCGGCCGTAAATCACGAGCGGATCGGAACGCCGAAAAATCTTGAATTGCGAGTAGCTGGCCGCAGCATGAGGCGCGACAAACCATTTGCTGGTGGCGGTCAGCGGTTTGTAAAGTTCACTGGAAATGCCGTAAGTATTTCCAAACAGAGCGTCGGTTCGCCACTCGGAGCGATATCCGGCCACATCCATCAGCGTCAGGCGTACGGCCTGGGTAAACGTGACGTCGGCACTTTCCGAACCGTCTACTTCAAACGCAAATTGCAGATACGGCGGGGCATAGCCTTTTTCATGAACCATGATCAACAACCCGGATTGGTCGCCGTCTTGTATCTGGCTGTAGCCGACAGAGTCAAATTTACCGATGCCGGTTAAACGAGTGAGTAATCCATCCAGAGTTTTCGTGTCGAGCGGCTTGCCAAGTAGCGGCTGCAAGAAGTTCTGAATATGTTTTGCAGCGTCTGCATTCGTTCCTTGCACTTGAATAAATTGCGGCGTCGGTGCCGAACTGCGACGTCGTGCATCCCTCGCTTTCAGGTATGCCCGCCACTCTTCATCTTTTAGTGCAAAGGGCTCCAAGACTCGAGCCTTTTCTTCGCTGGCCCGCCGCCCTTTCTCGATGATGATTTTTGATTTTTCATACTGGATCGAGCTGTACTCGTGCAAGTCCACATTGACAACCAGATCCGCAGCGGAAAGACCGCGAATTTCATTTTCGCGAACGATCAAGTCCACGGAGTGTCCCAGCACGCTGAATAGCGATTGGATTTCTTCCGGCCTGACGGGGGAAGTTTCCAGATGAATGGCAATCACCACTTCCGCGCCCATTTTTCGCACAACATCGGTAGGAAGATTGCCTACCAGTCCACCGTCGACAAGCACCTGGTTGTCCCGGCGGACGGGATTGAACAACCCCGGAATGGACATTGTGGCGCGCATCGCTTGCGGCAGGCTGCCATCGCTGAAAACGACTTCCTTGCCGCTCACAAGATCGGTGGCGACGCAGCGATAGGGAATCGGCAAGTCGTCAAACGATTTCAGATTTCCATACGGCAGCGTTTCGCGATCAATCAGCAAATTAATCTGGTGCCCGGCATTCAAACCTGCAGGCAGCGACAGGCCCTTCTTCAGACCGAGCTGAATTAAAGTCGGATAATCACGGGCATCTTCTTTGCGGCGATACGATAAATCTTCATACGGCGTTTGCCCGCCGATGATGATGTCCCAATTCTGTCGTTCGACAAGCTCTTGCAGTTCCTTCGGGCTTTTTCCAATCGCGTAGAGCCCGCCGACAAGGCCACCCATGCTGGTGCCCGCAATGTAATCGACCGGAATGTGATGATCTTCGAACCATTGCAGAACTCCGATATGCGCCAGACCCAGCGCGCCGCCGCCTTCCAGAGCGATGCCAATTTTCGGGCGCGAACGTTTCGCCTGCGCGGGTTCGTTCGCGGGCCCGTTTGTGGAGTTGGTCTGCGCCGCCGCAAATATTGGCATCAGAAAGATCGCAACGAGTAGAGAAGCGATGCGCAAGATGCGGTTCATTGAACCTCCAGGCTACAAACAAAAACTGTGGGGTCGCTCGTGTAAGGTCGACTAATTTTACTTGGAATCGCGCAATCGTCCATTCGCTTCAAGCTGAGGATTTATTTTCTTGCAGCAGATTTCCGCCGTCCACCACTAGCGATTGCCCGGTGATATAGGACGCGTCAGGCGAGGCGAGAAAGCAAACAGCTGCGGCAACTTCATCCGGAGTGCCCGCGCGGCCAAGGGGAGTTGCGCGCGCCGCAATTTTTTCCGACTCCGTGGAAGACGCGGTTTGAATCCATCCCGGAGCCACCGCGTTGAAGGTAATTCCGAAAGACGCAGATTCAAGCGCCGTGGCGCGCATCATTCCGTCCATGGCGGATTTGGCCGCGCCATACGCAGCTGATCCGGGCGAACTGACGAGTGGGCCGGTCACGGAGGAGACATTCACGATGCGGCCATATCTTTGCTGCTTCATGACCGGAAGCGCTGCGCGCGCCATCAGGAAAGCAGTGTTGAGTGAAATCTCGAGTTGCCGCTGCCAGTCGGACAACCGAATGTTTTCGAGGAGCGTCGATTCCATCGAGCTTCCCGTCTGAATCATGCCTGCGTTGTTCACCAGAATGTCGATCCGTCCAGACCAGGCCAGAACGGAAGCGACGAACTGTTTAACCTGCTCTTCGAAGGTCAGGTCTGCAACAGCTTGAAAAATGCGCGAGCGCGAAGCGTCCAATTCAAGCGCGCGTTCGGAAATGCGCGCGGTGGTCGATGTGATTGCAACTCTAGCTCCCTGCGCAAACAACCTCCGCGCAACTGCGTACCCGATTCCTTCCGTGCTGCCTGCGCCGGTGACAATCGCAACCTGGTTTGCAAAGTCTTGTGGCAAGCGGCCTCCGATGAATCGATTTTGCTGCGTCGGAATTTTCTCAGATTCTTTATCGAGAAGAAATGGGCGGAAACAGATCTCGCAAATATGCGGCGAATTCTTCTATCCTAGTGTGAACGGGAAAGAATCCGAGAGGTACAACTTCCATGAGCAAACAGAATCGCCTGGATAAACTGGATACGCTGCACCACGCCGCGCTTCGTGTGAAAGACGTGAAGGAAGCCGTGGAATGGTACACGCAACGATTCCACTGCAACGTGGAATATCAGGATGCCACTTGGGCCATGCTGGCGTTTCAAAATGTGCGTCTGGCGTTTGTTCTAGCGGAACAGCATCCGCCCCACATCGCGATTGTGGGTGATCCTGCAGCCTTTGGTGAGCCGAAAATGCACCGCGACGGAACAGCTTCTGTTTACCTGAAAGATCCCGACGGCAACAATGTGGAAGTCATGTCGCCGGCAGCAGAAGCCGCACCCGCTGAGAGAAACTGAACGCGAATGTTAAGCGTGGCCGGGAAGCGGGCGCTATTTGGCGCGTCTTGAAAATAGCTCCTGCAAATTCTATCTGAAGTCCGGTCAGGGCAGCTTCACGCCATCTTTAATGGTCTTTTTGTCTTTCGCAACGCTTAACAGCGATGGATAAAACTGCACGAAGGAATGTTCCACGGCCGCGTTCTGGTCGTGGCATTTCCAGCAATCGTTTTTTCCTGGGGACGTGGCGGTGCTGGATCTTTCGTTGGCATCGAATCCGAAGTACGCCCACTTGTCCGGAAAGCGCGAAGCATCCTTCACTTCCACATCCAGGCCCATCAATTCCGTTTGAAAGTGGCCGTGCTGATTGATAGAGCCTTTCGATTGCGAGCCGTAGATTTCCAGCACGAACATGGTTTTCTCCGGCCACGTGCCATGTTCCAGGAAATAGTCGTAATCCGCCGGGGGCACAAACACGTTTGTGAACATCAAATGGTCCTGCTCAGATGCCGCGCCTTGGGAATAGCTCATCCCGTATCCGGACGACAAAAAAGTCCATTTACGGTAACCCTCGGGGCGAACGAGTTTGCCATCACTGGTAAATTCGGGAGTTCCGGTTGGCTTTGGCGAACCGGCAGCCGCATTGCTGGGGGCCTTCTCGATGGCAATAATCGCAAACACTGCGATGAAGATCGCAAGAAAAATCGATCTGGGCACGGATTCCTCCATTAAACGAATTAGCGACCGCAAGTGTGCATCGTTGTAAGAAAAGGGTATAGAACAAAACAAACATGACGTACAGATGCTAAACAGCGGCGATTTGGGAATGAAAGAAAGAGCGGAATTTGCCGGGCGTTTGTCCGGTGCAGGATTTAAAAACCCGGCCCAGGTGACTCTGATCCGCGAAGCCGGCATCGCTTGCAACATTCGCAAGATCGGCCCAGCCCGCGGACAGGGAGCGGCAGGCATATTGCACCCGCAGACGGTTTGTGAATTCCGCCATGGTGCAGCCATAGTGTTTGCGAAATACGCGCGATAGATGGATCGGGTGCACGCCGACCTGTCTTGCGATTTCTTCCAGCGTCAGCGAGTCGCGGTAACACTCGGAAAGCAATTCCAACGCGCGATCGAGCCATGCAGGCCGCGATTTCTCCGCATGGACACGCGCGCCGCTGACACGGGCCAGCATGTCGCCGCAGAGTTCCTGCAGTTCCAGCGCGCCCAGTGTTTTGCAAGCGAACAAGCGATACAGCCGAAGCGCGAGCCAAGTGATTTCGGAGGCGCACAGGTCGGGCACAAACTGCGGCGCGGTAAGAAACTGCCGTGTGTTCGACAAATATGAGTTTCGCAGCTCCACGCAGAACATTCGTGTGCCACAACTGCCGACTTCATCGGAATGCGTGAGCGAAGGCGGATGGAATCCCATGGTGAAAGGGCCGTACTCGGCGGAGCGATGCGTGCATTTTTCGGAATAGCTGCCCGCCAGAAGCAAACCGAAATACGCCGATTCGTGAGTGTGGCAGGGAAGCCTGCGCGCGGAATGGTGTGCTAATTCGGTCAGCACGACACCGGCGAGTTCAAAGCGGCGTTGCGTCGCGCCATAAAATCTTCCGGTCTGGAGGGAATCGCTCATGATCGCCGGTTTATCCCTGATTCGCCTCGCACGACAATAGCATAGACGCTTGGACGCGGGCGGTAACGAGTGGTTTCAAGCGTCCGTTTCAGACGACCCTTTTTAAAGCCTTGGTTTCAGACACTGGCTCATCCGCCGTGTTGTTGAAGGTAGCAGGTGATTCGTCCTCGGGCCGCCGGAGACGATTTGCCAAACCTACCCCAACCAATACCAGCGAGCCTCCAGCGATTTGGTAAATCGTCAACGGTTCGCCAAGAAGCAGCGCTGCCAGTACTACAGTGAGTGGCCCCTGCGACAACAAGCTCACAGAAGTGACCGTAGCCGGAAGATGCCCCAGCGCGTACGTCAATGCCAGATATCCGCCGAGTTGCGAGATCAAGCCAAGTCCCAACAGCGCCAGAAATGTTCGCCGATCCGGAATTTCGAGCGGGACCCGCAGCACCAAGGTAATCAGAAACATAAAAATGGTGCTGGACAGAATCGCCAGCCGCAGAAATTCCAGCGTGGTGGTGTGCGCGCGAATTTCTTCGGTGGCCATCAAGTAAACCGCGAAACATGCCGCGGCGGCCAGGGCCATGATGTCTCCCAACCCGAATTTAACGTGCTTCGCCAGATCGGCGCTTACGATCAGAACTGATCCCAAAATCGCCAGCGTAAGACCGATCCAGAAAGACAAGCTGGGCTTGCGCCGGAAAACCAGCCAGGTCAAGAGTCCAACTACGATGGGCGTGTTGTTGCCCAGCAGTGTCGCGTTTGCGGCATTGGTCCTCAAGATGGAAGTGTTGTAAAAGGCCAGATCGAGCGCAAAGAAAAATCCGCCAATTGCAATAATGAAGTAGCTGCGCAGGCTGAGCTTCTGCCGGCGGCCGGGCCACAAAAAAGTGGGAAGCAACACGATCGCAGGAATCAGCAAACGATAAAGCGCCGAAGCAGGTCCGGGAATGGAGGTCCACCGAACAAAAATCGCGGACCATGCAATGCACACGATGCCGATGACAAGACCGGCGTAGGGCCACTTATTGCTGTGTGCGGATTTGTCCATCAATTTTTGCTGTGACCTGAAACCGCGCGCATTTTTCCCTGATGAGATTATGACATGCGGTTTCCGCGAAGCGCCGCAGCCAAATTGGAATTTCTTATGCTTCGAAATCAGCGCGGCGTTAGCAAATCTGAATATTCGGGATTTTTTTGAATAAACGCTGCGGTGTAAGGACAGCGCGGCTCAACTTGCAAGTTTTCCGACCGTGCGAATTCGAGTGCCGCGCGCGTCATGCACGCCGCTAAGCCTTGGCCCTCGTATGGTGGTGGCACTTCCGTATGGTAAATCACCAATTTGCCCGACGAACGGCGGTAGTCGATCACGCAAAGCACATCGCCCACGCGCAATTCAAAACGCTGTGCGGCGATATTGTGTACAACATCCGGCTGGCGAGGATTGATCATTTGGCAACGTTTCGCGCGTGCGCCGGCAGGAAAGAACTCCGCTGCTATTCCTTCTTTTCTTTCGGCAGTGTCTG
>Ga0207665_10003269_pt1 | contig 10858 bp, 6 predicted proteins | sample LARL112metaG_FD_184351 | JGI IMG/M metagenome (GOLD analysis project Ga0207665, IMG submission 184351) | Corn, switchgrass and miscanthus rhizosphere microbial communities from Kellogg Biological Station, Michigan, USA - LAR L11-2 metaG... | ecosystem: Host-associated > Plants > Roots >...
GCCGGTACTCGCCGGCATAGCGGTCCAGCTCCTCGCGCGTCAGCTCGCCGGCTTCCCAGCGCGTGTAGAAGGGATGCTCGAGCACGTTCCACCGCTCCCGAGCGGCGTCGATACCTGCCACCACGTCCATCTGGGCACCTCCCGTCGCGCGACCCCGCAAGACCGATCCTACTCGGGGTCCATGACATAGGCACTCTGAGGCGGTGGCGGTGGTGCGGCTGCGTGACGTCGTCAAGACCCACGGCGAGGGCCGGGCCGCGCTGCGCGTGCTGGACGGGCTCGACCTCGACCTCGAGGCGGGCGAGCTGGTGGCGGTCACCGGCCGCTCGGGCTCCGGCAAGTCGACGTTGCTGAACGTCGCCGGTGCGCTCGACCGCGTCGACAGCGGCCTCGTCGAGGTCGGCGGCGTGCGGATCGACGGCGCGCCGGAGCGCGTGCTCGCGCCGTTGCGGCGTGACCGGATCGGGTTCGTCTTCCAGTCGTTCCACCTGCTGCCCGAGCTGACCGGGCTCGAGAACGTGCTCCTGCCCGCGCGGCTCGATGGCCGAGGGCCGTCGCTCGACCGCGGCCGTCAGCTCGTCGCGCAGCTTGGGCTCGGCGACGCGGCCGAGCGCCTGCCGACCGTGCTGTCCGGCGGCGAGCAGCAACGGCTCGCGATCGCCCGCGCGCTCGTGAACGACCCGGAGCTCGTGCTCGCGGACGAGCCGACGGGCAACCTCGACGCCGAGTCGGGCGAGGTCGTGCTCGACCTGCTGAGGACGATTGCCGACGAAGGCCGGGCTGTCCTGCTCGTGACGCACGAGCGCGAGGCGACGCGTCGCGCCGACCGCGTCCTGCGGCTCGACGGCGGCCGCCTGGCGTGAACGCGATCCTCGCGTACGCGCTGGCGCGGTTGCGCGTGCGGCGCGGGCGCGTCCTGCTCGCGGCGGGCGGAATCGCGGCGGCGGGGGCGATGCTCGGCGCCTCGGTGACCGTCGCCTACGGGCTGGCGACCGGTTTCGACCGCACGGCGGCCCGCGCGCAACTGCCGGACATCCTCGCCACGTTCCAGCCGCAGAGCCGCGACACGGTCGCGCGGGCCGTCTCGAGCCTCGCCAACGTGCGCGCCGCGTCGTACCGGCTTCAGGTCGACGACGTCTACGTCGCCTCGCGCGATCGGCAGGCCGACGCAACGCTCATCGGGCTGCCGCCCGACGGCACGCGCGGGTACGCCATCGTCAGCGGCCGAGCGATCCGGCATCCGGGCGAGGCGCTGGTCGAGCAAGGGCTCGCGCGCTCGTGGCACCTCCGGCTCGGGTCGGAGCTCGACGTCGGCGGCGACCGCGTGACCGTCGTCGGCGTGGCGGTCGGCCCCGACAACGTCGCGTTCCCGCTGGCGCGCCGGCCGCGGGTCTGGCTCGGCTACCGCGACGCGGCCGCCGTCACCGGCACGCCGCTCGGCACCGTCAACTCGGCCCTCATCTGGCTCGTGAACCCGAAGCTCGTCGCCGTCACGCTCGACCAGGCGCGTTCCGCGGCGTTCGGCGTGCAGGGGCTCCGCTTCACGACACGCGCCGGGCTGCAGGTGCTGATCGGCCAGGCGGCAGGGATCGTGATCGCCTTGCTCGTCGCGTTCTCGCTGATCGCGCTGGTCGTTGCCGGAACGATGCTCGCGGCCTCGGCCAACGCCGAGGTGCAGCGGCGGCTGGAAGGGCTCGGCCTCCTGCGGGCGCTCGGAGCGTCGCCGCGTACGGTCGTGGCGGCCGCCGTTGTCGAGGCCCTGGGCGTTGCGTTGCCCGCGGGCGCCCTCGGCGTGGGCGTCGGGTGGGCGCTCGTCGCTTCGCCGCTCGACCGGCTGCTCGGGAGCCTGAGCCAGCTCGGGCCCGGCGCTTCGGTCGCTCCGCTGTTGCTCGCCGTGCTGCTCGGGCTGGTGGCGTTGGTCGCGCTCGCGTCGGCCTGGCCCGCGTGGCGCGCGACTCGCGGCCCGGCAGGATCGGTGCTGCGTCGGGGCGACGTCACGGGGTCTGCGCGGCGCCTGCCCGGAGGCGGCGGACCGGCCGGCCTCGGGCTGCGCATGGCGCTCGCGCGGCCGGCCCGGACGGCGGGCGGAATCGTCGTGCTCGGCTCGGCGGTCGTCGTGATCCTGCTGATCCTCGCGATCGCCTCACTCCTACTGCGGCTCGACAGCAACCCGGTCGCCGTCGGCAAGCGCTACCAGCTGACGGCGTCGGCGCCGGTCTCCGAGACGAGCCGGATCGCGCGGCTGCCCGGCGTCGAGGCCGCGGCGCCCCGCTACGAGCTGAGCGCCGCCGACTCGTTCGACCTCGGCGAGTTCTTCACGCTGATCGCGTTCCCCGGCGACCACACCCGCTTCGAGGCGCCGCCGCTCGCCGAGGGCCGCCGACTGCGCGGGCCGCACGAGGCCGAAGTCGGGCTCGGGCTCGCACAGGTGCTCAACCTGAGTCCCGGCGCGACGCTGGCGGCGCAGCTGCCGAGCGGCCGCGAGGCGCGCTTCCGCGTCGTCGGCGTCGTCCGCGCGCTGGAGCGCCAGGGCCGCGTGGCATACGTCCAGCCGCAGCAGCTGGCGGGCGAGGCGCCCTACGAGATCGCGATCCGGCTGCGCCCGTCGGCCTCGGCGACGGCCGTGCGGCGGGAGCTCCGCCAGACCGGGATCTTCGCGGCCGCCCCGTCGCAAGGAGTCACCGGCCAGTCCGTCCAGGGCTGGGCGTCGCGCTCGAGCGGCTTCATCGACCTGCTCGTGGCGCTGCTGCGGACGGTCGCGTTGATCGACGGGCTCGTCTGCCTCTACGCGATCGCGCAGCTGCTGGCGCTGACCGTGCAGGAGCGGCGCAGCGGGTTGGCCACCGTGCGGGCGCTCGGCGGCGGCTCGCGGCAGCTCGGGAGCATCGTGGCCTTCGCGGCCGCGCCCGTCGTGCTGGCGGCGATCGTCGTCGGCCTCGCCGCGGAGCGCTGGCTCGTCGGGCCGGCCGTGGCGCGCCTCGCTGCGAGCTACGTCTCGCTCTCGCTCGCGCCGTCGGCTACTGCGGTCGCGGTCACGGCCGCGGGCCTGGTCGCCGGTGCGGCGGTGACCGTGCTCTGGGCGACGAGGCTCGTCACGCGTGGGCCGGTCGTCGCCTGGCTCCGCGAGAGCTAAGGAAGGTAGAGCCGCGCGTTCCGGTCGCGCGGCGTGCCCGCGAAACCCTGCACGCGGCCGCCCTGGAAGTCGAGGTAGGAGAGCTGGCGCGAGATCTCGGCGAGCTCGTCGGACGGGTCGTGGTCGATCATCCACGTCTGCAGCACGAGCTTCCCGTTGGCCGTCCGGTCGAGCTCGAACGCGCGCGCCTGCTGCGGGTAATCGGCGAGCGACGACGTTCCGATCAGCCAGTAGTGGCCGCGCGGCGTGATCTCGTTGCGGTGCGTGTCGCCGTGCACCGCCGCGACGACGCGCGGGTCGCGGTCGAGCAGCGCGAGCACCTGTTGGCCGCCCGTCGCGGAGGTGAGCGGCGAGTGGGTGAAGAGGACCACCGGCTTGGTGCCGGCTGCCCGCAGCTCGGTAGCGAGCCAGCCCAGCTGGGACGGCCGCACAAGCCCGCTCGAGCCGCCATTGCGGCGGATCGTGTCGAGCACGATGCCGCGCACGGCGCCGACGTCGAACGCGTAGTCGAGCAGCGGCCCGCTGCCACCGTTGCCGCTCGCGTGCCGCAGCTTTGCCAGAACCTGCGCCGGCGAAAGCTCGCGCCGCCGCGGGTCGGGCGCGACCTTCTCCGAGGATCCCGGCAGCCCGAAGCGCAGCAGCTGAGCGACGGTCGCCTGGCTCAGCCGCAGCCCGCGCACCGCCTGCAGCGCCGCCGGGCTGAGCGTGAGCAGCTTCCGGTCGCCCGTCGCGATCGCGTTCGTCTCCGCGGTCGGAGCGAGGTTGCCCTGGACGAGCAGGTCATGGTTGCCGACGACCGGGTACCACGGCGCCTTCAGGCCGACGGCGTCGAAGGGACGCTCGGCCTGCGCCAGCAGCCCGGGGTGCCGCGGCGGGTCGACGTCGGGCCGGTAGTAGTACGGATCCGGGTTCGACGCCGACTGGACTCCCTCGTAGCCGGGCGCGCCGCTGTTCGGGTCGACGCGGCCGCCGCGCAGGATCGCCAGCGCCTCGTCCAGCTCGTTCAGCTGGTCGTTGTCGATCAGGTCGCCGGTCTCGATCACGGCCTGCGGATGAAGCGCGTCCAGCGAGCGCACCATCGCGTCGAGCACGTGCCCGCTCAGCGCCTCCTGCGGCCGGAAGGCCGACGTGAACGGAGCGCCGCGCCGGTCGAGCAGCTCGAGCCGGGCCGGCGACTCCTCGTCGACGACGTGCGCGTCGGTCAGCTGCGCGAACAGGGCGAGCCGCTCGACCGGCTTCGACGCCGGCGCGAGCTCGGTGCGGTCGACGAACGGCTCGCCGCCCGCGCGCTCGAGCACGCCGTCGCCGTTGCGGTCGCGGAACGTCGCGTGGAGCGTGGAGCTGGCCGGCGGCCCGCTGCAGCCCGTGACCAGCAGCACCGCGAGCAGCGCAAGACCGGTTCGACCCACCTGGGCATGGTGCCCGAGGCAACGGGGGCGGCCGCCGAGCCGCCCCCGCCTGTGCCCACCAGCCTCTCGTTACTCGTACTGGAGCGCGGAGAGGACATCGAGCCGCGACGCGCGCCGGGCCGGCGCGACGGCGGCGAGGATCCCGGCAGGCGAGGTGAGATCGGAACGGTAGTCAGGACAATCGAGGAGCGCGGGGTGACGGCGGATCGTTCCGCCTTCGCACGAGACTTGGGCGCGTTGCCTGACCTGAACCGGACGACGCCCTCGACTCTCCTCTTGCAGCCCGCCGGAATCGACCGACGGCACCACCGGGTCTAGCTGAGCCTCCTCTCGCTTCCTCCACGTCCACGGCGGTCGAGGTAGCTCATCGAGGTCTCGACGCTCGGGCTCGATACGCGTCGGCGCCGGCTCGGGCTCCTCTTGGGGCGTGATCGGGCGAGCTGAGGGAGGGTCGGGATTCGCAAGGTAGACGAACTGGAAGACGAAGCCGATCTTCTCGCGGCGAAGGAGGGTCAGCTTCTTGTCGGGCAGGTTCGTGATCTCGACGCCGTCGAGGAGGACGCTGCCGCTCGTCGGGCGGTCGAGCCCGGCCAGGATGTGCATCAGCGTCGACTTGCCCGAGCCTGACGGGCCCATGATCGCCGTCAGGCGGCCGTCGGCCACGTCCAGCGAGACGCCGCGCAGCGCCTCGACGCAGGTGTCGCCCTCGCCGTAGCGGCGGACGACCTCGGTCGCCGCGACGGCAACGGCGTCGGCGGCGGCCGGAGTCTGCTCGAGAAGGGCTTCTGTGGCGATCGCGGTGGTGGACATGGCGTCTCCCTCGTGGTGGGCTCGAATACCTGCCCATCGTGCGCGCGCGCGTCTGCCATTCGCATTGGGGGCGCCCCTAAACCGACCCCTAAGGTTTCGGGGAATTGGCTCTACAATTGCCTTTCCGGGCGTCTAGTCAGAGGGCACGAGACACTGAGCACACCAGCGGTCAAAGACGCGTCAACAGCGCTGCCCACGGGCACCGTGACCTTCCTGTTCACGGATATCGAGGGCTCGACGAAGCTGCTCAAGAGCCTCGGCCGTGATCGGTACGGGGACGTCCTCGCGACCCATAACCGCCTTCTGAGGACGGCGTTCTCCGAGGCCGGCGGGCTCGAAATCGACACGAAGGGCGACTCGTTCTTCGTCGTCTTCCGCAGCGCCGGCTCGGCGATCGAGGCGTCTGCCGCCGCGCAGCGCGCGCTCGCGGGCCAGGAGTGGCCGGAGGACGTGCAGGTCCGCGTCCGGATGGGCCTGCACACGGGTGAGGCCTCGGTCGGAACGGACGGCTACGTCGGCTTCGCCGTCCACCAGGCGGCGCGGATCGGCGACGCCGGCCACGGCGGCCAGGTGCTGCTGTCGACGACGACCGCGACGCTCGTCCGCTTCGACCTGCCCGCCCAGCTCGGCCTGCGGGATCTCGGCCCCGTCGTGCTACCGGACTTCGACCGCCCCGAGCGGCTGTTCCAGCTCGAGGTCGAAGGGCTGGCTGGCGAGTTCCCGCCGCTCTCGACCCGCGAGCGCGAAAAGGCGCGCCCGCGCATTCCGCGGCGCCGCGCCGACGTCCAGGTCGCGACCACGCCGCTGCTCGAGCGCGAGGCCGAGGTCGCGGCGCTACACGCGGTCGTCGACGGGGCCGCGTCCGGTGCGGGCCGCGTCGTCGCGATCGAGGGCCGCGCCGGCATGGGCAAGACGCGGCTCGTCGCCGAGGCCCGCGCGCTCGCGACGGACGTCGGCTTCGAGGTGCTGGTCGCTCGCAGCGCCGACCTCGAGCAGGAGTTCGCCTTCGGCGTCGTGCGCCAGCTGTTCGAGCCCTACCTGGCCTCGCTCTCGACGGCGGAGCGCGACGAGGCGCTGTCCGGCACCGCGGGCCTCGCGGAGCGGCTCTTCGGTGACGAGGAGCTGACCGGCGCCGCGGCCGGCGACGTCTCCTTCGCCGTGCTGCACGGCCTCTACTGGCTCGCGGCCAACCTCGCGGCCACCCGTCCGACGGCGATCGTCATCGATGACCTGCACTGGACCGACGCACCGACGCTGCGCTGGCTCGCCTTCCTCGGACGCCGGCTGGAGGGTCTGCCGCTACTCGTCGTGCTTGGCCTGCGCCCACCCGAGCAGGCGGTCGAGACCGACTTGCTGACCGAGCTGATCTCGGACCCGACCGTGCTCGTGATCCGCCCGACGGCGCTCAGCGAGCCGGCGGTCGGCGCGATGGTGGCGCAGGAGTACGGCACCGAGGCGCACCCGGCGTTCGCCTCGGCCTGCCACTCGGTCACCGGCGGCAACCCGCTCTTCGTGCGCGCGCTCGTCGACGCGCTGCACGGCGAGGGCGTCGAGCCGACCGCGGCCAACGCGGCCCGTGCGCGCGAGATCGGGCCGGAGCCGGTGACGCGAGCCGTAGCCCTGCGGCTCTCCCGACTGCCCGAGGAGGCGCGCCGCTTCGCGACCGCGGCGGCGATCCTCGGCGACGGCGCCGACCAGCGCGACGTGGCGCTGCTCGCGGAGATCGACGACCGGCAGCTCTCGACGCTCGCCGCGACCTGGCTGGCGCGTGCCGATCTGCTCAGGGTGTCGACGCCGACGGTCGAGTTCGTCCACCCGGTCGTGCAGGCGGCCGTCTACGAGTCGATCCAGCCGGCCCAACGGCTCCTGGCGCACCGGCGCGCGGCCGAGATCCTCGACACGGCCCAGGAGGAGCCGGAACGCGTGGCGGCGCACCTCGACCTGGTTCCGCCCGCCGGCGACCCGTTCGTGGTCGAGACCCTTCGCATCGCGGCCGACCGCGCCCTCGTTCGCGGCGCGCCGGAGGTCGCCGTGCGGTACCTGCGCCGCGCGCTCGCCGAGCCGCCGATGGAGGAGACGCGCGTCGACACGCTGCGCGAGCTCGGCCTCGCCGAGCAGCGCGTCGACGTGCCGTCGGCTGCCGAGCACCTGCGCGAGGCGCTCGCGCAGACGACGGAGCCCTTGCGACACGCGCGGCTCGCGCTCGAGCTCGGCCGGTCGCTCTTCCGCCTCAACCGCGGGCCCGAGGCGGTGCGGATCTTCGAGCACGCGATCGAGCGCCTGGGCGACGACGAGCCGGAGTTGCGCGAGATGCTCGAGGCCGAGCTGATCAACTCCGCCGGCTTCGACTCGGACGTCTTCGAGGTCTCGCGCACCCACATCGACCAGGCCGACGAGACGACCCTCGAAGGCGACATCGGCCGCGCCGTGATGGTCGCGACCCTGCGTTACTTCGACGGCCGCCGCGGGCGCAACCGCGACCGGATGCGGGAGCTCGCCGAGCCGGCGACGCTGGGCGCCCTCGTCGACAGCATGCCGTCCGTCGCGATCTCGTGCGCGGCGACGGCGCTGATGTTCGCCGAGCTCGACGACGACGTCGACCGCTTCTTCGACACGATCATGGAGGCTGCGAAGAAGCGCGGGGAGCTGGTCACGCTCTCGAACATGCTCTGCTTCCGCGGCCTGACGCTCGCCCAGCGCGGCGACCTCGAGGGCGCGGTCGAGGACCTGCGAGAGTCCGACGACCTCGTCCGCTACCTGCCGACCCAGCAGGGCGCGATCTACTTCCACTCGTACCTGGCCGACGTGCTGACCAACCGCGGCGAGCTGGACGAGGCCGAGCGCTCGCTCGCGCAGCTCGGGCTCGAGGAGGAGGTCGCGGAGAGCGGTCACATGATCTTCTTCCTCGGCGCGCGCGGGTGGCTCCGCTACGCACGGCGCGAGTTCGCCGCGGCGCTCGGCGACTGGCAGCGGCTGGGCCGCTGCATGCAGGCGTTCGAGATGCCCAACCCCGCGATCGTCGCGTGGCGGTCGCACATGGCGCTGGCCCTGCTCGCGCTCGACCGGCGCGACGAGGCGCTCGAGCTCGCGCGCGAAGAGGTCGAGCTCGCGCGCGCCTGGGGCTCGCCGAGGCCGATCGGCGTCGCGCTCCGGACGCGGGGGCTCGTCGAGGGCGGCGAGGAGGGGATCGAGACTTTGCGAGAGTCGCTCGCGGTGCTCGAGGGCTCGTCCGCCAAGCTCGAGCGGGCGCGGACGCTCGTCGAGCTGGGCGCTGCCCTGCGCCGCGCGAACCAGCGCGTCGACGCGCGGGAGCTGCTCAAGGAAGGCCTCGACATCGCGGTGCGCTGCGGCGCGCAGCCGCTCGTCGAGCAGGCCGAGGAGGAGCTCGCGGCGACCGGCGCACGGCCGCGGCGGCTGCTGCTCTCCGGCGTCGAGTCGCTGACGGCGAGCGAGCGGCGCGTGGCCCGCTTCGCCGCGGACGGCCTCTCGAACAAGGACATCGCGCAGGCGCTCTTCGTCACCACGAAGACGGTCGAGGTGCACCTCAGCAACGTCTACCGGAAGCTCGGGATCGGCTCACGCAGCGAGCTGCCGCACGCGCTCGGCGGCGAGGCCTGATGCGCATCAGGCGCCGCGGCGGGGACGACGAGGCCGTGCGTGTGGTGCTCGTCGCGACCGATCTCTCGGAGACCGCCGGTCGCGCGGTCCGCTTCGCGGCCGAGATGGCAGCTCGGTACGACGCCGAGCTGGTCGTGCTGCGGGTGCTCGTCGGGACGGACGTCTCCCGCGCCGACGCCGCCGCCGAGCTCGACGCCTACGTGGAACAGCTCGACGGTGAGCGGAAGCGGCCGGCGGTCGTCTCGGCAGAGGACCCTGCCGACGCGATCGTCGACGCCGCCCGGCGCGAGAATGCCGACGTGCTCGTTGTAGGCAGCGTGGGGATGAGCGGCCGGCGCGAGTTCTTGCTGCGCAACGTCCCGAACCGCGTGTCGCACAACGCGCCCTGCACGGTCGTGATCGTGCAGACGCACAAGGACGGCTCGTGAGCGCCGCCGCCGACGAGCGGCTGCTCGGCCGCGCCGCGCGCATCGCCACCGTCCTCGGCAAGTACGGCTTCAACGAGTCGCGACGCGACGACCCTCCGGAGGTTCGCGCGCGCCGGCTCCGCGAGGCGCTCGAGGAGCTCGGCCCGACCTTTGCGAAGCTCGGGCAGATCCTCTCGACGCGGCCCGACCTGATTCCGCCGGAGGCCGTGGCCGAGCTCGCGCAGCTGCAAGACCGCGTCACGCCGCTGAGCGAGAACGAGGTCGTCCAGGTGATGGAGCAGGAGCTGGGGGTCCCGTGGGAGGACGTCTTCGCCTCGATCGAGCCGGAGCCGCTGGCCGCGGGGACGATCGGCCAGGTGCACCGCGCCGTGCTCGACAACGGCGAGCGCGTCGTCGTCAAGGTGCAGCGGCCGACCGCGGAGCAGGACATCGTCCGCGACCTCAGCCTGCTCGAGCTGTTCGCGAAGAAGACCGCCAACCGCGAAGGCCTCCGCCGCATCGTCGACCTGCCCGCTGCGATCGAGCACCTGTCCGAGTCGCTCCGCCGCGAGCTCGACTTTCGGCTCGAGGCCCAGAACGTCGAGCGGCTGCGCGCCGCCCTGACCGCGTTCCAGCGGCTGGACGCGCCGCGGGTCTACGAGGAGCTCTCGACGTCGCGCCTGCTCGTGCTCGAGGAGATCCAGGGCGTGCCGGTGCGCGAGATCCCGCAGGGCCCGGAGCGCCGCGAGGCCGCGCGGCAGCTGCTCGAGTGCTACTACCGCCAGATCCTCGTCGAGGGCTTCTTCCACGCCGACCCGCACCCCGGGAACATGCTCTGGGCCGACGGGCGGATCTTCTTCCTCGACTTCGGCATGGTCGGCGAGCTCTCGCCGGAGATGCGCGGCCAGCTGCTGCTCCTGCTGCTCGCGTTCTGGCAGGAGGACGTGCCGTTCATGACCGAGGTCGTCCTGATCATGGCCGGCCCCGAGGCCGAGGACGCCGACGCCGCCGGCCTCGAGGCCGACCTGACCGAGCTCCTGCACCGCTACCGCCACGCCTCGCTCGGCGAGATCTCGCTCGGCCCGCTGATGCAGGAGATCGCGCACACCTCGACGCAGCACGGCGTGCGCCTGCCGGCGCCGCTCGTGTTGACGGGCAAGGCGCTGGCGCAGATGCAGCTCGCCGCCTGCGAGCTCGACCCGGAGCTCGACCCGTTCTCTGTGGTCGGGCGCTTCCTGATGAAGAACCTCGTCAGGCGCGCGCAGGCGAGCGCCGACCCGAAGCGGCTCTTCTACGACGTGCAGAAGCTGAAGGTGCGCGGGGAGCGGCTGATCGAGTCGTTCGAGCGGATCAGCGGTGCACGCCCCGGCCAGCGGCTACAGGTGGACATCCGCGGGATCAGGCCGCTCGAACGGACGATCCGGATCGTCGCGAGGCAGCTCGCTCTCGCGATCACCGCGGGGTCGGCGCTCGTCGCCTGC
>Ga0207665_10003270_pt1 | contig 10855 bp, 10 predicted proteins | sample LARL112metaG_FD_184351 | JGI IMG/M metagenome (GOLD analysis project Ga0207665, IMG submission 184351) | Corn, switchgrass and miscanthus rhizosphere microbial communities from Kellogg Biological Station, Michigan, USA - LAR L11-2 metaG... | ecosystem: Host-associated > Plants > Roots >...
GCCTACATCATCGACACGGGGATCTGGACGCTGCACCCTGAATTCGGTGGTCGGGCCAACAACGTCTTCGACGCGTACGGCGCCACGGGCGAGGACTGCAACGGCCACGGCACCCACGTGTCGGGGACGATCGGCGCGGCGACGTACGGCGTGGCAAAAGGGGTCTCGCTGCACGGGGTGCGGGTGCTGAGCTGCGTCGGCCTTGGCCTCAACTCCGACGTGATCGCGGGCGTCGACTGGGTGACGGCGCACCACGTCAACCCCGCCGTGGCGAATATGTCGCTGGGCGGCGGCAAGTCGCCGGCGCTCGACCAGGCGGTCACCAATCTCTGGAACTCCGGAGTGTTTCTCGCGGTCGCGGCCGGGAACGACAACGTCGACGCCTGCACCGAGTCGCCATCGGGTGCGCCGAGCGTCTTCACCGTCGCGGCTTCGGAGAAGACCGACGTCAAGGCATCGTACTCCAACTGGGGCACGTGCGTCGAGGTGTACGCCCCCGGGTCGGCGATCAAATCGACCTACCTGGGCGGTACCACCATGAGCCTCAGCGGCACGTCCATGGCGACGCCGCATGTGGTCGGTGTCGGTGCCCTCTACAAGGCGACCTTCGGCGACCAGCCGTCCGCTACCGTCTCGAACTGGATCATCACGAACTCGACGTCGGGGGTGATCACCGGAAACGTGAACGGCACGCCGAATCGGCTGTTGTTCAAGTCGACACTGTAGTACCGCGGCAGTACCGCGGCGAGGAAAGGGGTCCCGTTCGGAGCGGACGGGACCCCCTCGTGCTTGCGCCTGCCAAGTGAATCGCTAATCATGGAGCGCGCCCCACACCCGAACATTTCCCGTAGGAGGGAGGCGGCTCAATGAACCGGGTTCTGCAGTTGGTGATCGCGGTGGCGGTGGTTTCGCTCGTGTCCGTGGCGACGGCCGCGGCCCAAGGCGTCCGCATCGGCTTGGGCGGCGGGCTGATCGCCCCGTTGAGCGATTACAAAAACGTCGACAAGACGGGCTGGCACGCCACGGCGAACGCGACCTTTGCGATTCCCTTGTCTCCCGTCGCCATCCGGGTGGACGGCCTGTACGGCCAAACCAGCCATAAGGATGTCGGCACGACCCCGATTACCGGGAACACGAAGCTCATCGGCGGGATCGCCAATCTCGTGTATAAAATTCCCGTACCCGCGCCGATCGTGAAGCCCTACCTGCTCGCGGGCGGCGGCGTTTACAACGTGAAGATCAAGGCCACGGGCCCGGGTGGAACCATCGACACGTCCGAGACCAAGTTCACGTGGGATTTCGGGGGCGGTGCGACCTTTGGTGCCGGGCCGGCGAGCTTCTTCGCCGAAATCCGGTACGTGAGCATTCAGGAAAGCGGGGGCTCTACGAAGTTCGTCCCCGTCACCGTTGGAGTCACCTTCGGCGGCGGCAAGAGGTCCAAGAAGTAATCTGCAGCGGCACGACGCGGCGGCGCTGCCTTCGGGCGGCGCCGCTGTTGCTTTTTGTCCGTCGTGTGGGGCCCTCGTGCTTGCGCCCCAGATGGGAATCGTCAATCATGGAGCGCGTCCCAAACGCGCAGGAATCAGCGAAGGAGGGGCAGCGTTATGAACCGTGTTCTGCAGCTGGCGCTCGCGGTGACGCTGGCGTCGGTCGCGCGGGTGGCGACGATGGCGGCTCAAAGCGCTCGGTTCGGCTTGGGCGGCGGACTCATCGCTCCCTTGAGCACCTATAAGGACGGCGACAAGGCGGGGTGGCTCGCGGGCGCAAATGTGGAGTTCGCGCTTCCCCTCTCGCCCGTCGGCGTTCGCGTGGACGGCTTGTACGGAGAGACGAAGCACAAGGACATCGGCGGCAGTCCGGTGGACGGCAAGACCAGGCTCATCGGCGGGCTCGCGAGCGTAGTTTGGAACATCCCGGTGCCTGCTCCGATCGTGAAGCCGTATGCGCTCGCTGGTGGCGGCTTCTACAACGTCAAGATCACGAATCCCAATGGCCTCCTCGCGGCTAGCACCTCGGAGTCGAAGTTCGCCTATGGGGTGGGTGCCGGCGTCAAGGTCGGCGTCGGTCCGGCGCGCTTCTTTGCCGAGGGCCGGTACGTAAGCGTTCGGACGAATCCCCACACGACGTTCATCCCTCTAACGGTGGGCGTGACGTTCGGCTCGAAGTAGCCGAGCGTCGCTGTCACGACAGGAACTTCGGCGCACCTACGATAATCCGGCGGGCGAACAACACCACGGCGGCGGCGTACAGCATTTGTACCGGCCCGCTGCCGTTGTGCGCGCCGAACACCAGGACGCCCCAGAGCAGCAGGAGCACGATGGCCGCGACCAGCGTGAGATTCATGTCAACCCCCGGCGGTTTTGCGTGACGATTCCGCGTGACGCAACTGCTTGACGTTTCCGGTCCACGCAGTATTGTACTCAAGGGACGGGGAGAAACATTATTGAGCCAACAGCTCGATCGTGGACCCAGATACTGTGACCGATGTCATGCCCCCGCGTGGGGAAGGCAGACGCCATGGTGAGGGACCAGTCATTACTTTCGGGCTTCAATAATCCTCTCCGTTCCGGTCGTACCGGTCGGCCGGGCCGCGTTACAGCGGTGCCGGCCGATCGTGTTTCTGGCGGATGATCTCCCAGAAATACCGCGGCGCCAGCAAGGCCTTCCGTCCCACCACGAATTCGATCGCGAGAATCACCATCCAGACCCCGTACGCGATCGCCACGCCTTCGCGCAGGTTCGGCCGCAGGAACTGCACCAGCCACAGCACGAGCAGCACGGTTGCGTCGCGCCAGTCGAACTCCATGTTCGCGAGCACCATCATCGCGAGCCCCGATTGCAGCAGGGTGAGCAGGATTTCGAGCCGCTGGGGCCCGTCGAACTGGAAATCCAGCCACACGCCGTGATGCCGTAGGCTCGAGTAGCCGTACACGAGCGGGATCATGGCGGCGAGCACCGTCCACTGGTTGATGTTGCTCGAGACCATGTTCATGAGCGCCATCGGCGCGCGGGTGACGCGCCGCGCCCAATAGAACGCCGACACCTTCTCCGGGAACTCGGAAAGAAACGGCGCCACCCACTGCACCAGGACGAACTGGCTCACACCCAGCAGCCCCGCCACCGCGAGCATCGACTCGAGGAACGGGTGTGCCGTGACGTACAGCAGCGCGCCCCCGGCGCCGAACAGCGCGGCGATGGCGAGCGGCCGGCGCCAACCAGGCTGGCGGTACGCCCAGCGTGAGACCGCGGGGGCGTCCGCGACGTGATCGGCGCCGTGCGGGGCGTTTCGGAACAGGACTCCGAGGTAGACGACGTACAGGGTCAGGAGCACCACCGCGTCGACCCAGGTAAAGCTCCGCTTGAAGAGGATCACGACGAAGTACAAGAGCGGCGGCACCAGCCCGACGATTTCGACCGCGTGCTCGCGCTCGAGCCGGATGGCCGGCAGCCGCTCGCGCGCGGACCTGCGACCGGAGACCGCGAACACGAAGTAGATCATCGGCCACCCGAGCCCGAGCAGCAGGCGAATGGCGCCGGTGAGGTTCGCGATCGCCAGGTGCGCGCGCTCGGGTTCTCGCCCGGCGTCCCACGCGATGACAGCTTCGACGGCGAACTCGGGAAGCGTCTGCAGCCAGGCGAGGATCGCGAGCGCGAGACCCTGGGAGATGAGAAACTGCGCGGCTTCCGCACCCCAGGCGACGAGGAAGGCCGACGCGAGAATGCTCGGAAACGTCCACAGCGCGGACAGCGCGGAGCCTCCCGCCGTGGACAGGAAAGCGAGTACCTTTAGTTTCACGTGCGCCGAAGATAGTCCTGCCCCGGAGGCTCAACAAGCATGGGACGCGACAAGATGAAGTCCGCCAGCCTGCACAGCTTCCACGACGAGCACACGGAGCCGCTGCCCCCCGTGCCCGCGCCCGGCACGCGCACGCCGTTCGAGAATCTCGTGCGCGAGATGCTCGACCAGCTCGGCGAGGACCCGACTCGCGAGGGCCTCCGGCAGACCCCGGCTCGCGTCGAGACGTCCCTCAAATGGCTCACGCGCGGCTACCACATGTCGGTCGCGGACGTGATCGGCGACGCGCTGTACAGCGAGCGGCACGAGAACCTGGTGTGCGTGCGCGACATCGAGATCTACTCGCTGTGCGAGCACCACCTGCTGCCGTTCTTCGGGCGGGCGCACGTCGCTTACCTGCCGAACGGCCGCTTGGTCGGTCTCTCCAAGATCCCGCGCGTGATCGAGGTGTTTGCCCGCCGGCTGCAGGTGCAGGAGCGACTCACCGACCAGGTGGCGGATGCGCTCATGGAAGTGCTCGACCCGCGCGGCGTGGGTGTGGTGATCGAGGCGTACCATCTCTGCATGATGATGCGCGGCGTCGAGAAGCAGAACTCCAAGACGGTCACGAGCGCGTTGCGGGGCGCGCTGCTCCAGGACGCGAAGACCCGGGATGAATTCCTGCGGCTGGTGTACAGCCGGGGCCCGGGGTGAGCGACGCGTCCCCGACCGGCCTCGCCGGGAAGGTCGCCCTCGTCACCGGCGCCTCGCGCGGGATCGGGCTCGCCGTGGCCGAGCTGCTGCACGCCGCGGGCGCGCACGTGGTGCGGCTTGCCCGTACCCTCGTCGACGGCACGACCGACCGTCGAACCGACCTGCGCTGTGACGTGACCGATCCCGCGGCGGTGGAGCGCGTCGTCGGTCGCGTGCTCGCCGAGCGGGGGATCCCGGACATCGTGGTGAACAACGCGGGCGTCTTCTTTATCAAGCCGGTGGCGGAGACGACGCCCGACGTTTTCTCCCGCACGATCGCCGTGAATCTCATGGCTCCCTTTCTCGTGACGCGCGCCCTGGTTCCCCATCTCGCGCGGCGCGGCTCCGGTCACTTCGTCACGATCGGGTCCATTTCCGACCATGTGGCGTTTACGGGCTCGACCGCCTACGCCGCCAGCAAGTTCGGCCTGCGCGGCATGCACGAGGTGCTGCGGGCCGAGCTGTCGCGCACCGGCGTCCGCACGACGCTCGTCTCGCCGGGGCCGGTGGACACGCCGATGTGGGACCCCATCGACCCCGACGCGCAGCCGGGATTCACCAAGCGCAGCGCCATGCTGCAGGCGGGCGACGTCGCAGAGGCCGTGCTGTTCGCGGTCACTCGGGCCCCGCGCGTCGACGTCACGGAGATCCGCTTGCTGCCGACCGTCTATTCGCTGAGAGGCTAGATGCGGCCCGCCTCCGGTTTCCCGTTTCCCGTCCTGGCGTTGCTCGCCGCGCCGTTGGTCGCACAGCAGTCCCTCCCCCCGCTTCCGGACACGACCGGCTTCGGCGTGCACGTGCTCGCGCTGGCCCGCGCGCCCGACAACGCCGTCTGGGTCGGCACCTACGGACAAGGACTCTTCGTCCTGCGGCAGGGCGCGGGGAGCTGGGAGCAGGTGAAACATTCCAGCGACACGACCGGGCGGACGATTTCCTTCGATTTCGTCCACGCCTTCGGCTTCGGGCCGAACGGGGAAATCTGGTACGGCACGGTGGGCAATGGGTGGGGCCTGTCGACCGACGGCGGCAAGACCTGGACCAACTGGGAGCTCAAGCAGCTGGGCCCCGAGTGGCAATACATCGCCCCCAACGGCATCGTCACGCGGGGCGACACCGTGTACGTCGGCACGGCCGACGGCATCAAGCTGTCCTGGGACCGCGGCACCACGTGGTCGGAGATCACCGACTCGAGCGGCGCGGTCACCGCGCCGCATCCGTGGGGCCGGCTGCGCAGCCAGTACGTGCTGGCGCTCGCCCAGGGAGCCGACGGCAGTCTGTGGGCGAGTCACCTGCGGGGGCTCGCCCGCTCGACCGATGGCGGGCGCAACTGGACGGAATACCCCACACCGGTGCGGTGCCCGCCCCCCGGCGCCGAGTGCATCAACCGGGTGCGGGCGCTCGCCCCGGATACCGGGAGTGTCGTCTGGGTGGGGACCGAGCGGGGGCTGTACCGGCTCGATCCCACACGCAGCGCGTGGCTCGACAAACAGGGGAATCCGGCCTGCCCGGTGGGACCCGTGGTGAAGGGCTGCCGCGTGGATCTGCCGCCGGTGCAGGCGCTCGTGCGCGTGGGCGCGGGGCAGGCGTTCGCCGCTACGCGCGACGGTGTGTACGAGGAGGGGGGCGACGCGCTCAACGTCTGCGACATGACGCGCAGCGTCAGCGCGCTGTTGCTGCTCGCGCCGGGGGTCTACGCCGCCGGGCGACCCACCGGCCTGGGGATCTGCCGCATCGATCAGCGACTGACCCTCGTGGGCGTCACCTACCAGGAGCGCCCCGACACGGACTCCCGCGGCACGCGACACACATGGTTCGGACGGCCCATCGCCCTCACCGACCAGCCGTACATCGACCAGACGTATCGCTACGGCTCGACCATGGGGGGCAACTTCCAGCAGCATCAGGGCGTCGAGTTCAACAATGCGGACGGAACGCCCGTCCATGCGGTCGGCGACGGCGTGGTGGTATTCGCCGGGCCGGCGGAACAGGGGGCCAATACCGTCGCCATCCGCCACGACCGGAAGCTCAAAGGGCTGTTCGTCTTTTCGACCTACTACCACAACGCGCAGCTCCTCGTGTCGGTGGGCCAGCGCGTCAAGGCGGGCGACGTGATCGCACTGGTCGGCAACACGGGCCGGGCGACCAACGACCATCTACATCTGGAGATCCACGCCGCACCGGTCGACTCCGTACCATTGATCGTGGATCCGAACCAGCGGTACCCGAAGTACACGGTGAACCCGGAGCTCTGGATCCGTCCGCTACCCGGGACGGGGATCGTGGCGGGGCGGGTGTGGGACGCGCAGGGGCGGCCGGCGCTGCAGGTGCGCGTGTACGGGTTGGTCAAAGCGGAGCCCCAGGAGACGCCGTACTCCTACGCCGAGACGTACGGCGAGCACAATCATCCGGACCCGGATTATCGCGAGCACTTTGCCGTGTCGGATGTCGAGCCCGGCGAATACACGATTGCGGTGGCGGTAGACGGGCGGCGCATGACGCGCCGCGTGCGCGTCGAGGCCGACCGCGTCACGTGGGTGGAGTTCGGCTCAGGTGCACATTGAGCTGACGGAGATGCTGCGCTGCCCGGAGCGGCACGAAGACGAATTCCTCGTGCTGTCCACGGGCGAGATGCTCGGGCGGATGGTCCGCTCGGGAGTCCTGGCTTGTCCGAAATGCGGGCGGGAGTATCGGATTGTCAAAGGAGTCGCGCACTTCTGGGGAGGCGGGAGGGGGGAGGCGGGAGACGCTCCCGCACCGCGGCCTCCCGTCTCCCGTCTCCCGCCTCCCGTCGACGCCGCAACGCTCCAGGCGCTGCTGGATCTCTCCGGCCCCGGCGGCTATGTCCTGCTGCTCGGCTCCGCCGCCCGGCACGCGGTGGGGCTCGCCGGGCTCATGGGCGGCATCCACTTTGTGGGCGTGAACGCACCGGACGATGTAGAAGAGCTCCCGGTGCTGAGCCTGCTCGCCTGCGAGGCCATGATTCCGTTGCGACAGACCGTGGCGCGGGCTGCCGTCGTGGGGCGCGACCGCCTGGGCGCCAGGTGGCTCGCCGAGGCGCGCCGCGTGCTCCTCCCGGGGCGGCGGCTGGTGATCGAGAGTGAGAGCGTCACCGCGCCGCCCGGACTGACGCAGCTGGCGCTCGGGCACGGCCTGTTCGTCGGCGAGCGGCGCTGATCAGCCTTCGATGGTCGCCGCCGTAGGATCGGCCTGCGCGTACACCCGATCGATCAGGTCCTTGTAGTTCTTTTCAACCTGGCGGCGCTTGACCTTGAGCGACGGGGTGAGCTCGCCGGACTCGATCGTGAAGTCCCGCTCGATCAGGACGACCTTCTTCGGCATCTCGAACTTGGCGAGGTCGCGCAGGCCGCCCATCACCTCGCGCTCCATCTTGGCCTGGACGTCCGCCAGCCGGATGAGCTCGGCCGGAGACGCGTAGGTCAGGTTGCGCTCCTTGGCCCACCGCTCGAGCTGATCGAAGTTGGGCACGATCAGGATGACGGGGAACTTGCGCTGGTCGCCGAGCACCACGGCGCTCGCCACGAATTTGTTCAGCCGCACCGTGTTCTCGATCGGTTGCGGCGCGATGTACTTCCCGCCCGCCGTCTTCAACAGGTCTTTCTTGCGGTCGGTGATCTTGAGGTAGCCGTCGGCGTCGAGCTCACCGATGTCTCCCGTGTGAAACCAGCCGTCCGTATCGATCGCCTCGCGGGTCTCCGCCGGCTTGTTGTAGTAGCCTTGCATGATGTTGGCGCCCTTGGCGAGGATCTCGCCGTCGGCCGCGATCTTGATTTGGACTCCCGGGATGGGCCGGCCGACCGTGCCGAATTTGGGCCGTTGGAGCGGATTCAGGGTCAGCACCGGCGACGTTTCCGTCAGCCCGTACCCCTCGATGACCGGGAGTCCGGCGCTGTAGAAGAACCGCCCGATCTCAGCCGAGAGCGGCGCGCCGCCCGATACGAACAGCTTGATCCGTCCGCCGGTGCGCGCCCGTAGCTTCGAGAACACCAGGCGATCCGCGATCGCGTGCGTGAGCTTGAGCCCGAGCGGCACGGCGACGCCGGCCAGGCGGTGCGCGGCCCACCGCTCGCCGACGCGTTTCGCCCACTGGAAAATGCGGCGCTTGGCCGCGCCGCCCGTCATGGCGTTCTCGAGCACGCGCGCATACACCTTCTCGTATACGCGCGGCACCGCGGCGACGACCGTCGGCCGGACCTCCTGGAGGTTCTGCGCGAACGCGTCCACCGACTCGGCGTAGTTGATGGTCACGCCCACGTGGACGAAATAGTAGTCCACCATCCGCTCGAGGATGTGCGACAGCGGCAGCAGCGCGAGACAGCTGTCGTCTTCGCTGACCCGCAGCGTTTCCACGGAGCCGCGCACATTGGAGCAGATGTTGTCGTGCGTGAGCATCACCCCTTTGGGCTGGCCCGTCGTCCCCGAGGTGTAGATCAAGGTCGCGAGATCGTCGGGGCGGACGGCGAGCGCCTCCTCTTTGAAGCGGGGATACTTGGCGGCGGCCGCCCGGCCGCGCGCCTCCAGCTCGGCGAGGGTGAGCACCCCGTCGCCCCCGGCGCCCGCATCGAACACGATCACGTGGCGGAGCGACGGCAACCCGCTCTTCACGGCGCGGATCTTCTCCACCTGGGCCGCCGTCGAGCACACCACCGCCGCCGCGCCCGCGTCGTGCAGGATGTATTCCACCTGGTTGGCGGGGAGGGTCGGGTAGATGGGCACGTCGGTGGTGCGGGCACACAGGCACGCGTAGTCGGTCAGGGCCCACTCGAGGCGCGTTTCCGCGAGGATCGCGACCTTTTCGCCCGCCGCGAGCCCGAGCTCACGCAGGCCGAGCGACAGCGCCTGCACCCGTGCCGCGGCTTCCCGATGGGTGACGTCGCGCCACGCGCCATCGGCCTTGTAGCGGAACGCGGCGGCGTGCGCCCCGAAGGTTTGCACGGCGTCGAAGAACAGCTCGGTCAGGGTACGGGGCGAGGCGCTCATGGCTGGAACCTCACGACGAAAGTGACGGGCGAACCCGGCACCGTGTCTCCCACGGCGCGCCGCGCAATCGCCTTCACGACCACGCTGTCCGGAACGGACGGACCCAGGAGCCGCACCTGCACGAATGCAAACCCCGACGCGCCGGTCGTCACCGTGTCCGTCGTGACGAGCGCACGGGTCGAATCATCAGCGACGAGCGTGACCGGCCCCGCCGACACCGGATCGGTAATCGAGTAGACCACGGGCCGGCCGGCCAGAGGGACCGTCAGCGAATCACCCCCGCTCGCTGATTTGATCGTGTCCGCCACTTCTACCGTGAGGGAATCGGAGACCGAGTCGGCGGACAGCGCAACGGTATCCACGGTCGACGCTGCCGTCGCGAACAGCGTATCCGCGGCCGCCAGCGTGCGAATCGAAACCGCGTTGCTGATGAGGCCGTCTGACCGCGCCAACAGTCGTCCCGTCTGGCCGATGCGGTTCACCACCGTGCGGCCGGTGAGGCTGTCGAGCACGGTGAGGACTGGGGTGCTGTCCGCCGTGGCCCAGACGATGGTCGCGGCGACCGGGTCGCCGTGGCCGTCCAGCACGCGGGCGTGCGGGATGAGGGTGTCGTACTCCTCGAGGCTGTCGGGAGCGGTGACCTCGAGTGCGATGACGCGGCTCAGGTCCCCTGGGCCGAATTTGTTGCAGGCGAGAGCCGCGACGAGCAGAAGGACGACACCGCCCGCCCGGCCCCCCCGGCCCCCGGCCGGGGGCCGGCCCGTCAGGGCGCCTCCGCCGCGGCGGCTTGGGTGGGTCCCGAGGCGCCGAGATCGCGCAGTGCCTGCGTCGCGTGCTCGATCCATTTCTGCGCGTCGGGTCCCTTGGGCGGGTGCGCCAGGAACGCGCGCAGGTGCTGGGCCGCGCCATCCGGATCGCCGCGCTTGAGCAACAGGAACGCGAGCCCGTAATGCGCGCCCGCCAGCTCGCGGTCGAGCTCTAACGCGCGGCGGTAGTGTCGGATCGCCTCGTCGATGCGCCGCGTCTTGGTGAACGCGATCGCCATGTTCTGGAGAATGCGCGCGTCGTTGGGATGGTCGCGCAGTGCCAAGCGATACGACGTGAGGGCCGCGTCGTAGTCGCCCTGGCGTTCGAGGGCGAGCGCCTCGTTCAGATAGTCGAGGCGCTGGGGATTGATCTCATCGGCGCCCGAGCCGCCGAAGAGGCGGCGCCAGAAACCCATGGGCCGAAAATAGCTTGCGGCCTCGCGACTGTGCAATGTAGCTTCACACCCCATGCCGGCCCCGCCCCCCCGGACGCCCCCGCCCCCCCAGCCCCCGCCGGCCCCCC
>Ga0207665_10003271_pt1 | contig 10855 bp, 8 predicted proteins | sample LARL112metaG_FD_184351 | JGI IMG/M metagenome (GOLD analysis project Ga0207665, IMG submission 184351) | Corn, switchgrass and miscanthus rhizosphere microbial communities from Kellogg Biological Station, Michigan, USA - LAR L11-2 metaG... | ecosystem: Host-associated > Plants > Roots >...
AGAGATTTCCCGTATTCTTCCGGCACGCCAGCAGTACATTGTCACCACCTCCGAGTTTGCGGATGTGAAGGCGCGACTGGCGAGCATTGAAAATCGGAGGAAGATGGTCGACGACAAGGGCGGCACTAAGCCCAGCCTGCGGCGGACGTCGACTGCCGACAAAACGAGCGATAAGAACGGCGACAAAGGCGGGGACGACGATCGTCCGACCCTGCATCGCCGCGACGATTAACCGTCGACCGAATCAGACACAAAAACCGGCAGCTTGCGCTGCCGGTTTTGCTTTGCATAGAAATGATTCGTTCGCGAAGCTGGCGATTAGGCGGCCTCTTTGGTCGCGAATGACCGCACCGCGCTTGTCGGACTCAGCGTGCCAGACACGACTCGCATTTCCTGCCAGTCGTAGCCGAACTCTTTTCCGCAATCCAGACAAACCACGTAAGTGCCCGTGAGAGCAGCGGCTTTGTTGCGGCGCAGACCCGCTTTCACGGTGATTGGAAAACTGTAGCGCGGGTGCCAGCAACCGAAAAGCGCATCGAAAACCTTCCCCATTGCGAAACCTCCCCAGAACCGCAAATGATCAGTAGTGCAATGCGACAGCCAACTCCAGACATCTACTTAGATTCGGATGCCCGAGAAAAGGTTCGACTTGCCGAGAGAGGATCCTCTGTCCGGAAGCCGGACAAATGAAAACTTCTGCATACAAGTGACTTTAATTTTTCAGGGAATGAGGCGAGGGAATGTGTTACTAGAAGCTCTCCTGGGTCTTTTTTCTTTGCTGGCACTTCGACATGATTGCGGAACGTAGTCGCGTTCGCAGATCGTCAGGAAGTTCGTAAAGCTCGGAGTCGCGATAAATCTCAATGGTCTTCTTGGTGGTATCGCATACTACGTAGCAGTTGTGGCACCAAGCGAGGTGATCTTCGAGTTCGGACTTCGTCCGATCATCGAGGGCGCCGTCTAAATAATTCGTCAGCTCTTGCAGGAACTCAGAGCATTTCACTTTTGGCCATCTCCGCTCTCACGTTTCTTGAAGTAGCGGCTGAGCCGCTCCCGCAGTTGCAGGCGCGCCCGCAACAATCTTGATTTCACCGCTGGAATGCTGAGGCCCAAAGCCTCGGCAGTCTCCTCGGTGGAAAGTCCTTCCACGTCTCTCAGGACGAATACCGTCCGGAAACTCGGCGGCAAGCCTTGGATCGTTCGCGTGAGGATATCCTTCAACTCCGCTTGCTTGTAGAGTTGTTCGGGATTCGGACTCCAGTCCGCGATCTCGCGGGGAACCGAATCTTCCTCAGTCTTGACGTCCTCGTCCAGCGAAACGGTACGCTCGGGGCGCCGGCGCCGTAACTTCATCAGCGCTTCGTTGACCGCGATGCGAACCAGCCAGGTGTAAAACTTCGACTGGCCCTGGAACTGTTCCAGGTTGCTGTACGCCTTCAGGAACGCGTCCTGGACTACGTCTTCCGCATCTTCCCGGTTCTGCGTGATGTGCTGTGCGATCCGAAAAACGTTGCGATCGTATCGCTTCACCAGCTCTTCAAACGCAGAGACGTCGCCCTTTTTGGCCGCCTGAACCAGCGCCAGTTCGTCGCTAACGGGCTCACCTACTCTTGGTTGGATGGCGCTCATTCTTGGTCCGATGCAGTATTTTGCGAGGCTTTCGCGGAACGCGAAGTTGTTATTCTACTTGGTAACCAAGGTTTCTGACGAGTGCTTTTGCCGTATCCCGGCTGGTGCGCTTTGCGATAAATTTCTTGGGTAGCGCCGGATGCACGGGGGAACACGTCCTAAAGGCACCGGAAGGCATGGCGCAAGTACCGTATAATCAAGGGTTAGCTGGGGAACTCGCCAGCGCTTTCCCGAGAGTCACCGAGAATTCATGACAGGCACGAACGAAATCGGACACATCGTCGAACGTGTGGTCACGCAGGTTCTGCAAGGGCACCTTCCGCAGATCCGTGAAGAACTGGTGCGCCGAGTTCTCGAAGCATTGCCGCAGGGCGCGGCCGACGTTGCTGGCGCGCATGATGCCGCGGGCGCAGGGCCGGCAGATCTGCTGCGCGGCGTAGCTGCGATTCATGCGGGCAGCACGCAGAAAGAAATTTTGCGCGCGCTGCTCGACAGCGTTGCGCAACATTCGGGGCGGACGGCGCTGTTTGTAATTAAGGGCGGCGCGGCAACCGGATGGCAGGGACGCGGCTTCGAAGACAATGACGGCGTGAAAGACTTTGCTCTGGATGCGATGCGCGGACTACCGGAACGAGTGCTGCAGGAAAAAGCTCCCTTCAGCGGGCAGGTCCTCGATATGGATCCGCGATTCATCGACCGTTTCGGCGGTCCGGCGGACGATCACATTGTGATGCTTCCGCTGCTTTTGAAAGACAAAGTCGCGGCAATTCTGTATGCGGATTGCGGTCTCGACAAAGATCGGCTCGATACCGCCTCGGTAGAGTTGCTGGTGGTTTCGACCAGCGCATGGCTGGAGTTGGTTTCGCTGCGCAAGCAGGCCCCGCGCGAAGCCTATGCCGACAGCGCACCGGCAGCACCGGCGGTGCAGGCATCGACCAGTTTCAATGATCCCTTTGCTGGCCATGCGCCTCGACATACTGCTTCGGCTTCCGCAGCCTATGAAGCGCCGGCCGCAGAGCCTGCGCATGCGGAAGTAGTTTCGGCAGCAGCGGCTGCGGCGGGAGTCGATCCGGCAGGTTCTGTCGGGCATGCAGCACCGGCTCTGAGCGACGAAGACGCCGACGTGCATCGAAAGGCCCAGCGCTTTGCGCGCCTTCTGGTGGATGAGATCAAGCTGTACAACCAAGCGAAGGTTGCGGAAGGCCGAAAGAACAAGGATTTGTATGACCGGTTAAAGGAAGACATCGACAAGAGCCGGGCTACCTTCAAGAAGCGCTATGGAAATACGGTGGCGGCCAACGTCGATTATCTGCAGGCTGAGGTCGTTCGCAGCCTGGCAGAAGACGATATTACAGTGATGGGACCCAATTTCCGGCGGTAGAAACTAGGCGTGTTGTCCTCCCGAAAACTCATTCTGTTCGTCGCTGCAGGGCTCACCAGCGGATCTCTGTGGCTTTCACCGCAAGCGTTCGGAAAGCAATCCGACAGCGCCACTACCCCCGCTACGCGCAAGAGTTCCTCGAAAGCACCAAGCTCGTCTGCGCAGACGGCGAAATCTAAATCGAAGTCTACCGCGAAAACCACTGCAGCCCGAAAGCGCAAGCGTCGCATGTCACCGCGCGTGCAGCGCATCCGGCAGGCGTTTGTGGCGTCGGCGAGCCTGCGGCCGATGGCGCAGCAGTTGCTTCAGGAGAGGACCCCTCAGGCCTACGCTGGAGTGACGGCGTACGCCCAGCGGCATGCGAAGGAAGATGCGGGAGCGTTGGCGTGGCTGGCTATTGGATACGCGCACATACTCGATCACGATTACGCGAAGGCTATCGATCCGCTGAACCACGCGCGTCCGCGCGCCGGGGATCTGGGCGATTACGTCGCGTACTACCTGGGCAGTTCCTATTTGCAAACTGGCCGCACTGCTGAGGCGGTGGCGACGCTGGCCGACTTCAGCCAAAAATACCCCGATTCCTTGCTCACCAAGGATGCCCACGTGGTCTACGCGGGCGCGCTACTGGCTGACAATCGTGCCGCAGAAGCGGCCGCTCTGCTTGAGAAAGATCGAGTTCCAGCCCGGCCAGACGTAGAGCTCGGCTTGGGGCGTGCGTACGCGGCGATGGGGCAGTCGGCGAGAGCCTTGGCTGCATTGAGCAACGTTTATTACCGGATGCCCACCAGCCCGGAAGCCGACACAGCGAGCGCGGAGTTGAAAAAGCTCACGGGCTCGATTTCCCCGCTGGCTCTGGCCGACCGTCGCATGCGCGCCGATCTGTTTGCCAAGGGCAAGCGCTATAGCGACGCGGCGACCGACTATCGCGACCTGCTCGACGAGGTGAGTCCCGAGGAGCGGCCTGGGTTGCAGCTCGCGCTGGCCGCGGCCCTGCAGAAAAGCGGTCGCAGCAAAGACGCCAAGCAAGTTTTAAATTCTACTCCCGACAGCACGCCTGACGTTGCTGCCCAGAAGCTTTTTCTGCTCGGCGAATGCGCTCGTACAGCCAACGAGGACGACGAATTCCTGCGGTTGCAATCGCAACTCCGGCAGAGCGCACCCACCAGTCAGTGGCTCGAACAGTCGTTGCTGGCAGCGGGCAACGTTTACCTTTTGCGGAGAGACTACGATCACGCGATCGATGCCTATCGAGAAATGCAGCAGCGCTTCCCGAATGGAGCCCGGGCGTCGTATGCGCACTGGAAAGTCGCCTGGCTGAGCCTGCGCCAGGGACGCAACGACGAAGCGAAACAGGAGTTTGACCAACAGATCGCGCTTTATCCGAATTCGGGCGAAGTGCCGGCGGCGCTCTATTGGCGGGCCCGACTTGCCGAAGAAGACAATGAGCCCAACAAAGCCCGCGCGTACTACCAGAAGCTTTCTGACCGGTTCCGCAATTTCTACTACGCCGAGCTGGCGAGGCAGCGTTTGAAGGTCCTGAAGCCTTCTACCGAGCCGGCGCAGTATGCGTTGCTCGATCGCGTTCCGCCGCTCGACCTCACGAACAAGTTCACCACGAGCGATCCACCGGCTGAAGATTTGCATGTGCAGAAGGCGCGGCTCCTGGAAAACGGGGGCCTGGTGGATTTTGCCGTCCGCGAGATTCAAGCCGGAGCTCCTAGCGACGACGGCAACTGGATGCTGGCCGAGACCGCGCGTCTCTACCAGGACAGCGGGCGCTACGATCGCGCTATCGAAGTTATGAAACGCGGCGTGCCTAACTACTTCGCCGTGGATGTTCCCGAGTTGCCGCGCACGTACTGGGAGGCGCTATTTCCAAAGGCCTACTGGGGCGATCTGAAGCGGTTCTCTAGCGAGAACGAGCTCGATCCGTACCTTGTGGCGTCTTTAATCCGGCAGGAGTCCGAGTTCAATCCGAACGCGATCTCACGGGCCAACGCGGTCGGGCTCATGCAATTGCTTCCGGTGACCGGCAAGAAAGTCGCGAAAGAAGTGAAGATGCATCACTTCAGTCCGAGCCAGCTCTACACGCCCACGGTGAACCTGCAACTGGGGACCCGCTATTTCAAGAGCATGGTCGACAAGTTCGGATCGTTCGAGTATGCGCTGGCTGCCTACAACGCGGGGTCTGATCGGGTGGAAGACTGGCTGGCGGCAGGGAAGTATCGCGATGCGCAGGAATTCGTAGAATCCATCCCGTTCACCGAGACCCGCGAATACGTGCAGGCCATCATGCGGAATGCGAATGTCTATAAGCAGCTGTACGGAACGCCCTAAAGGCAGGTCTTAGGTCTCGGGTCCTAGGTGTCAGGAGTAGCCCATCAATCGAATTACGGGTTGAGATTGTCAGCGCCTCTTCACACTGCGGTATACGCTGCGCACTAGCTCGGTTTTTCCGGGGACCTGGACACCGTAACCTGAGACACGTCCTTCGGCACCTTCGCAAACAGAATCTCGTACACCAACAATCCCGCACCCACAACGATTGCGCTGTCGGCTACGTTGAAGGCCGGCCACTGGTAGGACTTCACGTAGAACAGCAGGAAGTCGGTGACGTGTCCTGCTGTTAGCCGGTCCCACAGATTGCCGATCGCTCCTCCCAGGATCAGCGAGAGACCGACGCCCGTGGTCGAAAGCGTGTGGCTGTTTTTCCAGAGCAGCCTTGAGACGACCAGCAGTGCGACTACCGAGAACAGCACCAACGTGCCGACCGTCCATGGCGACGATGAATCGGCGAATAGGCCGAAGGCGGCGCCACGGTTCTCCAGATGGGTGAGGCGGAAGAAGCCGGGGATGATTTGAATCCCGTCATGCAGAGGAATCTTGCGTTCTACCGCTAACTTGGCCAAGCGGTCGAGCACCACCACGAACGCGGCAATCAGAAGATGGTATTTGCGCATAACGTGCGTGTATGACCGGCGGCTTATTGATTTCCCTCAAGCTCTTTGAGCACGGCGCTGCAGCGTTCGCAGACGCCTGGATAGTTTTTGTCTTCGCCGACGTGCACCGAGTAGTTCCAGCAACGCTCGCATTTCTGCCCGTCTGCCTTGCTGACAGACACCGTTACCGGACCGGTACCGTTGCCGGATTTATGCTCCAACGTGACTGCTGACACGATGAACACGTAGCGCAGTTGGTCACGATAGCGCGCAAGCACCGAATACACGGGCTCCGAGGCGGCAATCTTTACTTGTGCTTCCACAGCCTTGCCGATCTGCTTGGCGTTGCGCGCGCCCTCCAACTCTTTCAGAACTTGTTCACGCACGGAGCGCAGCGTGGTCCAATCTTCGAGTTGCTTTGGATCGTCGGTGACATTGGGACTGCCAAAGATCTCCTCGGCTTTCGGAAACAGCGCCGTGTGCACACTTGCGGGACGGTTGGCGACCACCGGGAGATAGCCCCAGACCTCCTCGCAAGTAAAGCTCATGATCGGCGCCAGCAGGCGGACCAGGGCTTCCAGAATTCGCCAGATGGTGGTCTGCGCCGCTCGGCGGCCCTGCGAATTGGGTGCTGACGTGTATAGCCGGTCTTTCAGCACGTCGAAATAAAACGCGCTCATCTCGACCGCGCAGAAATTCAGAACACGCTGGTAGATCTTGTGGAAGGCGAATTCGTCGTACCACCTCCTAACGTCCGCAGCCAGCAGGGCCGTCTGGCGCAGCATGTACTGATCGAGCGCCTGCAGTTTCTCAAACGGCAGAGCATCGCGCGCAGGGTCGAAGTCGTACAGATTTCCCAGGCTGTTCTTGAACAGATTGTTCCGGATGGTGCGGTAGTTCTCCGCGACGCTTTGCATCAGGCGTTCGGAGCCAACCACATCCTCCCGAAAGTCGACGGACGCAACCCAAAGACGCACAATCTCCGCCCCCATGCGGTTGGCGATGTCGACCGGATCGACGTCGTTGCCGCGCGACTTCGACATGGCCTGGCCGTTCTCGTCGAGCGTCCAGCCCTCGGTTGCGACGACCTTGTAGGGTGCGTGGTTCTCGGTGCCGATCGTGCAGAGCAGGGAAGAGTGGAACCATCCACGGTGCTGGTCACCGCCCTCGAGATAGAGATCTGATGTCGGCGGGTATTGCGGCTCTGCCGCACGCAACGCGAGGTAGCTGGAGCCCGACTCGAACCACACATCGAGGATGTCCATCTCTTTCTTGAATGATGTTCCCTGGCAATGCTGGCACTTCGCGTTTTTGGGAACCAATGCGTCAGCTTCAGGCGTGTACCAGGCGTCAGCTCCGGCGCGCGCGAACAGTTTTTCAACCTCGCGGTTCACAGCTGGATCCATCATGGGTTTGCCGCATTTCTCGCACAAGAACACGGCGATGGGCACACCCCAGATGCGCTGGCGAGAAACGCACCAGTCCGGGCGCGTCGCGATCATGTTCGAGATGCGGCCCTCTCCCCAAGCCGGGTCCCATTTGACCTTAGCGATTTCCTCGAGCGCGCGAGAGCGCAGCGTGCCACCCGACATGGGTGTTTCCATCGAGATGAACCACTGCTCGGTGGCCCGGAAGATGATCGGGTTGTGGCAGCGCCAGCAGTGCGGGTAGGAGTGTTCTATCTTTTCGGTGTGCAGAAGGACCCCGCGTGCTTGCAACAGTTCGACGATCGACGCGTTCGCGTCAAAGACCCGCTTGCCTTCATATTCCGGCAGCCCTTCATGAAGGACTCCGGCTTCGTCCACGCGGGAAGTGGCGTCCAGCCCGTACTTCAGGCCGGTGACAAAATCGTCTGCGCCGTGCGAGGGCGCCGTGTGCACCACGCCCGTGCCGGTGTCCATGGTGACGTACTCCGCCAGCACGCCGAGCACGTTGCGGTCGAGAAACGGATGGCGGAAGTTCACACGTTCCATTTTGCGGCCCTGAAAACGCGCGATTTCTGTGGCTCCGGCGAGGTTGCACTTCGCGATCACGTCCTCGGCCAGTTTTGCGCCCACGATGTAGACTTCGCCTCCGGATTCCAGCGCGACGTATTCTTCATCGGGATGGAAGGCAACTGCCATTGAAGCAGGCAGCGTCCAGGGCGTCGTGGTCCAGATGATGGTGAAGACCTTCTTGCCGCGCAGAGCGGCGTCGACGGAAGAGGGATCGTCCGCCATCGCATACTTCAGCCACACCGTTGGGCTGGTGTGGTTCTCGTACTCAACCTCGGCCTCGGCGAGGGCGGTCTTGTCGAAGATGCACCAGTAGACCGAGCGCAGGCCTTTGTAGACGAAGCCATGCTCGAGGAACGAGTAGAAGGTTCGCAGGACCACTGACTCGTACTCGGGCGTCATGGTCGAGTAGGGATTGTCCCAGCGGCCAAAGACGCCGATTCGCTTGAACTGCTCGCGCTGCAGATCGAGAAATTTCTGCGCGTACTTCCGGCACTCCAGGCGCACTTCACCGGGATCCATCTGCAGCTTCTTTTTGCCGAGTTGCTTGTCGACCTTGATCTCGATCGGCAGCCCATGGCAGTCCCATCCTGGGACATAGGGCGCATCGAATCCTGCCATGCTCTTGGACTTCACGATGAAGTCCTTCAGGCACTTGTTCAGGGCATGACCCAAGTGCAGGGCACCGTTCGCGTAGGGTGGCCCATCGTGCAAAACGTAGGCTGGCAGACCTTTGCGGGCTTCCTGAACCCGCTCGTAGATACCCTCCTCTTCCCAGCGAGCCAGGATTTTTGGCTCATTTTGCGGCAAATTGGCCTTCATGGGGAAGTTGGTTTTGGGAAGGTTGACGGTCATTTTCAGGTCAAGCAGCACGCTTTAAATGTCTCCTAAATGGTTGATTTTCATTATAGGGAGGGAGGCAGAGGACGTCCATTCTGGAGGCTGAGGCGGGTACCTAGGTCGTGTGTCGAAGGGACTTCGAAATGTACTGTCGAGAAGTTAGAAAAAAAGTGTACAATTTTCACCGAATCGAAACTCCGTCGCATCTAATCGTCTGAAAGTAATGGGGAACACGTTGCCACGGGAGAGGCACTGCGATTGCTGAATAAGCGCAGTGTGGCAGGCAACTTGGTAGCACGAGCCGTCATCAGGTAAAGAAGCAGCCGTCTACCCAGCGAGCGCGAGACAAATAGAGAAACCGTTTCTCAGTATGGCATCAGACACTCAGAATTTCGAAAAGCGCGAGCCAGAACTGGATCTACTCCTGCCCAAGGGCACGCTCGATGTGCCGCTGTGGAAATCACTGTTCGCCGGCATCGATGCCGCGCTGTTCCCCAAGAAGCTCCCGCCACTGATTCTGACGTCGAAGCCGGAAGCGCAGGGCGAGCTTTGGGGCGAGCGCCTGACGCGGCCCTGGTGGCAGTCCGTATTCAGCAACTTGCGTGACGTAATCTTCCCGCCGAAGTTGCCGCCGCTGCAGCTGACCTCGACACCGGTTGAAGGCGAGAATGCCCTCGACGACTACTTGGCGCTGCCGTGGTACCGGTCGCTGGCCTCGAACGTACGCGACGCACTGTTCCCGCAGAAGCTTCCGCCGCTAGTGTTGACCTCGAAGCCGGTTGCCGTGCGCGACATTTGGGGCTTTTACGACTACAAGAAAAACGGCGCCCTCGCCTCGACCGCGGTTCACGTGGTGCTGGTGGCCTTGCTGATTGGCGGCACCTTGATCGTGCGCAACAAGGTGACGACCGCGAAAGCTACTGGGCCGGTCATGCCGATCCTTTCGGACTCGGATATCCCGGCATTGCCTCCTTCCAAGACGCAAGTGGGCGGCGGTGGTGGCGGCGGCGATCGCGACAAGCTGGCGGCGACCAAAGGCAGATTGCCGAAGCTGTCGATGCAGCAGATCACGCCTCCCATGGTTGTGGTGCGGAATGACAATCCGAAGCTTGCGGTTGAGCCGACCGTGGTTGTGCCTCCGCAAATCAAGCTGGCGATGAACAACATGCCGAACCTGGGCGATCCAATGGCGGCGATCCCGAACGGACCGCTTTCGAACGGAACAGGGTCCGGGGGTGGCATTGGTTCAGGATCGGGCGGTGGCGTGGGTTCCGGTGAGGGACCTGGCGTCGGTCCCGGTCGCGGCGGTGGCATTGGTGGCGGCGTCTTCCACGTAGGTGGCGGCGTTTCGGCTCCCAAGCCCGTCTTCTCGCCCGATCCGGAGTACTCAGAAGAGGCGCGCAAGGCGAAGTATCAGGGGACAGTTGTTCTCGGTCTGGTGGTTGGGCCGGATGGACGCCCGCGAGACATGAAGGTTCTTCGGAGTCTTGGTCTCGGTCTGGATGAGAAAGCCATCGAAGCCGTGAAGAACTGGCGGTTCGATCCGGCCGTGAAGGACAATAAGCCCGTTGCTGTGTACATCAGTGTGGAAGTCGATTTCCGGTTGTACTAGAGCATGCAGAAAATTTGCAGCGAGGACCGCTTTCGAGCGGTCCTTTTGCTTTTGAGGAGATGAGACCTTAAACACAGGGGACACGGAGTGGGACGTGCACTACTCTTTCAGGTCCACGTGCTCGACCCCGTTCACCGGATGTCCGAGAAAACTTGGGCCGAGGCGGCCAAATTTCTCAACCGAGTCGGTCGCGAAAAACCTCAAATGTGGAGACTGTCGTTCAGGCGGGGCGGCGGTTCCGAGTTCCCGCAGTTTCTGGGCGACGGCGCGCGCGGTCGAGTGCGCTGAATCGACGACGTTCACACTTGCCGGCGCCACGCGCCGCAGTAGAGGCTTGATTAGCGGATAGTGCGTGCAGCCCAGCACCAGCACGTCAGCATCGTGAAAACCGTCTCCGAAAGCATCCTTCACATAGATCCGTGCCACTTGCTCCGTCACCGGATGCTCTACCCATCCT
>Ga0207665_10003273_pt1 | contig 10848 bp, 9 predicted proteins | sample LARL112metaG_FD_184351 | JGI IMG/M metagenome (GOLD analysis project Ga0207665, IMG submission 184351) | Corn, switchgrass and miscanthus rhizosphere microbial communities from Kellogg Biological Station, Michigan, USA - LAR L11-2 metaG... | ecosystem: Host-associated > Plants > Roots >...
GTGCGCGTCGCCCTGCTGGCTGACGCGGTGACCTTCCTGCTGTCGGCGCTCATCTCGTGGCTGTGGGTGCAGCCCCGGCCCGCGCCGGTTCGGGCCGAAGCTGGCCAGCCGCACCTGGCCAGCCCGAGCGGGGTCCGGGCCGGGCTCCGGCTGGTGTTCGGCACGCGCGCGCTGCTGGTGCCGATGCTGCTGGGCTGGTTGTCCGCGTTCTACAACGCCCCCGAAGGCATCGCCGCGCCGCTAGCTCATGATCTCGGCGGCGGGGATGTGGCGGTTGGGCTGATCCTCGCAGCGGGCGCGTTCGGCGCCTCAGTGGGTGCGGTGGCTTTTGGCCGCTTCGTGAGCCCGCCCCAGCGGCTGCGCTGGATGAACCGGCTGGCCGCGCTGAGCTGCGGGGTGCTGATTTTGTTCGTGTGCCAGCCGCCCTTGCCGCTGGCACTGCTCGTGTTGCTGGTGAGCGGCCTGTTTGACTGCTACCAGCTCGCGGCTAACGCTGAGTTCGTGCGCGCGGTCCCGGCCCGGCAGCGTAGTCAGGCGTTCGGCATCGCGCAGGGCGGGATGAGCCTGGGCCAGGGCGCTGCCATGGTCATCGCGGGGGCGGCGGCTCAGCACTTCGCCCCGAGTGACGTGGTCGCGGCGACCGGGTCTCTCGGCGTTGTCGCCGCGGTCCTCATCGCTCTCATCGGCCGTGTCCGGGGCTCGCACAGCTAACCGGTCGGGTCAGCTGCCGGCCGCGCCTGGGCAGCTGTGGACCTGCCCAGGGACTTTCAGCGAGGGAGTTGTGCGGGTTAGGCCCAGCCGGTGTTGCGCATCAGGAATGCTCCTTCCGGCTCGTCTGGTCAGGTGGGCGGTTGCGAGTTCAGGCCCATCCGGTGTTGCGCATGGGGGTGCTCCTTCCGTGAGGCCGGTCTCGTGGGCGGGATGAGTACGGGTCTAGGCCCAGCCGGTGTTGCGCACGGGGCACTCCTTCCAGATCGGGTGGTCATGGGAGGTGATTGCGGGCCTAAGCCCAGCCGGTGTTGCGCATAGCCACTCCTCTCCGTTACTATTTTGTTACTGCAAGCGATCACCATGTTTGGTTGGTCGGGACGTAGACACCCATACCACGCATTACGGTCCCACGGGGTGATGGTGTCAGAGACGAAAGACTTTGCAATAGATCCCAGCCCGTCCACCAACTTTGCAATCGCGGAGTAACCTTGAGCGACGAAGGTCCGCAGTAACCCCGAAGGTGGTATCAGTGCGTAATGGGGGCTTGACAGTGGGCGCGCTACATCTGTGACAATGCGGGGCAAAGATCTGTCTTCTCGCGGCGGCTTGCCCTCGCGGGCCGATCTTGTGTCCGTTTAGGAGGATGGCGTGCGGCGAGATGCTTGCGAACGTGTGCAGGCAGAGCTGCAGGCTGTCCGGGCCTGGCCGGTGTGGGAGCTGCCTCGGAGGCTGATCCTCTTTATCGTCGCGGTCGCCACCGCCTACGTGGCCGCCGTGGGGGTGGCCGGCGCGGCCACCCGGTACACGCTCAGCGATGTGCTCCTGTTCGGCGCGCTCCTGATCTGCATCGCGGCCACGGTGGAGCTGACCAAGCGGACCGGTGAGAACGCCGGGGTCACCAAGGACGTCTACGCGGTCTGGGAACTTCCGATCGCCATCTTGCTCCCGCCGCTCTTCGCGCTGCTTGCACCCCTCGTTCAGTACGCGCTGACCCAGTGGCGGGTCCGGCGCGTGCCAGTGCACCGGAGAGCCTTGACCGCCGCCGCCGTAGGCCTGTCCTACGGCCTGGCCTCGCTGGCCTTCCACGAGGCCGTTAGCCAGCAGGTGACAGGACGCAGCCCTGGGCCGTCGGCTCATGTGGCCGTTTGGCTGCTGGCGGTCGCGGCCGCCACCTTGCTGCGCTGGGCCGCCAACCAGGCCCTGGTACTGCCCGCTGTTAAGGCGGCCGACCCGTGCGTGAAGCTCCGGGAGCTGCTGTTTGCCCGGGAACGCATGCAAAACGATCTCGCCGAGATGTGTGTCGCGGTCCTGGTTACGCTCAGCATCGCTATCACGCCTCTCACCATCGTCTTCGCCCTGCCGTTCGTCACCCTCCTGCAGCGCTCGGTGCGGCATGCCCAGCTGCTGAATGCCTCCCGGATCGATTCCAAGACAGGCCTGCTCAACGCAGGTACCTGGGAGCGGGAAGCCGCTTCTGAGGTCGCGCGTGCTGTCCGTACTCGTACCCCGCTGGCGCTGGTCGTGATCGATGTTGATCACTTCAAGCAGGTCAATGATCTGCATGGGCACCTGGCGGGAGACAAGGCTCTGCGGGCTATTTCGCACACTTTGCGTATTTTCTTGCGGGAGTATGACCTGGCCGGCCGGTTTGGCGGCGAGGAGTTCGCGCTGCTGCTTCCGCAGACGAGCGCGGCCGACGCCCGCCAGATCGCCGAGCGCCTGCGGGGGCATATCGCCGCCACGCCGATCAGCGTCGCGGACGACCCAGGCGCCGATCCACTTCAGGTTACTGTCTCCATCGGGGTGGCCGCGCTGGGCGTGAGCTGGGACAGGGGTACTGGCAGCCAGCTCACCGACCTGCTGGCCGGAGCGGACAATGCGTTGTATCGAGCCAAGAACGCGGGCCGCAACCAGGTGTGGATGTTTACCGACACCGGGACCGCCGGCGCCACGTCTGGGCAGCAGGGTAGCCTGACCAGCTAACCCGCCGGGCGTTCTCGGCGAATCCCGGCGGTCCCGGGGGATTAGAGCCCGCCCGGTTTACGGCGAGGCGGTCGACGCCGGGTTGGGCAGCACAGCCAGGACTTCAGCCGGGCCCTTGGTGCACTTCGACACGTCGCCGGTGCGCAGTATCTCCGGCGTGTCAAACCCCGAGCAGACCCAGCCCCGCACGCTGACCGGGCCGCCGCCGCCGTTCCCGGGCGCGTGGCCCGAGGCCAGCGCGGCCGCGTAGGCCTTCTCGATCTTCAGCGCGGCGCCGCAGCTGGCCGGCCCGTGCGCGATCTCCACCAGTACCGGAACACCCGCTGCCGTCTTGCCCTGGCCACACGCATGACCGGTCGCGGAGGGCATCGGGGACTGCGTGCCGGGCGTGCCCGCCGCGGACTGCGCCGTCCCGCTCGCGCCGCACCCAGTCAGCAGGGCCAGGGCCAGGGCGGCGGGGAAAGCCGCGCCGGCGGGCCGCACGGGGGAACGGCGCATGGGGGGTCTCCTTTCGAGGCCCCTCATCATGCCGTTACCCCAGCCGCCCTCCGACGCCGGCTCCCCGTGACGGGCACGCCCCCGAGTGCGCCCGTGCAGGCCGTTGCCGACCCTTTGGGGTTGCCAACCCTGCCCGGCTTTGGCCCGCGGGAAACACAACTTGCATAACTAGTCACCACACTGCATAATTTTGCGGGTACGGCCGGGAGCCAGGCCCGGGCACGGCATATCTGCGCGGCCAGCGGCCGCAGGAGGACACGATGGGAATCCGGGTCGCCGTGGCCGGTGCCAGCGGTTACGCCGGGGGAGAGCTGCTCCGCCTCATCGCCGCCCACCCTGACCTCGAACTTGGCCCGGTGACCGCGGGCAGCAGCGCGGGTGCCCCAGTAACCGACCTTCATCCGCATCTGGCCGGACTGGCCGGCCGGGCCTTTGAGCCCACCGAGCCCGGCCGCCTGGCCGCGGCGGACCTGACCTTCCTCGCCCTGCACCACGAGGAGTCCGCGGCCCTGGCCGCCCGCCTCCCGGCCAGCACCGCGGTCATCGACCTGAGCGCCAGCTTCCGGCTGGCCGACCCGGCTGACTGGGCCACGTTCTACCAGACCGAGCACGCCGGGCAGTGGGTGTACGGGCTGCCCGAGCTGCCCGGCGGCCGGGCGCGGATCAGGGCCGCGCGCCGGGTGGCCGCGCCCGGCTGCTACGCGACCGCCACCATCCTGGCGCTGGCCCCGCTGCTGGCCGCGGGCCTGGCTGAGCCGGCCGACCTGGTGGTGGTGGCCGCGTCCGGCACCTCCGGCGCGGGCCGCGCGCCGCGCCATTCGCTGCTGGCCAGCGAGGTGATGGGCGCAGTCAGCGGATACCAGGTCGGCGGTGTGCACCGGCACACCCCGGAGATCGAGCAGGCCCTGGCCGGGGTGGCCGGGAGCCGTCCCACCCTGTCGTTCACCCCGCTGCTCGCCCCCATGCCGCGGGGCATCCTGGCCACCTGCACCGCCCGGCTCAGCCCGGGCCCGGCCGGGCCGGGCCCGCGGCACGCGCTGGCCACGGCTTACGCGGGCGAGCCGTTCATCCGGGTGCTGCCCGACGGCCAGTGGCCCAGCACCGCGTCCACCGCCGGGTCCAACGCCGTGCACCTCCAGGCCGCGGCCGACCAGCACGCGGGCCGGGCGGTGGTGGTATCCGCCCTGGACAACCTGGTCAAGGGCGCGGCCGGGCAGGCCATCCAGATCGCCAACCTGATGCTCGGCCTGCCGGAGAGCGCGGGCCTGACCATGAATGGAGTCGCCCCATGACACCCGCTCCGGCGCTGGCCACCGGGACCAGGCCATGAGCGTCACCGCGCCGCTGGGCTTCCGCGCGGCCGGGGTGGCCGCAGGCCTCAAATCAACCGGTGAGCGGGACGTCGCCGTGGTGCTCAACGACGGGCCGTCCCGGGCCGCCGCCGCGGTGTTCACCGCGAACCGGGTCAAGGCCGCGCCGGTGCTGTGGACCCAGCAGGTCGTCCGCGGCGGCCGGGTCCGGGCGGTGGCGCTCAACTCGGGCGGGGCGAACGCCTGCACCGGGCCGCTCGGCTTCCAGGACACCCACGCCACCGCGGAACGGCTGGCGGCGGTGCTGGGCGCAGCGGCCGGCCCGGACGGGGAGTCCGCGGGGGAGGTCGCGGTCTGCTCCACCGGCCTGATCGGCGAGCGGCTGCCGATGGACCGGCTGCTCGGCGGGATCGACGCGGCCGTGGCCGACGCGTCCCGCAGCGGCGGCACCACCGCGGCCGACGCGATCCGCACCACCGACCGGGTCAGCAAGATCGCTTTTCACCGGGCCGCCGGTTACACGATCGGCGGGATGGCCAAGGGGGCCGGCATGCTCGCCCCCGGCCTGGCCACCATGCTGTGCGTGCTCACCACCGACGCCGACCTGCCCGCCGGTGACCTGGACCGGGCGCTGCGCGCGGCCACCGCGGTGACCTTCGACCGGCTGGACACCGACGGCTGCATGTCCACGAATGACACGGTGCTGCTGCTGGCCAGCGGTGCCGCCGGGGCCAGTCCCGGCCCGGGCAGCTTCGCCGCGGCGCTCACCGAGGTGTGCGCCGATCTGGCCCGGCAACTGCAGGCGGACGCCGAGGGGGCCAGCAAGCTGATCGCGGTCGAGGTGGTGGGCGCGGCCAGCGAGCCGGACGCGGTCAGCGCTGGCCGCGCGGTGGCCCGGTCCAGCCTGCTCAAGTGCGCCATCGCCGGGGAGGACCCGAACTGGGGCCGGGTGCTGTCTGCGGTGGGCACCACCGGCGCGCAGTTCGAGCCGGACCGGCTCAGCGTGGCCATCAACGGCGTCTGGGTGTGCCGGAACGGGTGCGCCGGCGACGACCGGTCCAAGGTCGACCTGAGCCGCCGGAACGTGACGATCATCGTCGACCTGTCCGCCGGGCCGCACGCCGCCACCATCCGGACCACCGACCTGACCGCCGCGTACGTGCACGAGAACTCGGCCTACTCGACATGACCACGCCACTGCCGCCGCCCGCTGCCGGCCGGGGGGACGCGGCCACCGCCCCGGCCAAGGCGGCCACGCTCATCGAGGCGCTGCCCTGGCTCAGCCGGTTCCACGGCCGGACCGTGGTGGTCAAGTACGGCGGGAACGCGATGACCGACGACGCGCTGCGTGTCGCGTTCGCGCAGGACATGGTGTTCCTCCGGCACGCCGGGCTGCGCCCGGTCGTGGTGCACGGCGGCGGCCCGCAGATCTCCGCGCACCTGGACCGGCTGGGCGTGCCGACCACGTTCCGGGCCGGCCTGCGGGTCACCTCACCGGAAGCCATGGACGTGGTCCGGATGGTGCTGACCGGCCAGGTGAACCGGGATCTGGTCGGGCTGATCAACCGGCACGGGCCGTTCGCGGTCGGCCTGTCCGGCGAGGACGCCAACATGTTCACCGCCAGCCGCCGCGGCGCCGTGGTGGACGGCGAGCCGGTAGATCTGGGCCTGGTCGGCGAGATCGACACGGTCGATCCCGGGGCGGTACTGGCCCTGCTCCGCGATGGCCGCATCCCGGTAGTGTCCAGCGTCGCCCGCGGCACCGGCGGGGAGATCTACAACGTCAACGCGGACACCGCGGCCGCCGCGCTGGCCGCCGCCCTGGGCGCGGCCAAGCTGGTGGTGCTCACCGATGTGGCGGGCCTGTACCCGGACTGGCGCGACGGCGAGCACGCCGCCCACCGCGAGGTGATCAGCCTGCTCACCGCGGCCGAACTGGCCGCGCTGCTGCCCGGCCTGGACGCCGGGATGATCCCGAAGATGGAAGCCTGCCTGCGGGCGGTGCGCGGCGGGGTACCCCAGGCGCACGTGCTGGACGGCCGGCTGCCGCACGCCGTGCTGCTGGAGATCTTCACCGATTCCGGGATCGGCACCATGGTCGTCCCCGACCCGGTGACCGCCGGGCCGGGCGTGACCGCCGGGACGGGGGTGGCCCGGTGACCGCTACCGAGCTGCTGCAGGCCCGGTTCGCGGCCGCGCTCATGCCGAACTACGGGATCCCGCCGGTGGCGCTCAGCCACGGCCAGGGCTGCCTGGTGTGGGACGTGGACGGGCGGGAGTACACCGACCTGATCGCGGGCATCGCGGTCAGCTCGCTGGGGCACGGCCACCCGGCCATCACCGGCGCGGTGAGCCGCCAGGTGGGCTCGCTCGCGCACAGCTCCAACCTGTTCCTGCACGAGGGTGAGGTGGCGCTGGCCGAGCGGCTGCTCGGGCTGCTCGGCGGGCCGGCCGGCGGCCGGGTGTTCTTCGCCAACTCAGGTACCGAGGCCAACGAGGCCGCGATCAAACTGGCCCGCCGCCAGCAGGGTCCCGGGCGGCCGGTATTCGTCGCCGCCGAGGGTGGCTTCCATGGCCGCACCTTGGGGGCACTGGCGCTGACCGGGAAGAGTGCCATCCGGGAAGCGTTCGGCCCGTTCGGGGTTTCGGTGCGGTTCGTGCCCTACGGGGACGAGGCGGCGCTGCGGGCGGCCACCCGGGCGGACTGTGCCGCGGTATTCCTGGAGCCGTCGCTGGGCGAAGGCGGGGTCGTGCCGCCGCCCGCTGGCTACCTGGCCGCGGCGCGCGCGGCGTGTGACGAGGCCGGTGCGCTGCTGGTACTGGATGAGATCCAGAGCGGGATCGGCCGCACCGGAACGTGGTTCGCCCACCAGGCGGAGGGCGTGCGGCCAGACGTGCTCACCCTGGCCAAGGGCCTGGGCGGCGGGCTGCCCATCGGCGCGTGCATCGGGCTCGGTGCCGCCGGGACCGCGCTGCGCAAGGGAGATCACGGCAGCACGTTCGGCGGCAACCCGGTCGCCTGCGCCGCGGCCCTGGCCGTGCTGGACACGATCGAAGCCGACGGGCTGCTGGCCCGGGCCACGGCCACCGGCCAGCAGCTGGCCAGCGGCCTGGCCGGGCTCGGCCACCCGCTGCTGGGCAGCGTGCGCGGCCGGGGCCTGTGGCTGGCCGCGGTGCTGACCGCGCCACGGGCAGCCGAGGTGGAAGCGGCCGCCCGGGCCGCGGGCTATCTGGTGAACGCGGTGCAGCCGGACGCGGTGCGGCTGGCCCCGCCGCTGATCCTGGACGCCGGGCAGGCGGCCGCGTTCCTCGCCGCCCTGCCTGCCATCCTCGACCGGGCTGGGCTGCCCGAAGACATGGCCGCGGCTCCCGGAGGCTCACGATGACCCGCCACTTCCTGCGCGACGATGACCTCAGCCCGGCCGAGCAGGCGGCCGTGCTCGACCTGGCCGACCAGATGAAAGCCGACCGGTTCGGCCACCGGCCGCTGGCCGGGCCGCAGACCGTGGCCCTGCTGTTCGACAAGCCATCCACCCGGACCCGGCTCTCGTTCGCGGTGGGCATCGCTGACCTGGGCGGCCAGCCGCTGATCATCGACGCGCAGACGTCCCAGCTCGGCCGGGGCGAGCCCGCCGGTGACAGCGCCCGGGTGCTGAGCCGCCAGGTGGCCGCGATCGCCTGGCGCACGTTCAGCCAGGGCCGGCTGGCCGAGCTGGCCGCGGCCAGCAGCGTGCCGGTGATCAACGCGCTGACCGACCGCTTCCACCCCTGCCAGGTGCTGGCCGACCTGCAGACGATCCGCGCCGCGCGCGGCCCGCTGGCCGGGCTGACCGTCACCTTCCTCGGCGACGGCGCGAGCAACATGGCGCATTCCTGGCTGCTCGGCGGGGCCACCGCCGGGCTGCACGTGCGGATCGCCGCGCCGCCGGCCTACCGGCCGGATGCCGCGGTACTGGCCGACGCCACCCGGCTGGCCGCCCAGACCGGCGGCTCGGTGCAGGTCACCGGGGACGCCAAGGCGGCCTGCGCGGACGCGGACGCGCTGGCCACCGACGTATGGACGTCGATGGGGCAGGAAGGCCAGGAGGCGGGCCGGGCCGCCGCGCTCCGGCCCTACCAGCTCGATGAGGAGAAGCTGGCCCTGGCCGGGCCTGGCTGTGTGGTGCTGCACTGCCTGCCCGCGCACCGCGGTGAGGAGATCACCGCCGCGGTGCTGGACGGCCCGAATAGCGCGGTCTGGGACGAGGCGGAGAACCGGCTGCATGCGCAGAAGGCCCTGCTCACCTGGCTGCTGGCCAGCGCACCGCTGGGCGGTGCCCGGTGACCCCGGTCAGCCCGGTGACCAAGACCGCCCGGCAGGCGCAGATCACCGGCATCCTGGGCAGCGCCGCCGTGCGCTCCCAGGAGGAACTGGCTGAGCTGCTGGCCCAGCGCGGCGTCCGGGTCACCCAGGCCACGCTGTCCCGTGACCTGGACGAGCTCGGTGCGGTGCGGCTGCGCGGGACGGACGGGGCCCTGGTGTACGCGCTGCCCGGTGAGCCGGGCGGGCCCGGTTCGCGGCCCGGCGGGCTGGCCGCCGGCGGGCCCGGCGAGGCCGCCCGGCCCGCCCGGGAGGTGCCCGCCGGGGTCCGTGGCGGGCTGGGCCCGCTGGCCCGCCGGGGGCGGGGCGGCCTGGCCCGGCCGGACCGGGATCCGCCCGGCCGGCTGGCCCGGATCGCCGCCGAATTCCTGCTCAGCGCGGAGGCCAGCGCCAACCTGGTGGTGCTGCGCACCCCGGCGGGCGCGGCGCAGTTCCTCGCCTCGGCCATCGACCACGCGGCCTGGCCGTCGATCCTCGGCACCGTGGCCGGCGACGACACGGTGCTGGTCATCGCGCGGGACCCGGCCGGCGGCGCGGAGGTGGCCCGCTCCCTGCTGCGCCTGGCGGAACGCCGGAATTTAGCTCATGACCAGGACCTGGCGGACAGCCTCGCATGACCCCGGGACCGGCCCCCGGTTCCCCGGCCTGACCTGCAGCCCAACATCGATGAAAAGAGATGAACCATGACCCAGCGCGTAGTACTCGCCTACTCCGGCGGCCTGGACACCTCGGTGGCCATCGGCTGGATCGCCGAGCAGACCGGGGCCGATGTCATCGCCCTGGCGGTGGACGTCGGGCAGGGCGGTGAGGACCTGGAGACCATCCGCCAGCGGGCGCTGGCCTGCGGCGCGGCCGCGGCCGAAGTGGCCGACGTGCGCGCCGAGTTCGCCGCGGACTACTGCGTGCCCGCGCTGCACGCCAATGCCCTGTACATGGAGCGCTACCCGCTGGTCTCGGCGCTGTCCCGGCCGCTGATCGTGAGCCATCTGGCCCGGGTCGCCCGCGAGCACGGGGCCGGGGTGGTGGCGCACGGCTGCACCGGCAAGGGCAACGATCAGGTGCGGTTCGAGGTCGGGCTGGCCGCGGTCGCCCCGGAGGTGACGGTGCTGGCGCCGGTCCGTGACTCGGGGATGACCCGGGACAAGGCGATCGCGTTCGCCGAGGAGAAGGGGCTGCCGATCGACGTGACCTCACGGTCCCCGTACTCCATCGACCAGAACCTGTGGGGCCGCGCGGTGGAGACCGGGTTCCTGGAGGACATCTGGAACGCCCCCATCGAGGACGTCTACGACTACACCGCTGACCCGGCCGTGCCCCGTGACCCCGACGAGCTGGTGCTCAGCTTCGCCGAGGGGGTGCCGGTGGCCATCGACGGCCGCGAGCTGACGCCGCTGGAGCTCATCACCGAGCTCAACCAGCGGGCCGGCGCGCAGGGCGTCGGCCGGCTCGACCTGGTCGAGGACCGGCTGGTCGGCATCAAGAGCCGCGAGGTGTACGAGGCGCCCGGGGCCATCGCGCTGATCACCGCGCACCAGGAACTGGAGAACGTGTGCGTGGAGCGCGACCTGGCCCGGTTCAAGCGCCAGGTCGAGCAGCGGTGGACCGAGCTGGTCTACGACGGGCTGTGGTTCTCCCCGCTCAAGCGCTCGCTGGACGCGTTCCTTGGCGCGGCGGCCAAGCACGTGACCGGCGATGTCCGGCTGAAGCTGCACGGCGGGCGGGCGGTGGTCACCGGCCGGCGCAGCCGGGTCTCGCTGTACGACTACAAGCTGGCCACCTACGACACGGGCGACACCTTCGACCAGACCCTGGCCAAGGGGTTCGTCGAGCTGTGGGGCCTGCCCAGCCGGATCGCGGCGATGCGCGACGCCGGTTCGGCCGGCTGACCCCCGGCTCCTGGCGTGCTGACCCGCTGGCCCCTGGCATGATGGCGCGCGTGGAGCAGAACGCAGGGCCAGGAGCGGACGGCATGCCCGAAGAGCGCAC
>Ga0207665_10003275_pt1 | contig 10847 bp, 13 predicted proteins | sample LARL112metaG_FD_184351 | JGI IMG/M metagenome (GOLD analysis project Ga0207665, IMG submission 184351) | Corn, switchgrass and miscanthus rhizosphere microbial communities from Kellogg Biological Station, Michigan, USA - LAR L11-2 metaG... | ecosystem: Host-associated > Plants > Roots >...
GACAAGGCCGATGCTCCCCATGGCCGCTTCAGCCGCTTCAACTCCGGCCGCCGCTCTTCCGAGCTCGGTAGCTGTTTTCCCTTCTTCCTGTTTTTTTTGCCTTTCATGTTTTTCGACCAGCGTTGCTGTCGCCGGAAAGATGGCGGGAAATGCCAGGAAGAGACCGCCAATTGCAGGCCCAAATTGTTTTGCGACGATTCCTGCCAAAGCGGTGACCGCGCCGCCGAAAATGAAGCGGACGAGATATTCGTACCACCTTGCTTGTCTCAAGCCACCCGAATCGATTTTGACTTTCATCAGGCTACCTCAGCAACGTGTACCACAACCCGAAAGCGCAACCGAACCACACGGTCATGGACAGACTTGTAACCGCCAGAACCGGCAGCTTCCGGCCGATCAGCAGGCGACTCACCAGGGATGCGTAGAAAAACAGAGCCACGGCGCCAACCAGCATGGACCTGCCTTCTATGCTCACGTATCCTTTACCCTGTTTCGCCAGAGTCAGAACCAACGTTGCCAGGGCTACCGAAGGCGCCGCTCCAAAGAGGCCAGCGAAGCTTTTCGGCTTCAACAAGTCGCCTACCAGGGCAAAGACGGAAACGACTGCTCCACCAACCACGAATCTCAGTAAAATTTCCTCCACGTCCACCTGCCCCTGCGCGAGCCTGCTTCCGCGACGCTACTTCCAGGTTGCGAAGACACCCAGGCATACGCCGAACATGACCAGCGTGGCGGCCCAACCTACGACTCGCAAATACAAAGGAACGGAAAACTTTCCCATGACCTTAGAACTGGTGGCCATGTGAACGATTACCGCCATCAGCGGCGCGGCGATCATGCCGTTCAGCACCGCGGCCCAGAACAGAGCTCGTATCGGATCCACGTGAAAGAGGCTGAGAGACATTCCGACGAGCGTCGCAACAGCAATCGTCAGATAAAATCGAGGGGCTGCCCGGGGCTTATCTTCCAGGCTGGCTCGCCACCGGAAAGCCTCCCCCATCGCGTATGCCGCCGAACCGGCCAGAACAGGAATGGCAAGCATACCTGTGCCGATGATTCCGCAAACGAACAGCCCCGCAGCCCAACGTCCGGCCAGGGGTGCCAAAGCCTGAGCGGCCTCGGCTGAACTGGTTAGCTGCACAATCCCGTGCTCGTGCAGCGTAGCAGCCGTTGTCAGGATGATGAAGAAGGCGACAATATTGGAGAGAGCCATGCCGAGATAGGTATCCACGTGAATACGTCCGAGTTGGGCAACCGCCTGTCGCGGCGCTCTCTTAAGTGCTTTTTCTCCGCGGTTTTTCTTGACCTCTTCCACTTCCTGCGAGGCCTGCCAAAAGAATAGATATGGACTAATGGTTGTTCCAAACACCGCGATGAGCCCGGTGAGATAGTCTCTGTTCCACACCAGCCTGGGAACTGCCGTCGCGTATAGCGCTTGTCGCCACGACAGTCGCACGAAGAACGCGGTGGCTACATAGGCAAACAGCGAGATCGTAAGCCACTTTAAATATTTGACGTAGTGTGAGTATGGAACAAACAACTGCAGCAGCAATGAAATGACGCCAAATAAGAGAATGTAGATCCAGGCTCTTCCGGGAACCAGTAGTTGCGCCGCTGCTCCCATGGCGCCAACATCGGCGCCGAGATTGAAGATATTTCCCGCCAGCATCAGCGGAACAACAACATAAAGCAACCACTTCGGATAGCATTTACGAAGATTTGCCGAGATACCACAGCCGGTCACGCGTCCTACTCGGGCGCTAATCTCCTGAATCGCCGTCATTAAGGGATACGAAACCACCATCGTCCACAGCATTCCGTAGCCAAACTGAGCGCCAACCTGAGAGTAGGTGGCGATGCCGCTCGGATCGTCATCTGAAGCTCCCGTGACCAAACCGGGCCCGAGTTTTTGGAGGGCAGAACCAAGTTTCGCTCCCCAACCGGAGTCGGCTTGCTCCGTTGCCTCGTGATTTGTCTTTATGGATTTCACATCGGGCGAAGGTGCACTCACACATGGCTTATTGGTCAACGGCACAATGGGGAGAGCATGGGCGCCTTTTTGCTGCGGCTGGTGCGGCTCATTCGGCACACTCCTTAGTTGCCTGAGAACCGCTTAGGGATGGTTCGAATAAGACCGAGCCGCTGTTGGGGAAGGAGGGCCGTGTTAAGTATCACCTCGAATAGCGCGGATTGTGGCGTCGCCGAGAGCGGGTGAAAGGCATCACGGGCATGGAATCTCTGTATCGCGTCGAACACATAGTCCCCGCAAGATGTGATAGTGTTTTCGCCGGGCTGGAACCCTCCGCGGGCCATTGGCGAGGTTTTTGTGCGATCGCTTCTGTGCGATCAATGAGACGGGAAGCGGCAAACGGGAAGTAGCTGAACGGGAAATAGATTGATGAGAAGTGATTGTGATGGTGGAGGATCCCAAAGGATGGCGGACGCAGACTCATCTTTCGCTTACTCCTATCCAGAATGGCAGCCTGAATACCAGGCTGCGCTCCTGGAACTTGACTCCGAAAAGCTCCCAAAGCTGGTTGTCGCAGCGGAAACCGCCATATTTAAGCGGCTTCAAGCCATCGCCCAAAGCTCGGACCATCAACCGGAACGCCAGGCCATTGAAGACGCTCTCGCCACTCTGCGGGTTCTTAAGAAGAATAATCTGGGATTTCCCGACTGGGGCAAGAAGTAATCAACTGGCACGGAAAAGCAGATCACGAGCTTTCCCAATCAGCACGGTCGAAGGTTGCGATTTGGAAACAACCTCCGAAATCCCTACACGCTGGGCTTCCTGCTGGATCGTTGCGTCTCCGAACAACGTACACAGAATTATTGGCACCCCCGACATCAGTCGTCTCAATTCGCGGGCAGTCTCCAGGCCGTTCATCTCGGGCATTGAAAGATCCATGACGATCAGGTCAGGGTGCAATTCCAACACCTTGCCGAGCGCCTGCCTTCCGTTCGCCGCTTCCCCACACACCTCAAACTCAGCCTCACGCGTGAATAACTCGCACAATGCCCGGCGGATATAAGCATTATCGTCGACGATCAAAACAGTCTTCGCCATGTGCTGAGTCTCGCAACTAGGTCCTCAAGTCAAGGCGCGAATACTGGACGATACTTGGATGCAGTCTTTCCTTCCCGGTTGTAAGGCCAGACTTCCCGTTGTCTAACTTTTGAAGAGACTGGCCAGGGGCTTTCGGGGGCCCTTCTATGCATTTTTGCTTTTTTCGGGGTCGATTCGCCCCTTAGACCGACGGCGTAATACAACCGCAAAGAGGCAATCCGACATCAATGAAGGGTCTTTAATGAAGGGTCTTTCCCAAACGTTCCCGCACCCCAGCGAGGAATTGTTCTTTGTCCTTTCGCATTAACCGGACAAGCGCCTGGTTGCCGGTTTTTTCGTGAGCGGCTGCCCACAGCACCATTTCCGTAAGCACCGGCGCAAGGTCGACCCCTTTAGGCGTCAGTACATAAATCACCTTACGTCTGTCCGATGGGTCCGGTTTCGTGCTGATGATTCCATGGGCGACCAGCTTGCGTAGACGATCGGCCAGGGTATTAGTGGCGATTCCTTCGTAGCATTCCATGAATTCCTTGTAGCTCCGGGACCCACGCAGCATCATGTCGCGGATGATCAAGAGCGACCAGCGATCGCCCAACATCTCCACTGAAGCATTCAGCGGACACATCGACCGCCGCTGGGCACCGCGCTTCCTCCGCATATTTCCACAGTAGCATATTATTACTTGCATTTCACAAGTAACTTGGCTGATAATCTCACCCGAACGAATTCCTCAGATTCTGTATTTACTGTGAAAGGGGCGGCGCGCAGCTGAATCATGGCCGCTTGCAGAGACCGCTGATCATCCGGACAATAGGGAGAGTCGACAATAGGGAGAAAGCTGACTCAACCTGGTCAATTCATAAAACGAACAAAAAAATAAGGAGAATAAGGACCATGGAAACAAAGCCAACGTACGAACAAGCTCAACTCCATCTACAAGTCTATGAACAGCGCCGCGAGGCCCGGTTGCGTCAAGGGCGCGATTGGTTCTTCAAGAACTACCACGTAGCAAGCACCGATGACGCGATGCGAATCGCGGCACCCGGAACCGAAGGAGGCCAATTTGCGGGAATGGTGCTCAGCTACTGGGAGCAGGCCTGTGCGTTGCTCAACTACGGCTTGCTGCACGAAGACTTGTTTTTCGAAACCAGTGGAGAGTTTTTTGGAGTCTGGGAGCTGGTTAAGGCCATCGTCCCGCAGGCAAGGGAACGTTTCAAGATGAATGGCTACCTCGCGCACATGGAAAAAGCCGCAAAGCGCTATGAGGCATGGAGCGAGACCCGCTCTCCCGGCCATATCGCTGCCATGCGCGAGTTCATGAAACAAATGCGCAGTCAGGTGGCGAAAGCAGCGTAGCCAGCAAGCTGGAAACCCGGTTAAACCCCACCCTTCGAAGATCGCAAGGGTGGGGTATCCAGCGTCAAAAAAAGACGGGGGCAAAGATGAACAAGTTTGCGTTTACGCTGATTTCACTGATCGGAAGCATCTGCACTACTGCCGGCTGGGCCCAGAATTCGGCATACACTCCCGGCGATTACATGATGACTCCCGAGGCCGAGATCGCCCTGGCGAGAAGCGCAGCGCCCGACAAGGTATCAGCACACGCCAGCGTCAAAGTACTCACGGCCTCCGGCTACAAAGAGGCTGCAAAAGGCGACAACGGTTTCGTCTGCATTGTCATGCGGGGCTGGTCCGTTCCGTTCGTTCGCAAACCGGAGTACTACCCTAAGATGCGGGCGCCGATCTGCTACGACCCTGTTGCCAGTCGAACGGTTCTGCCATATCAGGAGCTGTGTGCGAAGTTAGGGCTGGAGGGCAAAGACGTAGAAACCATAAACCGCGAAGTAGCCATGGCCTATGCGCTCGGCGAATTGCCCAAGATGGAGAGCGTGGCGTTCGCCTACATGTGGTCGGCCGACCAGGACCTCGGTCCGAAAGTCGGGCATTGGCATCCGCACATGATGGTCTACGCGCCCTATTACACGAACTCCATGCTTGGTGACAACGACCCCGCAAGTTTAGCGCCCATCGTCTCCCCCGACGCCGGTACGCCGTTCGCTATCGTGGTCATTGCTGTTGCCGACAGTGCAGCCGTCAAAGCGAAGATGACTCCCAAGAAACCATGAATGCACATGCCATGAATGCACATGAGGAGACCCTCACTTTATGATTTGTCATTCCGACCATGAGCGTAGCGAATGATTTGTCATTCCGATGATGAGCGGGTATCGGGTTCAGCCCTGCCGTTTAAGATCATATGAAGGCCATGAACAAGACCATCAGTCCGCCAGATGGTTCTCCAGGGGATCATTGAACTAGACAACTAGATAAAGGAGCCAAGGATGAGCAAGGTACGAGTACTAGCGGGCACACGCAAAGGCGCATTTATTCTGGAGTCAGACGGCAAGCGAGAAAAGTGGGATGTCAGTGGCCCGCACTTCGCGGGCTGGGAGATGTATCACATCAAAGGATCGCCTGCCGATCCCAATCGAATCTACGCCTCGCAAACCAGCGGATGGTTCGGCCAAATAATCCAGCGCTCCGACGACGGCGGCAAGACCTGGCATCAGCCCGGAACTCCCGCCGGTGAGCCCGCCGCGCCAGGTCCGCCCAAAAGCGAGAGTAACAAGTTCGCCTACGACGCGGCTGCGAAGCCGCTGACCACCCACCAGTGGTATGACGGAACGCAGCATCCGTGGGAGTTCAAGCGGGTGTGGCATCTCGAGCCGTCGCTCACTGAGCCCGACACGGTTTATGCCGGAGTCGAAGACGCCGCCATCTTCCGCTCAACCGACGGCGGTCAGAACTGGAAAGAACTCCCAGGGTTGCGTGGACACGGCACTGGTCCCAAGTGGCAACCGGGCGCGGGCGGCATGTGCCTTCACACCATTATTCTTGACCCCAGCTCTCGTACTCCGGAAACCCAGCGGATGTGGATCGCCATCTCGGCGGCTGGCGCTTTCCGCACCGATGATGGTGGTAAATCGTGGAAGCCGATCAACCGTGGGCTGAAGTCGCAATACATACCCGATCCGGATGCCGAAACTGGCCACTGTGTCCACCACATCGCCATGAACCCGAAACGCCCGGGCGTGCTGTTCATGCAGAAGCACTGGGACGTGATGCGCAGCGACGACGCCGGGGACAACTGGAAAGACGTCGGAGGCAATCTCCCCACCGACTTCGGTTTCGTGATCGATATCCACGCGCACGAACCGGAGACGATTTACGTAGTCCCCATCAAGAGCGACTCCGAGCACTACGTGCACGAGGGCAAACTGCGCGTCTTTCGCAGCCGCAGCGGCGGAAATGAGTGGGAAGCGCTGACCAAGGGCCTGCCACAAAGAGATTGCTACGTGAACGTGTTGCGCGACGCCATGGCCGTGGACTCTCTCGACAAGTGCGGCATATATTTCGGCACTACCGGGGGCCAGGTGTACTGCTCACCAGATGCTGGTGATAGCTGGAATCCGATTGTGCGGGATCTGCCGGCCGTGCTGAGCGTGGAGGTGCAAACGCTGACGTGATGTCGTGGTAGCGGATGCTTCGCGCCCGCTCGGAGCACAGTCGCGCAGGCTAGCGGACCGCGGACGCTGTGGCGGGCATTTAAGTGGTGCCGCCCTCCTAGCCGTTCATATATTTGTCATTCCGAGCCGTCCGTAGCCGCGTAGCGGCGAGGACGCGCGAGGAATCTGCTTTTGTCGCACCGGAAAAGCAGATCCTTTCGAGGGGTAAGTCCTCTTGGAATGACAAGAAGGATAACCATGGTGAGAATGTCAGTCCAAGGTAGATTCTAATATGATCCGCGTCATACTTCCTTTCCATCTCCGCAACCTGGCGCATGTCGGCAGCGAGATCGCGCTCGAAGTCGTGGCTCCAGTCACACAGCGCTCGGTCCTTGATGCAATCGAGGCCCGCTACCCCATGCTGCGCGGAACGATCCGCGACCATGACACGCAACAGCGACGCCCTTTCCTGCGTTTCTTCGCCTGCGAAGAAGACCTCTCTCAGGAGCCGCCAGACGCTCCCCTGCCCGACGCAGTGGTCTCAGGCAAAGAGCCATTCATCGTTATAGGCGCCATTGCCGGGGGATAGCGCGCGCTTCCGGGCTTTGCGTATTTTCGATCCTTCTCTCCTTTGCTGAATTACAGTTGCCCGATTATGACAATGGCGGTAATCTTCCGTCCTTAATCGAAAGCCGCGCGAGGCCGCGTGAAAACAACGCTTTGTTCCAAATTCGTCTTGGGATGGATGGCGATCCTTAGCTTGGCCTTGGTCGTCGGAAGACTCGCGCCCGCGCAGACTACAGAAAGCACGCCTGCGCGACACGGCTCGCTTCCTCCCCCGGCAATGTCTGACAAGACAGGTGCGCCTCAGTTTGATCCCGCCATCTACCATCATGTGGCCCAGGTGATCTGGGTCGTCGGTGATGTCAACCGCGTGACAAATTACTGGCAACGGCTGGGTGTTCACAATATCCATCGCGACGGAGTGATGAACTTCACGAACCTGACTTATCGCGGCCAGTCCGATCCGGCGAGCGCGAAGCAGGTAACCGCGAACCTGGACGGACTCGAGATCAAATGGATTCAACCCGTGCATGGAGGCAGGTTCTGGCAAGACGGCCTGCGTCAACATGGTGATGGCATTCGCGTTCTCGGCTATGCCATCCGCTCGTCCCAGGAGTTTGACGACCAAATCAAATATTTCTCCTCGAAAGGCGTGGGCACGGTCGTAGAGGATAACTGGCAGGGACAAAAAGGCCGAGGCCGCGTTGCATATCTCGACACGGCTGCGCAGGGCGGGGGACACACCTTGGCGCTGATCTATAATCCGGACGCCGATCTAGGCGCGGCCGCAAACGCCGACCCAAACCCGGCCCCAGACACCCGGTCCCCCGCTGCCGCCGTTGCCGGCAACGAGTATCCCCTCACCAAGTTCACCCATTTCGCCTGGGTCGTGAATGACGTGAGAAAAGTGGACGCGTACTACACCGGCCTCGGCTTCAAACCATTTTCCAGAATCGACCACAACGTCAGCCTCGATCGCATCTATCGCGGCCAGCCCGGCACCTATGAGATGTGGCTGGGCTGGGATCGTACCGGTGACGCGCCGTTCGAGTGGGTGCAGCAGATTACTGGTCCCGACGTCTACGTAGAGTACGGAAAGAAGCACGGGGAAGGGTTCCATCACCTGGGGGTAAACGTCAGCGATATGGACGAAGCGATCAAGCAGATGACCGCTCGCGGGGCGCCACCATCGCAAGCCGCTGCCTGGAAGACGGCGCACGGCAAAGGCCGCGCCGTCTATCTGGATACCGAACCTTACGGCGGAGTCACCCTCGAGCTGATCTACGATCCACACTAATCTTATAGGTGGATACCTCGAACCGATCCGGCCGCCCCGGTTCCGGCCCGCACTGCCAAATTGACAAAGTGTTCCACGTGGAACATTTTGCCACTATTATATTGTACGTACATAAAACGCATGTAAAACGACACAAACTCTTGGTCTTGAGGAGATGGCGGGCCGCCCAGTCCTACGGCCTCGCCCGAACCCGAAGCACGATGCGGCGGTAGGAGGTCAGGCTCGGTGAGCCGTTATCGGTCACCGACAGAATAACGTGGGCAACGCCCTCGGCCGGGCACCGGGCGGTGGCAGTCTGAATCCACATTGGACGGCAGGTCGCAGTAGGTGTGATCGTGACCTTGGAGCTTTCTGCGCCCACAATATTCACGGCCGCGAAACCTCGGCCGTCGGTGGCGCCGGCCTCGCTGTAGTGGAACCAGGAGTAGCGCAGAGCCTGCCCGTCAGGATCGTGGGACTGGCTGGCATCGAGAACCACCGCCTGGCCGACAACCGCCTCGACAAATACCGGCGAGGTTCCCGTCTGGCCGTTTACCACCACGACGGGATTGTGGTTGGCCTCTGCAAAAGGCTTGATGGTCCAATCCATGCGCGCGGCAAAATCGTGCTGGAGGGCTTCGCGCCAGCGCCAGATTGTCGCCTGGTCGGAGGTATGGCTCTTGCCGTCGGTCCCGATCACGGTGTCCTGCGAAGTGACACGCGAGAAAAGATCCCCACCCTGGGTCCAGATGGGATGGGTCTCACCGTAGGGTTGACGGAGCACATAGCGCCCACCCCAGCCGCCCCATCCCGGATTCCACCAGCTTGCCAGCCCGTTGTCGATGAGACCAAGAAAAGACGGCGTATCGCCCTCCATGATGAAGGCGAACTTCGGATATTGTTTTCCCAGCGGGCCTTTGCTGCGAACGTTGGCGTCCAGCCATTGGTTCGTGACGGTAGAAAAATCCGCGCCCTCGCCATTGCGGTAATAGACATCACCGCTGATGCCGGTCCAGGTCGCATAGTAGTACTCTTCGCCGTTCGCAAGCGACGGACGAACGACATAAAACAGATCCGGGAATTCCCTGCGGATCCACGGCCCCGCGTCGTCCTGATCGGAGATCGAATAAACGCGTAGCTTGGCCACAAATTTCGCCAGCTCCGCCGGCGAACGTGTTGCGCGCAGGTCTGTCAAAGCCTGCGCCAAAGTGTTGGCGCCGCCCCAGACGGTTATCCACAATGGTCTCGGGTCGTCACGATCCGCGGCCTTGACCAGAGCCCGCGCCCCGGGTGAAGACTTCCCAGACCCCACGGCGGCCATACCGTAAGCGGGCTGACCAACGCTGACCATTTGATCGAGCTCGGCAGCAGTGGGCCAACCGGAGGCATGTTTAAGCAGGTTCGCCCGCACCTCGCTATATTTGGCGATGATCTCGTGCATCGTTTCCGGATGGGTAACAGCCTTCTGCCACGTCGATGTCGTAGCAACCAGCCCCTCGAGATCAATCTCGTTGGAATAGAGCAACAGACGCACGAACGACATTTGATCGTCGGGCTCATTACCTATATCGCTCACCACGAAAGCCCGCGGATGGTTAGAGAAGTTATCTAGCCGCCCCGCCGGCGATTGCAGTGCGTATGCAGCGCTGCTTAGGAGAGCGAACATTGCTATCAGGCTGCCAGCAAGCCTGGACCAGATTGAGAGTTGAACGCTCATTGCTGCCACTTCCGTTTTCGAGATTCGATCCGCAGTGACATCGGAAGTCTACCCCTTTGGATTCTCCTGACATCTAAAGAGTCCGTATCTGGCGATGACCCCGATCGTCCAACTATTGGCAAAAGAATACTTTCAGCTGCGGCGTTCGGCCTGAAAAGAACTGCGACCGCTGCGTCGCATATTGAATCCTATCGACAGAAGCCTCGCTATTGGTCTTCGGGGAGGATGACACATGAAGCTCAATCACCTGAACCTGACCGTCTCCAATGTTCTGGAAGCACATCACTTCCTCGAGAAGCACTTCGGCCTGAAGAGCTACGGTGAGATGGCGCCACGCGAGACGATGAGCTTCCTGTCCGACGACGACGGCTTGGTACTCGCACTGTTCCGAGGCGCAAAAGGGACTGAGGTGACCTACCCCGCGGGCTTTCATATTGGATTCATTCAGGAGAGCGAGGCGCGGGTCAACGAGATCAACCAACGTCTGCGGGAGGACGGATACGATGTAGCCAAGCCATCCCGCCTTCATGGCTCGTGGACCTTTTATTTCAAGGCCCCGGGCGGGTTCACCGTCGAGGTTCTGCACTAGTTTCCGAGTCAATCACGTTGATCCGCAGGTGGCCGCCCGCTCGAGCAGCAGATCGCGTTCACGAGCGTTGCGGGTGAGAGCTGCTGCGCGCTCGAACTCAGAGCGGGCCTCTTTGAGGCGGCCCAGCT
>Ga0207665_10003279_pt1 | contig 10844 bp, 4 predicted proteins | sample LARL112metaG_FD_184351 | JGI IMG/M metagenome (GOLD analysis project Ga0207665, IMG submission 184351) | Corn, switchgrass and miscanthus rhizosphere microbial communities from Kellogg Biological Station, Michigan, USA - LAR L11-2 metaG... | ecosystem: Host-associated > Plants > Roots >...
CAACTCGGCTGTCGTACCGGGATAACCTGGGAGCTCGTGCCCGATAGAGAACTGCCGCTGTTGAGAGCGGGCAGGACTTGCAGCGGAAAATCGAGCAGGGCGGTGCTCCCTGCGGCGACCCAGACGTCCACCAGCAGGGGAGGACTGAAACTGCTACGAGAAGGTACGATGTTGGCAAAGCCATTCACATCGCTCGTTGCAGTGCTCTGTGCGACTTGCAGGATCACCGGCTGCGAGGGATTCATCGTATTCGTTTCGCCATCTCCAACGCCGGGAGAAGTGCCTCCGGGTCTGAGGACAGTCGTCTGAAAGACCACGGGGGCGGCAATGACCGCATTAGGGGTGGTCGCGGAATCTGTGACGCGCACGATGATCGGTTGGAACGCCTGTCCGGTGGATACCTGGCCGGCTCCCGAGACCGCCTGCAGCCGTTGTTGCGAGAGCGGAACCGAATCGGCATAGAAAATCGCACAGGGCGCGTTGCTGGGAGCAACACAAGCGCTAACCTTTGTCTCAGCAGTAACCTGATTGAGCGTCAAATTGACACTGGCATATCCGCTCGAATTTGTGGCCGTGCTCGCGGCGCCCAGCGTTCCGGAGCCGATCATAATTGCGTAGTTGATCTGGACCCCGGTGCGGGGCGAGCCGTTGTTTACCGCCCGTACCAGCAGGGGGAGTGTGACGGTGGCACCTTGCGAAATTCGCAGATTGGGCGTCACCGCAGCTATATCAGACGAAGAGCCAATAGCATTCATGGTGGCCGTGACTGATTTGGCCGGGGAGTAAACGCCTGGAGCAAGCGTAGCGGTGACCGTTGCGGCGCCCAGAGCGGCAGGCGTGAGCCAGGTCGTAGCACTGCCACTCTGATCCGTCGTCACGGAACAGGATGTTGCTCCGCCGCATGCGGAAAGCTGCAGCCTGTTTGTCGTTGACCAGCCCACGGTCGCTCCGGAGACGGCGGTAACTCCGTCTGCAGCCAGCACGCGCACTGTCACCGGTTTGGCAGCTTGTGTTCCCACCGGGGTCTGCGAATTCCCTGAATAGAGGAGAACGATATTGGCGCTGGCCGCCGCTCCGTAGGTGAGCGCGTCGGTCATGGTCGTCGATGCGCCAGTCGCGGAGTCAGTCAGGGTGATACTTTCCGTCCCGTCAGCGCGTGCGGGCACCGAAATCATGATCTCTGTCGCACTGACCCGAAGCTGGCTGAGAGTTGTCCCGCCCATGCTGGCCGACAATCCGCGGGCGAAGCCGATACCCCGCACACTGATTATGCCGCCATTCACGCCCACGCGAGCGGGGGACAGAGTATCGGCATAGAGAACGCGGCCATGGTAGCGGAAATCGGGACGTCCATCTCTCCGCGCATCCGAGATTCCTATTTTAAACGTGCCAGCCTGAAGAACCTGGGCGTCCAGCCGGCTGGTGGCCAACACCAGCGAGTTGAACGGCGATGGTGTGAAAGCAGGGGAAGGCGTGCCTTCCGCATCGGCGGCGGCCCACACGCCAATCACCGGTCGCGCCTTGAGCAAAGTCGCGCGGCTGGATTCATCGAGAGCGGTCGCCGTGATCGATAGGGTGCGGTTCGCCTGGATCGGGAGCTGAAAATACTGGATGCTGCCATAGCGGAGAGATGAAACCCAGTCGCCGCCTGCAGGCAGTGATGCCGGAGCGCTCCACGAGGAGGGACTCTGGGCGAAAGACTGACCGGTGCCGGTCATAAGGATGTCTTGCTGCACATCGCTGCCGCGTGAAACTGTGATAGTGATGGGCAGGAATGATCCGGAGGGCGAGACCGGATCCGGTGAATATGGCCCAACACCGTACGACCACTGCGGGTCCAGAGCTTCCACCGAGAGTTGGTATTGTGTGCTGCCGCCATTCGGGAGTTGCAGACCGGAGAGGTCAAACGCACCCTCCAGCTCCGTTTTGTCCGATCCCCATCGGGATAGCGGTTCTCCAACAGCATCATCGGTCCCCGTGATGGGGTTGCCTTGATTGCCGGTGAAAAGAAATCCTGAGACTGAACTGGCGGCGTAACGCCGGGAGGGCTGTCCGGTAGAAGGATCAATCCATCGGGCGACCACGTTGATGCCCTGCATGGGTTGCGTGCGTTGGCCGTGAGCGTCAGTGAACCACACGGAGCCGTGAATTCGCGCAGTGCCGGCAGAAAATATTTGCTTGCCGGGAAATGCCGCCTGATTTTGGGCGGTGACGGGATACAGGCTGGATACAGCCGCGATGTCATCCATCGAGAGCTGGGTCGGATGCGGGTAGCACAGCGTGATCGGTACGCAGTTCCACAGGTCAAGAAAGTGCATGACCGGAAAGCCGGCATAATCATCCGCGGTGGCAGGCGGCGAGCCCGTCTGTACATTGACATTCAGTTGTGACCAGCCTACCCCGAGCAGGTGGCCAATGGCGCGAACCAGCCGGTAATGAATTTCGCTTATTTGGGAGGACTGCTGCGCGCACTGTCCGTTGATGACGACCAGGGCGTGCTCATAAGTGGCCAAGGAGCCATAGTTGTCATTTCCGCCGAAGACTGCATTGTAGAAACATTGAGTGCGGTCGGCAGCTCCGGCACCCAGAAGAGCGCTAGTCACGGTTCCATCGTAATCGTAGACAAATCCTACGGGAGTGCCGGTTGAGGACGGTTGAATGTCGGGCGGCATGGAGATCGTGCCATCCGAATTGCGGGTGACGTTAGCCCCGCTCACGTCCTCGGCCAAGCTGCCCGCAGCAGTGATGGACAATGCCGCCGTAGGGACGGAAGTCCACTGAGAGAAGGCGCTCGCAACCAGCGCATTGGCCTCGGAGTTCGGCAACACTGGACTGAGATTGCCCTGATCGACGTAGTACGTGATCTCGCCTTGGGGCCAGGTGAGGGGCCGTCCTTCGACGGTGGAATCGAAATATGCAGAGCCGGCGACTCGGGCAGGGCCTCCCGCGCGCGATGTCAGTGCGCAGAGAACAAGAATAGTTGCGCTGAAACCTAGCCTGAGGAGGAAGAGACGCATCGTAGATGCCACCTTGGTTTTCATGGTCACCTCTGTCTCATTCCTCCTCATGGGCCTCCCTCACCGCCAAGGCGAAATCGCTGAGACTTACACGCGACTTCCCACCGAGGACGGGATGCCGTCGCAACAAGGAAACGTGTTGGGGCGAGAGCGCCATCGTTCCGCGTGTATCCACCGCGAAACGGCCGATTGGACCGGCAACCGAACTGGTTAGCCCGAGTTTGCTGCGCGGGTAAAGAAAGACGAAGACGCGCTCCCCTACTCGGTATCGCTGGCCACTGGACCACACACCAGCCCATTCATAGATTGTGAGTTCTCGCCCGGAGGTGCTTCCCCGCAACGCATTCTCGACATGGAACGTGATGGCCACCGTCGAGACGGTTTGCGCATTCGCCCGGCTGCGTGGTTCTACCCGAGTCACCGTGCCGGAAAAGATGATGCCGGCCGCGCTAACCAGTCGCGACAATCCGGACGAGTTTCCGGGATTAATAGAAAGAGGCGGATCTATCCGAGTTGGCTCGCGTGCCGGAGGTCTGGGTGGGAAAGCTCGCGGCGGCAGATAATTCGAGCGCGAGCGGTGTACAGGATTACGAGTTCCAGAATCCTGTCCGGCTGCGAGGAGCGGGACAAGAACAATTGATACACCTGCGAGCAGATAGAGAACAGTTCTCCGCACCATGGGGAGACCTCGGACAATGAACCTCTGCTCGGAGGGACTTGCGGGAAACAGTGACAGCGTAGTCCTGACCCGCAATCATAAGCAGTGACGGATGTCACAATCGGCTGTGGATATCAGCGAAAAATTTCAGCCAACTGAGTCTTGATCCGCAGCTCGAGCTAAGCTCCGACCAACTCCTGCGCATGGATGGGGAACTTGGTTAATCTCTCTACCCGGCCGCCGTATTTACCGAGCGTGTTCTCGACCACGCAGAAATCGAACCCGGGAATGACGACATCGTGCCAGCGGTCGCCAATCCCTCGCAGGGCGACATCGAGCATGGTCACGATCTGATTGCCCAGCGGGTCGTGACTGTCGAGCGTGATGGCGCCGAAGAACTCCTGGCATTCGGTGTACCCGGAGTTGTGCGTCCCGGTATACGGCTTCTGCTGGGCGAGATCGATCTTCTTGCCCAGGCGACGGGAGATTTCTTCCGAGTGTGCGGCGAAGAAATCCACCAAAGATTGTTCCTGCAGGCGGGCCGGGAGATTCTTGGCCGATACCTCGCGATACCAGCGCTCGCCCACGCCATATCCTTCTTCGACCAGGTCGAACCAGTATTTCTGGTCGGCGGTGACTTTCCTGGGGGAATCTACGGCAATGACCGAGCGGCGCAGGCATGCGGTGAGGCCGTCGCGTTTGGGGGCGACGCCCAGGTGCACCCAGTCGCCTTCATTGATGCGGCGGTTGAGGGCGGGGCCAATCAGGGTTCGGTTAGCGGTGTTGGCGCCGACCATAATCTGGAAACCGTCGCGCTCGGAGCCGAGCATGCGTCCCACCCATGCGCCCCAGGCAGCAACTTCAGTTTCGAGACGTCCCGGCCGAAGGACTGCGAACATGGCGCGCATCATCGCATCGGCAATGACGCAGGCGTCTGCGATCAGGCGCATTTCGATCGCGCTTTTTTCGTATTTCACGCGGTAATACAGTTCCTGGGCGTCCACCACCCCGTCTGCACCATAGAGGTTTTGCAGGTATTCGACCAGGCCTGCAGGGATAACCTGCCGCGGAGTCAGGAGCGCGATATGGTTCACCTCTTTTCGGGCGGCGGCGCGGATTACGTCTTCGAGGCGCTCGGCGCGGATGGGATATTTCTCGTCGGCCAACTGAAGAAGTTCTACTTTGTGGACCTTCGCGCCGGCGCGTTCTGCCAGTTGCTCCGCGACGTAACCTCCTTCCAGCCCCGCAACCACGTGAAATCCGTTTGGGCCGATCACGCCCGCGACTTGCTCGATTGAAATATTCGTGTTGCCGCCGAGATAGGGTACGTCACCGGCATAATGCTCGTCGGAAAAAACGAGTCCCACGGTGTGTCCATGTTTTCGCAATGCCTCATTGGTTCGGCGCACGCGCGCCTGGAACTCTTCGAGGGGGGCGAGGTATTCACGATCGATCCCGGGCGTGTCCTGTAACACGCGCAGAACCTTGTCGAAATCTTGGCGGTGCCTTTCCATTCCTTCAGGAGTCATGTAATCAAGCCTTTTTAAAATATTTGGTCTTTCGCGATGACACACTATTGCATTCTTGCTACTGTGTGATTCACGTTCCAACCTTCGACTTCGACCACCGGGTTGGCCTTGCTTTTCGGGTCCGCGGCATACGTAGCTGTGACCTGCCGGCTTTCGCCGGGCAACAAAGCGAAATAATTATCGTCCCAGAGGACAGGCAAGATCTCGCTGTCTTCTTTGCCTTCGCGGCTCACGCGATTATTCCCTGGGCGATCCACTTTCAAACGCACAGCGAACGCGAGAGTGGAACTCGGGTTATGAACGGTGACGGTCGTCGAGCCCTGGTCGCCCTGTTTGATGGACTGAGCCGTGGCTTCCAAGGTGATCCGGGGAAGCGTATTCAACGCTGTGTAGTCAGCGAAATCTTTGGTGGGGGTCCATGTCGAGATGTCGTACTGGCCGCTCGTGTCTTCCTCCTCGCGTCCCCAGTCGAGTGTTTCTGCGCTAGTGGAGAGCCAGTAGAAGTTTCTGCTCTGAACCTGTCCGGATGATTCCAGGGTGAGGTTCACGAAGTACGTTGTGCTCAGGCCGGAGATCTGCGGCAATGTGAACACTTTCGTGCTGCTGTCCGCATCGACGCTCAGGTCCACATCTTTGGAGAACTTCTCGGTCATGTCCAGGTTGTAAGCCTTGGCCGTGAGTTTCAGATTCTGGAAGCCGCGGTAATACGAATTCACCACGACGATGGAACGATCGTCATACGAGTACTGCACGTGCAGCGGTTCACAGGCGTGCTTCACGCCGAAGTATGATCCGCCCGGGCAAGATACCAGTCATACATATGCCAGATCATGCTGGGCCAGGCATTGTTCAGCATCCATTGAATAATGCCGGTGGAGGTGTACTTGTTGCGTCCGTAAGCTTCCATCATGGCGCGATGAGCTTCGTAGGCCTGCACCTGCGATTTGGCGGAGAACTCCTCCACAGATTTCGATTCGCCGTACCGCTTCTCGAGTGCCTGAGTGAAAACATCAAGAGTGTGCGACATGCCGCCCGCGTGGTATTCCCAGACGGAATCAATCGGCCACAGGTGATCCGCGGGAAGCATGCGCCGCAAGCTTTCGACGGGTGGAATGGCCGGGCCCGGACTAGTTTCCGTGTTGAAGCCGAACGCCCCGCCATGGCGCGTATCGATGTACCAGAAGATGGGCGCGACATATTCGTAAGGTCCGGTCATCTTTACCCCGCTCGGCCCAACGGTCGTGTTCCGCGCCCCCGCCGAGGAGATGGAGGGGTTGGGCCAATCCACCTCCTTCATGATCTGCAGATAAAGATTCTCGATTCGGGGCGGAGGGGCGAAGTCGCTGCCGTAAAGCCAGCCGATCACCGAGGGATGGCGCTCCAGTCGCCGAAGCTGGTCGCGCAGCGAATCGCCGGCGACGCGGTCGTTTTCCTGATCCCAGGCGGGCCAATTTTCCCACTGGTCGCAACAGCACCATCCGGGCAGGACGAGAATGCCCATCTGGTCAGCCAGATCGAAAAAGTGGTCGTTCTCGATTTTGCCCTCAAGACGAACCGCATTGAGATTCAAGTCGCGAACATAATTCAATTCGGCCTGTTGCCGCTCCGGTGAGGAGCGCAGCATCAGGTCGAAGCTGTAGCCGGCGCCGCGAATGAGAATATTTTTGCCGTTAATCTGAAACAGCCGATGATTTTTCTCGTCCAGCTTCGATGTCACCTCACGAATCCCAAACTCGATGTGCGCCGAGTCGGAGACCTGTCCTCCGACTTCCAGCGACAAATCGAGCGGATACAGCTCTTGCTTGCCGACCTGAGTTGGCCACCACAGGCGGGGATTGGCCACCTTCAGTTGTGAAAACTTGTCCGGCGTGAAGCGCACGACTTGAGTTTGCCCGGGCCCGAGTCGAACCGGCTCATCGAATGCGATGTTCTCAATGTGTCCCTTGAGCACTCCTTCAATCGGGCGCGCCGTCGCATTGCTCAGCTCTGCGCGAACCGTTAACTGCGCTTCATTCGCCGACGGCAAGTTGAGTTTGGTCAGAACTGCGGGGTAGCGAAGTGTGATTGGGCCGGTAGCGGTGATGTGAACGTCGCGCCAGATGCCCATTTCTTTGTCGGGCGGCATCGGGGCCCAGTCCACCAGCGTAATCGCCAGATCGCGCGGCTGGGGAGGAAACACCTCCACGGCCAGGGAGTTCATTTCACCAGGTTTCGCGGCAGCGGTTATATCGAACTGGAACACCCGCCACGTGCCGGCCAGTTGATCGGAAGAAGCGATCCGAACGCCGTTCATCCACACGTTCGCTTTGTAATTGATGCCGTCGAAGCCGAGCGACAGAGTCTTGCCTTTGTACTGCGTCGGGATATTGAATTCCGTCCGATACCACCAGGAGTGGCGGAAGGGACTGGCGGGCGGCATCATGAGGTTGGAGAAATCTTCAAAGATCGGGTAGGTCGTCCCGGGAATTGAACGCAGGTTCATGCCGACATAGGGATCGGGGTAAACCTTGTCTTCGACCAGCGCGTTCAGGACGGTGGAAGGAAGCGTCGTCGGATACCAATCTTTGGACGAAAACCCAGCAGTTGATATGGCCGTGCCGTCGGACTGTAAATTGTCCGACGACTGGATGAACCAGTTCTGGCGAAGAGGCATAATCGATTCGTGATTGGCATCCGTGGCAAATGCGATTGCAGAGAGCACGGGAACAAGGATGAAAACGATGAAGCAGCGAACCTTTGGCATGAACAGGTCTCCCGGACTGCAAACGAAACCAGACATTCTAATCCTTCAAGACATCCCGCACCGGAATGCGTGCGGCTGTGAGTTATAATCGCGCGCACAATGCCACTCACTTCGGGAACGAAACTGGGACCTTACGTCATTCAGTCGGCTATTGGGGCGGGCGGCATGGGCGAGGTATACCGGGCACACGACACGCGGTTGAATCGTGATGTGGCCATCAAGATTCTGCCGGCGTCATTTTCCGCCGATCCCGACCGCTTGCAACGCTTCGCCCAAGAATCGCGAGCAGCCGCCGCCCTGAATCACCCCAACATTCTTTCGATCTATGACATTGGCGAAGATCGCGGAGCGCCTTACGTGGTCTCCGAACTGCTGGAAGGTGAGTCGTTGCGCGAGCGCTTGCGGCCGGGGGCACTCTCGTCTCGCAAGGCCATCGACTACGCCCAGCAGATTGCGAAAGGGCTGGCTGCAGCGCATGAGAAGGGAATCGTTCACCGAGACCTGAAGCCCGAGAATCTGTTCATCACCAGCGACGGTCGCGCCAAGATTCTGGATTTCGGTTTGGCGAAGTTCACCCACCCGGAAACCAATCTTTCCGACGAGGCCCCCACTCTGCAGGTCGCCACCGAAGCCGGAACCGTGATGGGGACGGTTGGTTATATGTCTCCTGAGCAGGTGCGCGGCAAGCCCACGGATTCGCGTTCCGATATCTTTTCCTTTGGCGCAATTCTCTACGAGATGCTCTCGGGCAAGCGGGCGTTTCACGGCGATTCCGCTGCGGACACGATGAGCGCGATCCTGAAGGAAGAGCCCGCCGATCTGAGCGAGACGACCCGCACCGTCTCGCCTGCGCTGGAACGTATCGTGCGGCATTGTCTGGAAAAGAGCCCTGCCGAACGGTTTCAGTCCGCGCGTGACGTAGCCTTCAATCTTGAGGCCCTGACCGACATCTCCTCAATCTCTGGCCGGAGTGGCGTTCCGGCGATGCAGGAAGTGAAGGCCCGCAAGCCTTGGCTGCTCCCCATTGTGGCCGGACTGCTGGTGTTTGCGTCTGGGGGCGGAATCTTCTACTTCGCCCGGCGGGGACTCGCTCGTTCGAATCCAGCATTTCATGAAGTCACTTTTCGCAACGGCATCATCTGGGACGCTCGGTTTGCGCCGGACGGCCAGACCATCGTTTATGGCGCCGCATGGGATGGCGCTCAGCAGGAGATATTCTCCTCGCGATTCGATAGCACAGACTCGCGAGCGATCGGGCTGCCCAATTCTCAGATCCTGTCCGTTTCTTCAAAGGGAGAAATGGCGGTGTCGCTGCACCCGGTCAACTCAGGTCCTTTTGCGCAATCCGGTACCCTGGCCAGGGTTCCGCTAGCGGGAGGAGCGCCTCGCGAGGTGCTGGACAACGTCCAGTGGGCCGACTGGACTCCGGATGGGCAGTCGCTCGCGGTAATCCGTCCAGGCCCTGGCGGAGGCGGGCAACTGGAGTTCCCATCAGATAAGGTGATTTATTCGGCGAAAGGATGGGTAAGTCATGTGCGGTTTTCGCCTGGCGGAGACCTGCTCGCCATCGGTGATCACGTTCCCGGCGGTGACGACGGTCGGGTGGTAATCCTCGACACCTTCGGGAATCGCCGTGCAAGCTCCTCGTTTTATTCCAGCGTGGAAGGTCTCGCCTGGGCTTCCAGCGGGAAAGAGGTTTGGTTTTCGGCAGTGCCCGCCGGGTCGGCGCGTTCCATTTACGCGCTGGACTTATCCGGCAAAGAGCGTTTGATTTACCGCGCTCCCGGTGGCTTGACGATCCACGACATCAGCCGTACGGGACTTGTACTGCTGACATTCGACAAAGCGCGCGTCAGCATTTCCGCTCTGCCGCCCGGCGAAACGCGCGAGCGCAGTTTGTCCTGGTTTGATTGGTCTCTGCTGCTGGATATGACTTCGGACGGCAAGACCATTCTGTTTTCTGAGACCGGCGAAGCCGTCGGTGCGAATTACAGCATCTTCGTGCGTAAGACAGACGGTTCGCCTGCTGTGCGGTTGGGCGACGGTGGATTTGGCGCGCTTTCTCCGGACGGCAAGTGGGTTATTGCATCCGTAGGCTCTCCGGCAAAGCTGGTCCTGCTTCCCACCGGAGTCGGCGAGCCCGAGCAACTCACGGACGATAAGACGGACCACTTCAACTTTGCCTGGCTGCCGGACAACAAATCGATCATCTACTCCGCTGCCGAGTTCGGCCACGGCGCGCGCTCATACTTGCTCGATACACAGGGCGGTACTCCGCGTCCACTCACGCCCGAAGGCACGATTGGTGGTTTGCCTACGGCGGATGGCAAGTTCGTTCTGGCCGTCGATGCGAAACGCGCGCGCTGGCTGTACCCGATCGCCGGCGGAGAACCAGTAAAGCTCAACTTCGTTCCCAATCCAGATGAGCGCATTACGGGATTTTTCGATGGCGGCAAAAGCCTGCTGGTACGCACCGCGAGTGTTCCTGTGAAGGTCACGCGCGTCGACATCGCAAGTGGACGGCGCGAACTTTTTAAAGAAATCATGCCTGCGGATCCGGCCGGGGTGCAATCCATTCCAACCATGCGCTTCAGTGCGGACGGAAAATCTTATGCCTACTCCATCGGCCGGATACTCTCTGATCTCTTTGTAGTCGACGGTCTGAAGTGAGTGGGCCTGATTCGTTGATGCCCTAAACAGCAGTCTCTGATGCCGCCATGGCATGCAATCTTGCCCAGTCCAGAGGCAGGAAATGTCACCGTCCGGCGACAATTATCTAACAACCTCTTTACACTCTCACGCCGTTCTCGTCGCTCTATCCCTCAGACACTTCGCCAGTCTCTAGGATAGGAGCTTCTATGCCGCAACGCAGAATCCAAATGCATGCAATCGCCGCG
>Ga0207665_10003284_pt1 | contig 10836 bp, 12 predicted proteins | sample LARL112metaG_FD_184351 | JGI IMG/M metagenome (GOLD analysis project Ga0207665, IMG submission 184351) | Corn, switchgrass and miscanthus rhizosphere microbial communities from Kellogg Biological Station, Michigan, USA - LAR L11-2 metaG... | ecosystem: Host-associated > Plants > Roots >...
CTCGTCCATCGCTCGCTCGAGCCCCTTTTCCAGGGCGGCGGAGCCCTCTTCGAGCGGCACGCCCGGCAGCGCTCCTTCGATGAAGAGCGAGAAGTGGGCGATGTCGCGGATGCTCTCGGGCGTCATTTCGATCTTGACCAAGTCGACCGACGGCCGGGCAAACCCCGCCTGCACACACAGGTCGGAATACTCCTCGGGCGTGAGGAACTGCCGCGCAACCGCGTGGTCCGAGTGCTTCACCGCGATACCGCGCTCCCGCAGCACCTGCATCGCCCGCACCACCCAACGGCGCCAGAAGGCGCCCGTGCCGTCGACGTACGCGCCGTTGAAGAAGGTCGTGTTAAACGCAAACACGCCGTCCTTCTTCAGGGCCTTCCGGATCTCGGCGATGACCTGCGCCTTATCGGGCACGAGGTGGATGGCGTTGAGGAACACAACCGCGTCCGCGGACGACACGATGCGCGACACCCATTCCGCACTGCCTTCCATGAACTTGACCACCTTGGAGTGGATCGCAGCGCGGGCCTTCGAGAGTGCAGAGGGGGAAGGATCGATGCCGATCACTTCGGCATTGCCGGCGTCACCGAGGCGCTCGAGAATCAGCTTGGTGACCGCGCCGGGCCCGCACCCCAGGTCGACGATCTTTCGTCGTCCGGGGCCGATCACCCGCTCCACGATCCACCGGTTGACTTCGGTGAAAAAGGGGTGACGGGTGAATGCTTCGAAGGAAAACCGTTCGTCGTCAGCTTGGCAGTGAACCAACATCCCACCTCCGCGGCCGAGCTTTCAAGATACACGACCGGGGCTGGATTCGCCCTGGTTCCCTGCTAGTATCGGCATCTAAGTGACCTCTCCGAAACGTCTTAGTCAAGAGCATCAGCGCTCCCTGGCGCGCCGCCTCAAAGCGAGGGACGAGCGCGCGCTGGGGGAGCTGTACGACCTCGTGGCGCCGTGGATTCTGGGCCTGGTAGTGCACATTCTGCACGATGAGGACGAGGCCGAAGAGGTGGTTAGCGACGTCTTCGTGCAGGTGTGGCGTCGCATCGACCAACACGACGCCGGGCGCGGGCCCCTCGTGCCATGGATACTGTCGATTGCGCGCAACAGGTCGCTCGACGCCTTGCGTCGCCAGCGGCGGTGGTGGCGCAAGTCGGCGCACCTGGAGCAGGCCCACGCGGTGGAGGGCGGCGACATCGCACCGGCCGCACCGCATGAAGCCACGGTGCCCGGGTGGCCGCTGCACCGTGAGGTGCACGCAGCGCTGGCCGCCCTTTCCGAGGAGCAGCGGCGCGTCGTGGTGCTGTCTTACTTCGAGGGGCTGTCGCACGGGGAGATCGCCCGGCGGCTGCACCAGCCGCTCGGGACCGTGAAGACCCGGCTGCGCATGGCGCACCAGAAGTTGACCGAGGGCCTGAGACACTTGAAGGATTGGGTGGAATGACGGACTGGCTGGGCATGCTGGCGGCGCCGCGGACCCCGCGTCCCGAGCTCAAGGGACGGGTGCTCGCACGCGCGCTGGCGCCGCGGCGGAGGTGGCCGCTCCCGGCTGCGGCGATGATCACCCTCGCCGTGGGGGGCGGTGCGTGGTGGGCGTACCACACGATCGACACGCTCACCGCCGAACGCGACGGCCTTGCCACGCGTGTCCACGCACTCGAGGACACCGTCTCGACCTTTATTCATGGACCCGCGACGCAGCTCATCCAGATCCCGGTCTCGACCGGCGGTCGGGTGGGCTCGGTGACGATCTTCGCCGACAGCGTGCGGCACCGCTGGCTGGTGCGTTGCGACGGGCTCGCCCCCAACGCGAGGGATCAGGCGTACCAGTTGTGGTTCATCACCGAGCGGGGCATGGCGACCGCGGCCGTGATGCCCATGGACGAGGACAAGCCGATGGTGATGGGGCTGGAGATGCCCGGCGCCGATCAACGGGTGTTGGGTGCGGCGATGACCATCGAGCCGCGGGTCGGATCGGCGAGCCCGAGCGGCCCGGTGGTGTTCCACCGGCTGCTTTAGCCCCGCTTTTCCGCGAGGTCGTGGACCGTTTCGAGCTCCAGGACTTTGAGCCGTCGTTTCCCCACCGGCAGCGCGATCGTCACCGCTTCGCCGACCTTGGTGCCGAGCAGCGATTTGCCCAGGGGCGACGCCATCGACACCGGGAGCTCGGCCGGGTCGTCGTCGCCCTCGATGAACTCGCCGAGCGTCAGCGCGTACGTTTCCTTCTTTTTCGTGTCGAGGTCCTGGACCGTGACCCGGGACCCGAACCCGACCCGGTCGCGCGGGATGTCGGATTCCCGCACGCCTGAGAGCTTGGAGAGCCGGAGCCGGAGGTGGGAGAGCCGCGACGTCACGAATTGCTGGCGCTCGAGGGCCGCCTTGTACTCCGAGTTCTCCCGCAGATCGCCGTGCGCGCGAGCCCGCTCGATCTCCTTCGGTAACACGAAGTTGATCTCGTGGTTCAGGCGCTCGACCTCGACCTGCAGCTTCTGCTTGAGCTCGTCGATCATGGAGGAACGGGGAAACTAGACGGTCCTCGGTCCCGGCGCCATCTTTGCGGGTGATGTCCCTCAATATCCGAACCTATCGCGACCTGACGGAACCCGACCGTTCTGGGCTCGTCGACCAGATTGTGGCCCAGCGGCGCCGCGTGGCCGACCGCCTCGCCACCGTTGGGCGGGTGGTGGCGGTGCTGAGCGGCAAGGGCGGCGTAGGGAAGAGCTTCGTGACCGCCGGCCTGGCCCGGGCACTGGCGCGGTCGGGGCGGGCCGCCGGCGTCCTCGATGCGGACTTCAACGGGCCGACCGCGCCGCAACTGCTTCACCTCCCCGTTGCCAGCTGCACGTCGCACGGCGACGTCATCGAGCCGCTGGTCAGCGCCGAGGGGGTTCGCTGCTTCTCCATGGCATTTCTCGTCGAGGACGGCCGCCCGCTGGCGTTCCGGGGGCCTGAAACGGAGAGCTTCGTATGGCGCGGCGCGCTCGAGGCCGCGGCGCTGCGCGAGTTCCTGGCCGACGTGGCGTGGGGCGCTCTCGACGAGCTGCTCGTGGATCTCCCGCCCGGCGTGCAGCGCTTCCAGGAGCTCACGGAGCTGTTGCCTGCACCACCCACCGTGCTCGCCGTGACCATCCCGACCGTCGAGTCGCGGGACGCGGTGCGCCGGGCGCTCCGCGCCGCCATGGACCAGAAGGCTACGCTGCTCGGTGTCGTCGAGAACATGGTGGGCGGTCCGTTCGCCGGGAGCGCCGCAGACGAGCTGGCAGCCGAGTTCGCCGTTCCGGTGCTCGCCCGGATTCCCTGGCACCCAACACCTGACACCTGGGCGGCGTTGGCGGGGCGGCTGGGATGAAGTTTCTCTGCGTCGAATGCGACCGCCAGATGCAGTTCGAGGAGCGCCAGCTTCCGGGGGACGGCACGCTCGCGGCGGCATTCCGATGCCCGACGTGCGGCCGGGTGGTGGCACTACTCACGAATCCCATGGAGACCCAGCTGGTCGCGTCCCTGGGCGTGAAGATCGGGGGGAGCACGATCACGCCCCAGCCGCTCGAGACGGTGCGGGGGATGGTGACGACGGGGCGAGCGGACGCGTTCACCGACGACGGGAAACGGGAAACGGGAAACGTGCCCGCGTGGTCCCCGGAAGCGCAGGAGCGCTTGGCCCGCGTCCCCAACTTCGTGCGCGGGATGGTCAAGCGGATTTACCTCGACTACGCCAGGGACCGAGGCATCGCCGAGATCACCCCGGCCGTCATGGACACGGCGCGGACCGAGCTCGGGCTCGAGGGGATGTGAGTCTCAGCGAGCGGACGGTGCACGGGCTGCGCATCGTGATCGACCGCGACCAGTGCGTCGGGTTCGGGGACTGTGTCAAGGAGGCGCCCGAAGGTTTCAAACTGGACGATGAGACGGTGGCGGTGTTCGTCGCGCCCGAGGCGGTGGAGCGCGAGCGCTTGCTGCGCGCGTGCGACGCCTGCCCCGTGGATGCGATCACGGTGTACGACGAAGCGGGGGAGCAGATCGTTCCTGGGACAACTTGACAGGTCCTAGACCGAGCCGCATACTCGCCGCACCAGCACAGCACGTGACATCGCTTACTCTGGCGGGCTCCGGTCCGCCATGACGGCCGGACATACACTCAAGTCGTTCATCGCATCCAGGCACCGACCCGAGGCTTCGGCCCGGGTCCGGCGAGACGAGTGCATGCCCGGCCCGCCCCGCACGAGAGAGGGGGAGGTGCCGGTGTATCGCGAGATCTTCGTCCCGGTCGACAACTCCACGCATTCCGACTGGGCCGTCGACCGGGCCATCGAGCTGTCCCGCCGGTCCGACGGCCGCATCACCGGTAACCACGTCTACGCCGCGCGCCTCCACGACGTTCGGTTCCGCCAGCTCGAAACAGGCCTCCCCGCTCGCTTCCAGACGCCCGACGAGATCAAGAAGCAGCGCAAGATCCACGACAAGCTGATCGAAAAAGGCCTGCAGCTCATCGCCGACAGCTTCCTCGACCAGCTCGGCAAGCGATGCGAGGCCGCGGGCGTGCGGCTCACGCGCCAGCTGCTCGAAGGCATCAATTACGAAGAGATCGTCAACGAGGTGAACCGCGGGGCGGGCCGGCTGCCCGGCCTGATCGGCTTCGACCCCGATCGCGCGGCGGGCTACGACGGCGGGGACAAAGTGCGCTCGGACGTGAAGGTCGGCGAGAACGGCAGGCTGGTCGCGGAGGACGAGGACACGGCGGCGCGGCTCGCCGGCTCCTCGGGCCGGCAATACGACCTGCTGGCGATCGGCGCACACGGGCTCGGCCGCCAGTCGTACTCGCAGCTCGGCGGCGTCGTGTCGCGCGTGCTGCGGGGGATTGCGAAGGACATCCTCCTGATCCGGGACGATCGGCCGTTCGCAGGCGGGCGGTTTCTGGTGTGCGTGGACGGCTCGTCCTACAGCTACCGGGCGATGCGCGCGGCGCTCGAGCTGGCGCAGGCGTTTGGCGGTTCCCTGTACGTGTGCAGCGCGTTCGACGTGGAGTACCACCACGTCGTGTTTCACAACATCAAGGATGTCCTCTCCTATCAAGCTTCCAAAGTCTTCAAGTTCGAGGAGCAGGAGGAGCTGCACAACAACATCATCGACAAGGGACTGCTCAAGCTGTGCCAGGCGAATCTGAAGCGCGCCGAGGTCATGGCCCAGGAGTTCCCCGACGTTCCCCTCAAGACACAGATCCTGGTCGGCAAGCCGTTCCAGGTGATCATGCAATGGGCCGAGGAGATCAAACCGTCGCTGCTGGTGCTGGCGCGGCACGGCGCCCATCGGATTGAAGGCACCGAGCTCGGCAGCCAGGCGGAGAATCTCGTGCGGCTGGCGCCGTGCAATACGCTGCTGATCGGGACGGTCGGCATTCGGCCGGAAGACATCCCTTGGATCGAAGAGGACGGTGTCGCGGGGCTGCCGTGGGCGCCGGATGCCGAGGTGCGGATTCTGCGGGTGCCACCCTTCGCGCAGGGAATCGCGCGGCGAGCGGTCGAGGAGTACGTGCTCGAGCAGACTCACGGCGAGCACGCCACGGTCACCAACAAGTGGCTCGACGAGGCGATCCGGAAGCTCCTGCCGACGCACATGCAGCTCATCATGGGCATCGGCACGGCGGAGGAGATCGCGCTCGCGGAAGTGAAGGCGCAAGAACAAATGAAGGCCACCAAGGTGCAGGGACGCGACGCGGACCTCGAGCCCGCGGTGGCCGAGATCGAGGTGAAGTGCCCCGTCACGGGCGCCGTGAGCCGCCGTGCGCGCACCGCGACCGACCCGATCGTGTGGACCGAGGAAGCATGGCAACGGCTGCAGCTCGTACCGCTGATCGCCCGCCCGCTGGCGCGCAATACGGTCGAGCGCTTCGCGCGGGGCCACGAAATCTGGCGCGTGACCACGCCCGTCATGGACGAGAACAAGCAGGCGATGATCGCTGCCGACGAGTTCGACGTCGACACCATGATGGTGATGTTCCAGGAGCTGCGCGCCAAGCAGATCCGCGCGGAGGCCGAGGGACGCGACGGCCTCAGCCCCGAGATGCGCGCCTTCATCGAGGACGCGAAGGCTCAGGGAATCACGCGCTGCCCCATCCGGGACATCGAAGCGCAGATGGGGAAGTGTCCGGTGGACTTGAAGACCATGAAGCCCGAGGAGGCGAAGGCGGCCATGGAGCGGCTGCTGGCGGAGCAAGCCGGGGACTGACGTGGATTACGTCCCTCACGTGGTCGCGTGGAATCTGACCCGGCGCTGCAACCTCGAGTGCGCGCACTGCTACATCGCGGCGGGCCCGCACGAGAGCGCGGCCACGGAGCTCGATACGGCCGCGTGTCTCGCGATCGTCGATCAGCTGCTGGCGGTGAACCCCGCGCCGCTGATCATTCTCTCCGGAGGCGAGCCCCTACTGCGACAGGACCTCGCCGAGATCGCCCACTATGCCGCGGCCCACGGGGCCACCGTGGTCGTGGGGACGAACGGAACGCTGCTGACCGACGAGCGCATCGCGGGGCTCAAGCAGGCCGGCGTGCAGGGACTGGCGGTGAGCGTCGATTCGCTGCGCCCCTCCTACCACGACAACTTCCGCCACGGTCGGGGAGCCCTCGCGGACGTGCAGGCTGCCCTCGGGCGGCTGCGTGCCGCGCGGCTCGACTTCATTGTGCAGACCACGGTCACCAAGGGGAACCGTGCGGAGCTGGAGCGTCTGGTCGCCTGGTCGGCCGAGCAGGGGGCCGTGTCGTTCAACTGCTACTTCCTCGTTGCGACCGGGCGCGGGGCGTCGCTCACCGATCTGGCACCGGCGGACTACGAGGCCGTGCTCGCCGATTTAGCCCGGTGGGAGCGTGCGTACCGCGGCCGCATGCTCGTGCGCGCCAAATGCGCCCCGCATTTCATGCGGCACGTGCACCAAAGCAACCCTGATTCCCCGGTACTGAACTACCAGACTCGCTGCCCCTGCGGCACGCAGTACTGCCGCATCACGCCCGACGGCAAGGTGACCCCGTGCCCGTACCTACCCGAGGTGGCGGGGGACCTGCGCGCGCAGAGCTTCGCCGAGATCTGGCGGTCGGCGCCCCTGTTCCGGCAACTCCGCGAGGGGCCGCTCGGCGGCAAGTGTGGCGTGTGTGAGTACCGCGCGCTGTGCGGCGGTTGCCGGGCGCGAGCCTTCGCTTTGACGGGCGACGTGCTCGCGGCCGATCCGTCGTGTGCGTACGACCCGACGGGCAACGAGGCCCTGATCGAGCCCGCGCGGGCGATCGCGTACGGCGACGACTTCACGCCGGCGCTCGTGTGGGCCGACGCGGCGCGCGAGCGCATGGAGCGGATTCCTTCGTTCGTCCGGGGGGTGGTGATGCAGCGCGTGGAAGACTGGGCCCGCCGCCAGGGACGGCGGGAAGTCACACCCGAGCTGCTCGCGGAAGTGCGCAGCGCCATGCCGATCGACTTTTCGAAGAAGCGACCGTTCTTCGTGGCTGACCGCTGATGACCGACAGCGCCCTGCTGCTGTTGCAAGCAGCGGCCGACACCACGCACGCCTACGGCGAGTTCCCCGTGATCGGCGCGCGGGCGTTCGTGTGGATCACGGCCGAGGTGCACCTGATGTTCGCCGCGTTCGTGCTGGGCGTGCCGATGTTCGCCGTGGTCACCGAGGCGATCGGCATCTTCGGCGGCGACGAGCGCTACGACCGGCTGAGCAAGGAGTTCACCAGGCTGCTGCTCGTGGCGTACAGCGCGACCGCCATCTGGGGCGCAATGCTCGTGTTCGGGCTCTCGACCCTGTATCCCCGCTTCTGGGCGTACCTCACGACGATCTTCGCGCCGTCGATGTGGCTGTACGCAGCCTTGTTCTTCATCGAGTCGTTCACCCTGTACCTCTATTACTACGGCTGGGATCGTTGGAAGAAAGGTCGAGCGAAGCTGGGCCACTGGACCCTGGGCATCCTGCTCAACGTCTGGGGCACGATCGTGATGTTCATCGCGAACTCGTGGCTGACGTACATGATGTCGCCGCCCCGGGACATCACACCCACCACCGACCCGACCACGATCAAGCTGTGGCACGCGATCGCCAACGCGACCTGGATGCCGATCAACGTGCACCGGGTGATCGCGAACGTCGTGTTCGGCGGCGCCATCGTGGGCGCGTACGCGAGCTACCGCTTTCTCGCGGCGCGCACCGACGAGGAGCGGGCCCACTACGACTGGATGGGCTACGTCGGGAACTTCATCGCGATGTCGGCGCTCATCGTGCTGCCGTTCGCCGGCTACTGGCTGGGACGCGAGATCTACCAGTACGACCAGTCGATGGGGATCACCATGATGGGCGGCTTCATGAGCTGGCTGTGGGTGATCCAGGCGTTCCTGATCGCCGTCCTGTTCCTGACGGGGAACTACTATCTGTGGATCGGGATGGGCCGCATTCCCGGCGCGGAGCGGTTCCAGCCCTACACCAAGTATCTGCTGATCGTACTGGTGCTCGGCGCTATCGTATGGGGCACGCCCCACACCATGATCGCGGACTCGAAGGAGCTCGCCGCCATGGGCGGGTCGCACCACCCGTTCCTGGGCGCGCTCGGGGTCATGAGCGCCAAGAACACCGCGGTCAACCTGATGATCCTCACCACGTTTTTGTCGTTCCTCATGTACCGCCGTGCCAACACCCGCCCGGTGGTGCCGTGGGCGCGCACGGGGACCATCATCCAGGGGGCGATGTTCGCCGTCGCGGCGGGGGTTGTGCTGTTTTACGGGATCCGCGGGTACTTCGTCGAAGCGATCGTGCGAATCGGGTTCAGCGTCTATCAGGTCCTGGCGGTGCTCTCGTGCATCGTCTTCGTCACGGTGATCGACGTCCTCATGGCGCGCGGTGCCCAATCGCTGGGCGCGATTCGGTGGGGGAAAATGCCGCCCCGGTCGCAATACGCGCTGTTCATTTTGGCCGTGACGTTCACCTGGCTGATGGGCCTGATGGGCTTCGCGCGCTCGGGCATCCGCCAGTACTGGCACGTGTGGCAGGTCATGCAGGACACGAGCAAGTACGCCGCCACGCCCGCGCTCGGCTACGCTTCGAAAATGATCAGCCTGTGCGTGTTGATCTTCCTCTCGCTCGTGGCGTTCGTGTTCTGGCTGGGTGGGCTCGCGGAGAAGTCCACGTTCGTCGCGTCGGGCGAAGGCGAGAAGGGAGCCCGGCATGTGGGCCACTAACGCGAAGATCATCGGGATCGTCCTCGGGACGCTGGCGCTCTATACCCTCATCGCCAACAAGATCCCGCAGGTGCAGTCGGAAGTGCCGCAGGCGCTCACGCTGGGCGCCAACGTCACGCCGGAGCAGCTCGTCGCCGCGGGGGAGAAGGTCTACACCGGAATCGGCGGCTGCACCACCTGCCACGGGCTGGGGGAGCGGGCGCCGAACCTCCTCACCGATGAGAAGGGCCAGGGGCCGATCGGGGCTCGGTGCGGGAAGCGGGAGCCCGGAAAGACCTGCAAGCAGTACCTGTACGAGTCGCTCGACAACCCGACGGCGTACGTCGTCTCCGGCTACCAGCCGATCATGCCCGTGATGACCCGGCAGCTCTCGCCCGCGCAGGTATGGTCCGTGATTGCGTTCCTCGAATCGCAGGGCGGCACGGTGGACGTGAGCGGGTCGGACATCCCGGCGACCTCTCCAACTTCCCCAACCTCCTCAACCTCCACGGCGGGTGGGGGTGGAGCGGGGGGAGCGGCCTTCGCCGGCGGGAGCACCGACCCGAAAGCCATCATCCAGGCCGCCGGGTGCCTCGCCTGCCACAAGCTCGACGGGCAGGGTCAGGTGATCGCGCCCGATCTCACGCACGTCGCATCGCGGCGCGACGCGGAGTCGATGTTCGCATTTTAGTTGGCGGCCCGAAGACCGACGTTCGTGCTGCCCGACTCGCTGCGCACAGTCGTTACGACAAGCTGCTCTCCGCGGGGATTCGAATATTCGAGTACCAACCATCAACGCTGCATTCAAAAACTTTCGTGGTCGACGGCCAGTGGGTTTCGGTCGGAACCATGAACTTCGACAATCGCTCGCTCGCGCTGAACGATGAATCGACGCTCATGGCTCTCGATCTCGAGATCGGCAAGCAAATGGAAAGAATCTTTTTCGACGATCTATCTCACTCCGAGGAGATCGATCTCAAGACTTTCCGAAAGCGGCCCTTCTATGAGCACATTGCCGAGCATGGTGCGAGTTTGCTCACCCGACTGCTATAGGTCTTTCTGCTATTTGCTTACGATTGCGAGAATGTTTCCGTCGGGATCCTTGAACCACGCGTTTCTACGCTTTCCTGAAACGTGCACATCTCCTTCGAGCTTCGTGTCAGGAAAATTGTATCTCTCGAATGTCACGCCCTTGCCTTTGAGCTCGCGAACTTCAGCATCCACGTCGTCGACGGCCCACGTCACGGTGGTCGCCTGATTCGTTCCGGCAAACTGTGATTCATAGACGAGGATTTTCGATGCGCCGCTACCATAAAGAAGAACCATTTCCTCGGAGCTTGGCTGCTTCTCGAGTCCAACTTTTCCCTCGTAGAATGTGGCGGCCTTCTTTAGATCCTTCACCGCAACCGTAGCGAACGCGTCCGATTTTCCAAGCATGGCTTAGCTCCAATTCAAGGGTGCGCAACCTGTCCGCAAGGTGCGCACCCGAAACCTCGCTCTGCGTCAGCTCCGATTGGCTGCGTCCGAACATGATGATGACAAAAAGGGTAATGGCGAGCATCACCCGGCCAAGCGCGATGACCCGCCCGCTATGGAATTTGAACAGGCTGCGAAGGGTCGTCAGCTGCTCCAAGAATTTTCCCC
>Ga0207665_10003285_pt1 | contig 10835 bp, 7 predicted proteins | sample LARL112metaG_FD_184351 | JGI IMG/M metagenome (GOLD analysis project Ga0207665, IMG submission 184351) | Corn, switchgrass and miscanthus rhizosphere microbial communities from Kellogg Biological Station, Michigan, USA - LAR L11-2 metaG... | ecosystem: Host-associated > Plants > Roots >...
GAGCCCTCGCCAACCGCCGCTGGATCTCTTCGTCCGAATCCTGGCCCCGACTTCGCAACCGCCGTTCCAGCTCTTCACGCGACGGCGGCAAAATGAAGACAGCCACCGATTCCGGCAGCTTCTCTTTTACCTGTGCGGCTCCCTGTACGTCAATTTCCAGAACCAGGTCCAAACCGAGCTTGCGGGATTCCTCAAGCCACTTTTTCGGAGTGCCGTAGGAATGTTTGCCAAAGACTCGCGCGAACTCCAAGAACTCTCCGCGCGCCACCATGTTTTCGAATTCCTGCTCGGTAACGAAATCATAACACTTCCCACTAGCCTCAGTCGTGCGGCGCGTCCTTGTGGTACACGACCTGGAAGCCATGGTGCCCGACATTTGCAACAATCGCTGCACCAGCGTCGATTTTCCTGAACCCGAAGGCCCGGACACGATCAACACCAGTGGTGCGAGAGCTTTATCCTCAGTCATTCGATGTTTTGTACCTGCTCCCGCAATTTTTCGATCTCAGCTTTGACCTCAAGCCCAATGCCGGTGATCATCAGCGCTTCCGATTCCACGCCGGGCGTTTTAGAAAGCATGGTGTTTGCTTCGCGGTGCATTTCCTGCAGCAGGAAATCTAATTTCTTGCCTAGCTCGCCCGCACCATCCAGCAGCTTGTTGAATTGTTGCAAATGACTTTTCAGGCGGTCGAGTTCTTCGCTGATATCGCTGCGTTCCGCCAACATTGCCGCTTCCTGCGCGATGCGCGCGGAGTCGATGGAAGTCGCGCTCAACAAATCCTTGAGCCGGGTTTCCAAGCGGCGCGCAAACGCCGGGCGTAACTGGACCACCAGGCCGCGCACCTGGTCTGTCTGCTCTGCAATGCGCGCCAGCCGCGCACGAAGATCTTCCGCGAGGTGACGCCCCTCCGTGCGGCGCATCTCGTCCAGTTTGGATAAAGCGTCGCGCAGACAACGCTCCAACTCCCGTCCCAACTTTTCCTGCTCTTCTTCGGATTCCGGCACGGCTGGCGCGAGGCCGCCAATCACACCCGGCAGCCGCAACAGCGCAACTACATCCAAGGCGGCCGATACCGATGTTTGAAAACGAAGTTCGTCCGCGGCCCGCAAATAATTCGTCACCAGATCTTTGTTCACCTGGATGGGAGTCGACGTGCCCGGCTCGACGCTGACGTGGACTTCGATGTGGCCGCGGTGAATCCGCTCGCGCACTAACTGCCGCAATCGGAGCTCGTACAAATCGAAATTTTCGGGTAAACGCACCTTCAAATCCAGGAAGCGATGGTTCACACTTTTGACACTAACGCGCAAATCCCAGCCGAGGGCAGTGCCTTTGGATTGCGCGTAGCCAGTCATGGAAAATATTTCTGTCTTTTTTGTCTGCACTGCACTCTTCTCGCTCATGTCGAGTTCCTTGTTGAAGATGCTGAGGGCAGTGGGGGTAAAGTCGTTTCGACCGGGGCAGCCATTTCGTCGTCGGCGAACTGCAAATCGTACAGCCTGGCATAGGTGCCGGCGTTTGCGAGCAACTCGGCGTGGGTTCCCATCTCGCGGATCTGTCCTTCTTCCAGCACAAGGATTTTGTCCGCGCGGCGAATGGTCGCCAGCCGGTGGGCAATTACGAATGTCGTTCTTCCGACCATCAAATTCGAAAGAGCCTTTTGCACGAACATTTCGGATTCCGTATCGAGTTCCGAAGTCGCTTCATCGAGAATTAAAATTGGCGAATCTTTCAGAATCGCTCGCGCGATGGCGATGCGTTGTCGCTGGCCACCACTGAGCCGAGTGCCGCGTTCGCCGATTAAGGTATCGTAACCCAGAGGGAGTTCCTGAATGAAATCGTGGGCCAGCGCCGCTTGCGCTGCAGCGATCACGCGTTCCCTTTTTACATTGCCGAGCCCGTAGGAAATGTTGTTCCAAACGGTATCGTGAAACAAAATATTTTCCTGTGTCACAACTGCAATCTGCTCTCGCAACGATCGCAGGGTAACTTTTTTGATGTCGGTGCCATCGATGCGAACGGCTCCTGATGTGGGTTCGTAAAAGCGCGGCACCAGATTTACAAGAGTCGTCTTACCTGCGCCGCTTTGCCCGACTAAGGCAATTACTTCGCCCTTTTTTGCCGCAAGTGAAATATCCTTCAAAACAGCCGGCGAATCCGGATCATAGGAAAATGAAACGTTTTCGAGTTCCACTTCACGCTGGAATGCGGGCATTCGCGGTAATCCGGGCCGATCCAGTTCCTCTTCGCGCAGATCGAGATACGCGAATACCTGCGTGCTGGCGCCCTGCGCATATTGGAACTGCTGGTAAACCTGCCCAATCCGTTTCAATGGCATGTAGGCGTTGAACATCGCGTACAAGAACGCGAGGAAAATTCCGGTGGTCATTAAATGCATCTTGATCTGATCGCGCGCGTAGAGCAGAAGCAACGGAACCACGATCGCGCCAAGCAGGTCCATGAATGGGGCAGTGGCCGCGGCCGCACGCACCCAGCGCATATTTTCGCGCAGCAGCCTTCGCGCGGCATCGCGAAATTTCCGCGCTTCAAAATCTTCCATGCCGAATGCCTTCACCACGCGGTTACCGCTGGTGGTCTCCTGAATAATCTGGCTGAGTTCGCCCAATCGCGTCTGGCTGTTTTCTCCAGAGCGGCGAATCTTTCTGCCAAATTTTCCCACCGGCAGAACCACCAGCGGCAACACCACCGCGCAACCGAGAGCCATCTTCCAATTGATGTACAGCATCAGGAACAGGAAAACGAGCAGCGTAAATCCTTTTTGGAAAAGGTCGGCGAGGTATTCCGAGAGGGCGATGCGCGTCTTTTCGATGTCGTTGATTACCGACGACAACACGCGGCCAGTTGGATGGTGCTGAAAAAATCCGATCGGCTGGCGAAGAATTTTGGCAAACACGCGATTGCGCAAATCGGTGATCGCGGCGTGTCCGACATATTGAATTTGCGTGGTTCCTAAATATTCCGCTACGCCCTTGGAAACAAAAATCACCAGCAGCGAAATACTGAAAATCGGCCAGACGTTATGGAAGTGAGCGGGCGGGAAAAATTGATTCAGGTAAATGGTGCGGCCGCCGGGCAAGGTCAGCAGCGGCAACAAGGAACTGGGCGACGACGGAGTGAGTACGTAGTCGATGGCCAGCCGCACCATGAGCGCTACCGCGCCTTCCGCAAGCGCAACAAACGCCACCAGGCATACGCCGATGGTCAGGCGCACGCCGTACGGACGCACGTAGACCAACAGCCGCTTTAACTGGGGTGAAATCACTGACGCCAATCGCTTTGCTCCTGCGGGAATTTTCCGCGCTAAAAACCCTTTGGTACGCTATTCGCCCGTTGAGTGAGAAGTCAAGTTTGACGGGCCGCGGGCAAACTGCGCCGATCCGCTTCCGCTACTTATCGATATCGCGATGAATTACTTTGGTTGCGTACTTCCGCTTTTCCAGCGCTTTCCTGATTTCCTCGGCGAGCATCACGGAGCGGTGTTTTCCGCCGGTGCATCCGAACGCCACCGTTAAATAGCTTTTGCCTTCTTCAATGTAGTGCGGCATCAAGTAGGCCAGCAGACTTTCCATGCGGCGCAAAAATTCTCCCGTTTGCGGAAACGAGCGGATGAATTGGCGCACCTTGGCCGAGCGACCGGTGAATCTTCGCAGTGCCGGAACGAAATGTGGATTCGGCAAAAATCTCACATCAAAGATGAGGTCCGCATCGATCGGAACGCCGTATTTGTAGCCGAAACTTACGACGGAAATAAGCATCGGATGGCGCTCAGGATTTTTGAATCTCCGAGTGATGAAGGTTCGCAGTTCGTGCACGTTGAATTGCGTGGAATCGATCACCACGTCCGCCAGCTTGCGGATCGGGGCCATCAATTCGCGCTCGTGGCGCAGGCTTTCGCGAACCGAATGATCTTTTCCCAGCGGATGCGGACGCCGCGTTTCGCTATATCTGCGGAGGAGCGCGTCGTCTTGCGCTTCGATAAACACCAGAGATATCGGGTGCTCTTTGCGCAGATGGCCCAGCAGTCCCGGCAATTTCTGCAGTTGCGTTCCCTCGCGCGCATCCACCAGAAGCGCGGCACGGCTGAAGTTTCCTTCGCCAGCTTCGTGCAGCTCCGCAAAAATGGGGATCAGACCTACTGGCATGTTGTCTACGCAGTAGAAGCCCATATCTTCGAACGCTTTCAATACGGTACTTTTCCCTGAGCCAGAAAGTCCGGTCAGGATTACGAGCTGGTTCGGTTCCCGCTTGGCTCGGGGCTTGGCTTTCAAGGCAGGACTCAGCTTTTTACTCGCCGCTGATGCGTACTGGGGATGCGCATATCTTCGCGGTACTTGGCTACCGTGCGCCGCGTGACGTGGATTCCCGTGTCTTCCAATTTTTGCGCGATGTGTTCATCAGTCAGCGGCTTGGTCGAATCTTCTTCTTCGATCATCTTTTTTACCAGGCGCTTCAAGGTAAGCAGGGACATGTCCCCGCCTTCCGGCCCGTTCACGGACTCGCTAAAGAAGGACCTCAGCTCCAGCACGCCTTGTGAGGTGTGCGCGTACTTGCTGGCTACTGCGCGGCTGACGGTGGAAGGGTGCACGCCTACTTCTTCCGCAACTTCCTTGATCATCATGGGCTTCAGCGCGTCCGGACCGTGATCCAGAAATTCGCCTTGCCGCGCGATGATGGACTGGCAGACTCGCAGGATGGTGTGTTTTCTTTGCTCGATATTTTTGAGGAGCTGAATCGCAGCGGTAAATCGTTCTTTCACGTAGTTGCGAACTTCACGATCAGCCGCATCCCTTGCGAGCAGTCGACGATAAGTCGGGCTCAGCCGCAATTGCGGCATGTCGTCTTCATTCAAGAAAACTTCCCAAACGCCATCTACTTTGCGGAAATATACGTCTGGCTCGACCAATCGCGGTTCCGTCTTGTTGTAGCGAAGGCCGGGTCTGGGATCGAGCTTTTTGATCACGTCGAGGGTGCGTTTCACCACGTCCAGTGGACGATTGAGCGCTCGCGCAATTTCTTTCAGTTGATTGGTCTGGACCTGCTTCAGGTGCTCGGAGACGATTTGCTGCGCCAAGGTGTTCGTAGGATCGAAAGCTTTCAGTTGCAGGAGCAGGCACTCGCGTAAATCGCGCGCGCCGACGCCGATAGGATCGAAGTCCTGCACCACCGCCAGAGCATCTTCCAGGTCGTCCTGCGTGTATTTGCCATCCTGCAGCAATTCTTCATTGGAGGCAGTCAGATAACCGTTTTCATCCAGGTTGCCAATAATGTTGTCGGCGATTTCGCGCACTGCGTCGGAACAAATCGTGACGCTCAATTGCCAGTTCAGATGTTCAGAAAGCCCGGCCGGCGAAGACAAAAATTTTTCGAACGATGGGCGCTCGGAAATTTCGCGTTCCTGGGATTGTCCTCCGTCGCCGCCGGTATCGAGATACTGATTGAAAAAACTTCCGACATCAAACTCGTCAAAAACGTTCGGTGCTTCTTTTTCGGGGACCTTTTCGACTTCAGTTTTCAGAAAATTTTCGTCGCTATAGTTATCGGTGGTGGTGGGCTCTTCGCTTAATTCTTCGAGCACGGGATTGGCGACCATTTCCGTGTTGATCATTTCTTTCAGCTCAAGGCGGTTCAGCGCCAGCACGCTGACCATCTGCACCAGGCCAGGCGTCAGGATCTGCTTCTGCGAGACCTTGAGGTTGAGTTTTAAGCCTTGCCACGCCATATTCGCGAAAAACTATCCTTCTAACCTTCGGGCAGTTAATTCAGGCGGAAATGATCGCCCAAATACACCCGGCGCACCTCGGGATCGTTACTCAGATCCTCGGGCCGCCCTTTACGGAATATCTTGCCACTTTTCAGGATGTACGCTCGATCCGTTACCGTCAAGGTCTCTCGTACATTGTGGTCCGTGATCAGCACGCCGATACCAGACTGTGCCAGGTTGCGGATAATCTCCTGCAGGTCCTTTACGGTTAACGGGTCGATGCCTGAAAACGGCTCGTCGAGCAATATAAAGGACGGCTCCAGGGTCAGGGAACGCGCGATTTCCAGCCTCCGCCGCTCTCCCCCGGACAGCATGTACGCCTTGCTGGTCCGCACCGTCTCCAGCCCCATTTGTACCAGCAACTCCTCCAAACGGTCGCGCTGTTGCTCCGGACTGAGAGGGAGTGTCTCCAGTACCGCCAAAAGGTTTTCTTCACTCGTGAGTTGGCGAAAAACCGAGGGTTCCTGGGGGAGATAGCTGATCCCGCTGCGGGCCCGAAGGTACATCGGAAGATCGGTAATTTCCTCGCCATTCAGCATAACGCGGCCAGAATCCGGTCTGGCGAGACCCACTAAGATATAGAAAGTAGTTGTCTTACCAGCACCGTTGGGACCCAACAGCCCAACAACCTCACCTTGTCCAATCTCAAGCTCAACGTCGTCTACGACCTTGCGGCCCCGATACGACTTGTTTAACTCAACTGCCTGAAGCTTCAGCATTCCTCGTCACGTATGACCCTGGAACCGATCAACCTTGCGATGACTGTAGAGTCGTCAATTCGAGTGACGACCACAGAGCGGTCAACCCAAACATCCCCGCAGTCGCGGTGACTATTTCTCAACTCGGTGCTTGGTTACCGTGCGCGAACCATTTTCTGAATCGACGATGATCGTAGCATCCGCTAAAAAGAAGGTCAATTGACGCCCGGTTGTTGTTCCCTGGGAAGCGTCAAACAGGGTCGGTGCGCCACCAGACATTACGAATTTTCCATCCTGTGCAGTGTATTCGCCGCGTTCAGCGGTAGCCCTGCGCTCTCCCTGTTGCACGGTGACGGCGCCGGTGGCGACCGCCCGGCTGATCTGCTGGGCGCCGCCCGCGATCGTTCCATTGGCCGCGTGCGCCGTTTGCACGGTTTGCGTGCCGCCGGGACTTGCGGCGCTATACCCGCGACTAAAATAGAGATCGAGGAAATCGCTGGTGATTTTCTCTTCCGGCGACTGCAACAGCACCTTGTGCTCAAGCTTTGCGCGATTCTCCCGGTCCCAGTAGGTCATCCGGTCCGACTGTGCGTGCCATAAAACCGGCGATTTAGGTGAAGCTGCAGCTGCGTTTCCGTTCGGCTTGCTCTGCGCCTGCGGGAACACGGCGCGAACATTTCCCGCCGCATTCATCATGCGCTCGTTCTTCAACAATTCGATAGAATCCGCTTCCAGGACCGAATCTCCCTGCCACAGTCGGGCATGCCCCGTGTACAGTGCTCGACCGGCTTTCGAGTTCCCATTCAAGTGATCTGCGCTGACGTTCGCCGCAACGGGCGCTAGATGAAGGACTGAGGAACGTGCTGACAAATCCGTCGACCGCACTCCGCCATCACCGCGAATTTCGCCGGTGGCTTGCCACAGGGTCAACTCTTTGGCGGAAGTGAGGCTGTTCGCATCCTTAACCAGGGCGCGACCAGTCAATGTAACCGTCTGCTCAGCCCGCGCAAAATCCGCGTGATCGGCCTGCGCGGCACGCGTTCCCTCGTTCAACTTCACCTCGTCGCTCAACTCTATTCGCGACCATCCGCCCTGCGGCGGCAATTGCACAAAGCCGCTGCGGGCGGTCGCGGTCTGTTTTTCTGTTCCCGGGCTGCTGCGCTCGGTGCGCACGCTTCCATTTGCGTCCAGCCGCGACGCTTTCCCGGCACCATCGAACTTCATGCCTAGCTGATCGGCCTGCACCATCGTCTGCGAAGGTTTTGTATTTGCGGTGCCGGGATCGCTCAACTCAATCCTGCCGGCTCCCACGGTGTCGGCACTGACGAGCTTTGTGCCTTTTGCGCCGGTCTTTCCGGACTTCTTTTCGGCAAAGGTCAACCGTAATTCTTCCGTCGTCAATCTCCTGGCATCACCGGCGCTGGCGGCACCGGCAATAGCGACTTCGCTTTTGTTGCCAGAAGAATTCGTTCGCGCATCCACTGCGCCTTTCAACACCAGCAACTTCGGCGCATTCTGGCCTGCCATCATTTCCATCACGGCGTCGCTCGCCGTCACTGATCGCGTTTCGTCCCCTTGCCGCGAGTCTCCCGCTACATTTCCCCTGGCTTCGGCTCGCGTAACTGATCCTTCCGGCGCAAAGTCTGCGATAATCTCATCAGCTGAAAGTCTCTGCTTGCCGGCGCCTTTTTCAGCAATGAATTCCGGGCGGGATTCTTTGCCCTTCGATTTGGCGATCAATCGTTTCGCGTGAAGGTTCTTGTCGAGCTCCACCAGAATTGCTGCCGCGGTCAGCCGCTGGCTCTGTGTTCTCGCTTCCGCTGATCCGGACAAAAGCACGGTGCCTTCATCCCGCGAAAAATCCATGCGCGTTCCGCTAATCTCCACTGGCTCTTTTTTCGGGCCGGCGGCAGCTTTCCCCTTTGCAGTTACGGGCTGATCCAGTTTCAGCCTCACATTTTTTTGCAGCCGCAGCGTCCCTTCTTCAGAGTGGTATTCGGCTCCCACGGCCTCGCCGGTGCCGTTGGCAAAGAAAAACCGCACCTGTTCATCGGATTTCGCTTCTCCGCTCGCGCGATTGAAGGCCACTCCTTTCGTTTCCACCTTCATCGTTCCGGGCGCTCCCGGCTGCCCTCCGGACGAGTTCCACTGATCCGCACTCATCAGGATAATTTCCACGTCACCGGCGCAAGCAATATCGCCGGTGTCCTTCGTATACCGGCAGGAGTGCGTTTCCATGGTGTCGTGCCGTGCGCCATCATTACCGAAAATCGTGATTTTGACGCCTTCCAGATCGCTTGCGTTCAGTCCCTTGAAGTCGATCGACTTGGAAGCTTCAACAGTAAAAATCTTGTGTATGCCTTCACCCTTGGAAAATGTCAGGTGACTCGATTGCCGTTCCACATTCACCGGAGCGGCAGCCGGAGCGTTCTTCCTCTCAAGATGCCGCGTCCAGCCACGCTTCAGATACACGCCAACCGTCAGCACGGCGAACACCGAGGCCGCCGCCGCGCTCCATCGCGCATATCTCGCCGCTTCACTTTTCTTCATTGTTCTCAGTTAATCAGAATTGTGCACAGCTGTACACATGGCTCGCGTTCGCTATTCAGACGTCGCGTCTCGGCTGAGAGCCGGAGTCTGCGCATCGCAAATGGCGTATCATGGGCTCTGACTTATCTTTGCGTTAAAAAACTGCTTTTGGTACAAACTGAAGGCAGGTAGCCAAAAGCGATTACGTCTCATCTCTTGGCCACAAACATTCGCAGGATGGTTCCATGCCTCTCCAGACAGCTAAGCAAACCAAGCAAAACTCACGCAATCGGTACTCGAGAAGTTTCTCAACGGGCGTGGTGGCCGTGGTATTAATGTTCGGCTATGGGTGTGGGAAAGGCAGCACTCCCTCCACGTCAAAAACGGCAGACCCGCCTGCCGCTCCGGGGCCGCAACCGCTTGAGTTTGACGCCTGCACTTTATTCAACGCAGATCAGGCTGCCCAGATACTGGGAACGCCTGCACGTCCTGTGACCAACATCGGAGGATGCTCCTACGAAGCTGCGAACGCTACATTGGAAGGTTGGCGGCGACAGGTAGTCCTGAACGTCAGAAAATACAAATCACCCGCAGAGTCGCGTTCCGCGTGGGAAGACTTCAAAGTGTTGAAACACATTCATCCGGGACGGCAGAATCTTACCGTTCTCGAGGGCATCGGAACGGAAGCCTATTTCGAAACCATACCGAGTGGAAAATTGCTTGAAGCATCGGTAATCGTCCATAACACCAACTCCGATTTCCAATTGAAAGAGGTAACGGACCAACAGGCCGTGACGGACCAACAGGCCGCTGCTGACGCGCTGAAAAGAATCGCTCAGAAAGTTGCGACGCAACTGCCCTGATCTGTCGCGGCCTTCCGCGTTTTTTGCGAGCCGCGCTTTTTTAATAACTGTGGGAATTTAGTTCTGGATGGAGAAGGAAGGCGGCAATACAAAGAGTTGTTACCGAGTACTTAAAACTAATGCCGCTCGTCGTTTTGGAATGGATTGGAACCCGGCGAATAATCCTACTCACTATCCTGCCGATTCTGCACTCGCTGCCGGTAGCGGCTCCAGGATTCCCACATTGGCCACCGCGACGCTGTCCCGGTTCGTGTTCTTCGCCAGATACATCGCTTCATCCGCTAGATGCAGCAGGCCCTCTTTACTGCGCGAGTCCACCGGATACGAAGCTACGCCCATACTTGCGGTCAACTTGATGTTCAGATTTTCGCCGGGGAGCCACGTGGATTCTCGCAGCATTTTGTGCAGGCGGCGCGCCACATTCATGGCGTTGTCCTTGGAAGTCTGCGGAAGCAGCAGCACAAACTCATCGCCGCCATAGCGGAACGCGAAATCGATCAATCGGCAGTGCGCCTTCAAGGCATTGCCAATTTCCCACAGCAGCCGCGAACCCACCAGGTGTCCTTGGGTGTCATTCACCTGCTTGAAGTGATCCAGGTCGATGAAAATAAGCGAAAATTCGTAGTTATAGCGCTGCGAACGGTAAATTTCCGTTTCAAGAATAAATCCCATGTGCCGCGCATTGTACAGAGTTGTGCAATCATCGGTGATCGTCAGTTCATGGATGCGCTTCACGTGGCGCGCATTTTCAAGCGCGATGGCTGCAAAGTCTGACAGCGCTTCCAATAGCTTCAAATCGCGCGGATCGAATCCTTCCGGGCCGATGCAATTGATCAATTCAATGACGCCCAAACACGTATCGCGAAATCGTACCGGCACTGCGACGATGGATTGTGTTTCGGTTTTTGTCTTCTCGTCGACCTGCGAGAAGAATCGCGTGTCCTTCGAAGTGTCCGGGACGA
>Ga0207665_10003287_pt1 | contig 10832 bp, 9 predicted proteins | sample LARL112metaG_FD_184351 | JGI IMG/M metagenome (GOLD analysis project Ga0207665, IMG submission 184351) | Corn, switchgrass and miscanthus rhizosphere microbial communities from Kellogg Biological Station, Michigan, USA - LAR L11-2 metaG... | ecosystem: Host-associated > Plants > Roots >...
GGAACCGTCTCGCGGTTCGATCCCGGCACAGGCAGGATCCGCAAGATCGCTGTCGGCGGCTCACCCACCGGAGTCGCGTACGGCGACGGCGAGGTTTGGGTCGCTGCCGGCCGTAGCGGCAACGTGTTGCGCATCGATCCTGCCGACGACTCGGTGCGCCAGGTCCCGGTCGGCAACGAGCCGACCGGAGTCGCCACCGTCGGTCGCGACGCCTGGTTGACGGTCCTCCCCGGCCGCGCCAGCCATCGCGGCGGGACGCTCAGGCTCGCGCTCCCCGCGGAAGACGTCCCCGACTCGCCCGACCCGACGCACCAGTGGCTGGTGTCGGTCGTCGAGCGTTACGCACGCAGCCTCGGGCTCGGCATGCCGGAGGTGGGCATATTCGATTCCCCGGCACCGAACGCGTTCGCCACCGGCGCAAGTCGTAACTCGGCGCTGGTCGCCGTGAGCACCGGACTGCTTCAGGGCATGAATCGCCAGGAGATCGAGGCCGTCCTCGGTCACGAGATGACCCACGTCGCGAACGGCGACATGGTGACGCTCACCCTCATCCAGGGGATCGTCAACACCTTCGTGCTGTTCCTCGCGCGGGTCGTCGGCAACATCATCGACCGCGCGGTGTTCCGCTCGGAGGATGGCCGCGGCATCGCCTCCTACCTGACCTTTTACGTTCTGCAGATCGTGTTCGGGCTGCTCGCCACCCCGATCGTCATGTGGTTCTCGCGCCAGCGCGAATTCCGCGCCGATCGCGGCGGGGCGCAGCTCGCCGGCACGAGCAGCATGATCGCCGCGCTCGAGGACCTCAAGCGCGGCCACGAGCCGCTGCCCGCGCAGCAGTTCCAGGCCTTCGGTATCGCCGATGGTGGCGTTCGCGGAGGCCTGGCGCGGCTGTTCATGAGCCACCCGCCGCTCGATGAGCGCATCGCGGCGCTGCGCACGCTCGGCACACATTGACCGCGGCAGCGAGCGCCCGGCAGGAGCGGCTGCGCGCGCTGCTCGGCGCAGATTCCGTCCTGACCGATCCGCAGGACTGCGCCCCCTTTCTCGTTGACCATCTCGCGCGCTGCCGGGGGCGCGCGCTCGCGGTGGTGCAGCCCAACTCGGTCGCGCAGGTCGCGCAGCTGCTTGCCCTGTGCGAGGCCGAGCGCATCGGTGTCGTTCCCCACGGTGGCAACACCAGCTACTGCGGCGGCGCCATACCGGACGAGTCCGGCGGTGAGGTGGTGCTGTCACTGCGGCGCCTCAACCGCATCCGCGGCGTCGACCCCGACAATTATTCGCTCCTCGCCGAAGCCGGCTGTCTCCTCGCGCAGATACAGGCGGCGGCGGACGCGGCGGAACGCTTCTTCCCGCTCAGCATCGGCTCGCAAGGCAGCTGCCAGATCGGCGGCAATCTCTCGACCAACGCCGGCGGCGTGAACGTGTTGCGCTACGGCATGGCCCGCGACCTGGTGCTCGGCCTGGAAGTCGTGCTGCCAGGGGGACGGGTGCTCGATGCACTGAGCACGCTGCGCAAGGACAACACCGGTTACGACATCAAGTCGCTGTTCCTCGGCGCCGAAGGCACGCTCGGAGTCATCACCGCGGCGAGCCTCAAGCTCTTCCCGCAGATTCGCGTGCGCGCCACTGCGCTCACGGCAATTCCCGACGTGCGTGCCGCGGTGAGCCTGCTCGGCGAGCTGCGCGCCGCGAGCGGCGAGCGTGTCAGCTCGTTCGAGCTGATCCCGCGCATCGGTATCGAGCTCACCACCCGCCACATTCCCGGGGTAAGCGCTCCCCTCGGCACGGCCCATGAGTGGTATGTGCTCTGCGAACTCTCCTCCTCACGCCCCGCCGAACCACTCGATACGCTGCTGGAAGAGGCGCTGGCAGCAGCGCTGACCCGCGGCCTGGTGCTCGATGCGGCGCTCGTGCGCAACGAGCGCGAGCGCGGCGCACTGTGGAAGCTCCGCGAGAGCATCCCCGAGGCCCAGCGGCACGAGGGCGCAAGCCTCAAGCACGACATCTCGCTGCCGGTCGCGGCACTGCCGGACTTCGTGGCGCGAGCCGCCGCCTGGGTCGCCGCCCAGGTACCCGAGGGCCGCCTGGTCGCCTACGGGCACGTCGGCGATGGCAATCTCCACTTCAACATCAGCCAGCTGCCTTCCATCGAGCGCGAGCGATTCCTCGCGCGTGCACCGGAAGTACGGCGAGCGATCCACGACATGGTGCGCGAGTTTGGCGGCAGCTTCAGCGCCGAGCACGGAGTCGGCCGGCTCAAAGTGGAGGAACTCGAACGCTACGCCTCGAGCGTGGAGCTCGAGCTGATGCACGCCGTGAAGCGCGCCTTCGACCCGCACGGCATCATGAATCCGGGCAAGGTGCTGCGCAAACCATGAAGGACCCGATCAGCCGCTGCGGGCCGATGGTGCTCGCGCTGGTGCTGCTCGCCGCCGGCTGTAGCCGGCATGAGGCAGGCAAGGGCTCCGCCGCGAGCGGCCCGCCGCGCGTGGGGAGCGCGGCCAGCAGCGGCTCGGCAGCGGACCGGAGCTACGGCGAGGGTCCGCGCATCACCATCTCTGCGGACAACGTGCACATTGAGTACCGGGTCTATGGGCACGGCGAGCCCGCGGTCCTGCTGGTGCACGGCTGGGCCTGCGATGAGAACTACTGGCACGCGCAGCTCGATGCCTTGAAGGCGCGCTACACCGTAGTGACGCTCAATCTCGCAGGACATGGCGCCTCCGGCGCCAATCGCACCGACTGGTCGATGGCCCACTACGCGCAGGATGTCGCGGCGGTGGCCCGGGCACTGCCCAATCCGCAGCTCGTGCTGGTCGGACACTCGATGGGCGCGGCAGTGACGCTCGCGGCGACACCGCTGCTCGGTGAGCGGGTCATCGGCGTCGTCGCCGTCGAGGCGCTGCGCTCGGTGGGCCAGCCGCCGCTCACGCCACGTGACATCGAGCAGCGCGTCGCGCCCTTCGATGCCAACTTCGTCGGTGCGACCCGCACTCTCGTGACCAGCTCCCTCTTCGAGCCCGGTGCCGACGCGGCCCTGGTCCAGAAGGTGGCCTACAACATGTCGTTGCGCCCACCCGCCGTTGCGGTGCCGACACTGCGGTCGCTGCTCTCGATGGATCTGATGGGCCTGCTGCCGGCGATACACGTGCCGGTGTACGCCATCAACTCCGACCTGCTGCCGACCGATGCCGCGCGCATCCGCCGCTCATTACCGGATTTCCACCTCGACGTGCTGAATCACACCGGCCACTTCCTGATGTTGGAAGACCCGCCGCGCTTCAATGCGCTGCTGTTACAGGACATCGGCCTCATCACGCAGCGCGCCGCTCACTGAGCGAGCTCATCGGAGTCTGGCGCCATCGAGCCGCACCGCACCTCGAGCCAGCCGAGCCCGAGTGTGATCTGCTGCGCGTCCATCTGCGCCCAGGAGGTGGCAAGCGGGCTCCCGGCCCCCCGCTCCTGCAACAGCAGCAGCAGCGCATCGCGATCGCGGGCGAATGGCCAGTCGCGACCGTGGAGCGTCAGCTCGAATGAGCGGCCATCGGGTGTCGAGAAGTGCCCGTGGCCGCCTGCCTCGTACAGATCGAGTGTCACGAGCGGCCGCCGGTCCTGCGGTCTGCCGCTCGCCGACCAGGCAATGCGGCAGGAATAGAGCTGTGCCTCGTTGGCCTCGAAGCGGTTGAAGCCGATCACCTCCTGCTGCAGCTCCCCATCGCTCTGGCGCAGCAGCCGGCGGCGATACCAGTAAAGGTCCTCGCTGATCACCAGCTGGTAGTCGAGGTAGCGGGAGCTGCCGGGCCCGGCGTCCAGGCAGCGCCGCTCGAGCGTACCGCCGCGAAACTGATCGCCGGCACGCGTCAGCACCAGCTCGCAGCCCGCGGAAACACGAATATCTCCCCGGCTCAGCGATTTGAGGAGTGGCGGGCGGTAGTTGAGATGGGTCCAGCGCGCCGGATCGGTGAAGGTATACAGCTGCACCCGCACCGCGTGGAGCGGCGCTGCCGCCGGCTCGAGCTGCAGCAGCAGCTGGCGACGCGGTTGCTGCGGGTCGTCCTCGATGAACTCCTCGAGGTAGAGCACATGCGCGCCGAGCCAGGCGATGTCGACCGGCGCGACGATGGTGCGGACGCGCCGCTCACTCGCCTGGGGCCACATCGCCGCACCGCGCTCGAGGCTCATCACGACCTGCTCGCTCGAGTCGCGCACCCCGGACCACACACGCTCGAGCGCGGCGACATCACCGGCCTCGGCACCGGCCCCCCCGGCCGCGACCATCAATGCTGCAGTAAGCGCAAGCATGTGGCCTCAACCCGTGCGCGTCTCCTTCAGGAGGGGCCCTTGCTCCGCACCAGGCCCTCCTGAGCGGCGCTCGCCACCAGCCGTCCATCGCGCGCGAACACGCTGGCGTGGGCGAAGCCGCGCGCGCCCGAAGCACTGGGGCTGTCTATCGCATACAGCAGCCAGTCATCCACACGCAGCGTGCGGTGAAACCACATGGCATGGTCGATGCTCGCCATGACGAGCGTCGGGCGCAGGAGCGAGGTGCCGTGCGGGAGCGTCGCGGTATCCAGCAGGAAGAAGTCCGACACGTACGCGAGCAGCCGTCGGTGCAGCATCTCATCGTCGGGGAGCGGCCCGACCGCGCGGAACCAGATTTCACGCGCCGGCGCCTCGCGCCGGGGCTCGAGGTACTCGATCGGCCGCACCATGCGGAACTCGAACGGACGGGGCTGCTGAAAGAAGCGCCGCACGCGCTCGGGCAAGCGCGCGAGCAGCTGCACCGGTGGGCTGTCGATGGGCGGCAGACTCTCGGGCGGCGGCACCGTGGGGCTGTCGATCTGGTGCTCGAAACCGCTCTCGGGACTCTGGAACGATGCGGCCATGTTGAAAATCTGCTGTCCGTGCTGGATGGCCACCACGCGGCGGTTGGAAAAGCTGTGGCCGTCGAGGCTGCGGTCGACCTCGTAGACGATTGGGGCATTGTAATCGCCGCGCCGCAGGAAATAGGCATGCAGCGAATGCACGACCCGTGCCTCGACCGTCGCGGCGGCCGCCGATAACGCCTGCCCGAGCACCTGTCCCCCGAAGACCTGCGGACTGCCGATATCGCGGCTCGCGCCGCGGAACAGGTTGAGCTCGAGCCGCTCGAGCTCGAGCAACTGCAGCAGGTCCGCGAGTCGCTGATCCATCATCGCGGCGGTCAACCGAACTTGAACGTGCCGCGCATCAGCGCGTTGTGACCCGGGTAGGTGCACAGGTAACGGTAGTCGCCACCTGGCTTGAGGACCGAGGTGAGGAACGTGATGCTGGTCGTCTGCCCACCGCCGATGGTCTTGGTGTGCGCGAGCACCCGCTTGTCATCGGGCTGGACATAGTCGTTGGCGAGGCCGGCAGCCGTGCCGGATGTCGCCACGGCGTTGAAGTCGGCCGCGCTCACGAGCACCCAGTTGTGCCCCATCGCCTCGCGCGGCAGCTTCCCCGTGTGGTGCAGCGTTACGGTGACCTGCTTGCAGCTCGCCGGCACCGTGAGTACCTGCTTGTCGTATTGCATCTGGTCATTGCCGCTGATCTCGAGCTGACAGGGATCGGCGGCGTGCGCGTAGCGCGGCGAGGCGAGCGCGGCGAGGAGCACCAGGGCAGCGGCAGCGTTGCGCGTGACGGTCATGGTGGCCTTCTTCCGATGTTGGCCGATCAATCGGGCACCCCGAGCCGCTGATGCATGACGGGGCTCGTGGTGGTGTATTGCAGGAACTGTTTCTTCTGCGGATAGAGGTGGTGCTGGATGGCGAACGCGGCCAGCGCCGCCTCGTGAAAGCCCGAGAGAATGAGCTTCTTCTTGCCCGGGTAGGTATTGATGTCGCCGACCGCGAATACACCGGCCACGCTGGTCTGGAACTTCTCGGCATCGACCTTGAGCGCCTTCTTCTCCAGGGCCAGCCCCCATTCGGCGATCGGCCCGAGTTTCGGGTGCAGGCCGAAGAACACCAGCAGCTGCTCGGCGGCAAGTGCCGTGACCGCCCCATCGGGGCCGCGGATGTTGACGCCGCGCAACGCGCCATCCGAGACGATCAGCGAGTGCGGCAGCGCTTCGAAGCAGCGCATTCTGCCAGCGGCGACCATCTCACGCATGCGGGCGACGGAGGCCGGGGCGGCGCGAAACTCACTGCGGCGGTGCACGAGCGCGAGGCTCGCCGACCTCGGCAGGAGCTCGAGCGTCCAGTCGAGCGCCGAGTCGCCACCGCCGAAGATCACCAGGTGCTTGCCGGCGAGCTCGGCGGCGTTGCGTACGCGGTAGTGGATGGCGTCGCCCTCGAAGGCCTCCGCGCCCTCGATGCCGATACGCCGCGGTTGAAACGAGCCGAGGCCCGCCGCGATCACCACCGTGCCCGCATCGAACCTGACACCGCCGGCCGTCGCCAGGTGAAAGCGGCCGTCCTCGCGCCGCGCGAACTCCGTGACCTCGTGACCGAGGTGCAGCTGCACCTTGAAAGGCTTGATCTGCTCCAGCAGCCGATCGATGAGCTCCTGTGCGCCGCATACCGGCAGCGCGGGGATGTCGTAGATCGGCTTATCCGGGTAGAGCTCGGCGCACTGACCGCCCGGGTGCCGGAGCGAATCGACGACGTGGGCGCCGATGCCGAGCAGACCGAGCTCGAACACCTGGAAAAGCCCGCAGGGACCTGCGCCGATGATGACGGTTTCGGTGACGATCGGCGCAGCGGCGGAAGGAGCGTCGGCGGTGTGGGTCAAAGGAAGACTTTCGCGGTAATCGATCTGCGGCAGTGCATTGTAGTGGCTCCGCGCGCGCGGTGCTCGTACAGCGCCGCGGCGCGCGCAGATGCACCGGCTGCAGGCGTGGCCGTATAGTACGCATGAGCCGCGGACCGCGGATGCAGGGAACCCATGATCACACTCAACCTCAACGGCAGGGACACCACGCTCGATGTCGATGAGGACGTGCCGCTGCTATGGGTGCTGCGCGAGATCGCCGGGCTCACTGGCACCAAATATGGCTGTGGCATGGCACTGTGCGGTGCCTGCACCGTGCATCTGGAGGGTGCGCCGGTGCGTTCCTGCGTAACGCCCGTCCGCGCCGCGAGCGGCAAGCGCGTCACTACCATCGAGGGTCTCTCGAGCGACAACAGCCACCCGGTGCAGCGCGCCTGGATCGAGCTCGACGTTCCGCAATGCGGTTACTGCCAGTCGGGACAGATCATGTCGGCCGCGGCGCTGCTCGCACAGAATCCGCAGCCTACCGATGCCGACATCGATGCCGCCATGGCCGGCAACATCTGCCGCTGCGGCACCTATCAGCGCATCCGCGCCGCCATTCATCGCGCCGCCAGCCTCAAGCAGGGCGGCTGACGCCGCGCGCGCACGCCATCACCCGGAGGACATCCACTTGACATCCAACAGTGAACTTCACGCCCGTCGCCAGCAAGCCGTGCCACGTGGCGTCACCAACTCGCTCGCGGTTTATGCCGAGCGCGCCGTCAACGCCGAAGTGTGGGATGTCGAGGGCCGCCGCTATATCGACTTCGCCAGCGGCATCTCGGTGCTCAACACCGGTCACGTGCATCCCAAGGTGCGGGCCGCGATCGCGCGGCAGCTCGAGAAGCTGACCCATACCTGTTTCCAGGTGACACCGTACGAAAGTTATATCGCGCTCGCCGAGGCGCTCAATGCCCTGGCGCCCGGCAGCGGCCCGAAAAAGACCATCTTCCTCACCACCGGTGCGGAGGCGGTCGAGAACGCGGTGAAAATCGCGCGCTTCCATACGCGCCGCTCGGCGGTAGTCGCGTTTGCCGGAGGCTTCCACGGCCGCACGCTCGCCTGCATCAGCCTCACCGGCAAGGTGCAGCCCTACAAGACGGGCTTCGGCCCGATGCTGCCGGAGATCTACCACGTGCCCTATCCCATGCCGTATCACGGCGTGACGGTCGAGCATTCGCTCGAGGCGCTCGAGCAGCTGTTCAAGGCGGATGTGGATCCCGCACGAGTCGCAGCCATCATCATCGAGCCGGTGCTCGGCGAAGGCGGCTTTTACGCCGCTCCGCCCGAGCTGCTGCGGCGGCTGCGCAGCGTCTGCGACGCTCACGGCATCGTGCTCATCGCCGATGAGATTCAGTCGGGGTTTGGGCGCACGGGACGCATGTTTGCCATCGAGCACAGCGGGGTCGAGCCCGATCTCATCACCATCGCCAAGAGCGTGGCGGGCGGCGTGCCGCTAGCGGCGGTCATTGGCAAGGCCGACATCATGGATGCGCCCCCCCCGGGCGGGCTCGGCGGCACCTTTGCCGGCTCGCCGCTCGGCTGCGCGGCAGGACTTGCGGTGCTCGAAGTGATGCGCGAAGAGCAGTTGCTCGCGCGCGCACAGGAGATCGGCCGCTTCATGAGCTCACGCCTCAAGGGGCTCGCGGTGAGCTTTCCGTGCATCGGCGAGGTGCGCGCTCTCGGAGCCATGGTGGCGCTCGAGCTGGTCAAGAATGGACGTGCGGACGCGCCGGATGCGGAGCTTACGCGTGCACTGGTGCAGGCAGCAGGACGCCACGGGCTCATCATTCTGTCCTGCGGGGTATATTCGAACGTGATCCGCTTCCTCGCCCCGCTCACGATTCCCGAGGCGCTGCTGAAGGAGGGCTTTCGCCTGTTCGAGCTCGCGCTCGGCGAGGTCGCGGGAAGCGGCCTGAAGGTGAAGGCTGCCGGCTAATCACCAACCCAGGAAATTGTGCCCGTCGCGCTCCGCGAGCGCTCGCCGCCGAACACGACGCGCAATTTCTCGGGGACCCCGGTTGAGAGGGAGTCAGGCTCGGCCCGCGTTGGCGTCAGTCGGCGTGTGGAAGTATTCGCTTTCCGAAGCGAGTTGGCCGATCAGACGGTTGAGCTCAGCCATACGGCCTTGGGCGGTGCTGATCGGCATGCAGTCCTGACAACGCGGATCGCCGCAGGGCTGGCGTGAGTACAGCCAGTACTGTATTGCACCGGCGAGCAGCCCGTCGGCGATGTCCCAAAGGTCAGCGTCCTTGTCCTTGTCGGCGATCCGGTTTCCCAGATCAACGGCCTTGGAAAAAGCCGCATCAAAGGTATCCGCAAGCTCGCTCATTCGTTCGGCCGCCCCTCATCGCCGCCCCTCATCGTTGACCCGTAGTATAGGGCAAAGCGACCGCCGTCTAATCCACCCCCTCCGCGGCGCTCCGCCATCGCCGCAGCCGCAGCTGCCGCTGCCGGTCTAAGCCGCCCCCGCTCGCATCCGCGCCGCCCTCTCGCGCAAGAGCCTGGCCGATATGCGATGCCCACCACGGAAGGGCGACACGCGACGAGTGATGATTTCACAACGACCCGTGCCGGCCACCCGACTGGGCTTATGTCGCATGCCCGATGCCTTGGCTGAAACCGCCCACACGTCTACCGGCGCTGCCGCGCCGGCGCCCCGGCGCGTCTGGCCCTGGGGAGGCCGGCCCCGCTTAGGCATCGGCTGGCGGCTGATCCTCGGCCTCACGGCCGTCGCCGCAGTGCTCATCGCCGGCGAGGTGCTCGCGACGCGCACCACGCGCGAGGCACTCGATGCCGTCCGCAGCATGCAGAACGAGCACGAACCGCTCGCAAGCGCCGCCAACCTCGTGCTCGAGAAGCTCATCGCCTACGACCGTGCAGTGGGGGAGCACGTGCAGACACATAGCCCCGCGGATTTCACCGCCATCAATGCCGCGGGCGCGACGCTGGAAAGCGCCGTCGCGGCGTACTTCCGTAACGCAGGCGCTTCGGTGTCCCCCGCCGCGGCGGGCCTGCGTGCACAGTTGATCCGGCACATTGCGGTGGCACGGCAGCTCGCGAGCCGCGCCGCGCAGCGCCTGCAATGGGTCGATGAGCGCCAGGCGGCCCTCACGCGCGTGTACGAGCGCATCGCTGCGGCCGGCGGCTCGGGCCTCGCCATCAACGGCACCCAGGTCGTCGCGCGCCGTTCGCTCTCGGAGCTCGAGTCGGCGATCAACTCCGTGCGTGGAAATTTCGATACTTCCGCAGTGATCACCCGCCGTGAGCGCGACTTCATGGCGGTGCTCGATGCGCACGGCGCGGAGTTCGAGGCCTCACCGGGCCACGCCTGGCTCAGCCTCGTGCGGCACGACTTCCAGGCGGCCGCGCGGCTGCGTTCGCAGATCGAGCGCTACGATGAGCAGAGCGGTGCGGAATGGCACAGCCTGCTCGAGGACAGTGCGGCGCTCACCGAAGGTGTGCAGGAGCAGCTGCAGCGGCCGGCGCGCGCCGGGCTGCTGCAGGCGGCCCAGCATGCGGCCACCGCCGCCGAGGGGGCGGAACACACGCTGCGCGACACCGGTGCCGCGGTGCTGGCGCTGCTCGCGGTGGTGTCGGTGCTGCTGCTCGGCAGCATCAGCCTGCCGGTGCGCCGCCTGACCGCTGCGACGCGGCAGTTTGCCGGCGGCGATCGCGCTGCGCGCGCGCGCCGCGGCGGCTCCGCCGAGATCGATGAGCTCGCCGAGTCCTTTAACACCATGGCGGACCGTATCGCCTCGGCCGAGGCGGAGCTGCGCGCACACCAGGCGGAGCTCGAGCGTCACGTGGCCGAGCGCACCCGCCAGCTGCATCATCTCGCGCATCACGACCCGCTCACGCAGCTCCCCAACCGCCGCAAGCTCTCCGCGCACCTCGAGGGGGCGCTCGCGCGGGCGGGCAGCCGCCAGCGTCTCGCGCTGCTATTCGTCGACGTCGACAACTTCAAGTCGATCAACGACACCCTGGGGCACAGTTTCGGCGATCGCGTACTGCAGCACATCGCGCAGCGCCTGCACGCCGCGAGCCGCAACACCGGG
>Ga0207665_10003288_pt1 | contig 10827 bp, 7 predicted proteins | sample LARL112metaG_FD_184351 | JGI IMG/M metagenome (GOLD analysis project Ga0207665, IMG submission 184351) | Corn, switchgrass and miscanthus rhizosphere microbial communities from Kellogg Biological Station, Michigan, USA - LAR L11-2 metaG... | ecosystem: Host-associated > Plants > Roots >...
GCGCTGGAGGCCGCCGTTCAGCCAGCGGTCGTAGGTCGCCTCGACGCCCGACTGGCCGACGACCTCGCCCGGCTTCGCGTGCGGGTAGCGGTGCGCCTTCAGCTCGTCCTCGGTGACCTCGCCGTTCAGGCCCAGGAACTCCGTCCCGAAGGCGCCCTGCGGGTACTCCCGCGAGGGGAGCGAGACGACGTGCAAACCCGGGAACGCGCGCGCGCGCTCGTTGAGGAACTGCGAGAGCATCCGCGAGAGGTGCGGCACGACGATCGCGGGCGCGTACGGCGAGCGGACGACGCTCCGGCCGACGCGGCGGACGAGCAGGCTCGCCGACGTCCCGGTCAGGCGGGCGACGCGGCGCAGCAGCGCGCGACCGCGCGGGCTCGGGTGCCAGCGGCCGTGCGCGTCGATCTTCCCGAGCGTGTCCACGTCGGCCGTCAGGACGACTTGGCCCTGCGTGCCGACGAGCAGCCGCCCCTTCGCGTCAAGGATCGGCCCGCGCGGGGCCGGCAGGTCGACGTAGCGGAACGTCTGCCGCGCGGCCTGGTGGGCGTAGCGCGGGCCCTGGAGGACCTGGAGCGACCACAGCCGCAGCGCGAGCAGGCCGAAGATCGTGATCGCGCCGGCCGCGAGAATGCCGACGCGGAGGTAGAAGCCGCCGCCGCCGAAGAAGCCGGCGTTCGCGGAGGAGATCGGCTCGGCGACCGGACGCACGCGCGGGAGCGACCGGGGCAGCCGCACAGTGCGCCGCTCGCGACCCGCAGGCGCGATCACGCGGCGGCTGACTCCCTTGGTGCTGTCGTCGAGAGAGCTCAGATCGACTCGATTCGCCTGGTGCCCGGACTCGGGTTGTAGCACGTCCGTCCGGCTACCGACGGTACGCTCGCTCCATACGGGGCTTGCGGGGAAAAGGGTCCGTCCTCCGAGCGGTGCGGCGCGCGGCGCGGGACGATCTCGCCACCTTCGCGGCCGACGCACGTGCGCTGGAGCCTGCCGCCGCGAGCCCGGCCGCGGCCGAGCCGTACCGCGCCGCGCTCCAGGCGTACGAGCGCGCCGAGCTCGCCTGCGACCGCGCCCACTCGCCGGAGGATCTCCGGCTCGTTGCGGCCACCCTCGTCCGGGGCCGGGACGAGCTCGCGCGCGCGGCGGCGCTTCTCGACGGCGGCGAGCCGCCCCCAGCGCGGCGGCCCTGCTTCTTCGACGCGCGTCACGGCCCGGCGGTGCGAGAGGTGGAGTGGGACTCGCGACGCGTCGCCGCCTGCGCAGCGGACGCGCAGCGGGTCGAGGAGGGCGCGCAGCCCGACGTGCGCCACGTCCTCGTCGACGGCCGGCCGGTGCCCTACTGGGACGCGCCGCCCGAGTTCCGGCCCTGGATCGAGGGGCAGTACGGCGAGGCGCGGAGCTAGTGCTCTTCAACAGCTATCCGTTCCTCGGCGTCTTCCTGCCGATCGTGCTCGCCGGCTTCTTCGCGCTCCGGTGGCAGGTCGCGCGGCTCGTCTGGATCGTCGTCGCGAGCTACGTCTTCTACGGCTACGCGAAGGCGTGGTTCCCGGCGCTCATGGCCGGCTCGACGGTGATCTCCTTCACGACGGGGCTCGCGCTCGCGCGCGTGACCGACCCGCGCCGCCGCCGCGCCGTGCTCGCGACCGGCATCGTCGGCGCGCTCGGCCTGCTCGTCTACTTCAAGTACGCGCAGTTCGCGGCCGGCAACGCCTCGTCGTTCCTCTCCGTCGTCACGGGCCGCGGGCTGCCGTCGCTGAAGGCGTTCACGGAGGGGATCGCCCTCCCGGTCGGGATCAGCTTCTACACCTTCGAGGCGATCTCGTACATGGTCGACGTCTTCCGCGGCGACACGGAGGTCGAGCGGAACCCGCTCCGCTACGCGTTCTTCATCTCCTTCTTCCCGCACCTGATCGCGGGACCGATCGTCCGCTACCGCAAGCTCGAGCCGCAGCTCCACCGCTTCTACCGGCTCGACTCGGAGCTCCTCCTCTCCGGTCTGCTCCTCTTCTCGCTCGGGCTCGCGAAGAAGGTGCTGGTCGCCGACCAGCTCGGCCGGCGGATCGACCCGCTCCTCGCGCACCCGGGCTCGATGGGCGTGTGGCAGGGCTGGGCGGCCGCGCTCGGCTACGCGTTCCAGATCTACTTCGACTTCGCCGGCTACTGCGACATGGCGCTCGGGCTCGCGCGGATGGTCGGGATCGAGCTGCCGTGGAACTTCGACCGGCCCTACCGCGCGCACAACCCGCGCGAGTTCTGGCGGCGCTGGAACGTCACGCTCTCGAGCTGGCTCCGCGACTACCTCTACATCCCGCTCGGCGGCAACCGGCACGGCGAGCTGCGCCGCGACGGGAACCTCCTCGCGACGATGGGGATCGGCGGCCTCTGGCACGGCGCGTCGTTCACGTTCCTCGCCTGGGGCCTCTGGCACGGCATGCTGCTCGTCGGGCACAGGCGGCTCTCCCGGCTGGGGCTCCGCGTTCCCGGCCCGGTCGCGGTGGCACTGACCTTCTTCCTCGTCATGATCGCGACCATCTTCTTCCGCATGAAGGACGCGCACGGGATCGCCGAGGTGCTCCTCTCGATGGCCGGCGCGCACGGGATCGGGTCGCTGCCGCACGACCTCGTCCCGTTCCTCCTCCTCGCGGGCGGGCTCACCTTCCTCGTGCCCGAGGAGTGGCGGTGGAGCTTCCAGCGCTTCGGCGTCTGGCGGATCGCGGCCGTCGGGCTCGTGGCCGGCCTCGCCGTCGTGCTCGTGAACGAGACGCAGCGGTTCATCTACTTCAAGTTCTGAGCGGTTGAGATTCTTCGCCTTCTTCGCTGCGCTCGGGGTCGCGCTGGCGGCGATCGCCTACGTCGACTGGCGGCTCGACCCCTTCGACGACCGCTACCACCCCGACGTCGTCGCGACCGCGTTCGGGCAGTCGCCGCCGTGCTACGTCGCCTGGGAGGTCGTGGGCGAGCAGGCGTGGCCGACCTACAAGCTCGACCTCTTCCGGCGGCGGCACGCGGACGTCGTCGTCATCGGGACGAGCCGGGTGGCGAAGATCGGCGCCTGGCCGGGTGAGGAGCGCTTCGTGAACCTCGGCGTGCCCGGGACCGGCGCGGAGAGCCTGCCCGGCCTCTTCGACCGCCTCCACGGCGAGCACTCGGGCCGGCTCGTCGTCTACATCGGCACGGACGCGTTCTGGTTCGGGCCCCGCTGGCGGACGAAGGCCTGGTTCAACGTGTCGTACCTGCGCGACCTCAAGTACCTGCTCTCCGGGCAGACACTGCGCCAGAGCATCGACGTCCTGCGCCGCGCGCCTGGTTCGCTCCTCCACCCGGACGCCCTCCGGGCCGTCGAGGTCGACAGCCGCGGCCAGACCTGCGTCGTCGACCGCGGGGACTCGGTCTTCCGCGGCGGCTCGAACGCGTGGGCACCCGACGGGGAGCTCTACTTCCAGTACGAGCTCGCCCACGCAGGGCAGATCCCGCACAAGGCGTCGCTCATCTCGCTCTACCACGCCTTCTACGCGGGGACGTCGCTCGACCGCGGCCACCTGCACGCGCTCGAGGACGCGCTCGCGAAGGCGCGGCGCTACGGCTGGACGGTGGTCGGCTTCCACCCGCCGATCTCGAGCCGCGGCGTCCGCCGCCTCGAGACCGACCCGACGACGCGCGTCCTCTTCCGGCGCTTCCGCGCGCGCATGCCCGGCGTCTTCGCCCGCTACGGCTTCCGGTTCCTCGACCTGACGAGCGTGCGGTCGGTCGGCTGCTCGGAGACCGACTTCTCCTTCGAGGACGACGGGCACGAGAACGTCCGCTGTGGGATGCGCGTGCGGCGCGCGCTCGATCGCGCCGCCGGCCTTCGGCCCGCGACGCGCTCCGGCTGACCTCGACACCAGCGATCTTAGTACGATGGTGTCGTGCCGCGGTACGACGTCCCGAAGGCCGCACCGGAGCCGCTCCGGCTCGTGCAGCGGTTCGTGAACACGGTCGACCACGAGCACCACCGCGAGTGGATCGGCACGGCCGCCGAGCTCGCCGACTTCCTCGGCTGCGCGGAGACGGAGGTCGACGTCGAGCGGGCGCACGAGCTCCGCGAGGCGCTGCGCATGCTGCTGCGCGCGAACAACGGCGCCACAGTCGACGCCGATGCCCTCGCGGCAGTCAACCGCGTGGCGGCCGAGCTCCGGCTCTCGCTCGACGACGGCGGCCGCGTCGTCTTCGGCGCCGACGACCCGCTCGCCCGCGTCGTCGCCGTCGCGTTCGGAGCCATGCTCGAGGGAACCTGGCCCCGGCTCAAGGCCTGCCGCAACTGCACGTGGGCCTTCTACGACTACTCGAAGAACCGCGCCGCGAGCTGGTGCTCGATGCAGATCTGCGGCAACCGGCTGAAGACGCGCGCGTACCGGAGCCGGAGGGCGCGCCGGTGACCGAGGTCGTCGTGACGCGGCGCGCGCGGGCCGGACGGCGCAGCCTTCGCTGGCGTGCTCGGGCGCCGCTCGTCGTCGCTGCCGCGCGCCTGCGCGGGCACGCGGGCCGGGCGACTCTCGTCGCCGCCGGGATCGCCGCCTCGCTCGCGATGCTGGCCGGCGTCGAAGGCGGGAGCCTCGTCGCCCGCGACCGGGCGGTCCAACGAGCCGTGGCCGCGCTTCCCGCCTCGCAGCAGAGCTTCCGCGTCGACGCGTTCGGTCTCGCGCCGGGCCAGACCTACGCCCAGGCCGACCGAACGATCCGCGGGATGCTGGCCTCGCTCACGACGCGCCGGCCGCTCCGCGCCATGTTCTTCCGCGAGCTCCGCGTCGGCGGCGGGCTCGTCCAGCTCGCGAGCCTCGACTCGCTCGGCTCGCTCGCGCGCCTGCGTTCGGGCCGCCTCCCGCACACCTGCGTCCCCGCGCGCTGCGAGGTGCTCCAGCTCGGTAGCGGCGGCCGCGCGACCTGGGATCAGCAGGGGATCCACCTCGTCCGCGTGGGCACCGGCGAGCTCCGCGACCGCGGCCTCTTCGGCGACCTGCTCGCGCCGACGCCTCAGCTGCACAACGAGGCCGTGACGACGCTCGTCGCCTCCGGCTCGGCCGCCTTCGACGGGCTCCCGGCCTTCGACGGGATCTACCGCTCGTACAGCTGGATCGCGCCGCTCGACCCGCGCCGGCTGCACGTCTGGCAGATAGGAGGGCTGCTCCGGCGCGAGTCGCGCGCGCAGGCGAGCCTCGCTCGGTACACGGACGCCTACGAGCTGAGCGGGCCTGACGCCGCGCTGACCGACGCGAGCGCGAAGGGACGCATCACAGCTCAGCGGATGGTGCTGATCGGCGGCGAGGTCAGCACGCTCCTGCTCGGGTTCGCGCTCGTCTGCGCGATCGGCCTCCGCCGCGGCCTCGCCGCCGAGCGCCGCCGGCTGCTCGAGCGGGGCGCCAGGCGACCGCAGCTGTGGCTCGCGGTCGGCGCCGAGGTCTCGGCGATGAGCCTCGCCGGCGGGCTCGTCGGCGTCGCCGCGGGCGTCGCGCTCGTCGCGGTCGTCGCGGGGCGCGCGGGCCTTCCCACCGGGGCCGTCCTCGGACACTCGCTCGGCTCGCCGCTCGGCGTCGCGCTCATCCTCCTCGCCTGGCTCGCCGGCACTGCCGCCGTGCTCGTCGCCGGACGCGCGTGGTCGGGTGCGCGGAGCGGTCTGCGCCTGCTCGACGTCGCGGCGCTCGGCGCCGCGGTCGCGGTCGCCGTCGGGCTCGCCCGCGGCGGGCTCAACGCCGACACGCTCGCCACCGGCGGCGACGCGACGCTCCTGCTCCTGCTCCCCGGGCTCGTGTCCTTCGTCGCCGCGGTGGCCGCGGGACGCTTGATCGCCCCGCTCATGCGCGCCGCCGAGCGGGCCGCGCGGCGCGCCCCGACCGCGCTCCGACTGGCTCTGCTCGCGCTCGCCCGCGCACCCTCGCGCACTGTCTCGACGGCCGCCTTCCTGCTCGTCAGCGTCGGCCTGGCGCTCTTCGCGGCCAGCTACCGCGCGACGCTTGAGCGGAGCGCGCGCGACGAGGCCGCGTTCGCGGTGCCGCTCGACTACGTCGTGAGCGAAGGCTCCCGGCTCGTCCCGCCGCTGGACGCGGCGCCGCTCTCGCGCTACCGGGCGATCGGCACGCCTTACCCCGTGCTGCGCCGGAGCGTGACCGTCGCGGGATCCGGCACGAGCACGCTCAATCCCACGCTGCTCGGCCTGCCGGCGGACACCCTCGCCCACCTGCACTGGCGCTCCGACTTCTCGCGCACCTCCCCGGCCGAGCTCGGACGTAGGATCGGCGCCGGCGGCCCGGTTCGGCTGCGGACGGTTCCGGTGAGCGGCGACGCCGTCTCGCTGCGGGTGCGCGTCCGCGGCATCCCGGTGCAGCTCGCCCTCGCCGTCGCCGACTCGACGGGACGCATCCGCCTCGTGCCTCTCGGCGAGCACGGCGCCGGCCCGTGGACGGCAGCAGCGCGACTTCCGCAGGGAACGCGCGAGCTCGTCGGCCTCGAGGTCTCGCTCGCGAGCGCCCAGCGCTTCGGCTACTTCCACCGCGACGCCGAGACCGGCGCCACGAACGCGCCCACCGGCGCGCTCGAGCTCGGCCCGCTCCGCGCCGGCCGCCGGGTGCTCACGCGCTGGAGCGGCTGGGTCACGCGTGGAGGCGGCCGGCTCACGGGCGAGCGTCTCTCCTACGCCTTCACCACCGGGCAGACGATCCTGCTCCGACTCCCGCAGCCGACCGACGGGCACGTGCTCCCGGTCGTCGTCAGCCCGGAGATCGCGGGCGCCGCCGGGCCGGGCAGCACGCTCACGCTCGACCTCCAGGACGAGCGGGTGCCGGCCCGGATCGTCGGCGTGGCGGCGCGCTTCCCCGACGCCGACCAGCAGGGCGAGGGGTTCGTGGTCGCCGACGAGAGCCGGCTCGCGATGGTGCTCGACGGCCGCCTGCCCGGCAGCGGCAGGCCCGGCGAGCTCTGGCTCTCGGGCCCGCCCCAGGCCGAGCGGGCGCTCCACCGTCCGCCGTTCGCGGCACTCGACGTCGCGTCGCGGCGCGCGATGCAGCACTCGCTGGCGAGCGATCCGCTCGCGCACGGCCTCGAGCTCACCCTCGGCGTCGCGGCGCTCGCGGCGCTCGCCCTGGCGGCGCTCGGCCTCTGGCTCGCACTCGTCAGCGAGCTGCGCGACGAGCGCGGCGAGCTCTTCGACCTCGAGGCGCAGGGCGTCTCGCCCGACACGCTGCGCCGGCAGTTCCGCCTCCGCACCGCGATCCTCGTCGCGCTCGGCGCGGTCGGCGGCGCGCTGCTCGGCCTCGTGCTCTCGCGGCTCGTCGTCACGCTCGTCCGCGTCTCGGCAGCCGCCGCCAACCCGCAGCCGCCGCTCCGCTTCGAGCCGGCCTGGCTCGCTGCGGCGGCGGGCCTCGGCGCCCTCGTCCTCGCCGCGGCGCTGATCGTCGAGCTCACGGCCCGGCGCACCTTCCGCGGCGACACGCCCGACCGCGCGGCCTGGAGCCTCGAGTGATCGAGGTCCGGGACGCCTTCCGCATCTTCGAGTCCGCGGCCGGCGGCAGCGTCGCCCTTCAGGGGCTGAACCTCACCGTCGAGCCGGGCGAGATCGTGGTCGTGCTCGGGCCGAGCGGCTCCGGCAAGACGACCTTGCTGCGCGTGCTCTCGGGCCTCGAGCGCCTCTCCGCCGGCGGCGGCAGCGTGCTCGGCACGGAGTTGCGCGACGTCGACGACGCCTTCCGCGCCCGCAACCTCGGCCTCCTCGACCAGCACTATGCACGCGCGCTCTCGGCCGACCTGACCTGCCGCCAGACGGTTGCGCTCCAGCTCGAGCTGCTCGGGCACGAACCCCGCGAGGCCGCCCGCGCAGCCGACAACCTGCTCGAGCGGGTGGGGCTCGCCGACCGGGCCGGCGACCGGCCGGGCTCGCTCTCGGGCGGCGAGCAGCAGCGCGTGGCCGTCTGCGCCGCCGTCGCCCACCGGCCCGGGCTGCTCCTTGCCGACGAGCCCGCCGGCGAGCTCGACTCCGCCAACGCCGCCACCGTCTACCGGCTCCTCGGCGAACTCGTGCGCGGAGCGGGCGCGACGGCGGTCATCGTCAGCCACGACGCGCACGCGGCCTCGATCGCCGACCGGCTCGTCTACGTCCGCGACGGCCGCGTCGTCGCGCAGGCGCGACCGGCGGAGGAGCCCGCCCACGCGGTCACGCACGGCTGGGTGCGGCTCCCGGACGCCGCGCTCGCGCAGGCCGGCCACCCCAACCTGGTCACGATCGCGGCCGACGGCGGCCGGCTCGTGCTCCGGCCGGTGGACGGCACGCCGGACACGGACGCCGAGCAGGTCGCCGCGGCTCCCGTCTCGGGCCCCGTCGTCGCGGCGGTCGACGCGGTCGAGAAGCGCTACGGGACGCGGATCGTCCTCGACGGCCTCTCCCGCGGCTTCCAGGCGGGTGCTCTGACCGCCGTCGTCGGCCGCTCCGGAAGTGGAAAGACGACGCTCCTGCACCTCCTCGCCGGCCTCGAGCGACCGTCGGCCGGGGACGTGACGCTCGCGGGCACGTCGCTGGAGGCGCTGACGCGCGCGCAGCTCGCAGAGCTCCGGCGCCGGCGCGTCGCGCTCGTGACGCAGGAGCCCGGCCTCGTCCCCTACCTGACGGCGCGCGAGAACGTCGAGCTGGGGCTGTACCTCCGCGGCAACGGCGGCGACGCGCGGGAGGCTCTCGTCGACGTCGGCCTCGCGCCCGATCTCGACGTCCCCGCCGCGCGGCTCTCGGCCGGCGAGCGGCAGCGCGTCGCGCTCGCGCGCGCCCTCGCGACCCGCGCGGAGCTCTTGCTCGTGGACGAGCCGACGGCCCGCCTCGACGAGGAGAACGCCCGCTCGGCGAGCGCCCTGCTCGCGCGCGCGGCGCACGAGCGCGGCACCGCGGTCGTCTGCGCGACCCACGACGGCGTCCTGATCGAGCAGGCCGACGAGACGCTCGACCTCGACCCCGACGCCGCCTCCACGCTGCCCGTCTAGCCGCAAAGAGAAGAGGCGAGACCCGCCGCAACGGTCCCGCCTCTTCAGGTGCCATGTGGTGGGTCCCGCCGCATCGGTCCCACTGCCAGTTGACCTTCCGAGTCTGGTCGCGCGGGCGCTCTTGATTCCTCCCCCGACGGGTGGTTCACCACGCCGCTTCACTTCCCCCTTTGGGGGCATGCGCAGGCCCGGGGGGTCGACCATGGTGAGGTTCGACGTGGGGGGCCGCAGCCCACGTTACTCTCCAAGGAGACGGCCTCGGAATCCGGGGCCGTTTTCCTTTTCAGGCGCGAAGACGTGCCGATTCGCGCGAAGCGGTGCGGCTGCGAGTTTGACGAAAAAGCGCCGGAAATCCGGCAGATTCACCTGCCGCTAGGCAAGCACCCACTCGTCGCCGCGCAAGATCGGGACAGGTCCCCCGCGGCGCTCGATGCCGTCCACCTCGAGCTTGCCGCCGCCGATCATCACGTCGGTGTGCACGGTCGAGTGGTTCACGGGCTCGGCGCCCTCGACGAGGTCGGGGAAGCCCGTGCCGTAGGCGACGTGCGAGGCGGCGTTCTCGTCGAAGAGCGTGTTCAGGAACGTGATCCCGGTGCGGCCGACCGCGGAGGAGCCGTCGACGAGCGCCACCTCGCCGAGCCGGCTCGCGCCCTCGTCGGCCTGGAGCTGGGCGCGCACCGCGTCCTCCCCGGCCGAAGCGCGCACCTCGACCACCTTCCCGTCGCGGAAGCGAAGCTCGAGGTCGCGCACGATCGTCCCCGGAAGGCCGAGCGGCCGCGTCGCGCGGACGACGCCGTCCGCCCGCCGCGGGTCGGGGCTCGTGAAGACCTCCTCGGTCGGGAGGTTCGGCACGTGCCGGAGCCCCCACTCCGTCTCGGTCTCCGCCGACTCCCAGAGCGAGCCCGGCAGCAGGCCGACGGTGAAGTCCGTGCCGTCGCCGTGGAAGCGGATCGCGTCGAAGCGCCGCTCGGTGAGCAGGTGCGCCCGCTCGGTGAGCCGCTCGACATGCCGCCGCCAGGCGCCCACCGGGTCGGGGTCGTCGAGGCGCACGGCGAGGGCGACCGCGTCCCACAGGCGCTCGACGTCCGGCTCGCCGAAGACCGCCTCCGCCCACCCTTCGTTGGGATACGCCGCCACGACCCACGACACCCGCCGCTCGGTGACCGCGCGGAGCATGAAGTCGTTGTATTCGGTCATCCGGGCCGCGCCGACCCGCCGCTGGTCGACGCCGGCAAGGAGCGCCGGCTCGGCCTCGCCGGTGATCGAGATGCGCCCGCCGCGCCGCTCGACGAGGTCCTCGAGACGCGCCATCCAGTACGGCGGCGTCCACGCGAGCGACTCCTCGGGCCCGAGCTCGACGAGCGCCTTGCGGACGTGGTTGTCCTGGTACAGGACGTCGACGTAGCGCGCACCGGCCTCGTACGCGACGCGCGTGAGGGCGCGCGCGAGCGGCGCGTGCTCGATGAAGCCGCTGATCTGCACGTCCTGCCCGCGCTGGAGGTTCAGCCCCACGCGGACGATCAGGCGCGCGTACGCCTCGAGACGTTCCTTTTCACCCACCGACACGAAGCCTAGTTCAGGCCGCGCTCCGCGCTCTCGTGTCAAGCACCCGCAGGTAGACGTCCACGACGCGAGGGTCGAACTGCGACCCGGCGCCCTGGCGCAGGCGCCGCAGCGCCTCGGCCGTCGAGAGCCGCTTGCGGTACGGCCGGTCGGTCGTCATGGCGTGGAAGGCGTCGCAGACGAGGATGATCCGCGCCTCGAGCGGGATCTCCTCGCCGCGCTTGCCGTCCGGATAGCCGGAGCCGTCCCAGTGCTCGTGGCAGGAGCGGACGA
>Ga0207665_10003289_pt1 | contig 10825 bp, 9 predicted proteins | sample LARL112metaG_FD_184351 | JGI IMG/M metagenome (GOLD analysis project Ga0207665, IMG submission 184351) | Corn, switchgrass and miscanthus rhizosphere microbial communities from Kellogg Biological Station, Michigan, USA - LAR L11-2 metaG... | ecosystem: Host-associated > Plants > Roots >...
ATCGTAGAGCTTGAGGCCCTTGGGTCCCTGGAACGGTTCGTAATTTTTCAGGAGCGCCAAGGCCATCATGAAGTTGGAAAAAGTCTTGCCACGCGCCGCGTCGGTGATGGCAGTGACGTCAGCTGTGAGCTGCGTGGCATTGAGGAAGCGCGGAACAGGCGCCCATTCCTTGGTTTCCTTGTTGATCATGAGCGCGGTGCCGACGCCGCAATTGGGATGGCAGCCGCAGGAGAGCGAACCCCACTGAGATTCGTTGCCTTTGACCATGTCCGCAAAACCCGCGAAGGTGCTGATGAAAGAGATTGGGAACCAATCGCGCGTCGGCTCGACTTTGCCGACTTGATTGCTGACGTCTTTCGCGAGGTGCGAAAGAGTGTAGCGCTGGCGGAGACGGCGCTCCGGAGTGATGTCTTCGTCGCGTCCGGTGAAAGAAACAGGCTGGAAACTGACGAAAGAGATTTTCTTGGGATTTTCCATCGCGAACTTGACGACGGTTCCCACCTGATCGTTATTGACGTTGTTGACAATGGTGACGACCAGCACGATTTCGATGCCGGCTTCGTGCATGTTCTCGATGGCACGAAGTTTCACGTCGAACAGGTTGCCGATCTGGCGGTGGCCGTTGGCGTCGTTGCCGATGCCATCGAATTGCAGGTAGGCGTAGCGCATACCTGCTTCGAACGCCTTCTTGCAGAATTCCTTGCTCTTGGCGAATTCGATGCCGTTGGTTGCGGCTTGCACCGAGTTATAGCCGATCTTGCGCGCGTAGGCGACGGCTTCGAGAAAGTTGGGGCTCATGGTGGGCTCGCCGCCGGAGAACTGCACGGACATCTGGCGACGGGGCTTGATCTTGAGCGCGTTATCGAGAATTTCCTTGATTTCGTCCCAGCCTAGTTCGTGGACGTAGCCAACCTGGTTGGCGTCCATGAAGCAGGGATCGCACATCATGTTGCAGCGGTTGGTGAGATCGACGGTGAGAACAGAGCCGCGGCCGTAGAGAACGGTGGACGAGCCGTGCTTGTGAAGCTCTTCGTCATTGTGGGCGGGAATGTCGCGGCCGGGATATTGCTTTTCGATCCAGCTGAGCCATTTCGAATCGACGGCCATCATGTCTTCGTAGTGGCCATGGAGCGGGCAATCTTTGACCATCCAGACCTGGCCATCGCGCTCGATGATCTGGGCCTTGATTTCGCCGACTTTTTCGCTCATCAAATCGCGCCAATCTTTTTTTCCAGCGATGATGGCTTCGCGAGCTTCTTTGACGCAGCCGGGACAGAGCGAATCTGTCTGGCGCGGGAATCCCAAGGTAGGCTTGGTCTTTTCCCAGGACTTGAGTAAGGGCTTATCAGACCATTGAGGAGTAACGGACGGGTTGGGATTGCGCTTATTGAAGTACTGAATGGTATTGAACGTCACTGCTGCGGATTTACAAAGGATCCAATCGAGCGACCTAGCGAGCTGCGTGCCTACTGCGTTCGGCATAAACCTCCACCTTCACTTTCGTTGGTGCGAACCCCGAAAAGGGGCCGCAGGACTCGTGCGCGCGCGAAAGCACGTTCAAGCAACTGTTTGGAACAACATTTTGATGCGAGCCGGCCCCGTTCGTAATGCCCCCCGAGGCCATTTTTTTGCCGTAAGACATTCTACCGTGAGCCAGAGTTACGAGACTAAGTCTTTCGGCAAGAATAGTTTGACGAAGGTTTGTAGCTGAGGCTAGGAAGTAGCGTTGAATGGCGAAAAACAGGGGTTGAACGGGGAACCTGAGGATTAATTGGAATGTGGCCGGAACTGAGCGGGGGTGACGTTTAGGGTACAAAATGACGACAATTTCCCGTTTTGGTCAGCGCGATCGGCTTTTCGTCCGGAAGCACTGCTTTGTGGGCGGTGCTACTCGTTGAGAATCGGACGCAGGACGGCGATGGCGAAGTGGTGAAAATTTGCGGAGCCTTCGTCGAGTTGCAGCCAACGCACGACGCAGTGGTCGCTGAGGTATTTGGTGGCGCGAGCTTCGGGGATGCCGAGATGGTCGGCCAAGAGCGACTTCAGGTTGGTGTTGCCGCGCCTGGTCATTCCGGAGCGCGCCAAGCTGCCGATAGCGATGCGGAGCGTGTCACAGGCCTCGACATAATAGTAGGTGGTCATATCGTCGTCGGTGAGCACAAAGACACCGGGACCAGCTGGCGCGTGAGCAGCTTCGTCGAGTTTTGCTGGCGGACAAGTAAGCAAGCGCCGGAGTTGCATTTCCAGAAGTGATAGACGTGAGGCAAGACCGGGATCGCCGAATCGTCCTTTAATTCCGGGAGCGCCGGAATCGGGCACGGATTCGATGGGAATACGCGGGATGGCGCGGCTATCGACAATTCGCGGTGGAAGAATTTCCGCCGGCTCGGGTTCGGGCGGCGTTTTAGCTACCACTTCGGATGCGCGACCGCGTGCGGCCGGACGAGTAGAAGTTCGGGGTTCGGCGGACGCAGGCGCGGAAAGGGCTTTGCGGCGATTGCGCCCGCCACGGCGACCACGATGGCGATGCTTCTTATCGAGGCTTGATTTGGAGTCGTCCGGTGGCTCAGGGGAGGCGGCGGTCTCGGGGCCGGTTTCGGCTAATGATTCAAAAGCGACAGCAGTGTGTTCGAAGGGAGCAGTTGGATCGGGCATGGCTATAACAACGGATGGCGTAGATGATTCGCCACCCGGCGTTGGCGAACGTTCGGGCGACGGATCAGTGTCGGGAGGCAGTTCGCCACCCAAGCGAACGATGGCATCACGAGCCTTTGTTTTCCATTCACCGCGGCGAAATTTGCTGGCGGAAGTGAGATACCACTGTAGCGCTTGCGCGGAATCTTTTGCGATTTCAAAATGACGTCCGAGTTCGAACGCAACCATGGCGTCGCCGGTTTTTTCGTAGAGCAACCCGAGTTGACCGGCAGGATCCCTGCTGCCGCGAGCGCGTCGAATGCGGGCCGTGATCTGTTTCCAATCTGCCATTTAGTGGGACCATTGTAACAGCGCGGGTACGGCGCGGCCAGAAAGGAGATAGCAAGGATTGGAAATACCGCACAAACCGTATGCGAATAGCGTTGACGGGCCGCAGGCGTGGTGAGTATTCTCTTACCCAGCCCTCCGGGAGGGACAGATGTTTCGCGTCCGTGCGGTCGTAGCGGTGTTGCTGTCTTATTCTCTATTTTTACTGCCGGTGACAGGGTCACCAGCGGCTGCAGTTGGCACGATCACTGCTGCAACGAGTGCACACGTTGGCGCAACCTCCGCGTCCACGGGGTCAACGGTCTTTGGCGGCGACCACCTCAGCACGGAAAGTTTAGGAAGTATTCAGGTCAGGGCGGGAGCCGCACGGTTCCTGTTGTCGGGATCCAGCTCGGCAGCGATGGCGCAGTTGAATGGGACGCCATCGGCGAGTCTGCTGAGCGGCACAGCCGTATTTTCCACAGCCAATTCGAAAGCGTTTGTGCTGCATGCTTCCACTGCGGCGATTCGAGCCCAGACCGATCAGCCGACCGTTGGGCAGGTTACCTATGTAAATGATAAAGAATTAAGAGTGCGTAGCACGAAGGGATCGCTGGCAATCACCGTGGATGGGGAGACGCAGTTTGTGCCGGAAGGAACGGCTTATCGCGTGATCCTCGATCCGGATTCGTATTACGCTGCCATGAGTTCGCAGGGGCCGCGTGGATCAGGAAGCAGGCAGGGCGGACCTCCATTGAAAGCAGGACGCAGCCGTTTTCTGTTGATCGCAATCGTTGCGATTGCGGTGGTGTCGGGCGTGGCTTTATACGAAGCGTGGGTGAGCCCCGACGGAAAAACCGGACCATAGCATAGAATTCGACGGAAAGTTTCCGCCTTTAAGAAGTTCCCAAAAATCCGCGTAGAACTTTCAGAGCGAGGCGATGACTTCGATCTCTACCAGTGCGTCTTTAGGAAGACGCGCGACCTGGATCGTGGAGCGGGCCGGGGGAGCAGCTGTAAAATATTTTCCGTAGACTTCGTTCATGGCGGCGAAGTCGTTGATATCTTTCAGAAATACGGTTGTTTTCACCACGTGGTTGAGATGCACGCCGCCAGCTTCCAGAATTCCCTTAATATTTTCCATTACCCGTTCGGTCTGTTGGCGGATGTCGCCGGAGACAAATTCGTTTGAATGCGGATCGAGAGCTACCTGCCCTGAGGCGAAAAGAAATCCGCTGGACTTGACAGCTTGAGAGTACGGACCGATAGGTTTGGGACCTTTGTCTGTCAGCACGATGTCTTTCATGGTGTCGCCTCCTGGAATGTAACGTTCCGTTGAGCTGCTGCTTGCGAGTACAGTGCACGAAAGTCGGCGGGGACGCCAGGCTGCTTGAGCCATTGGCGAACGAAGGGACCGATGCTCTGATGAGACTGCTCCTCGAGAGCGGAAATAAGATCGGTAATATCGAAGCCGCGGCCCTGGCGCGCGGAAAGCATGTGCTGCATGGACTTCTGGAAGTTTTCTGAGCCCACGCGATCCCTGAGAGCATAGAAAAGCAGCAGGCCTTTGGCACGTGAAATGACAGGATCATCGTTCGATTCATGCGAGGCGTGTACAGGGACCTGCTCTAGCGCGCGCTGAATAATTTCCGAATGAACGTGTGAACCGACCGATGTTTCGCGAGCCAGCGCCGCGGCAAACGCCGGCAGCGCGGACATAGGAGGCTGCTGTTCGTAAAATCCGGGATTCTGCCCGTAACCGAGCCAGCCGGCAGCGAGAGCGGGTCCAGCCAAAGCTTCGCGCCGATCCTGAGCAACAAGCGGATCAATCACGATGGTGTCGCGCGATATCATTTCCGTAGAGTTGTTTGTGGCCTTGCCGTAAAGAAAAGACGAGTACAATGTGCCACGCTGCGAAAAACAATTTTTCTGCACCGGGCATTCCACGATCCACACCGGCGGACTGGCTTTTCCACGCGAGCCAAAGAGAGAGTCAAAGGTTGTGAGCGTCTTAGAAAGTGAATCGCCGGCCTGCTGCAAACGGTCTGAATTGATTTCCGTGCGGCTCCAGATGTGAACGCTCTGGTTGTTCGCCAAATCTTTACGCGTCTCACGGTAGCGGCCGGCAACGACAAAAGGATTCAAATCCGAGGCGGTTTGTTGGAACCGGAATTCCACTTGGGAATTTTTCTCGGAACGCTTCTGCTTGCCGGGGCCGGCGTGCACAAGAAAATCCTGAGGCACGCTCACAACAAGATTCCATTTTCCAGGAGGCACTCCGCCGAAGCCGAAGACGCCACGCTCCTGAGGAAGCGTCGGGGTCCAACCTCCCGCGGGAAGATTGAATGCATCCGCTGAAAATCCGAGAGAGCCGTCCTGGTCAGAGGGCTGAATGTCATATGCGATGCGGACAGTATGCGCCTGACCGATGGCCCAGGGTTCAGGGAAACGAATCAGCGTATCGCGAGGATTTGCGGGAGAGATGTCTTGAGGGAGTTCGACGCCCCCTGAGGTCACGGAGATGTTGACCAAATTAAAGCGTTTGGCCGGCAGACGAACTTCAACAGAGTCCAGCTCCCGAATTCCCGTGTTTTTCAGAACATATTCCGCAATGACGTGGAGATTGGGCCGAGGCTGTGCCTGAAAATCAACCTGGATTTCCTGTTTTTGGACCAGGTAGCCCGGTCCCAGAGAAGTGGCGCAGGATGCGAGGCAAAATGCCACGCAAAGCAGAAGCAAGGCGCTGAAAAAAGAAGATGGGATGGAGCGCGTCACGACCTATCGATTGTAGCGGCGAGCGGCGGGCGAGCAAAGTCTTTGCTTTGCATTGTGATGAGAACGCGGTGCGTATGGATTATTCAGCGGCGACGCGCGCGAGTGCGAACGAAGCCAGTGCCGCTGTGGGCCTGAGCCTTCTCGCGGGCGGAAGCTTCGGCGTCGGCCTCGGCGTCCGTCATTCCGTTTTCGATGCGCGCGATAATTTCTTTTTCGGAGAGCTCGGTATTTTTGAGGCGCGCGATTTCCGCACTCGACAACGTCGGCAGGCCTTTCATGCGACGCCGCAAAAGCATCTGGACGTTGGAATCGGCAAGGCCGATCAATCGCAGCATGATCGCGTCGCCGCTAAGCACATCAAGCTTGTCGTCCTTTGCGATGGCAAGAATCTGCTCGTCCGTGTAGCCGGCGCTATTCAGTTTTTTTGCGGATTCCGCGCTTGCGAACGGATGCTTATGGCCGTGCGCAGCGGTGACCAGGGCGATGCACATTTCATCACCGACTCCGGCGTTTTTTAAGGCTACCAGCTGAGTTACTTCCGCATCACTGACATTGAGTTTCCTCAACTCTTCCATTCCACTGGTCCACATCCCAGCCTTGTCCAGCGCGCGGTAGTCCGTCATTGGATGGGAATTACATCCAGCAAGAAGGGCGGGCAGCAAGAACGCGAGAACAGATGCGAGAAATGGCGAGTTCTGCATATCTCTAGTTTAGAGGCGGCGCGCGAAGCCGCGCGCGTATGTGCTTTGGGCGATACCGGCTGAAAGGACAGGGTGAATCGATCAGTCGCCGGCGGGCTGATAGACGCGTTCGACGCCGTGTACGCCGGAGATTTTGCGGATGTTGGCGAGAATACTTTCAAGCTGACGGCGATCGGCAATTTCCAGGCTGGCTTCTATTCGGGCATTCAGGCGATCGGGACGGCTCTCCAGGTTGCGAATATTCGAGCCGGCTCCGCTGATGACCGCGGTGATTTCCGCAAGCAGACCGGCACGATCCTTTGCGCGAATGGCCAGTTGCACCGGGAACGTCGCCGCGCTAACGCCGCCCCATTCGACGGCAATGCGGCGTTCCGCCTGGTACATCAGATTCTGCACATTGGGACAAGTGCGCGTGTGAACGGCGACCCCCCGGCCGCGCGTGATGTAGCCGACAATCTCGTCGCCGGGGATAGGATTGCAGCACTTGGCGCGAAAAACGAGCAAGTCGTCGTGACCCTTGACAACGAGCGGCGCTTCGCCGATGCCGAGCATTCGCTTGACGGTTTTGACGAGCGTGGGCTTGGTATCGTCCACCTCGGATTGTGGCGGCTGAGCCGACTCGCCAAGAAGTTTCGTGAGGACTTGCCGCGCGGAATATTTTCCAAAACCCACGGCAGCATAAAGATCTTCAATTTTCGAAAGACCCCATTCCGAAGCAGCCTTTTGCACATCGGCTTCCGGAATCTTTTTCAGGCTGCGGCCGAAGGCGCGCGATTCTTTTTCGAGCAGCCGACGTCCCATGTCCGTGGCTTCCTCGCGTTCGTGCAGATTGATCCAATGGCGTATTTTACTTTTAGCGTGCGAAGATTTTACGAAGCTGAGCCAATCCCGGCTGGGGCTATGGCCTTTTTGCGTAAGGATTTCAACGACATCGCCACTGGAGATTTCATGGCGAAGCGCGACCATCTGGCCATTCACCTTGGCGCCGACGCACTGATGCCCTACTTCGGTGTGAACGGCGTAGGCAAAATCGACAGGAGTGGCGCCAGTGGGAAGCTCAAGGACGCGACCCTTCGGAGTGAAGGCATAGACTTCGTTCGGCGCGAGATCAACTTTTAAAGTAGTGAGGAATTCGCCGGGCTCCTGCAATTCCTGCGACCACTCGATCAACTGTCGCATCCAGATGATGCGCTGATCGTCGTCACTGGAAGGCTTGCCGTCCTTATATTTCCAATGAGCGGCAACGCCTTCTTCCGCGATGCGATGCATTTCCTGAGTGCGGATTTGCACTTCAAACGATTGTCCGCCGTGAATCACGGTGGTATGCAGCGATTGATACAAGTTCGGCCGCGGCATGGCAATGTAATCCTTGAAGCGACCAGGAACGGGGCGCCAGATGTGGTGAACCACGCCGAGCGCGGCGTAACAGCTTCTTTCGGAATCCGTCACCAGGCGAACGGCGAGCAAATCATAAACCTGTTCGAGGCCGCGCTGCTGGCGCTCAAGCTTGCGATGCAGCGAATATAAACCTTTCACGCGCGCTTCGAGTTCGGCGGGAATACCGTTTTCCACCAGCTTCGAGCGAATCTCCGCCTGCACTTCTTCCAAGAATTTCTGGTGCAGCGGCTGCTTTTCCGAGACTTCCTTCTGCAGCGCAAGAAACGAGTCTGGCTCAAGAACTCGAAAGGACAGATCCTCAAGCTCATTGCGAATCAGCCCCATGCCGAGCCGGTGCGCGATCGGAGCATAGATTTCCAGAGTCTCGCGCGAAATGCGCTGCTGCTTCTCCGGCTCCAGAAACTGAATGGTGCGCATGTTGTGCAAGCGGTCGGCAAGCTTCACCACCACGACGCGAACGTCGTTGACCATGGCCAAAACCATTTTGCGGACATTTTCCGCTTGGCGGGCTTCGGGAGCCAACATATTCAAGCGGCCGATCTTTGTGACGCCCTCAACGAGGCGGGCAGTTTCGTCCCCGAAACGCTCCTGAATGCGCGCAACCGGAAATTCCGTGTCCTCAATCACGTCGTGAAGCAGCGCAGCGGAAAGGGTGGTGGCGTCCATGCGCATATCGGCGAGAATGTGAGCGACTTCGAGAAGGTGGGTGAGATAAGGGTCGCCAGAGCGGCGAAGCTGGTCGCGATGCCGCTCGGCAGCGATTTCGTAGGCGCGGCGAACCAGCCAGGGATCGTCGGATGGACGGTTCTTCTTGAGCTTGTCCAGCAGTTCGTGCAGGCGGGCATCCAGCAAGCGCTCGCTGCGGTCGCGGTTGAATTGGAGCGGTAAGTTAGCGGAGCCGGACATCTTTTAATGTTACGCCGGATGGGGCGGAAGAGCGAGCGCGGAGAACCGAAACCCAAAGCGGCGCACCAGTGGGCACCCCGCACAAAATCGATTTTGCTCGTTATGTCAGTGAACTATCAGTGTCGAACTTCAGGCCGAGGGCGGAGGCTGCGAAGCGCGTTTCTGCTTGATTTCCTTGACCTTGTCGACCAGATCGTCGGCCTGCTTCTGCAGAGCTGCGCGCTCGTCTGCCGTGGCAACGGTATCGGCCTTGCGGCGATAGAGCAGGTTAAGGTAGGCCATGGCATCATCATAGTCAGGACGGATGGAAATGGCCTTTTGAAGATCGCTGATGCCTTCGTCGATGATAGGGCCATACTTCGCCAGGTACTCACCGCGGATTGCCGGCGGCAGAGGATCGGTTTCCTTTACTTGTTTGCGAATATTCTTTTCGTTGTATTCCTTGCGCATTTCACCGTTGGCCCGGAAAGCGAGGGTCCAATCAATGACGCCGATCCAGTAATACGGTTCCGGATCCTCCGGCTTCAACTGGATATGTTTCTGATGATAGCTTTTGGATTCCTCAAAAAGTTTTGGGTCGTACGGGGTTCCAGCCATCTGGAAAAGAATGGAGCCAATGCCGTCAATGGCGCTGAGATTATCCGGGTTCGTCGCGAGAATCTCTTTAAACTCCTGGATGGCCTGCTTACCAATGTTTTTATTCTGCTCGGAGGGAGCGCCGGGAATGTACTGGCTGGCGTAGGCGGTGGCAAGATAAAGACGAGCGTTGAGCAGCGAAGGATCCAGATCTTTGGCTTGCTTGAAATCTTCGACGGCAACATCATACTGTCCGTTCTTGAATGCGGCGACGCCCTTGTTGAGAAGGTCGCGCGCTTTCAGTTTGTTGCAGCCGGAGAATCCAGCGGCGAAAATAAACAGCGCCAGGAGAGCCGCAGCCCGGCGGAACGAAAATGCGGACTGCGAGCGGTCCGTGTATGCAAGCGATGCATGAGTCATCGAAGCGTCCATCCCCTACGAAGCGCGGCCGCAAAACAAACCGACGCGAGTATTCAGATCCGCCCTGCGTGGGCTATTCCATCACAATCAGTGAGTTTGTTCCAGCCCCGGAGTCAGCAAGCCAACGGAAATTCCGGAGCCGTGCAGAACATCAACAACACGGGCGACTAGAGCGAACTCTACAGGAGCCTCGCCTCGAATGAAAGCAACTTTCTTGGCGCGCTCTTTGAAGAGTGCTTCCATCCGGCCCGGCAAATCATTCCAACTGACCGGCTCCTGATTGATGCGCAGATTACCGTTTGACTGGACCTGCACGACAATCACTGGATCCGGTTCGGCTGGCTTGCTGGTGACTGGCTGGGGCACCATTGCTTCCAGACCCTTCCGCTGATGCGGCGCACTCATGAAGATCACGAGCAGAACCAGCAGAATATCTATCAACGGAACGACGTTCATTTCGGTAAACGTTCCGCGGTTCGAACCACCTACTTGCATTGCCATCATCCACCTCGCAATTAAAATGGCCCGCGAGGAGGACTCTCACAACCCTGGGAAAATCGATCAAAAAAATAGAAGTTATTGGCCGGAAACCAGTGCCCGCAAACAATGGTCCGGAACTGTGGCCGGAACCACCGGCCGGAACTACTGGCCAGCTTCAAGCTTGGCGGTGATCAGACCGACTTTATCGATTCCGGCGCCGCGCATAATGTCAATGGCGCGAGCGACTTCTTCGAACAAAATCTCGTTGTCACCTTTGACGAAAGCCACCTTCTCGGCACGCTCTTTAAAGATTTCTTCCATGCGCGGACCGAGACGCTCCCAAGTGGAATCTTCGTTATTGATTTTGACTTTGCCATCCTTGGTGATCTGCACAACGACGGTCTTGTTCTCCAAATCCTGATTCTGCTGCTGATTCGGATTGGGCTGAGGAACCAGCGTGTCCAGGCCCTTCGGAGTCAGCGGCGTGATCACCATGAAAATGATCAGCAATACCAGCAAAATGTCGATCAGCGGAACGACGTTCATTTCCGCCATCGCACCGCCTTTACTTTCTCCTACGCTCATCCCCATTGCGATTCTCCTGTCGG
>Ga0207665_10003291_pt1 | contig 10819 bp, 8 predicted proteins | sample LARL112metaG_FD_184351 | JGI IMG/M metagenome (GOLD analysis project Ga0207665, IMG submission 184351) | Corn, switchgrass and miscanthus rhizosphere microbial communities from Kellogg Biological Station, Michigan, USA - LAR L11-2 metaG... | ecosystem: Host-associated > Plants > Roots >...
CGAGGACGGCACCGTCCTCGGGTCTGGCCAGGCCGGCGAGCTGTTCGTACGCGGCGAACAGGTGTCGGGACGCTACACCGACATCGGATCGGTACTCGATGCCGACGGATGGTTCCCAACCAAAGACGTTGCGATGCTTGACGAGGGCGGCTACCTGTTCATCGGCGGCCGTTCCGACGACACGATTATCCGGGGTGGCGAGAACATCGCCCCTGCTGAAATCGAAGACGTGCTCGTCGAGCATCCCGCAGTGCGCGACTGTGTGGTCGTCGGTCCCGAAGACCCCGAATGGGGCCAGATCATCGTCGCGGTGGTGGTGCCCGCAGAGGGCGCGGCACCCGATCCTGACGAACTGCGCTCGCATGTGCGGGTGCGCCTGCGCGGATCACGTACGCCCGATCGGGTGGTCTTCCGTGATGAGCTGCCGACCAACGCGACGGGCAAGGTGCTGCGTCGCGAGCTGGTCGACGAATTGAGCCGCGCACGCGAGGAGCAGGAAAAGTTAAGGAGCCGAACATGATCAAGAACGGCACGCGGCTGCAGAGCCAGGTCTGCGACACGCAGGTGATCGTCGTGCGCAGCGCCGACAGCCTCGACAACCTGCGCGCGGGCGGGGTTCCGATGGTGCCGATCGGCACGGATGCCTCCGGTGACGCAACGCTGGATCCAGAGTTCTCCGGCGGCACCGTGATGGGGAAGCGGTACGTCGACGAGACCGGCGCCGAGGTGCTCGTCACCAAGGCGGGGGCAGGAACGCTGAGCGTCGGCACAACCGCGCTGAATCTGAAGGAAGCAAAGCCGCTCCCGGCCAGCGACTGACACGATGGCCCCATGAGGCCACGCAGCCTGCTCGTTCGGTACGCGGCAGGCCTTGCGTTCGCCTACGTTCTTTCGGCCGCTGAGGTCGTCGCGATCGTCATATCGGTGAGCCGTGAGACGGTCATCGAGGCGCAATCCGTTCTGAGCGGGCAGAATTTGATCGCGACAGTGGCGATGGTCATCGTCGGAACCGCCACCGTGTGGGCGAGCGGCGTCGCATTGGTCGCTCGCGCACTCGACCGGGCAGGTCACGCTCGAGAAACAGTCCCACCGCAACAGCGGAAGGCGCCGAACATCACCAGGCGACAGTCCGCGATCCTGCTGACGCCATGGGGTATCGCAGCTGTCGTGATGATTCCGTTGAACATCGGCGGCGGCATCCGGGTCCTGATACTGATCGTTTCGGCGATCATGTTCGGCGCGACAGCGACGGTATGTACGGGCTTCCTATTCACGCAACGCCCGCTTCGCGCGTTGATGGTCGCCGCGACAACGGATTTTGAACATGCCGAGAGGGCGCCGGGGGTACGGGCACGGCTGATACTGATGTGGACGATGTGTTCTGCGCTCCCAGGCGCGGGAATCGTAGTGCTCGTCATGTTGCGAGCGAACGGCTGGATCATCCAGGCCGACGCGCCGATTGAGACCCCGGTGTTGGTGCTCGCACTCGTCGCGGTGGTGCTGGGCCTGCGCGCGATGATACTGGTGTCCTCGTCGATTTCGGACCCGGTACACGACGTCGTCGACGCGATGGCGGAGGTCGAGCGCGGACACCTCGGAAAAGTGATCGATGTGTATGAGCGATCTGAACTCGGGCACCTGCAAACGGGATTCAACCGCATGGTCGCCGGACTGCGTGAACGTGACCACCTGCGTGACCTGTTCGGCCGTCACGTCGGCGAAGAGGTAGTACGTCGCGCTGTCGAAGCGAACGAATCGGTTTCCGGCGACGAGCGCGAGGTCGCGATCCTGTTCGTCGATCTGGTGGGTTCGACGCAGCTGGCGACAACCCGTGAGCCCCATGAAGTCGCCGCGGTGCTCAACGATTTCTTCCGGATCGTTGTCGACGAAGTCGACGCAAGACGCGGTCTGATCAACAAGTTTCAGGGCGATGCCGCGCTCGCGGTCTTCGGCGCACCCCTGCGCACCGCGGATCCGGCGTCAGCGGCGCTGGCGACCGCGCGAGCCCTGGGCGCCGAATTACCGCGGCTCCGGGTCGACTTCGGCATCGGGGTGTCGGCCGGGCCGGTGTTCGCCGGCAACATAGGCGCGGAAAACCGTTACGAGTACACGGTTGTCGGCGACGCCGTCAACGAGGCGGCACGGTTGGCCGACCGGGCCAAGGACTTCGACGGACGGGTACTGTGCTCGGGGGCGGCGCTTGACCGCGCCGACGCGGTCGAACGGCGGTGTTGGTCGTCGTGCTGCTCCGAGGTGCTACGCGGCCGGTCGCAACTCACTCATATCTCGGCACCCGTGCGCTAGGCGCTGCCCCGCCCCCGAAACCGGTCGCCCCACCGCTCACATCCGCCCCACTCGTTGTTCCCGGGTTACTTATATAGCGCAATGGGGAATGCAGATGTATGACTTTGCGCACTGCGGAGTCCGCGCTCGCTGCCCGGGCGCGTATCCGCAGCGGTGATCACGTCGGCCCCACGAGCGGGCTGGCGCCGGGATTCGCGCAGGCCAACCTCGTCGTGCTGCCCGCTGAGGACGCGCTCGATTTCGTGCGATTCTGCGTGCGCAACCCCAAGCCGTGCCCGCTACTCGAGGTGACCGACACCGGCTCACCACGGCCCACCACGCTGGCACCCGACGCCGACCTAAGGACCGACCTGCCGCTATACCGCGTGTTCCGCGCCGGGGAATTCGTGGACGAGCCGACGGACGTGACGCGGTACTGGCGCGACGATCTCGTCGGCTTTTTGCTCGGGTGCTCGTTCACGTTCGAATGGGCGCTCGCCGCCGCCGGCCTGCACCTCGCCCACCAGGCCCAAGGCGTCAACGTCCCGATGTACGTCACGAATCGTCGCTGTGTCAGCGCCGGGCCATTCGAGGGCCCGATGGTGGTGTCGATGCGGCCGTTTGCACCCCCCGACATTCCACGCGCCGTCAAGGTCTGCCGCCGCTTTCCCGCCATGCACGGCGGCCCGGTGCACATCGGCGATCCCGCGGCGCTCGGCATCGCCGATCTCGGCACGCCCGACTTCGGCGATCCCATTCGGATCGATCCGGACAAGGTTCCCGTCTTCTGGGCCTGCGGAGTGACGCCTCAGGCAGTCGCGCGTGCTGCGCGGCCGTCGTTAGCGATCTTTCACGCGCCGGGTCACATGTTCATCACTGATCGACCCCATGTCGACTTCGACACTCAGGAGGAGAGCCATGACCATCCGTGAGGCACGAGATCAGCGCAGGCACGCCGAACCGGTGGTGATTCGTAGGGCAGTGCGCGGCGCCGCGATCGGCAACACCGTTGAGTGGTTCGACTTCGCTATCTACGGCTTCCTGGCGACCTATATCGCGGAGAAGTTCTTCCCCTCGGGTGATGAAACCGCTGCACTACTCAACACATTCGCGATCTTCGCCGCGGCATTCTTCATGCGGCCGCTCGGTGGCTTCTTCTTCGGGCCGCTCGGCGACCGCATCGGCCGCCAGAAGGTGCTGGCGCTGGTGATCCTGCTGATGTCGTGCTCGACATTCGCCATCGGTCTGGTGCCCAGCTACGACACGATTGGCGTGTTTGCCCCTCTGTTATTGCTGTTTCTGCGTTGCCTGCAGGGCTTCTCGGCAGGCGGCGAGTACGGCAGCGGCGCGTGTTTCTTGGCGGAATACGCGTCCGACAAGCACAGAGGCTTCGTGGTGTCCTTCCTCGTCTGGTCGGTCGTGGTCGGCTTCCTGCTCGGCTCGTTGACCGTGACCGGTCTGGAGACAGTGCTTTCGGAAGGCGCGATGGATTCCTACGGTTGGCGAATCCCGTTCTTGATCGCGGGTGTGCTCGGCGCTGTCGGCCTCTACATCCGATTGCGGCTCGGCGACACCCCAGAATTCGAAGCGCTGCGCGATGAAGGCGAGGTGGCCTCATCGCCTCTCAAGGAAGCCGTGACCACGTCGTGGCGGCCGATCCTGCAGATCGCCGGTCTGGTGGTGATTCACAATGTCGGCTTCTATATCGTGTTCACCTTCCTGCCAAGCTATTTCACAAAGACACTTGGGTTCACCAAGACGGACGCCTTCGTGTCGATCACGGTGGCGAGCCTCGTCGCGCTGATCCTCATTCCTCCGCTCGGCGCGCTGTCCGACCGGATCGGACGAAAGCCGCTACTCATCGCCGGCTCGCTGGCCTTCGCGGTGTTCGCCTATCCGTTGTTCCTTATGCTGAACACCGGATCATTGGCCGCGGCGATCGCCGCCCACGCCGGGCTGGCCGCGATCGAGTCGGTGTTCGTGTGCGCCTCGCTGGCGGCCGGGGCCGAGTTGTTCGCGACGCGGGTCCGCTCCAGTGGCTACTCGATCGGCTACAACGTGTCCGTCGCGTTGTTCGGAGGAACGGCACCATATGTGGCGACGTGGCTGGTGGCCCGCACCGGCAACGATCTCGCGCCGGCTTACTACGTCATCGTTGCGGCGCTCGTCACGCTCATCACCGTCCTGACCATGCGCGAGACTGCCCGCCGGCCATTGACCAAACTGGTCTCTCCCTGACGCCAGCGAGTGTGCGTACCCGGCGCAAGGCCAGAAATCTCGCCAAAAGCACATACTCGACGACAACTCGACACCGAACACCCCTTGCTGTTCCTGGCGGCATGTGCGCGTATTTCCTGCCCGCGGCGCGCTAAGTTGACCGCAAGCCGCTGACAGCTGCGGTGCTGAGGTCCATCGGAAGATCGTGGTACATGCGAGTTGACGGGCGCGACATCACAGTGTCGGGCAGCTTGCTTCAGCCACTGACCCGGCGGACCAACGACATCCTGCGACTGGTCCTCGCGGCGGTGTTTCTGGCGGCGGTGATCACCAGCTCGCTGATCACCCGATACGAGTGGGTCGCACTCGAGAAGTCCATCTCCGAGATCGTCGGAGTCTTGACGCCCACCCAGTCCAATCTGGTGTATCTGCTGTACGGCGTCGCGATTCTGGCGTTGCCGTTCGCGATCCTGATCGGCTTGATCGTCAAGCGGCAGTGGAAGCTGCTCGGGGCCTATGCGGCGGCCGCCTTCCTGGCGCTTATTTCGTTGTCCGTCACCGGCAACGGCATCGCCGCCCCGAGATGGCACTTCGATTTGTCCGATCGGCTGGACACGCTTCTCTCGCAGTTCCTCGACGACCCGCGGTGGATCGCGATGCTGGCCGCCGTGCTCACCGTTTCCGGCCCGTGGCTGCCCGCGCGCTGGCGGCGGTGGTGGTGGGCGCTGCTGCTAGCGTTCGTGCCGATCCACCTCGTCGTCAGCGCGGTGGTACCCGCACGCTCGCTGCTCGGCCTTGCCGTCGGTTGGTTTGTCGGTGCGCTGGTTGTGCTCGTGGTGGGGACGCCCGCCCTCGAGGTGCCGCTCGACGGCGCCGTTCGCGCCATGGCCCGGCGTGGATTCGGTGTATCGACGCTGACGGTGGTGCGGCCGGCCGGGAGCGGGCCGCTGGTTCTGTCGGCGAAGTCTGACGACCCGGAGTCTGTGGCCGTCGTCGAGTTGTACGGCCCGAATCAGCGCAGTGGTGGGTTTCTGCGCCAGTTCTGGCGTTGGCTGCGCCTGCGCAAAAGCGAAACCGCACCGCTACAGACCTCCATGCGGCGGGCCGTTGAGCATCGCGCGCTGATGGCCATCGCGATCGGTGACCTCGGTGTGGCGAACACCTCGACAATGGCGATGGCCCCGCTCGACCGCGGATGGACGTTGTACGCGCACACTCCCCCGTCCGGCAGCGCGCTCAACGACTGCACCGACGACGGTGTCGCCACCAGCATATGGAAATCGCTTGGCACTCTGCACGATTGCCAGATCTCCCACGGTGACCTCCGCAGCGAGCAGGTCACCATCGACGAAGGCACGGCGCGCTTCGGCGGGTTCGGCAGCGCCGAATACGGGGCCACCGACGAACAGCTGCAGGCCGACGTCGCCCAGCTTCTGGTCACGACGACCGAGTTGTATGGCGCGGAGGTCGCGGTCGGCGCGGCGGTCGACGTGTTCGGCAAGGACGCGGTCCTGATGGCGTCGCGTCGGCTCACCAGGTCCGCCATGCCATCACGAATCCGCAAGTCGGTGGCCGATCCCGGAGCCGTTATATCGGCCGCTCGCGACGAGGTGAAGCGGCAAACCGGGGCCGAACAGATCAAGTCCGAGACCATCACCAGGTTCACCCGCAGTCAGGTCGTCCGACTAGTGCTGCTCGTCGCGCTGGTCTACGTTGCCTACCCGTTCATCAGTACGGTGCCTGCGTTCTTCTCTGCACTGAAGACGGCGAACTGGTGGTGGGCGCTGCTCGGGCTCGCGGTTTCAGGGCTGACGTATATCGGTGCCGCAGCGGCATTGTGGGCCTGCGCCGACGGGCTGGTGAGCTTCAAGAATCTCGTCATCATGCAGGTGGCCAACACGTTCGCCGCGACCACCACGCCCGCCGGTGTGGGCGGATTGGCGCTGTCCACACGCTTCCTGCAGAAAGGCGGTCTGGGTGCGTTACGTGCGACTGCGGCCGTCGCACTGCAACAAACCGTGCAGGTCATCACCCACGTGGCATTGCTGATCTTGTTCAGCACCGCCGCGGGCGCCTCGGCGGACCTGTCTCACTTCGTCCCCTCTGCCACTCTGCTGTACCTGATCGCCGGAATATTGCTCGGTCTGGTCGGGGCGTTCCTCTTCGTGCCCAAGCTGCGGCGGTGGTTGGCGACGGCGGTGCGGCCGCGGCTCAAGGAGGTGCTCAAGGACCTCGCGGAGCTCGCACGCGAACCCAAGCGCCTCGGCATCATCGTGCTCGGCTGTGCTGCAACAACTCTCGGCATGGCACTGGCGCTATGGGCCAGCATCGAGGCGTTCGGCGGGCACACGTCGTTCGTCACGGTGACCGTCGTGACGATGGTCGGCGGAACCCTCGCCTCGGCGGCGCCGACGCCCGGCGGAGTCGGTGCGGTCGAGGCGGCACTGATCGGCGGTCTCGCCGCATTCGGCGTCCCCACCGCGATCGCCGTGCCGTCGGTGCTGCTTTACCGCGTGCTGACCTGCTGGCTGCCCGTTTTCATCGGCTGGCCGATCATGCGCTGGCTCACCGACAAAGACATGATCTAAGGTTTAGCGAAACCCGCTGCACTCAGGACCTTTTGACCTGATTCCCCCGTCACCAGGTCGACGAACTCGCGCGCCAACTCCGGATTCTTGGGAGCCCTTCAGCACAGCAATCGGATACATGTTGACCGCGCCGCAGGCTTCGGGGAAACCGACGGAGGCAACCTGGTCGCCCGCCCCGATCGCGTCGGTGACGTAGACCAGTCCGGCGTCGCCCTAACCGGTTGTCACCCTGTTCAGGACGTCGGAAACCGAGGACTCCTCGCTCACCGGGTTTAACTTCACGCCCGTGGCCTGCTCGACTTTCTGCGTAGCCGACCCGCACGGCACTTGTGGCGCGCACACGCCCGCGTTGAGACCTTGCTGCGTCAGGTCTTTGAACGACGCGAAGTTCACCGGGTTGCCGCCAGCAGACCGGCCTGCGCTGCCTTGTCCATGTTTTGGTGTCCGCCGACGCGAACACGTCAGCGTCGGCGCCTTGGGTCAGCTGTGTTATCAGATCCGACGAGACTGCCATCAAGAATTCCACTGAAGCACCGAGGTTTTCGGTCTTGAACTGCTCGCCGATGTCGGTGAAGGTCTTCTTCAGTGAGGCTGACGTTGACGACGCCACCCGGAGGACTCCTGATAGCTATCGAAAGTACCTTCGCCGCAGGATGTTTGAGAATCAAAGTCGCTAGCGGCCCGGATCACACGCCGTGAGCACCAGGTCGTCGCGCTCACCCGCAAGTTCTCCGATCCGACGAACTTCGTCGAGCTCGGGTATGTATCCCCCGCGGATCTCACAACCCAGGATCAAAAGAGGTCCAGTATTTCGTGCAGCGGGTGCTCGACGCCCTTGGTGTGGAGTTCGGCGCCACTCACACCGAGATCGTTCTGGGTGAGGCTGGTCCAAGGGTGATTGAAACCCACATCAGGATGGGCGGCGACGAGATCCCTGCCCCGGCCTTCGATGCCACCGGTGTCGACCTCGCCGACTGTGTCGTGCGGCAGGGGCGAGAAGGTGCTTTCCCACATCCGCACCGTGCTGGCCGAGAACCGGCGCGCCCGCAGCTCGGCAATCTGGTTTCTAGCCGCGGCCGCCGCCGGCGAGCTCGTAGATATGAGCGGTCTTGACGGAGCTGGCGAAACCGAAGGGGTTACCGAGGTCAAACTATTGGTCCGGCCCGGCAGCACGATCGGCAATTTGGAGTCCTCGGATTCGCGAATCGCATACGTGCGCGCCGTGGGGAAAACGCCGAGCTGGCGGTGAACTCTGCCCGAAAAGCCGCGGCGCACCTCGAGTTCCAGTTACGGGTCCCGATGTGAGTGAGAAGACAGTGTGACCACAAAGGTTGCGCGGCGCGATTGGATCAGGGATCGGCGACGACGGGGCCGGCGTACCACTCGGCGGGCGCGAGAGGCCGTTCGGTCAATCGACCACCGACGTGTTAACCGCTCGTTTGGCGAATTCCCAGTGCATTACCGGGAAATGCCAACTTCCTAACCTGGGCGACGGACGGTACCGTCGTATGAGTGTCGAGTTGCTGGCTCGCCACGCCGGGCAGCAGGCCGAGAGACTGTCGTCGCCAAGGCGATTGGCGCACCAGTAACGCCAGCGCCTCAACCCAGGCGATGGGTCGCCATAAGGCACTTCATAAGTCAAAGGCTGCTCTAGTTCCCATGATGTACGCCAATAGCCGCGTCGAGCGGTTTGAACCGAAGAATTCGGCTTGTTCCGTCGACGATAGATCGCTGACCCTCGATTTGACATCGGCTGCGAGCTAGCCGCCTGATCCAGACAGATCTGATTACTGCCCGCTGCCGTATCGCGGTAGCCGCAAACTTTGTCGAATTTGTGGCTATTAGTCATTCTTCAGGGAATCTTCAGTGTAGAGTCCGCGTTTGCGCAATCTCGTCCAAGCAAATCCTCCCAGCAGGAGGTTCCAAAGACCATGTCGCGCCGAGTCCGAGCGGGCCTGTCGATCTGGGCCGTGGCGACCACCGCTCTTGCCACACTCTTCGGTTTCTCCGCACCGAATGCCCAGGCGTTCTTCATCCAGAACCACGAGATGATCACGCGTAATGCGCTTCCGGCTGATCAGGTCACAAGCGACGCCATGCTCCAAATACTCGTCGGTCCACCGCCTGGGGGCGGCGCCGTAGGAAGTGATGCTTTCCCGACCGACGACTGGCGACATCTTGACAACTCAATCACTCCAGCAGACATCTGTGCCCGTGCGCGCACAGCGTGGGATACCTTCTCACCGGTCCTGTTAGGCGGATCGCAACTCGCCGGCGGAGGTTTGGCGAATGGACCAGCGGCCCGCGGTGCGTTCGGCGGCCTGCTTCACGCACAACAAGACCTCTACGCCCACTCCAACTGGGTGGAAGACAACATCGCCGCGGGCGACCTATATAGGATGGCTCCCCAGATCTTCCCCACCTGCAACCCGGCCGACTTTCCGCCTGATCTACACACCGGATTCTTCAATATGGACTTCTCCCAGGAGTTCCCCCTCCAGGGCTGCCCGCCGGAAGGTCCCCCGTTCCCATTCCAGGAGTGCCACTTGAGCTTGAATAAAGACGGTCCGAACACCCAGCGGGGTAGTCAGCCCGTCCCCGGCACGAACCTGAACATGTACGACCTTGCAGCGCAACTCGCCACCACGGCTAGCACGAATCTGTACACGCAGCTGCGCGGCCTCGTCGCCACTACCAACGGCGACAACGCCGCCAACATATTGTTCCAGTCCGGCGGGCCCGAGTGGATATATCCGGAGCTCGCCAAGGTCTACGAGGGAGTGGGCGGATAGCGGGCAGAACCTACGCCCCGGGCGGACAGCTCCACCGTCGGTGATCGCTAGGGCGGCTGGCTGTCTCACTAGTCTCGTCTAGCACGAACGAGCTTGTACTGCAATCGGTTCCGTCTGACGTCATCTGCCCACTACCGGCGCGATCGCGGACCAGGGTGATCCCGACGACCTCGCGCAGCCTCGAAAGCGCACTGTCGTGGATCACGCGCAGAATTGGTGAGAACCGGGTGTGACTTTCTGATCTGGACGGGCGAGTGCACGATCGCCCGTCACGAAAGATCGAACAGAGTTCATCAGAAGCGTGGTTTTTGCCACACTTGCATCGCGCGTTGATTGCACGAATCCGACGGTATGAGGCTGCTGGGCTCTCCCAAAGCCGTTGCCGCGCAAACAACAGCCCAGTCACGTTGACCGCGCGCATTGGTGCTCAGCGTTCACCCGGCCGCCTCTCGTAGACGCATTACCCCGGAGCGACAGCTGACCAACGCGAGCCATAGGTGTCGAAGCGATATAAGGCGGGCGACACGGATGAATCGATGATGTCACTCTCACGGCGGCGCGAAGCGCTCTGACTCAGTCACGCGCAGCACCAACGAATAAACGACACCAACTTCTACTTGTACGGCCTACCCGCAGGGCCTACTTGTGAGGCGCTTTCACAGTTGGCGACGCGGATGCGACTTCCGGCGACAGCAGTGCAGTAGTCACCGTCGATGTGCCGCCTAGGGTCATCGAGTCAGACAACGGGATGATTCTCGGCTGTGGTGCCGGTGCATCGACGGCCGCCGATGACACACCGAGGACCAGTAGGGCGATCAGCCCGCAGAGCGCTGCGACGATGCGGGCAGGGCGCTGACGAAGTGAGTGCACATGGACCGTCTCCTGCAGGTACCTGGCGTGGTGATCCGACCGGCCTCGATGATGCCAAGTCACCGCTAG
>Ga0207665_10003294_pt1 | contig 10818 bp, 9 predicted proteins | sample LARL112metaG_FD_184351 | JGI IMG/M metagenome (GOLD analysis project Ga0207665, IMG submission 184351) | Corn, switchgrass and miscanthus rhizosphere microbial communities from Kellogg Biological Station, Michigan, USA - LAR L11-2 metaG... | ecosystem: Host-associated > Plants > Roots >...
GGGGCCGCTCCTCGCCTACGAGGTGCTCACCGCCTTCTTCCTGGAGGCGACCTTTCTCGGCGTGATGCTCTTCGGCATGAACCGAGTTCCGGGATGGATGCACGTGTTCTCCGCGGCCATGGTCGCGGTCGGCACGACGATCTCGGCGTTCTGGATCCTCGCGCTCAACTCGTGGATGCAGACTCCGGCGGGGCACGCGATGGACGGCAACCAGATCATCGCCGGGGACTGGCTGCAGGTGATCTTCAATCCGTCGTTTCCGTACCGCTTTACCCACATGCTGCTCGCCTCCGGGCTCACCGCGTCGTTCGTGGTCGCAGGGCTTTCGGCGTGGCGGCTGCTGCGCGCGGGCGAAGACGCATCGGCGCGCAACACCCTGCGCACCGGACTCGTCGTCGCAGCGGTGCTCGCGCCCCTGCAGATTTTCGTCGGCGACCTCCACGGCCTTAACACGCTCGAGCACCAGCCGGCGAAGATCGCGGCCATCGAGGCGATCTGGAAGACGGGGAATGGCGTACCGCTCGTGCTCTTCGCCGTGCCCGACGACGAAAGGCGCCGCAACGATTTCGCCGTCGAGATCCCGAAGGGTGCGAGCCTCGTCCTCAGGCACGATGCGGAGGCCGACCTGCAGGGCATCGACGCCTTCGTGCCGGATGCCGCGCCGGTGGCGCCGGTGTTCTTCGCGTTCCGGGTGATGGTGGGGCTGGGCGTTCTGATGCTCCTCGCTGCGTGGGGCGGCGTGTGGGCGACGCGCCGCGGCATGCTGCCGCAGCGCTGGCTGCTGTGGACTTTCTCGGGTTTCACTTTCGCCGGATGGATCGCGACGCTCGCGGGCTGGCTCGTCACCGAGATCGGCAGGCAGCCCTGGCTCGTGACCGGGATTCTCAGGACCCGCGAGGCCGTGGGCGGGGTCTCCGGCGCGCAGCTCGGAGCGAGCCTCACCGGCTACATCATTACGTATACAGTGATGCTGATCGCGTACCTGGTGGTGCTCACGCACCTCGCGGGCAAAGGCGCCAACGCGTGAGCCTGGACCTGCCCCTCGTCTTCGCCGCCCTGATGGGATTGGCGATCCTGATGTATGTCGTGCTCGACGGCTACGACCTCGGCGTGGGCATGCTGATGCCCGCGGCGGACGAGCGCGAGCAGGACCTGATGGTCGCATCGATCGGACCATTCTGGGATGCGAACGAGACCTGGCTCGTTCTCGGCGTGGGCATCCTCCTCGTCGCCTTCCCCGCGGCGCACGGCCTGGTGCTCGGCGCGCTCTACCTGCCGGTCGCGGCGATGCTCGTCGGGCTGATGCTGCGCGGCGTCGCGTTCGAATTCCGGGTCAAGGCCGAAGGTTGGCACCGCGGCCTGTGGAACTGGCTGTTCTGGTTCGGCTCGTTCCTCGCCTCGTTCGCGCAAGGGCTGATGCTCGGCCGTTACGTCACCAGCTTCCATCCCGGATTCGGCTACTACGTGTTCGCGATGCTGGTCGGCGCGTCGCTGTGCGGCGGCTACGTGCTGCTGGGGGCGACGTGGCTCATTTTGAAGACCGAAGGCGAGCTGCAGAAAAAAGCGCTCGCCTGGGCGCGCTGGGGTCTGCTGTGGGTCGCCCTCGGCGTCGCGCTGGTGAGCCTCGCCACGCCGCTCGTGAGTCAAACGGTGCAGGCGAAGTGGTTCGATTTTCCGCGCACGCTGGCGTTGATGCTGCTGCCTCTTGCGACCGTCGCCGCAGGCTGGAAGGTCTGGGCGGCTACCGGCCGCTTGAAGCGGGGCGAGCGCGAATTCGACTGGATGCCCCTGGCAGCCACCGTGGCAATCTTCGCTCTTGCCTTCGCCGGGCTCGCCTACAGCCTGTTCCCCTACGTGGTGATCGACCGCATGACGATCCGGGAGGCGGCCGCGCATCCCTCCGCGCTCAAGTTCATGCTCGTCGGCGTCGCGATCGTGCTTCCCTTCCTCATCGCCTACACCGCATTCGCCTACCGCGTATTCCGCGGCAAGGCGCGCGCCGGCCTGTACGATTAGGTCGCGCCGGCTCAGCCTTCCTTCAGCGGCGCGAGCGTTACTTCGACGCGCCGGTTCGCGGCGCGGCCCTGCTCCGTCGAATTGCTCGCGACCGGGTGATCTTCGCCGCCCGCGGCGGTCATAATGCGCGCTTCCTTCACGCCTTTGCTCTCGAGGTACTGGGCGACCGCGCTCGCGCGGCGCTGGGAGAGCTGCCTGTTGAAATCCGCGCCGCCGACGTTGTCGGTGTGGCCCGCGATCTCGATGATGGTCTTGTCGTATTTCTTCGCCACCTGCGCGACGCCGTCGAGCACCTTGAAGAACTGCGCGTTCAAGTCCGCGCTGCCGGTGCGGAACGTGATGTTGCCGGGCATGTTGAGGACGATGTCCTCGCCCTTGCGCGTGACCGTCACGCCGCTGTCGCGCATCAGCGCGCGCAGCTCGTTTTCCTGCCTGTCCTGGTAGTTGCCGACGGCGCCGCCGGCGAGGGCGCCGACGCCGGCGCCCACCAGGGCCCGCTGCCTGCGCTGCTTGGCGTCGTGGCCGGAAATCATCCCGATCGCCGCGCCCGCGCCCGCGCCGATCAGCGCGCCCAGGGTCGTGCTCGTCGTCTTTTTTTCTCCGGTATAGGGATCGGTGGTGGTCTGGCAGCCGATGACAAGGCCGGCGGCAAGCGCCACCGCGAAGGTCTTTTTTACCGCGGGATTCGCAATGAGCATGTTTCAAGTCTCCTTTAGGGCTAAGGCACCGCTTTCCTGTAGAAGCTCTCGTCGACGTATTTCATCGGATCGCCGAGATTTTTCTGGGGCTTGGCGAATTCGCTGCGCAGCTTCAGCACCGTGCGGCAGCCTTCGATGTCGAGCTTCGCCTTCTTCTGGAAACCCTCGTTCTCGGCGAACATCAGCTCGTGGGCCTTCTGCGCCGCCGGGCGAGGTGCGCTCGGGACGTGCTTCATGTAGATGGCAACGGCCTCGTCCTTGTTCGCGGGCTGCTGCAGCCAGTCCATCGCAGCGACATACGAGCGGATGAAAGCGACCAGCTGGTCGCCGTTCTTCGCCGCCCAGGCGCGGCGCGCGACCCCGATGGAAGCCTGATAAGGACCGAAAGTCGTGGTCGTGTCGCCCAGCCGCGTGTAGCCCTTGGACTCGGGCAATATCTCCGATGGAGAGCTGATCATGGTTCCGGCGATCCTGCCTTCCATCATCGCCTGAACGCGCGCGGGCGTTCCGCCGAGCTTCTCGACCTTGTAGTCGGACAGGCTGAGGCCGTTCATCGCGGCGAGCTTGTAGAGAATGAAGGCGAATCCGGTGGTCGCCGCGTCCACGCCGAGCGTCTTGCCCTTGAGCGCCGCGTAGGTCTTGATGTCCGGCTGGGTCACGAAGCGCAGCGACCCGGAGTAGCCGCCCATGAAGGCGAAAAGGTCCGGTTGCACCGGCAGCTCGGTCTCCCCCTGTCCTTCCTGGTAGGCGACGACGTTGTCGTACGCGGTGGTGCCCAAGTCGTAGGTCCCGTTCATCAGGTTGCGGATCTGCTCGACGGAATTCGGCGTGAGGGAAAGCTTCACAGCGATCCCGTTCTGCGCGAAGAGCCCCTTCTCCTGCGCCGCCCAGACCGGCCAGTTGCCGCCGCCGCCGAACGCGATCAACTCCAGTGGCTTGGATGCTTGCGCCGGGGCCGCGCCGGCTGCGGTGAAAAGCGCCGCAGCGATCGCGATTTTCTTGAGCGCGTTCATGGTTTCTCCGCTGAATATCTTGGGCGACAGTATAAGACTCATCGCTGTCTCCCGTGGGGATCCAGGACCTCGCCCAAGCGGTCCGCGACCAGGTTGATGCTGACGACGGCGAGGAGCAGGGCGATTCCGGGAAAGGCGCTGATCCAGTAGTGGCCCGAGAGCAGGTAGTTGAAGCCGTTCGAGATCAGCAGGCCGAGCGAAGGCTGGGTGATCGGCAGGCCGAGGCCGAGAAAGGACAGCGTGGCTTCGAGCGTGATCGCCGCGGCGATCTGGACCGTCGCGAGCACGAGGAGCGGCGGCAGGCAGTTCGGGAGCAGGTGACGGAAAATGATGCGCGCGTTCGAAAAAGCCAACGCGACCGCGGCGTCGACGTATTCCTTGCGGCGCTCGACGAGCGCAGCCGCGCGCGCCGTGCGCGCGTAATACGCCCATTGGACCGCGACGAGCGCGATGACGATCTTGTCCAGGCCCTGCCCGAGCACGGCGAGCAGGACGAGCGCGATGAGGATCGAGGGGAACGAGAGCTGGAGATCGGCGATGCGCATGAGGAGCGCGTCCAGCCAGCCGCCGAACCAGGCCGCCGCGAGACCGAGGCTCACGCCGATGACAAGGCCGAGAATCGTGCTCGAGAAACCGACGGCGACGCTGGTGCGAAGTCCATAGAGGATGGCGGACAGCATGTCGCGGCCCTGGTCGTCGGTGCCCAGCCAATGGATCGCTCCCACGGCGGAGCGCGCCCCGGGCGGCAGGCGCGAGTCGAGCAGGTCGAGCCGCGCCAGATCGTAGGGATTTTGAGGCGAGATCCACGGCGCCAACAGCGCGGCAAGCAGCAGCAACGCGAGGAGCGCGAGGCCCGCGAGCGCGACGCGGCTCGCCGCGAACTCGGCGGCGATTCGCCGCGCCGGCGTCACCGTGCTCCCCCGGGCCGCACCCGCGGGTCGAGCCAGGAGTAGGCGAGGTCGACGAAGAGATTGATCGCGACGAACAGCGTGACGACGACGCACAGATAGCCGACGATCACCGGCCGGTCGAGCACGTTGATCGAATCGATCAGGAGCTTTCCCATTCCGGGCCACGCGAATATCGACTCGGTGACGACGGCGAACGCGATCACCGAGCCGAACTCGACGCCGGCCACTGTGACGACCGGAACGAGCACGTTCCTCAACACGTGGACGCCGACGACGCGCGTCTCGGTCAGGCCTTTTGCGCGCGCGAAGCGCACGTAGTCCTGCCGCATCGCTTCGCGCGTTCCCGAGCGGGTCAGCCGGATGACGAGCGACAGATTGAAGAGCGCCAGGTTCGCGGTGGGCAGGACGAGGTGGCGCAGGCCCTCCGCCGTGAGGAAGCTCACCGGGATCCCGACGAGATTCACGGTCGGTCCGCGGCCCGAGGTCGGCAGCCAGCCGAGCCAGACCGAGAACACCAGGATGAGCATAAGCCCGACCCAGAAAGTCGGAAGCGAGAACCCCAGGATCGAGCCCGCCATGATGGTCCTGCCGGCGGCCGATCGGGGTTTCAAGCCCGCCCAGAGCCCGAGCGGGATTCCGAGCAGCACCGCGATCAGCATCGCCGCGGTCGCGAGCTCGAGCGTCGCCGGCATGCGCTCGAGGATCAGGCCGATCGCCGGCACGTTGAAGGCGAAGGATCTCCCGAGGTCTCCGGTTGCGGCGTGCCCGACGAAGACGAAATACTGCTCGAGGAACGGGCGGTCCAGGCCCAGCGCGGCGGTGGCGCGCGCGATCTCGTTCTGGTCGGATTGCGGGTTGACGAGAATGTCGATCGGATTGCCGATGGCGTATACGCCGGCAAATACGAGCAGCGACATGACGAACAGGACCGCGATGCTTTGCGCGACGCGGCGAACGCTGAGGGCGAGCATCAGCGGGCAGCCGCGGCGATGCGAAGCAGCTCTTCCCCCAGCGCCAGCCCGGCGTCGGGCCGGTCGAACAGGCGTGCGCAGCGGGCCGAGATCTGCTCCGATACCGACTTTCGATATTCCGCGTCGCAGCCGAGCCGCAGCGCTATTTCCACGTACTCGTCGACCGAGCGCGCGATGCAGCAATCGAGATCGATCTCCTTGTACAGGCCCAGCGTAAACCTGCCGGGGAGCTGCGAGCCGGGAAGGGTGACCACGGGAACGCCGAGGGATAGCGCGTCGCAGCTCGAATTGCATCCCCCGAAATGAAACGGGTCGAGGACGACGTCGGCGGCGGCGACGTTCTGCAGGAACCTGCGGTGCCCCGATCGGGGAACGAAGCGTATTCTCGATGCGAGCTCGCCGAGGGTGAGCTCGAAGCGCCGCCGCAGCTGCTCCGCGACACCATCGCGGAGGAATTCGATCAGCACGAGCTCGGCGTCCGGGTCGCGCTCGAGGATGGCCCTGATCGCGGCGTCGAAATCCGGATGGAGCTTGAAGAGATTCTGCGGACAGTAGTAGAGGTGCCTGCCCTCGGGCAGGCCGAGCTGCCCGCGCGACGCGCGCGGCCCTTCGAGCGCCGGCCGGCGGTAGCGAGGCATGAAATAACCGGGCAGGCGCACGAGCTTCTCGGTGTAGTACTGCTCGCTTCCGGCGGCCTCGATCGCGTCGGAGGACAGGTAGTAGTCGATCGTGTCGATGCCGCTGGTGACCGAGTGTCCCCAGGTGACCATCTGAATCGGGGCGAGCCGCCAGAACGCGAGGAAATAGGTGAGCGGGTGCATGCCGATATCGGCGAAGAACACGATATCCAGGGCGGCGGAGTCGATCGCGTCGCGCACCCGGCCGAGATCGAGGGGGAGCGGCACGTAGCGGTCGGCGCCTTTGCGTATCGCCTCGGCGAGGTCGTCCGCCTGCGGCGCGATGGCGAACACCTGGACCTCGAAACGGTCGCGCGGCAGATCGCGGATGAGGCCGAAAATCGTCCGGCCGACCGAATGCTCGTAGAAGTAAGTCGAGACGAAACCGATGCGCAGCCGCCGGCCCGGGGAATACCCCGGGCGCGCGCAGTCGGTTCTTGCCGGATACATCGACCGACAGACCCGCGCGATCTTGCGCAGCAGCGGGGCGTTGTTGCGGCCGTGATAGGCCAGATTGAAAGGGGTCGCGCCCACCTCGAATTCGGGGTTCGGGACCCTGGACGGTTTCAGTTCGAGCAGCTCATCGAGGTCGCGATCGAGCCTTTGCCTTATGCGGTCGATCTGCTCGCTCGACTGGAGGATGACGGGAAGCATCAGCGCGCGCCGCAGCCGCGGAGCGGCTCCGGCCTGCAGCGCGGTATACCGGTCCATGAAGCTGCGCGCCTCCTCGACATCGGAGTCTTCGCGGATCACGGCGAGGCAAAGGAGAGCGTCGCGGTTGCCCGGGTCGAGCTCCAGGATTCTCCGGTACCACTGCTCCGCCTCGCGCTGCCTGTTGCAATCCTGGAGCGCGGCGGCGAGGCGCAGCATCGTGCGCGCCCGCGTCGGGTCGGACGCAGGAAGGACCTCCAGCGTGCGGGTGAAGTGTAGTGCCGCCGAGTCGTTTCGTTGCTGCGCGAGCGCGATCGAGGCGCGCAGAGTGTGCACATCGGCGAGATCGGGCAACAGTTTCGCGCACTCCGCTGCCGCCCGCTCCGCTTCCTCGAACGCACCTTCCCGAAACAGCCGCTGGGCGTCGGCGAAGAGCCGCGCCGATTTGCGCTGGACGAAGAACCGGCGCAGGAGATCCGTCAGCATTGCTAAGTCTCCGCCGTCATTTTTCCCGAATCTGGTGAGCCAGCGTGAATTCGTCCGTGCGCGGCGCGTAGGCGAGCGGTTTTCGCATCGCCCAAACCGCGATCTGGTGATGCAGCGCGATGACCGCATGATCCCGCATGGCGAGGCGCATCGCGTCGCGGGCGAGCGCCTCGCGCTGCTTCTCGTCGACGCTCGCGAAGGCGCGCTCGAGCAGCGCGTCGACGTGCCGGTTCGAGTAACCCGACCAATTGAATGCGCCGAAGCCCTTGTCCGGATCGGGGGTTGCGACGAGCGCGCGCAGGGCGAGGTCCGCGGAGAACGAGCCCCAGCCGAACATCGCAAACGCGAATTCCCCCTTGCGACCCTTGGGCAGGTACGCGTTCAGCGGCAGCGTCTCGACGCGCGCGCGCACGCCGACGCGTGCGAACATCTGCGCCACGGCCTGCGCGATCTGCTCGTCGTTGACGTAGCGGTTGTTGGTTGCGGAAAGCGTCATCGCGAATCCGTCGGGATATCCCGCTTCGGCGAGCAGCCGCTTCGCCCCTTCGGGATCGTAGGTCTCGGGCGCGAGGTCCGGCGCGTAGCCGAACACCGGTGGAGAGACCAGGTTCGACGCCGGCAGCGCCGCCCCGTCCATGAGACGCTCCGCGATCGCCGGCCGGTTGATCGCTTTCGAGAGCGCGCGCCGCACCCGGAGGTCGCGGAATGGATTGCGTGCTAGGGGCCTGCCGGCCTTGTCGGCGAGCCCGGGCGCGCGATCGCGGTGCTGATCGAGGTAGAAGAAAATGGTGCGCCACGACACCTTTTGCACGGTATTGAGCTTGGCGTCGCGCCGGATGCGCGGCAGGTCCGCGGTGGGAACCTGCTCGATCGCGTCGAGCTCTCCGGAGAGGAGCCCGGCGAGTCGCGCCGGGTCCGTGGGCACGATGCGGAAAGTCACTTTCTCCCAGGCCGCGCTTTTTCCGCCCTGTGCCCCCCAATAGGCGTCGTAGCGCGCGAGCTCGACCCGGTCGCCGCGCGCGAAGCGCACGAACTTGAAGGGACCGGTGCCGACCATCGCCTTGCCCGAATCGAAATCCTCAGGCCCGGAGCGGGCCGCGGCCTTCTTCGAGACGATGAATACCGAATTGAGATCGTACGGCACCATCGCGTAGGGCGTTGCCGTCTTCAGGCGGAGCGTGTGCGCATCCAGGACTTCTTTGCCGACAATGCGCCGCGTGAAGATTCCGTACTGGCCGTTGGGCACCTTGAGCGTGCGCTCGATCGAGAAGACCACGTCCTCCGCGGTGAGCTCGGCCCCGTCGTGAAAGCGAACGCCCGGCCGCAGCCTGAACTCCCAGGTGGTCGCGTCGACCGCCCGCCAGGCGACGGCGAGGCCCGGGATGAGGCGCGTGTCCTCGTCCACGTGGGTGAGCGCATCGAACACGTGCCAGGCGATGTTGATGTTCGGTGCGATGGCGAGGAAGTGCGGGTCCATCGAGGTCACGTCCGCGGCGAGGCCGATGCGCAGCTCGGCGCCGTGGGCGAACAGAGCCCACGGAATCGAGCCCGCGACGAGGAGGCGGAGCAGGCGGCGCATGGACTGGGAAACCCCGCCTATTGGGCAGCGAGCGGCCCGATGACTCGGAGCATTTGAGCGAAGATTTTCGGGTTGCCGCAGACGATGCGGCCCGAATCGAGGTAGCCCGAGTCGCCGCGAAAATCCCCGACCAGGCCGCCGGCTTCCTGCACGAGCAGCGCGCCCGCCGCCATGTCCCAGGGCGAAAGGCCGATTTCCCAGAATCCGTCCAGCCTTCCCGCGGCCACGTAGGCGATGTCGAGGGCCGCGGCGCCCGCGCGGCGCTGCCCGGCGGTGCGCAGCGTGAACTCCCGGAACATGGCGAGGTATTCGTCGAGGCTGTGGAGATCGCGAAACGGAAAACCGGTGCCGAGCAGCGCCTCGTTGAGCTGCGCGCGCTTGGAGACGCGGATGCGCCGCTCGTTCAGGTACGCGCCCCGCCCGCGCGTCGCCGTGAACAACTCGTTCTTGGTCGGATCGTAGATCACCGCCTGCGCGAGAAGCCCCTTGTGCCGCAAGGCGACGGAGACGGCGTACTGCGGGAAGCCGTGGATGAAATTCGTCGTGCCGTCGAGCGGGTCGATGATCCAGGTGTACTCGGACTCGCCCGCGTTCCCGGCGGAGGCGCCGGACTCCTCTGCTAGAATCGCATGGTCCGGATAGGCGCGGTGCAGTATCTCGATGACCGCCCGTTCCGCAGCCTTGTCCACTTCGGTGACGAAATCGTTGTGCCGCTTGCGAGTAACCTGCAGCAATTCCACGTCGCGCGCCGCGCGGTTGATGATCGCGCCGGCCCGCCGCGCGGCTCTGACCGCGATTCCGAGCATCGGGTGCATTTTTTCGTCCGGGAATTCAAAAGAGCGGTGCCGCTGAACGCCGGATTCTAGTATGAAAGCCGGCGGTCCGCTGTCTCGAATCCGCGTCGTCCTGGTGCGGACTTCGCACCCCGGCAACATCGGCGCCGCGGCGCGCGCGATGAAGACCATGGGCATCAAGCAGCTCCGCCTGGTGCGGCCGAAGCGTTTCCCCCACGCGGGCGCGCGCGCCATGGCCGCCGGCGCGCTCGACGTCCTGGAGTCCGCGCGCGCGTGCGCGAGTCTGGAGGAGGCGCTCGCCGGAACGACTTACTCTGTGGCTTTGAGCGCGCGTGCACGCGGGCTGTCCCATTCCGTGCTCGATGCGCGCACCGCGGCGCGCGAGCTCTTGCGCGCGGCGCGAAAGGACGAGGTCGCGATCGTCTTCGGCAACGAAACCATCGGACTCTCGAACAAGGAAATCATGCGGTGCAGCGCTCTCGCGCGCATTCCCGCCAATCCGGAATACGCTTCCCTCAATCTCGCCCAGGCCGTGCAGGTGATCGCCTACGAGTTGCGCATCGCCGCGCTAGCCCCGCCCGCCGTGACGGCGAAGACCGGGTACGCGACCCACGAGGAGATCGAGAAGCTCTTCGCGCATCTCGAGCGCAGCCTGTGCGCAAGCGGTTATCTGGACCCGCGGCGACCTCGCAAGCTCATGGATCGCTTGCGTCGCCTCTTCGCAAGGGCGCGGCTGGAGACGGTGGAAGTCAACATTCTGCGGGGCATGCTCGCGGCCTGGGACGATGGGAACCCGGCCCGGAAATAGTTGACCAATTCACTAAGGTTTCTGATAATGCGGGCTATCAGCCCTTGGAAGACCGATGTTTACCCGAATTCGCGAAGACATAGCCTGCGTATTCGAACGCGACCCGGCGGCGCGTTCGACCTGGGAAGTCATTACCTGCTATCCCGGTTTTCACGCGCTTCTCATCCATAGATTGGCGCACCGGTTGTGGCGCATAAAGCTGCGCTGGCTCGCG
>Ga0207665_10003295_pt1 | contig 10817 bp, 9 predicted proteins | sample LARL112metaG_FD_184351 | JGI IMG/M metagenome (GOLD analysis project Ga0207665, IMG submission 184351) | Corn, switchgrass and miscanthus rhizosphere microbial communities from Kellogg Biological Station, Michigan, USA - LAR L11-2 metaG... | ecosystem: Host-associated > Plants > Roots >...
CTATAACTCCCACGAGAATCCCTAATTTCTTACCAGACATTCCAGAATAGATCGGTGGATCGGAATCAGAATTGTAGCCCATAGGTAGGAGAAAGAGCAGATAAGAAGAATAAGAGCTTTCACCTTCATTGATATGATACAGTTATTTGTTAACCTGATTTGATTTAGCAAAATAACTGAATAATGATATGATGAATATGACTTTCCAGCAGAAAGATTCATGATGCTTCTATTATAGACGATACATTGCATACACATTTACTTTAAGAACTTCTATCTGCCAACGACATATGGTCATGGTTGTAATGATGCTCTATTTACTAACACTGTTCCGACATCTGCCAGGGGCATACCTGAACCAAGATACGATTCTTCAATCTATAGGATCTTTTATAATCTTGTTGATTATGCGAATCCCAGTAGAATCTTTACTAGATCAGGGTTTGGAGTAAAAATTTGTAATAGTACAATTCTTGGTTTCAACCGACATCATTCCACCAGAACAATCACCTGACAAAGTTAAGTTGTAACCTGGTTGCTTCGTTTCAGTAATGCTATACATTCCCATGTGTAGTTGTACGCGAGTACCAGATGAATTACCCGGGAAGGAACTCGGCATAGGATCGTTAGCATGAATATTGATTGTAAAATCAGATGGCTTCTTACTACCACCGCCTTCATTAATCACTTTATTCGTTACTATTAATGTTCCATGTACCTGATTGATTGATGGTAAAGATGATGTTGATGTTTTATTTTCAGTAGCAGATTTCGCATACACAGATAAACTCGGTGCAGTTAACAATATTGAAATTGCCGAAATTACGGTTAAGATCAAAGTATCAGCAGGTTTCAAAAGCGACATAATTTTTACACTCTTTGGCGTGTAATAAGTTTGATCATTAAACTCAAATTCTATTTGCAGTCCGAACAGTCTAAGTTGGGAAAAAATTTAAATCTTTCTTGGTTAACGAAGCAATGTGGCCCAAAAATCAGAGTATCCTTCTACTAAAAAATTATTCCTTGGTGGGCTTGCCGCTGGGGCGATAGCTCTAGCAGTATCCTTACTTCTGAGATTATTTGCTGGTGGATTATTTCTCCCTGAAATTGCATCTCAAACTTTATTCTCTCTCACTCCTGGACAAGTTGAATCACAAGCTGTAGGGACGTTAGGCCCAATCGCTAAATACTCTGCTTTAGTAGGTGCCGTAGTTGCAAACATCATACTGTATGGCTTGATTAGTTTATTATCTCTTGGGATATTGCATAATAAACTCCGTTTGAAGGGATATGTCGGAAATGCAATACAATCTTCACTTTTGGCCTATGTTATTCTGCTCGTTGTTGGTGTTGTGCTCTTTGCTTTTGCTGAAGCTGACGTTCAGACAAAACTCAGCTCTATCCGGCTTATAGCCATTTTTCTTGTTCCATCTAATATCGCTTTTGGATTCATCTTGTCATCTTTCTATGAGAGGATATCACCAGGCCAGCCAACCAAGGTTACCGAAAAACAACCTGCTAGCAAAACAGAGATCGATTACAAGAAAAGGCTACTACTTCGTGCGGGTATTGCATCAGCGGTCGCTTTACCCATCCTCTACTTTGGGTTGGATAGCCTTATATCCCCTAGAGAGGCAGTACAACAATCTCCTTCGCTTTTGCTATCACAGTTCCAAAAAAGTTCCAAGTCCAAACCCTCAGGCTTCGAGGATCCTGAACTTGCGCCGCTTCTTGGGTCGGAAATAACACCAATTGATCTTTTCTACAGAATAGACAAAAACCCTATAGTACCCGTAGTTATGGCGAGTACTTGGAAGCTAACAGTGAAAGGACTAGTTACCAAGCCACTGGAAATAAACTACGCAGAATTAAGGAATATGCCTTCTGTAGAGGAGTTTGCCACACTCGAATGCGTAAGTAACAAGATAGGAGGCGAGTTGATCAGCACTGCAGTATGGAAGGGCATACGTCTAAAAGATCTACTTGAGAAGGCACAAGTGATGCCAAGCGCTAAATACATTGTTTTTAGGTGTTATGATGGCTACGATGTTGGAATACCCTTGGAGAGAGGACTTTTTGATGGGAGTATATTAGCTTACGACATGAATGGAGCCTCCCTGACTGCTGAACATGGGTACCCAGTCAGAGCTATCGTTCCCGGATGGTATGGAATGATGAATCCTAAGTGGATAACAGAGATAGAACTGGTTGACCAAGTTTATGAAGGCTATTGGCAGAGGAAAGGCTGGAGTAATAATGCTAAATACAATACTCAGTCATTCATAGCTATTCCAGGTAATGCATCCGTCAGGCAAAGATTTAGCGGTTTGGCAGCTGTCTCGGCTGTTTCTGGGATGGTTACAGTTGCTGGTGTGGCTTTCGCTGGGGACCGAGGGATATTGAAAGTTGAGGTGAGTAATGATGGTGGTGTCACTTGGAAAGAAGCCCGCCTTAAAGATCCCCTATCACCATACACTTGGGTCCTGTGGACAACACAAGTGAACCTGAATGATAATAAAGGTAATCACAAGCTCACTGCTAGATCGACAGATAAGACCGGAAACATTCAGACAGCTGAGTTAGCTGATCCCTTCCCAAACGGAGCAACAGGCTACCATGTGATCAATGTATAGAAATGAAATGGATTCATTTAATTCACTATATCTATTTACCTTTAGTACAACTTTACTTTGCCCGTCAGCTTTCCAGTCAGCCGGCGGCAGTGAATGATCGTGCTGATGACTTAGCTAACGTCTTGGTAGGAATTGTGGAGTTCTAAAACGCTTTTCCCGGCTCGCAGCATAACTCGATCTATTCGTTAGAGTATCCAATCACTTCTCAGGGTTGTTGGATTTGAGGATGGAAGCATTTTATTCAACTAGTGCGTTTTGATTTAGAACTAAACTTCTTAGTGCACTACCTTTCGAAAGGTTAAGTTTATTATCGGTCCGCTGATTTTCTTATACTTGGATAAGCTATGTAACCAATCCCTTTGTGTAGCATCTTTCATTATAAACAAACTGCCATGTTCAGACGAGGATAAAAGTCGTTTCCATGACGGTCAATCAAAATATACACGCTCGCTGGAGGCTAGCCGACACATATTGATGTCCTAATGTATTGAATATGTGAAATTAGAATATTACAGTTACATTGACAATTCATCCACAAAGCCCTTTTCTAGGAATAAAGAAAAGCAAATTAAATCATTCAAGCTACGCTAGACTCAGCAAATGAAAAATTTTCTTATTTATATTCGAGAATATGAATGAAGAGTAGTGAAAAACATACATAAATATATGTAATATCGTTTACATTTTAGCGTTTGGTCAGCTGGAGTTACATCGTTACTTGTAATAAGTGTGGATATATTTCTGCAGAAAAATTATCAGAAGAGAAAGCAAGAGAGCTTTTGCAATCCCATGTGGGAGGTAAGCAGAACTGCACTATTACAGATATTGAACTGTTGAAAGTAAGAACCTAAACTTTTGCCTTAGATAAGCCTACCGCGTTATACAGCATTCTGATACATTCAGAGTACGTCCTATATTTGAATTTGATTTCACTTATTGGAATGTCCTCTTCTAAATGATCTTTAAAAGTATCAATTTTATATTTCTTGGCGATATCATCCAATATTGAATTTACACTAGAATTCTGATACGATTCTACAATGAGATTGGCCATAAACATATTATAACTGCCCTACTATATTTAACTATAATATAGGTAGTCTGACTACCGGGTATTCATTAATACATGATAATAGTAATAGGCTGTCGAGTACTTGATTTTACAGTTTCTCTGTCTCTAGGAAATTGCCAGTATGAGGTATTATTATTTGCATAACAACTGATGAAGTAAACTCATATTAGAAGAAAGAATGCAATTACTTATATCAAAGATTGGTATATATTTAGCCGTATGGATTATTGACGGATACGACACACATTCTGAATGCAGAGCTGCATTGTCACAATATTTATTCGAATTATCGAAACAAGTCATCCCGTATTCCATTTGATTGCGGCGTCACTGTTGAAGAGCAGCTGGACAGTGCTCTTAAAAAAAAAATTGACGTCCTTTTTATTACTAACCATAATACCCTTGATGGTTACCGTCAGACGCTCGAATACCAACAGAACCATAACAAATATCACTCTATCAAAATCTATCCTGCAGAAGAAGTTACTATAGATAATAAAGGACATGTACTTGCATACGGTATAACTGAAGGGATAAAGCCTGGATTGTCATTAGGAGAGACGTTAGATGAAATAAAAAGACAAAATGGAATCTCCTGTGCAGCACATCCTTTTGCTGTTTCAAATGGAATACGTGAAAAAGCACGTCTATGCAATCTGATGGAATCTTTCAATAGCAACAATATAGACATCTTTTCAAACATAATTTCAAATAAATTTTCTGAGGAGAATGAGATGTACACAATTGCAGGAAGCGATTCTCACGTTCCTTCTACAATAGGTAGGTGCATAAATACAATTGAGTCAGAAAACAATATCGATTCGATTCTGGCTAATATGATTAAGGGGAGGTTTAAAATAGAGAAGGCAAATTATGCTACAGAAAATGAACTTTATGAACAAGCTCATTATATTCTTTCTAGCTCCAATGAATCACTAATCAACTACATATTAGAAAATTATCATCCGGCGGTACACTATGCCGCAAGATGGGCTTTGAATTCATTTAGTTCGGACCCTCATAATAGGTTTTGGCGAGCCCTCGCATCATTCACTTTTTATCTAACGAAGCGGGCTTCCAAAAAGGTCAACATCAAAGGGTACAACCCAAAGGTCTTTGAACAAAGATCTTGGAGTAGGCTAATTTCCCTTGGCCTCATCCCATAACACTGAGATTATTCGGATAAAATATATTTTCAGGTTTCATGACGTCAAGAGGCACGTGTTTTCATAGTTGGTATACAGTCTTTATATTTGTAAGAAAAGTAACATAGGAATTAGAGGGTAATAATAGTCCTAATGTAGAATTTTGTCAGATGCAGGTCTTATAGCTGTTCTAAATCTTTTCTTCTTTCACCATTGTATGTTAGGCTAGTCTGTGATCGACTACACATGAGATAGGTTGTTACATTAAGCGGCTTGTCTGAAATACCCATAGGACTATGCGTCCATTAGGTCATTGGTCTGATAAGTATTCAAACTGCATCCTACAATACGACAAGTAATTAATTCATCTATCTCAAACATATCTAATATGACTTCTGTTGCTAATAGCAGTCCTGAATAATAATACTATCCTCGAAGCGAATAGAATTATGCTGAGAAATAGCTTGGAGATTGTTCTTAAGTTCAAGATTTGTCCATTTCTATAAATGGTAAATGCAATAGGATCCCCCACAGCCTTTTTTCCTTGCACTTAAGAAATCATCTCTTCATTCCCTGCAATCCTGTGTCCGTCGATTACTCATATTATATCACCTTTCCCAATTTCACCACACCTATTGGTTATACTTCCATTTGTCAGGCTTTATCTGCCGTATCCCTCTTACTATTGTATTTACTAATACCCCTTGAAGATCTGGCTGTAAATTAATTTTTTCTGCCAAATGCAGACTCAATGTAATAGCATGTAGGTAGACACCTTTTCCTCTTTTTCCTGTTGTATATGGTGTAACTTCTCTCTTCGTGTAACAACTCAAGTCCGCAATTGCGGCATCTTATTTTAGTCCAATGATGGACTTTCTTAGCATGTTGCATCAGATCTGGCTGCTTATCAAATCGCTCATGACATATATTACGATGGTTTTTCTCACGATGTAGAAACCTCATCATGTGTATCTGATATAATATGATGGTTCTTGCATATGAGCAGGCTCATATTTTAGAGTTTTTGTAGATGTTCAAACCAATACAACGCTTGGTCTATCTTGATCCTGAAATTGATACGACGAACCATGAGGACCATGCCCATTACCTTTGGCCCGATCTAATGTCAAATTTACGTCCCGACCGAGGCATAAATTAAAAACAAAAGGTACCAAGTGGGACAGCTAGCTGTCTAAACAGCCTTCATTCTTCTAAAGGAGAGCATTCCAATCGTTCCTAAAACTATTACATACCCTAGCAAAATACCAATATCTACAACAAACGGGTTCTTTCCCGTTATTCCAACCATTGTATTTCTTAATGCATCCACTGCATAAGTAGCAGGATCCAGTGCCGTTAGAATAGAAAGCCAAGGCGGAAGGTTATTTAGTGGAAACAGCGCTCCGCTTAGAAAGTATAGAGGAAATACTACAAAGCTTACTATTAGTTGAAAACCTTCTAAACTTTCCATGTAACTTCCAATAGCAAGACCTAGCGATGTTAGTGCAAATGAAAGAAATAAAATTATAACAACAATAAGTACTATGGAAAATGGAGTGTAATGGATTCCAAGGAATAGTCCGACTACTAACAGTATAGCAGCTTGCATTAACGACGTGGTCATACCTCCGAAGGTCTTTCCTATGAAAATTGTTGTTCTGCTAACAGGAGCAACCATTACACTTTTAAGAAAATCAAACTTTCTGTCCCAAATTATGTAAGAACCAAAGAATACTGAGCTGAATATAATAGACATGCTAACTATACCTGGGAATATGAACTTTTGATAATCTATTCCAGGTCCTACTCCTCCACCTGACGCTATCTGACCTGTTCCAGAAATTGCGGACGGATTAGTTGCAATAGTCCCAAACCCTGCTCCAAGAACAAATAGCCATAGTAAAGGAGTAAATGTAGATGCAACGATTCTGCTTTTTTCTCTTAAAAAGACTTTGAATTCTCTAAGCCAAATAGCATATAATTTGCCTAGTTCTATTTCTATGAAATTGTTATTTATTTTCATATTGAGCATATCTTTCCATAAAACCTCCCTCAGCATGATCTTCTTGCTGTGCCATAATATGTCTCCCTGTATATTTAAGAAAAACATCATTCAGAGTTGGACTTCTGAAGTCTACTGATTTCACATTGTTATCAATTGCTTTGAGAATAGTTGGTAGGTTACGGCTTGCATTGTCTACATAAACAATAACCACATTTTCTTCATCATTTACCTCTACTTTATGTACAAAGTCATATGGTTTTAGAATACTTTCTACAAGAGTCTTCATACGCTCTTCTTTATTTTTTAACTCTATTTTTATTATCTCGCCTCCAAGACTTTCTTTTAATCTCGAGGGTGAATCAAGTGCAATTATTTTACCCTTATCTATAATACCAATCCTATTACAGAGAAAATCTGCTTCTTCCATATAATGAGTTGTCAGTATTAACGTAACTTTCTCATCTTTTACTAACCTATCAATATATTTCCACATTATTTCTCTGCTATTTGGATCCAAACCCAACGTTGGTTCATCTAGGAACATCACCTTCGGTTTATGAAGGAGCCCTCTAGCGATTTCTAAGCGTCTACGCATACCTCCGGAATATTTCTTCACCTGATGATTTTTTCTATCTGTTAGTCCTACTAATTCTAAAACATCATTAATTCTTTTTTCTCTAACGTGTATTGGAACAGCATATAAAAGTGAATGCAACTTCAAGTTCTCATAACCTGTGAGCATATCATCACTACTTGGTGCCTGAAATACAATACCTATACTTGACCTAACTTTGGAAGATTCTTTTACTATATCATATCCATTTACACTGGCACTACCCGAAGTAGGCTTAATCAAAGTCGCAAGAATGTGTATCAGCGTAGTCTTACCTGCACCATTTGGACCAAGAAGTCCAAATACCTCGTTATCGTAAATGTCAAGATTAACATTGTCGATAGCAGTCAAACTGTCATAGGTCTTAACGAGGTTCTTAATGCTTATCAATTCTTAGGATAATCTCGGCTATGAAGACGCATTATAGACATTTATGTTATCGGATAGGGTGTCGACTTAGTAGCAATAAAAACATCTATAATGACCGTTCATCTCTGTTATTCTTTAATAGACTGTTCTCGAACTACTGTTATAAGTTTTGTTTGGTCTGCCTTTTTAATGAGCTTAATAGCCTCGGAATAATGTTATTCCCCTCAAATACAGTGGAATAACTCTACTTACTCTTCATCATCTAACGTACAATTGATTTTCTGAATTTATTTGCTGTATTTCTTCTATTAGCCAGCTGTTATCCTAGGTACCCTATGACAAGGTTTCCAGATACGGTCTTATCAAATAGAGGTGAATTGTTTTTCAAAACGAGATAGAAGTTGCCTGGATGATTGATGTATTTTAGAATTTCCTGTGCTTGCAAATAGTCGCCATATAGCAAAGGCGAACGGCAGCTGCTAAAGTCAATACTACCTGTTGAATCAGGCTGAGGACATTTGTCGAAGTCGTACAATCTTACACTCACCGTATTGAGTATACTCCCAGATGCACGTACATAACCTCTCAGATATGAGCTTTTGACGTTCTGAGGAATATGAAATTTTGTCCAATAAGTGTGGCCATTACCTAGGTATATTGGTCCAGTAAATATTGTAATTTGTGTTTGTGTCTGTCCTTGAATATATGAGGAAAAAAGGGGGATAATAAGTAACCCCGCGGAGGTCAATATGGTTATTGCTACTGCATCAATCATTGATAATACTTTCACCTTGAACATACTTTCAAAAAAAATCATAGCTGGCTAATTATGAATTGGCAAAGTTTTAAGCTTTCTATCTACATTCGTGTCATTGACTCATTACCCCAATAGAAATATTACTTCTAATTGCGCTATGGCATATTTTAACGCTACTGGGCCCTGTTCTTTACTAGAGCCTCGTCCAAAGTTTCGGCCTACTACAACTATCTCAACCTTGGGGCAAATACCAAAGGCTTCCTTTGAAAGATCTAATGATAATTGGCTGCTGGCTCATAGTCATAAATACCTCCTTGGATCAGCTATTTTGCCATCAATTGCAGATGCAGCTACTGTTGCGGGGGATGCTAGATATACTTTTGATGAAAGTGCGCCCATTCTTCCGACAAAATTCCGTGAAGATGACGATATGCAGTTTTCATTCTCTCCTAGCACGCCAAGATGAGTACCAACACATGCTCCGCATGTAGCGTTGGTAAATACTGCTCCCGCCTCCAGATAAATCTCGACGTACCCGTGTTTAATTGCATCTTCATATACTTTGACAGACGCGGGAGTGACTACACATCGCGTATTTTTATGAACTTTTCTGCCCTTTAATACACGTGCTGCTATCTCAAGATCTTCTATCCTTCCGTTCGTGGAAGAGCCTATAAACGCTTGATCAATTTCCACGTTTGCCAACTCCTCTACAGAATGTACTCTATCCACATTATCTGGACCAGAAACTTTGGGTTCTATCTCGCCACATTCTATCTCATATTCATCTTGGTACTTTGCAGAAGTGCCTGGTTGGATTTCGATTTTTGCTCCTCTGCTATCATTTTTAATTCTAGGATGTTCGTCCAAAAATTTTGTTGTAGTCTCGTCAGTTGGGAACACCGAGATCTTGGCTCCACATTCCATTGATGCATTGCATATACAAGCTCTGGAATCCATACTAAATTGTCTCTTAACGTAATCATTTGAAAATTTCCATTCTAATGCCTTGTAGTTTGCCCCATCTTCGCCTACTTTTCCAATATAGTCTAGAATTAAGTCTCGTGCAAATACACCTTTACTGAGAGTCCCAGATAGCCTAATTTTTATTGTTTCAGGCACTCGTAACCATAACTGACCTGTGGCCCAGGCCGCTGCAATTTCTGTACTTCCAATTCCGCTAGCAAATGCAGACACGGACCCAGCTTGGCAAGTGTGTGAGTCTGCTCCTAATATCATCATACCGGGAGTCGCAAGATATTCAAGAATATGTTGATGGGAGATTGATCCTTCAACTAACATACAGTTGTGTTTGAAGGCAAAATCTCTTATCAGTGCATGTAAATTTGCCACCTTTTCGTCTGCTGCAGGAAACGTATGGTCGATAACCAGTAAAACCTTTGAAGGATCATGGAGCTTGTCGATACCCATCTCATTAAGCGATCGTATCGCCAAGGGTCCGGTGCTGTCTTGTGCCATAGCAAGGTCAACATCTACAATAACAATGTCACCTGCGACAGATACTACTTTGGATTCATTATCACTATCGCCTTTTGTTTGAGCGTTCTTTAGGCTTATTGCCTTCTCTGCAAATGTAAGTGAATTATCATTGAGGATGCTTTTGAAATCCTGTTTTTGTTGTTGTGATGAGGATGATGTCTGCATTCAAATTACCTTTGAGTCGCTAGTTATTATTCATAAGATGAATTTAAATTATGTATCTTAAATGTTCCAAGTTAGATGCATGCACGTTTTTTATTTGCAAAGATTCAGATCAATATATAATGAGGAAAATTTACCGAAATTAATAGTTCAACTTAAGAATCCTCGAATAACGCTACTTCGATACTAGCTCTCCATGGTTTATCGCTGCCAAAAGACAGGCATGTACAGGAAGAACATGGTAAGAATGAGAATATAGTGGCAATAGTAACTATATGTTTTATAGTGAGTTTTGCACAGTATAACTGTATGAGTTTGATTGATTTTCGAGAACAGATATTAAAATTAACGGATTTTAACGAGGCCTTTGAACTGGTAAAGCTAGCAGTCAACGCCAAATTCAATATGCATAGGGCTGGGTTGAGCCTTATTCTACAAGGATTGCCTAGTAGAATAGGGGCATACCATATCCTTGGATCTAATGTGATCGTTGTAAATAGAACCATCTTGAATATAATCCGACAGCACAAGTCTATCGAAGAATATAATTCATATCTGTTT
>Ga0207665_10003297_pt1 | contig 10815 bp, 5 predicted proteins | sample LARL112metaG_FD_184351 | JGI IMG/M metagenome (GOLD analysis project Ga0207665, IMG submission 184351) | Corn, switchgrass and miscanthus rhizosphere microbial communities from Kellogg Biological Station, Michigan, USA - LAR L11-2 metaG... | ecosystem: Host-associated > Plants > Roots >...
GCGATGGTATAAGTCGGTCGGGCTCAACGTAATAGGAACTATAGTTCCTATTTTGTGGCGAAGGTCATGGTTCTTGCGAAAAGCGCAGGCTACAGGCACGAACAGCGACAGCCAGATGCGCGACAGAACCAAAAAAAATGGTCAGTTAGCGGCGGATTTGGCTTCGACCGTTGCTGGGCTGACGCTGATGAAGCGTCCGTGGCGGCCGCGATCTTCAAACTTGACGTGACCTGTGACCAGCGCGAAGAGCGTGTCGTCCTTGCCTTTGCCAACATTTTCGCCGGGCTGGTGTTTGGTGCCGCGCTGGCGAACCAGGATCGTGCCCGCGTTTACCAGTTGGCCGCCGAAGCGTTTTACGCCCAGCCGTTGGCCGTGCGAATCGCGGCCGTTGGTTGAGGAGCCGCCACCTTTTTTGTGTGCCATGATGCAATTCCCTTCCGAGTTGCGAAGTTCCAGACGCCTGCTATTTTTCTACGGCGCCGATGCCGGGCAGTTGAAACTTTAAATCTAGCTTCACCGTGCACAGCCCCCGCTCACCGTTCAACAGAGCTGCGCTACCAAAACCGACCCGGCTTACAACTTGATGTCGCTGACTTGCACGGCCGTATAGTTCTGGCGATGGCCGCGTTGAATCTTATACTGGTTTGTTTTCTTGAACTTAAGGACGGTGACTTTCTTACCGCGGCCCTGTTCAACGATCTTGCCGGTAACGGTCGCGTTGGTAGCGTCGTTGCCGGTCAGAATCTTCTGGTCATCGGTGTGTACACTCAGGATTGAGCCGAACTTCACCTGTTCGCCCACTTCGCCAGAAACGCTTTCCACACGAATGGTGTCGCCGGGAGCGACACGGTACTGCTTTCCCCCGGACTTGATTACGGCGTACATCACTCCTCCAGAGCTAAAGACAAACCATAATTATACGGGCTTTGCAGTAAAAGCGTCAACGCAAGGTTTTGGCGACTGGAACTTCCCTGCCGAAAACTACGTTCGAACGTGCCCATATGAAAGAACGGGGTTTTAAGCGTGGGGGTGCGCTTTGTCGTAAATGTCCATTAACTGGCGAATGGAAGCGTGTGTGTATTTCTGCGTGGTGGATAGCGACTGGTGTCCGAGAAGCTCCTGAATAGCGCGGAGGTCGGCGCCATCGGCGAGCAAATGGGTGGCAAATGCATGACGCAGCGAGTGCGGGTGAAGATCCCAATTGATGTTGGCCAGGCGGACATATTTCTTGACGATGCGCCCGACAGAGCGTTGTGTGAGGCGCCGGCCGGTATAGTTGAGGAAAATTGCATTGCTGTCCGCAGGTCCACGGCGCCGGCGGCCGGGACCGGTCTGCAGCAAAAGTTGTTCGCGAACCGGCCAGTATGATTCCAGCGCTTCTTGCGCTTTACCGCCATACGGCACGATACGTTCCTTGTTGCCCTTGCCGCGAACACGCAACATTTTTTCGTGGCGGTCCATGTCGGCCAGATTCAGTCCGGTAAGTTCACTTACGCGCAGGCCTGCTGCATACAGCAGCTCCAACAGGGCGCGATCACGCTTAATGAGCAGACCTTCGTCGGCGGAAACACCGCGCTTCGCGGGCAATGCCAACGCATCAGCGGATTTTGGAGCGCCGAGAGATTTTTCCGGTTCAGAAAGTTGATCGAGAAAGCCGTTCATTTCCTCCGCCGAAAGAACAGAAGGAATGCGCTTCGGCAGTTTCGGAGTGGGTACGAGCCGCGCGGGATTTTCTTTCAGCATTTCTTCGCGAACGCAGTGCTTGAAAAAAGAACGCAACGAAGCCAATTTGCGCGCAATGGAACTTTTCTGCAGTCCCTGCGAGTGAAGATGGCCCATATATTCGCGGATGACCTGATGCGTGATTTTTCCGATGGAGGGCACTCGCTCTCCCGGCGGGGAAAGATAGGTAGCGAATTGCTGCAAATCCTTGCCGTAATTCAGTACGGTGTGCGGCGAGGAATTGCGCACGGACCGCAGATACTCCAGATATTTTTCAATGGCTTGTAGCATATTCGCGGACGGCTTCGACCGTCGTTGTACTTATAGGGTAACGCTTATCACGCAATTGGATAGCCCCAATCACGGCTGTCTTTTCGCTGTTGCCGTTTTGTGGATCGTTGCTATGGATGGGCGAAATTGGTGGCAGGCTCAAGCTATTCATAAGACCACGGTGGGCCCCTTCGGCAAGCGTAATACCGGTTTTTCTTCGCGGCAAAACTTAGCACTTCAGTTTTTCGGGGTCAATCCAACCGCAGCTTAGGGAATGCAAAAGAAGAGACCGCTCAAACTTTGACTACAGCCGGTTCCGGCACTTCCACGGATTTTGGCTCGTCGACCAGCTTTTCCCAGTCGCAGCCTTCCTTGATGCAGGTGCGAACCAAGCCGATCTTTGACTTTTTCTCGACGATGAACTCCGCGCCGCACTTGGGGCACGGTTCCGCAATGGGCATGTTCGGTGTCGTGAAATCGCAATCCGGATAGCGCGAGCAGCCGTAAAAGACGCGCGCCCGCCCGCCACGCCCGGCGCTGCCGCGGCGGACGAACTCGCCTTCGTGGCACTTGGGGCATGTAATACCCAAGGTGATGGGCCGCGTATATTTGCATTTCGGATAAGCGGAGCAGCCGATGAATTCACCGAAGCGTCCGTGCTTCTTGACCAGGCCGCTTTCGCACGTCGGACATTTTTCATCCAACGGCTCGTCTGGCTGGAGAGCGATTCGCGTCCCTTGTACGAGGCGGCGGGTTGTTTTGCAATCGGGGTAGCCCGTGCAAGCCAAGAACGTTCCAAAGCGGCCGCGCTTGATGGCCATTTCTTTGCCGCAGTTGTCGCAATACTCAGTTTTGCTTTCGGCGTCGCCTCCTTCGCCTAGCTCCGGCGAAAGATCCTGAATGAAATCGCAATCCGGGTAACGCGAACAGCCAAGGAAAAATCCGTGTCGGCTGATGCGTTCCAGCAATTCGCCCTGGCCACATTTCTCGCAGGTTTTGCCGGTCGGGATACCCGCTTTGTAAGAGAGCATCTCATCGCCGGCGCGATCGAGGTCCACGATAAATTTTTCCCAGAATTCCTTTACCGCTTCGCGCCAGTGCAGTTTGCCATCTTCGATTTCGTCGAGCTCTTCTTCGAGGCGCGCGGTAAAGGTGACATCAAAAACGTCTTCGAAACTTTTTACCAGCAAGACGCTGACGCGTTCGCCGAGCATCGTGGGTGTAAAGCGGCCCTGATCCTTCTTGACGTATTCGCGCTCGACGATGGTCGAGATGATAGCGGCATACGTGGAAGGGCGGCCAATGCCCTTTTCTTCCAAATCCTTCACCAGCGTGGCTTCCGTGTAGCGCGGCGGCGGTTCCGTGAAATGTTGTTCGGGACGAATGTTGTCGAGCTTCAAAACCTGGCCTTCGCTTACGCGAGGCAGTGCGTTGCCTTCGCCTTCGTCGCTCTTTTCGTCTTCTTCGCGATCGGCATTGGCCACGGGCATTTGATACACACGCAAGTAGCCATCGAATTTCTGCACCGAGCCACTGGCGCGAAAAGTGTAATCTCCGGCAGAGATATCAATCGAGGTCTGATCGAAAACCGCCGGCAACATCTGGGAAGCCACGAAGCGCTGCCAAATCAATTGATAAAGCTTGAAAAGGTCGTCGTCCAGATATTTTCGAACATCTTCGGGAGCACGCGAAACTTCCGTCGGGCGAACCGCTTCGTGAGCTTCCTGCGCATCTTTTTTCGATTTGTAGTAGTTCGGCTTCTCCGGAAGATAATTCGAACCAAAGCGTTCAGGGATCATCTCGCGCACTTGCGCCAGCGCGTCATTCGAAACGGCGACGGAGTCCGTGCGCATATAGGTGATGAGCGCGACCGAGCCTTCGGGTCCAAGCTCGACCCCTTCATACAAACGCTGAGCTAAGGCCATGGTGCGCTTTGCCGTGTAGCGCAGCCGGTTATAAGCGGCCTGCTGCAATTTGGACGTGGTGAATGGCGGCGGCGGATTGCGGCGCTTTTCTTTTTGCGTGACCGAAGCGACTTCCCACTTGGCCTTCTTCACGGCGGCCAGAACGGCGTCCGCGCCTTCCTGATTGCTGATTTCGATGTCGTCGCCTTTGAACTTGGAGAGCTTGGTTTCAAAGAGCGGCGGCTCACCAGCATCGAGCATGGCGTGAATCGACCAATATTCCTTGGGGATGAATACGCGGATTTCCTGCTCACGTTCGACGATCAGGCGCAACGCCACGGTTTGCACACGTCCAGCGGAAAGTCCCCGGCGCACTTTGTTCCACAGCAGCGGGGAGACTTTATAGCCCACAATGCGGTCGAGCACGCGGCGCGCCTGTTGCGCGTCAACTAAGTCCGCGTTCACCGCACGAGGATGCTCGAACGCAGCGCGAATGGCCTTGGGCGTAATTTCATTGAAGGTGACACGAAAAATTTTCTTCGGATCGGTCGGCGGAATTTCTTTCTTCGGTTCGGCCTTTTCTTCTACTTCGGGCTGCGGTTTGGCGTTCTTTTTCTTCCATCGCGGAGCGCTTGCTTCCTGCTCCACGAATTTCGAGGGCTTTGCAAGCACCATGGCAAGGTGCGCGGAGATGGCTTCCCCTTCGCGGTCTGGGTCGCCCGCCAGATAAACGGCATCGGCGGTGTTGGCAGCCTTGCGCAAATCATTGATGACTTTGAGCTTGCCGTTGATGATCTGCAGGGTCGGCTCGAAAATTTTTACGTCATCGAGGGTCACCGGCTTACGAACTGGCCTAACCTTCAAATTCTTGCTGCCTTTTTTCGCGCGAACTTTTTTCTTGGGAGTAGCTTCCGCTTCGTCAGGTTCATCGGGCAGACGAATACCAATCGTCTTTTTCGGCAGGTCCAGAACGTGGCCGATGGAGGCTTTGACGATGTAGTTCTTGCCCAAATACTTGTTGATAGTCTTCGCCTTTGCGGGCGATTCGACGATGACGAGCGAACGTGCCATTCTGCTGTTGTAACCCCGTATCTCTTGGCTAGAAGGTCCTGCGGCCAGGCTTGTGCCCTTCCGGCTAACTTACATGAAGATGCGCGAAGTCGCTCGAATGTTTCAAGCAGAGTTTCGCGATTCTGGTAAGAGGATTGTTTTCATTACGATGGCGTGACGGTGCGTATTATTATATTGAGTCCAACAGTGGGTTCCAGGCGCACAGTTACGTGCCTATAGCAGTATTTTGCTGAACTGCTCCCGGGCAATTGCCGAACAAATCCTTTCATCTCCAGATCGAAAAGCGTGGCCAGAACGTCGGAGGAATTCAGGCCGGCACGTTCGACGATGTCGTCTGTGGGCCTTGGTTCGTCTGAACTGAACTGAGCAGCGCATAAATTTTCTGGCCGCTGCCGGTCAGCGACTGCGCGACTAGCAAATTGCGCTGTTCGGCTTCAGGCTGTTCCAATTGGGTTAGCGCGGTGAACGGGAGTCGGAAGCTCTTCGATTACATCCTCGGCGCAGGTCACCAGCTTGGCGCCCTGCTTGATTGGAAGGTTCAGCGCGAAGCTGACCGCTTGCGTGACGTTTCCGGGCACGCCGAATACTTCGCGGCCAAATTCCATGGCCAGGGGGGGCGGAAATCAGTGAGCCGGAATATTGCGCACCCTCGATGATGATTGCGCCGAGTGGCATCCCGGCAACGATGCGATTGCGGATGGGAAAATTTTCCGGGGGGGTGGGCGCCTAGCGGAGATTCGCTAAGGATCGCTCCGCGCTCCAACACTTTTTCGTAGACCTTTTTATTTTCTTTCGGATAACAGATATCGACGCTGGTGCCGAGGACGCCGATGGCGCGGCCATTCGCGGTGACGGCGCCCTGATGAGCGATCGCGTCGATTCCGCGCACCAGCCCCCTGACGATGACAATACCGCGCAGGCAAGATCTCGCGCCAGCCGGTCCGCCATGTGCGTGCCATAGAGCGTCGGCCGTCGCGTGCCAACAACCGCAAGGCTTGGCGGGTTTAAAATTTGGGCATCTCCGCGCACGTAGAGAAAAACGGGAGGATCGTAGATTTGCAGAAGTGTTTGCGGGTACTCCGGCTCGCTCCAATTAAGAAACTGGCAACCAGGAATTGCGCGAATAGCCGCCAATTCTTACTCGGCACGCTTGAATCCGCCCTGTTTGGCTATGGCCTGGGCAGTGGCGGCGGGCAGGTCGCAGGCCTCGAGCTGGAGAGCGGAAGACGGCTTCAGGAGTTCCGAATTCCTTCAGCAACCTGGCGCAAAGGCTCGCCGCAAGACCGTGCGACACAGTGCCAACCCTGGAAGTGCGGTATCGAGCTGCACGGAGAGGGTCCCTCGCGCGAGCAGCGTACTCTGCAGTTATAACATTGTCAACTATCTAAATTACAATAGCAAGTGACAGCCCTATCTTTTAGTTTCAGCGAGCTTCAGGTGCGGCTCGCTGAATCCGATTTCCAGTGGCGTGTCTTTGACGAATGTTACGTCCTTTCCGCGCGACAAAAAGTTGTTGTACACCGATGTTCCTGCTCCCCAAGCCGCGAACGCCATGGATACCGGCTGGGATTTAGCCGCCAGCGAAATCAGCGTACCCGTGATTCCGGATCCGGAAACGCCAGCTCCCGCGCGCACGCCCGGGTCGCCTGCGGCATCGGTTGTTCCGTGTTCGTTATCAGTGTGAGAGGCCGCCGCTGCCAGGAGCAACGCCACTCCCGTCGACAAATATCGCGTCTTGCTGTCGGTTGCTTGCGCGCCGCCCTCTTCATCCAGGCTTAAGCCCGCATGGCGATTGGCTTCAATACCTTCCACGCTGCCCTGCATAGACTGAATTATGCCTTCGGGAGTTTCAATGCGGCTGAAAACGACGCGCAAATCACCGTTGTGGTGAAGCTTGCGGGCGGGCTTCGCTTTGATCACTTCGCCCTGGATGCGGCTGTTTGCCGGCAGAAGCAGGTAACGGTCCTGCGAGAAAAGCGGTTCCGTTAGTACTGCGGCAATCACGTTTCCGCGCTGAGCCGTCGCCGAGCTCACTTCTTCAGCGAAGCGGGCGTGTAAAATGCTGTCCGGAGCTGGGCTATCTCCAACTTGCTTCAGTTGTTCCGCCGTCCGGGTGGTTTTTCCGAAATCCAGTGGCTCCGTCAACGACGCGTAGAAGCGCGTGCCGGGTCGCAGGTATTGTCTGCGATAAGGAGATTGCGCCAGCAGCATTCCCTTGAGCCTGTCTATTTTCCCGGGAGATTTAATTTCGTCCAAAGTGTCGTGTACTTTCGACGTGGCTTCCTGCTTTGCATTTTCCACCGTTCGCTGTGCGATATTCTGCTTTTTCTGTTTGCCGCCGCCAGCCACCAAGTGCACCGCCTCTGCGATTCCGGGTGAAACGGTGGTAGCGATTTTGCGTCGTTCGCCACCGGGCAATATCACGCAATCGAATTCAAGCTCATACTTGCGGACTGGGGAGAAATTACCGTTCACGTACGATAACACTTTTTTCGGGGCGGAAATCGGATTGACACCGGTGACATGCCCGGTGATGACGCTTCCGGCGGGAATAACCGGTTGGTCAAAAGCGTAGACCGGCTCCGTTAGTTTCCCGGAGACAGGCTGACCTGATTTGGAGATGCGGACTTTCTGATCCACCGCGACGCGCAGCGCGGTTCCTGCGGGAACATTCAGCAGAATCACAGAGTCAGGTGGTTTCGGCGCAAGGATTTCAGACGTTGAAGGCGCGCAAACCGAAGGCAGCGCATCCTCGCGTGGAATTTCGTCGCAGCCCCCACGCACTGCCTGAGCACTCAGCGTAATGGGCGCGGCGAGAACAACCAGAATCGGCAACAAACGGCGGCACTCGCTAAGCATGAGCGAACTCCTAGTCGGCAATAGCATGGCTAGCTGTAGCGTGCTGAGTATCCGCGACAGCACCTCAATATACTCCGCGCAAGTATTCGCAGCGTCAACAGCCTTTCGTAACAATCCAAATTAAGGTTGGGCGGGGTCTTCGCGCAGAATGGAGCTTAGGGTTGAACAAAAATGCGCGACATCGGTCTCAGAAAAAATGAGCGGCGGGCGAAGCTTGATCACGTTGTGATGCGGCCCATCCGTTCCTGCGAGGATTCCCAGATCGCGGAGGCGGTTTACGACGTAAGAGGCTTGCTGTGGCGTAGGCTCGCGCGTTTCCCTGGAGCGTACCAAATCCAGCCCCAGAAACAGTCCCGAGCCTCGGACATCGCCAACAAGAGCATGCGCTTGTTGAAGCTCCTTGAGTTCACGACTCCAATATTCTCCGACAGTGAACGCATTCTGCTGCAATTTTTCTTGCTGCAAGACATCCAGCACAGCGAGACCAGCGGCGCAAGAAACGGGATTTCCGCCAAAGGTACTGAAGAATTCCATGCCGTTGTTAAAGGATTCGGCGATCTCGCGAGTCGTTATCACCGCCGCCAACGGGAATCCGTTTCCAATCGGTTTGCCGAGCACAACGATATCCGGAGTCACGTTTTGCGTTTCGAATCCCCAAAAGTGCGTACCTAGCCGCCCGAAGCCGACTTGGACTTCATCAGCGATGCATATACCACCCGCGGCATGCACATGATGATATGCCTCTGCTAAATAGTTCGGCGGAAAGACGATCTGGCCGCCAACACTGGGAAGAGTCTCCGCAATAAATGCCGGACGGCTACCGCGCGTTTGCAATCGTTTGCAGATTTCGCCAACGTGTTGCGCGTACTTTACTCCAAGCTGCGGCTGGCCTCGCCGATAAATACCGCGGTAGTCATCCGCAAGCGGCGCAACATGAACCCACGGCTTTTTGCCAGTGCCGCCGGGCCCATCAAACTTATACGGGCTGATGTCTATCAGTGTCGAGGTGTGCCCGTGATATGCATGTTCAAGCACGATTACGTCCTCGCTCCGTGTGTGGGTACGCGCGAGGCGCAACGCAAGTTCGTTGGCTTCGCTGCCGGAGTTCACGAGATAGCACACCTGCAACGGATTCGGCATGAGCGCTGTGAGGTTCTCCGCATAGCGCAAAATGTTTTTGTGAAGGTACCGCGTATTTGTATTCAGCAGCGCGAGTTGTTCCTGTATCGCGCGCACAACACGGGGGTGCGAATGGCCCACCAGGGGCACGTTATTGTAAACGTCGAGAAATGCGCGGCCCGTTTCGTCGTAAAGATATTGCCGCCAGCCACGCACGATTTTTAGAGGTTTCTGGTAGGACACGCTCACATTGCCACCGAGCAATTCCTTGCGGCGCCGAAGCGTTTCCTGTGCGGACTTCTCGCGGGGCAGAATTTTATTGGCCGGAATTCCCAACACCAAATTTGGATCGGGTGAAACGCTGATCCACGCAGAGCATTCCGAAGCGCGCGCGACGCCGGGAAAATCCGCTCCGCGATCGAGCAGGTCCAGAATAATTTGAAAATGCAGGTGGGGCGGCCAGCCGCCGTTCTCGTGCAAAGTTCCCACGTAAGCAAACACTTCGTCTTTTGCGATGGCTTGCCCCGGTTTTAGCGTTTGCAGTGTTTCGCGCGTCAGGTGCCCGTAAAGCGTGAAGAATTTTTCGCCATCCGAAGTAGCGTGGCGCAAAATCACGAGTGGGCCATAGTCGAGCGCAGCCTTATTTTCGGCAAGCAGGTGAACTGAACCATCGAGTGGAGCGCAAATCGGGCTTCCCGGTTCCACAAACAGGTCCAGGCCCAAATGAATCGTCCTACGATCATCGATTGCCGGAGACTCTCCGCCAAAAAGAGCAGAAGTATAGAGAAGCCGCGCTTCGTCATACCTGCCAATTCCAATCGAAACATGCGCAGCTTCCATTTCTTGAAACAGGGTGCGTGTTAGGGTGTGGACTTCCGTGCTGGCAGGATCGGCGCCGAGCAGCGTGCTTCCAACACTCAAATCAAAAACGTGAATCGGAGTTGTTCGCAGGTCCGCTTCGAGAACGCGTGCTCCCGCTTGTCCCTCGGCGGCAAGCCACTTCGCGATTTTGACACTTTTCGGAAAGGACGGAAGTCCGCAAGCATCTCGCAGCGTATAGTGCGCGAATCTCGGATGAATCTTGGCCAGCTGTTCGAGCGCGGCCCACGCGTTCTCTTCGCTGATCACGACGTATTCATCGCCGGGTTTCTGCGTTTTGCGAATTGCGGAATTCACTACACTTACCGCCAGGCGCATGCCGATCAGCGGACCTAACGCCGCGATTTCAGGTTCGTTCAACGGATACGCATGGTGAAATCCGCGAACCATCTCTTTTGCTACCGCGAGTGGATCGTTCTTTCCGAGAAGCGCGTATGCCGCCGCAACAGCCACTTCGCTGGCGATCCAGCCATGATGCATGTCGCCAAAGTCGATGACACCCGCCACATGCCTCGGTTGCGGCCACGGCGCGCTGACAAGCACATTGTGATCGTTCGCGTCGCCGTAAATCACGCCTTTCCGCAAACTGGCCTGCTGCGGTTCAACCCATTCTTGAAAGAGCGACGAAAAATATTCCACGAGCGTACGACGCTGAGGGTCGACAATTTTATGGACGTGTTCGCGAATCCAACCTGCGCGCGAAGCATCCCACTTCAACTCGCGGTGTGTCGCCGGATGAGAAAAGCCGCGCAAAGCGGCATCCATCTCGCCCAGAAATTGCCCAAGATCAAAGAGCAATTCCGGCGAATGCGGATTCGCTTTTGCGAGCGTATCGCCGGGCAGATAGCCCAGCATCCAGACCAGCCGAGTTTGGCCCGATGAATCAAGGATCTTGGCAAACGAGTCGCCCTTTACAGTCCGGTGAACTCGCGGCAGCGGCAGGCGCGGTGCGTGCGTTTCCAGATGCGCCAGCGCAGTACATTGCATATCG
>Ga0207665_10003298_pt1 | contig 10812 bp, 10 predicted proteins | sample LARL112metaG_FD_184351 | JGI IMG/M metagenome (GOLD analysis project Ga0207665, IMG submission 184351) | Corn, switchgrass and miscanthus rhizosphere microbial communities from Kellogg Biological Station, Michigan, USA - LAR L11-2 metaG... | ecosystem: Host-associated > Plants > Roots >...
CCACGGCTACGAGGACACCCGGATCGAGGAGATCGCCAGCGAGGCCGGGGTGTCCAAGGGCGCGGTGTTCGGCTACTTCGACACCAAGGCCGGCCTGTTCCTGGCCGCCTACCAGGCCGCCGCGCGGTCCCTGCCGGGCTACCTGGACGCCCCGCCGGACGTCCGCGGCCAGGGCTTCTTCGCCGTGCTGCAGTACTGGATCGAGCAGACCCCGCATCTCGTCCGCGAGGACTGGGTCCCGTACCGGGTCACGCTGGTCGGCAACTACTGCGCAGGGCTGCCCCTGCGCCGCGACATCACCCAGTTCCTGGCGGGTGAGGACCCGTACGGCACGCAGGCATTCGTCGCGTTCGGCATCGAGCGCGGCGAGGTCCGCACCGACATCGACCCGCGGATGATCGTGTCCATGGTGGACTGGCTGATGGACCGCTGCCAGGACGCGATGGTGACCGAGGAACTCGACCCCGGGCTGTTCGGCTACCAGGGCCAGCCCGGCCTGCGTGATCAGCGGGTCGGCGAGTTCATCGAACTGCTGCGCAGCGCCGTGAGAACCCGGTGATCGTCCGCGCGGCGGGCATCCCGATGCCGGACGGCGTGACCCTGGCCGCCACGCTGTACCTGCCCGACGGCGCCGATGACGGGCCGGTCCCGGCGCTGCTGGAGTACCTGCCGTACCGCAAGGACGACGCGATGCTGGCCCGCGACCACGACCTGTACCGCTACCTGGCCGGGCGCGGGTACGCGGGCGCGCGGGTGGACATCCGCGGCACCGGGCGCAGCACGGGCACGCTGCCCGCGGGCGAGTACACCGAGACCGAGCAGCGCGACGCGGAGACGGTGATCGCCTGGCTGGCCGCCCAGCCGTGGTGCACCGGCGCGGTCGGCATGTGGGGCATTTCCTGGGGCGGCTTCAACGCCATCCAGGTGGCGCTGCGCCGCCCGCCCGCGCTCAGGGCCATCATCGCGGTGGACGCATCCGACGATCTGTGGCACGACGACGTGCACTACATCGACGGGCTGCCGCACCTCGACGAGTACGCGCTGATGATCGACCACCTGAACATGCTGCCGCCCGCGCCGGACTTCCCGCTGGACGAGGCCGCGCTGGCCCGGATGGACGCCGAGCCGTGGCTGATCAGCTGGCTGGCCCAGGCCCAGGACGGGCCGTACTGGCAGCGCGCCTCGCTCCGCCCGGACTACGCCAGGCTGACCGTGCCCGCGTACCTGATCGGCGGCTGGTACGACGGGTACCGCGACTCGGTGCCGCGCATGCTGGCCAGCGTGCCCGCCCCGGTCAAGGCGCTGATCGGGCCGTGGAACCACACGTTCCCGCACGACGCGGCGCCCGGCCCGGCCATCGAATGGCGGGCCGACGCGGTGCGCTGGTGGGATCACTGGCTCAAGGGCACCGAGAACGGGATCATGTCCGAGCCACCGGTCACGCTGTTCGTCCGGCACTGGCACCCACCGGACCTGGCGCTGGCCGAGATCCCCGGCCGGTGGCGGCACGAGACCGCGCTGCCGCCCGAGCGCACCAGCTGGCAGGCCTGGCACTGCGGCGCGGACGGGTCGCTGTCCGCGGAGCCGGGACCGGCCACCGCGGGCACCCGTCACCTGCGGTACGTGCCGTCGGCCGGGGTGGCGGCCGGCCACTGGTGGGGCGAGCTGACCACCGATCAGCGGGACGCGGACGCGTGGAGCCTCACGTTCGACTCCGCGCCGCTGGCCGCCGACACCGAGATCCTCGGCTTCCCCCGGGTGGTCATCCACGGCCACGCGGGCCCGGCCCCGCTGCACTGGTTCGCCCGGCTCTGCGACGTGGCCCCGGACGGCACGTCCACGCTGGTCACCGGGGCCGGGCGGGCGGCCGCCCCGGACCCGCTGCGCGACCCGGTGGCCGCGGGTGACGGGCTGCTCCCGCTCGACCTGCACGTCACGTCCTGGGTTTTCCCGCGTGGGCACCGCATCCGGCTGGCGCTGAGCAACGCCCTGTGGCCGATGATCTGGCCGACACCGCAGCAGGCCACCAGCGCGATCCGGGTCGGTGACGGGGGTACGTGCGTATTGCTGCCGGTGGTTGCGGACAGCCCGGCGGATGACCCGCGGCCCCCGGAGCCCCAGTTCCCGCGGCCCGTCCCGGCCAGCGGCCCCGAGGGCGTCCGGTCCTGGGGGACGATGGTGCCGGTGCGCTGGACGGTGTCCCGGGACTCTGACGGCACGGCCGCGGTGTCCTGGCGCGGCAGCACGGGCACGGAGTTCCCGTGGGGGCGCGTGGTGGACGAGGAGTACCTGCGCTACCAGGTGCACGACGAGCGGCCGGCCGAGGCGTCCGCGCGCGGCGAGGCGCGCACCGAGATCCACCTGCCGGGCCGGCTGCTGACCGCGTCGTCCACCCTCGAGCTGTCCGGGGACGCGGCCGCGCTGCGTTACCGGTTCCGCCGCGAGCTGCGCTGCAACGGCGAGCTCATCCGGGAGCGCAGCTGGGACCGCCAGTTCCCGCGCGGCGCCTGGTGACCAGCCAGCGCCGTTGGTAGCTGGTCACCAGGGTCCCATAGGGAATCAGAACAGCACGTAGAGCTTGCGGATCGTCTCGTGGATCTGCCAGGTGCCCGCCCAGCCGCGCGGGAACACCGCGCTGTCCCCGGGGCCGATGTCCTGTGGCTGGCCGCCGTCCGGGGTGCACGTCATCCGGCCGGACACGATGTGGATGGCCTCGTTGGTCTCCAGCTTCCAGTAGGACGGGCCGGGGGTGCACTCCCAGACGCCCACCTCCAGGTCGCCGTCGGACCACGTGGTCACGCCCGAGGTGTGCATGCCGACCTCGCCGGTGGCCTCTTCGAGCGGGCCCCAGTCCTCCAGGTCGCCGTGCAGCGCGGCGGCGGACAGGAACGGGGTTACCGGGTTGGTGTCGGTCATGCGGCTCGGTCCTTTCTGCGGGTAACGCCAGGTCAGGGGATGGTCAGCCGTCCGGGTGCCTCGCCCGGCACCATGTCCGGGCCGGCCGCCTCCGGGAACGGCAGCGCGATCGGGTCCACCGGCAGCTTGCTGCGGCCGTGCTCGTCGAACCGGTCCAGGCCGAGGCGGGACGTGTCCACCACGCTGGAGTGGCCGGTGAGCACCAGATCGGCGGTGGTGCGGGCCAGGCCGGGCCCCCACATCATGCCGGCCCCGGCGGGCGCGGCCACGGTCACGCCGGCCAGCGGGCCGTCCGGGCCGAGCGCCGGGCCGATGATCGGCAGGTGATCGGGGGTGTAGTCGATGGTGGCCGCCCACATCCGGCTCAGCCCGAGCCCGGCCACCACCGGCACCAGCTGTTCCAGCCGGGCCCGCATCCGGGCCAGGTAAGCCTGGTCCACATCCCGGGCCCGGCCGGGTGGCTCGTCCGGGTTGCTCATGCCGAACAGCAGGCCGCCCTCTTCGGGCCGCCAGTACAGCCCCGCGGTCAGGTCGAAGACCATGGGCAGCCGGGACGGGTCCAGGCCAGGATGCGGCTGCGTCACCGCGACCTGGTGCCGGGTCCCGCCGACCGGGATCCGCACTCCGGCCAGCCGGCCCACCTCGGCCAGCTGCGGGCCGCCGGTCAGCACGACCGCGCCGGCCTGGACCGGGCCCGCGCTGGTGTCTACGCCGGTGACCCGGCCAGACCCGGTGAGCAGGCCGGTGAACCGGGTCCGCTCGCGCACGTCGACGCCACTGACAGCCAGGGCCACCGCGTACGCGGTCACGTTCCGGGGCGGGGCCAGGTAACCGTCGCCAGCGCAGAACGTGCCGCCCAGCGTCTGCCCCGGGGCCAGCGTGGGGTTGCGCTCGTCCACCTCGTCCGGGGTCAGCCATTCCACGTCCAGGCCCTGGTCGGCCTGCATGGCCATCCGCTGCTGGGCGGCCGGGACCTCGGCCTCGGTGAAGCACGGCAGCAGGTAGCCCTGCCGCACGAACCCCGAGTCGATGCCCAGCTCCGCCCGCTGGCGCAGGTAGAACTGCTGCGACCACTGGGCCAGCCGGACCGCCTCCGGGGTGCCGCCCTGGGCGCGGACCACGCCCGCGGCCCGGCTGCTCGCCCCCTGGCCGAGCACGCCCTTTTCCAGCAGGGTGACCCGCAGGCCCTCCTGGCGCAGGAAGTAGGCGCACCACGCGCCGATCGTGCCGCCGCCCACGACCACGACGTCGGCGGTGCTGCGCTGGCCAGCGGAGGGCATTGGCACGAACCCGATGCTGACATAAACTGAACATTCAGTCAAGGCGGCTCAGGGGTGCGCAGACGGCCCCCGGAAGCCACGGCCAGCCAGGGAGTGCGCGTGTACGGATTGTCGGACGAGGACCTCGCGATCCAGGCCCGGGCCCGCGGTTTCGCGGACGAGCTCATCCCCGGCGAGGTCACCGCCGAGCTGAACGGCGGCGACCTGCCGCCCGACGTCGTCGCCGGGCACGCCAAGCGCGCCCGCGAGCTGGGCCTGGCCGCCACCAACATGCCGGCTGAGCTGGGCGGCGGCGGGTGCAGCACGCTGCAGCAGGTCCTCGTCCAGGAGCAGATGGGCCGGGTCACCAACGCGCTCGGCTGGGTGGCGTCCACTCCCCCGTCGTGGCTGCCCCGAGTGGCCACGCCCTACCAGATCGAGCACTTCGTCCGCCCGGCCATCGCGGGCGGGCGGGAGGAGTGCTACGCGATCACCGAAGAGGGCGCGGGCTCGGACGTGGCCGGGCTGGAAGCGACCGCCCGCCGCGACGGCGGGAACTATCTGCTTAACGGCGTCAAGTGGCACGTGACTTCGTTCAACACCGCTGATTTCGCGTTCTTCCAGGGCGTGCTGGCGGACGGGCCGAACGCCGGCGAGCACGCGATGTTCCTGGTCGACCTGCCCAGCCCGGGCGTCCGGGTGGTGCGGACCCCGGCGTACTCCCACACGATCAGCCATCACCACCCGATCGTCGAGTTCGCCGACGTCCGGGTGCCGGCCACGCACCTGATCGGCGCCGAGGGCGACGGGATGTCGTTCGCCTATGAGTGGTTCCGCTTCGAGCGGCTGATGGTGGCGGCCCGCTGCCTGGGCGCGGCCGGGCGGCTGACCGACGAGATGACCACGTTCGCCAGCGAGCGGCGGGTGTCCGGCCGGCCGATCAGCGAGTTCGGCACGGTGGCGGCGATGCTCGCGGACAGCCTGACCGAGCTGTTCGCCGCCCGGTCCCTGGTGTACGAGACGGCCCGCGGCATCGACGGCGGTATCGACGTGAAGATCGCCCACGCGCAGTGCTCGATGGCCAAGCTGTACGCCTCGGAGATGGCCGGGCGGGTGGCCGACCGGGCCGTGCAGGTGTTCGGCGGCCGCGGCTACATGCGGGAGAACGTGGCCGAACGGTTCTTCCGCGAGCTGCGCGTCGAGCGGATCTGGGAAGGCACCAGCGAGGTGCAGCGGGCGATCATCGCGGCCCAGATGGTCAAGCGCGGCCCCGCGGCGCTTGCCTGATCCGGCCACAGCATCTGCGCGGTACATCGTGCGTGTTATTACGCCTACAACGCACCGCGCTGACAAAATGCACCGCGCCGACACCCGCCCGGCGGCTGGCGGCGGCGCGGTGCTCCCCTCCGCTGTCAGCTGGCGGACTGGTGGTGGGCGATGGCGGGGACCCAGCGGACGCTGGGGGCGGCCGTGATGCCGCCGGCGGCGAGCGCGGCGCCCAGGCGGGAATTCATGAACGCGGCCTGATCGGCCTGGGACGACCACACCTCGGTCACCACGAACGTGCCATCGTCGGCCAGGCCCGCACTGTGCATCAGCAGCCCGGGTGGCCAGTCCCCCTGGCCGGTCTCCATGTCGATGCCCAGCTCGCGGTTGACCGCGGCGTAATCCTCCGCGCCGACGCCAGTGAATTCCAGGATGAGCGTGTCAGGCATGGCAACTCCTTCGCAGGTTGCTGGATCGAGAGCGCTCATCACTGGCGCCCCCCCGTACCGATACGTCGCCACCGCCTCGATGGGATCAGTGCCCGGAACCGTGCGTAAAGCAGCTTGCTGTCACGCGATTAGTCGTGTAAGACTAATCGCATGTCGTCAATTCGCTTGTTCATCCTGGGCACGCTGGCCCGGACCGGTCCGCTGCACGGGCACCAGATCCGCCACCAGGCGCAGACCGACCGCACCGAACTGTGGACCGACGTGCGGGCCGGCTCGCTGTACGGGGCGCTGAAGCGGCTGGCCAGCGAGGGCCTGGTCCGCGAGCTGCGCACCGAGCGGGTGGGCAACCGGCCGGAGCGGACCGTCTACGAGATCACCGCGGACGGGCGGCGGGCCCTGTCGGCCGTCCGCGACGAGGCGCTGCGCACCCTGGTCTCCCCCAACGACCCGTTCGACCTGGCGCTGACCCAGACTCCCGATCTGGCTGAGGAGACCCTGGCCCAGGTCGTGGCGAACCGGCTCGCCGGGCTGCGGGTCAGGCAGGCATCGCTGCGGCAGACCGCGGCGAGCGCGGACCCTTATGTGAACGAGGCGGAGCGCATGGTCATGGAGCACATCAGCGAGCGGTGTGCCGCCGAGGTGCGCTGGCATGAGGAGCTCCTGAACCGGGTGCCCAAGATCGTGGCTGATTTCGAGGCCGGGGTGGGCGGCCCGCACCAGCCCGGTACCGGGTCCGGGGAGGCACCGTGACGGCCGGCCCGGGCACCCAGCACCAGGTGGCCGCCAGCGCCCCGGCCGGGCACGGCTGGCGGGCGGTGTCGATCGTGCTGGTCGGCGCGTTCATGGCGCTGCTGGACACGACGATTGTGAACGTCGCGCTGCCAAGCATCCGGACCGGGCTGCACGCGTCGTCGGCCAGCCTGGAGTGGATCGTGGCCGGCTACGCGCTGGCCTACGGGCTGGCCCTGGTGCCGGCCGGCCGGGCCGGCGACCGGTTCGGGCATAAGCCCATGTTCCTGGCCGGGCTGACCGTGTTCACCCTGGCCAGCGTGGCGTGCGGGATCGCCCAGCACCCGGACCAGCTGGTCGCTGCGCGCATCGCGGCCGGCGTCGGGGCCGGCCTGTTCTACCCGGCCATCTCCGCGACCATCCAGCTGTCGTTCACCGGGGCGGCGCGGTCCAAAGCGTTCGGCGTGCTGGGCGCCACGATCGGCGTGTCCACCGCGCTCGGGCCGCTGCTCGGCGGGCTGATCATCGCGGCGGCCGGGACCCAGGACGGCTGGCGCTGGGTGTTCCTGGTCAACCTGTTCATCGGCGCGGTCACCGTGCCGCTGGCCGCCTGGCTGCTGCCCCGCTCACCGGCCCGGACCCGGCGCGGCTTCGACCCGGCCGGGCTCGGCCTGCTGGCCGCCGGGCTGTTGCTGCTGCTGATCCCGCTGGTCGAAGGCCAGCAGCTGGGCTGGCCAGCGTGGTGCTGGGCCTGCCTGGGTGGCTGCGCCGTGGTCTTCGCGCTGCTGGCCGCCTGGGAGGTGCGCGAGGAGCGGCGCGGCGGCGACCCACTGCTGGCGCCGGGGCTGGTCCGGCAGATGTCGTTCGCCGCGGGCGCGGTCTTCGCGGTGGTCTACTTCGCCGGGTTCACCAGCGTGTTCTTCACGCTGTCGATCCTGTGGCAGGAAGGCCTCGGGCACAGTGCGCTGCTGGCCGGGCTGGTCATCGCGCCGTTCTCGGTCGGCAGCCTGGTCGCCGCGGCGCAGAGCGACCGGCTGTCCGCCCGGCTCGGCCGGATGGTGCTGGTCACCGGGTGCGTCCTGGTCATCGCGGGCCTCGGGTTCACCATCCTGGCCGTGCACGTCACCGCGCCCGCGGTCAGCGGGTGGTACCTGGTGGCGCCGCTGCTGGTGGCTGGCCTGGGCAACGGCATGACGATCGCGCCGAACCAGGACTTCGTGCTGGCCACGGTGCCCCGCCGGGAGGCGGGCACGGCCAGCGGCATCCTGGGCACGGCGCAGCGGGTGGGCAGCGCGCTCGGCATCGCGGTGATCGGGACCGTGCTGTTCGGCACGCTGGACGTGCGGCCCGGGCCGGCCGCCGTGCCCACCGCGTTCAGCCACAGCGCCCAGCTGGCCCTGCTGGCCAATCTGGGCTTCGTGGTGCTCGCCCTGTTCCTGGTGCTGGCGCTGCCCCGGCGTATCCCGGGGCGTGCAGGCTAGGCCGTCCGCCCCGGGCGTGTGCCGCCCTAGCCGACCTGGGCCGCGTCCGTGGCCCAGGCGGTGGGGCTGCCGGTGTTCCAGACCGGCTCGCCCAGGTAGCCCCGGGCCACCATCGTGACGAACTGGTATACCGCGTCCTCCTCGGCCGACAGCGGGCCGGGGATCGCATGCGGCGAGGTCAGCCCGCGCTGCACCGACTCGCAGGCGTGCCAGTCCTGCTGGTTGGTGATGTCCCAGAAGTCCACCGCGTAGCCAGGATCGAAGTCCGGCCGGTCCACGGCCTCGGGGGCGAACGCCCAGGTGCACTCGATCCGGGTCCGGTCGGCGGCCAGTGGCGTGAGCCGGTGTGTCATCACGTAGTCCGGGTGCAGGCTGAGCAGGATGTTCGGGAACAGCTGGACGTAGATGACGGTCCGCTGCTCATGCTCATCCAGGTTCCGCAGCACCACCCCGCGGCTGGTGCCATCCAGCGACATGGTGGCCATCCCGTCACGCAGGTCCATCCAGCCGCCGACCCAGGTCCCGGGGGCCGAGTAGTTCTCCCCGCTCTTCGGCGGGCTCACCTTGCACAGCTCCGGGTGGATCTGCGGGCAGTGGTAGCACTCGTGGTAGTTCTCGGTGAGGATCTTCCAGTTGGACGCCACCTCGTAGTCGTGCTGCCCGCGTACCACCAGCCGGCTCACCTCGTAGGGCGCGATCAGCGGGTCCAGGCTGCCCAGCGAGCTGGCCAGCGGCCCGGCCTGGCCGGAGCCGTCCACGAACACCAGTCCGTGCCATTCCTCCACCGGCAGCTCGACCAGGCCCCACTGGCTGGCGTCGAAGCCCGGCTTGTTCTTGAACCCGGCCGCCGCGCGCAGGTTCCCGGCCAGCCCGTACGTCCACGAGTGATACGGGCAGATGATCACTTTTTGCTGGGTGGCCGACCCGCAGGGCAGCAGCTCGTGCCCGCGGTGCCGGCAGGCGTTCGCGAACGCCCGGAGGGTACCGTCCTCGCCACGGGCGAGCAGCACGCTGCCCTCACCCACTGGCTCGGCGCGCATGTCACCGGGGCTGGGGGCCTGCGCGCTGCGGCCCACGCACATCCAGCCACCACCGAAGAAGTGCTGCCGTTCCCAGGCGAAGACGGCCGGGTCCACGTAGGCGGCCCGGGGCAGCATGCGGCTGGTGCCGAACGGGCGCAGCGACTCCTGGATGGCGGCGGGGTCAAGCGGGGCAGGCGGGCGCGATGAGCTATAAGACTGACTGACCATACAGTCAAGAATACGCCGCCGGGCGGGCCCAGGCCAAGCCTGGCCGATGACCCGATGCGGCACAATCCCCGCCAGGATGGGTGCTTGATACCGTCCCGGGGGGCGGGGCCCGGCGCCTCAGTTAGGTTGGTCACTGTGAGCAGCCCACTGGAGATCGTCGCGCGGGTGCGGGTGCCGGCCGACGCGGACCGGGTGTGGCGGACGGCCACCGACTGGTCCCGGCAGCACGAGTGGGTCTGGGCCACCCGGGTACGCGGCGGGCAGGGCCTGGGGGCCACGGTGACCGGCTGGACCGGCCTGGGCCCGGTCGGCTTCACCGACACCATGGTCATCACCGAGTGGGACCCACCGCATCGCTGCGTGGTCGAGCACACCGGCCGGCTGATCCGCGGGGCGGGGATCTTCGAGGTGCGCGCGGACGGCCCGGACAGTGAGTTCAGCTGGACCGAGGACCTGGTACTGCCGCTGCCGCCCGCGCTGGGCCGGGTGGCCGCCGGGGTGATCCGCCCGGTAGCGGCAGCCGCGCTGAGCGCCGCGCTGCGCCGGTTCGCCCGCATCGTGTAGCGGGCGCGCGGGCCCTATTCATGGTTGGTGTCGGAGCCGAACCGCAGGTAGACGGTGAGCGCGATGATGAAGACGGCCACCCCCGTGCCGAGATACAGGATCTCCAGGGTGGCCCCGCCGAATTCCAGCAGCACGTCGACGAAGCTGACCGCGACGACCAGGATGATCATGGAGATGACCCGCGCCTTGAGGTCGTTCAGGTCGGTCATCTCCAGCCAGTGCGGCAGTGGCAGCCGCAGGCTGGCCGGGTTGATCCGGGCCACGAACAGCTCATAGAGGCCGAAGGCCGCGATGATCAGCGTCGCGCCGATCAGGAACGTGTCGATCTCGGTGAGGAACAGCCGCAGGTTGTGCACGGCGAAGGGATGCTGGGCGAGCTCGATGACCGAGTGAATGGCGACGGCCGTGCCGTAGATGAACGCGCCGATCCCGGACAGCAGCAGGATGACCACCGGGAGCAGGACGCTGAGCTGGGCCAGGCCGAGGGCCTGCTCGAAGCCGTATCGCACCCGGCGCGCGGCGTCCCGGGTGGCCTCCGGGCGGGCGTCCGGGCGGGCGGGCGGCTCCGCGCTGGGGCTGTCCGCGTTTGGCTCAGTCATCCGCGGCCGCTGCACTATCGTGGGCCGCGAAGGGGAGTAGCCCCCAGCCGGTAATCGACATGCTGGCGCCCGTGGCGCCCGGTTGCCAGGCCTGTGCCCCGCGCAGGTGGGCGAGACCTTCGTTCCAGCCGTTGTTGACCCCATGGCCGGGATGAAGGCGTGTCCTTGTCTCGGCCGACGAGCCGGCAGAGAAAAGGGCCAGCGTGAACCTTGCTGTCATCGCCGCCGTCTTTCCCGTGATCTTCCTCGGCGAACTGCCCGACAAGACCATGTTCGCCTCCGTGGTCATGGCTACCCGC
>Ga0207665_10003299_pt1 | contig 10810 bp, 12 predicted proteins | sample LARL112metaG_FD_184351 | JGI IMG/M metagenome (GOLD analysis project Ga0207665, IMG submission 184351) | Corn, switchgrass and miscanthus rhizosphere microbial communities from Kellogg Biological Station, Michigan, USA - LAR L11-2 metaG... | ecosystem: Host-associated > Plants > Roots >...
ATGCACCCGTCGCGCCCGTCCGTGCTGTACATGCAGAAGCACTGGGACGTGATGCGCAGCGACGACGCCGGGGAGTCCTGGCACGAGGTCAGCGGCGACCTGCCGACCGACTTCGGCTTCCCCATCGACGTGCACGCGCACGAGCCGGAGACCGTCTACGTGGTCCCGATCACCAGCGACTCGCACCACTTCCCGCCGGAGGGGAAGCTGCGTGTCTACCGCAGCCGCACCGGAGGCGACGAGTGGGAGCCGCTCACCAGGGGGCTGCCGCAGGAGCACTGCTACGTCAACGTGCTCCGCGATGCGATGGCCGTCGACTCCCTGGACTCCTGCGGGATCTACTTCGGCACCACCGGCGGCCAGGTGTACGCCTCGTCCGACGCCGGGGATAGCTGGGCGCCGATCGTGCGTGATCTCCCCGCCGTGCTGTCCGTCGAGGTGCAGACGCTGCCATGACCGGCCGCGCTGACGTGGTCCGGGTGGTGCTGCCCGCGCACCTGCGGACGCTGGCCCGGGTCGACGGCGAGGTGGAACTCCAAGTGGCCGGGCAGGTCACCCAGGGCGCGGTGCTCGACGTGCTGGAAGCCAGGTACCCGGTGCTGCGCGGCACCATCCGCGACCAGCGGACCGGGAAACGCCGCGCGTTCATCAGGTTCTTCGCCTGCGAGCAGGACCTGTCGCACGACCAGCCGGACGCCCCGCTTCCCGAGGCCGTCGCGGCCGGCGCCGAGCCCTACCTGATCGTCGGCGCGATGGCGGGCGGCTAGCTCAGCCCGGGTCGGCCAGCCGCCGCCCGGCCGCCCGGACCTCGCGGGCGGCCGTGGCGGCGTCGACCGTGCGCAGTTCGCCGCCGTCCACCACCGGCGTGCCGCCGACCAGGAGGAGCTCGAGCGGAGCGGGCGGGCCGAGCACCAGCGCCGCGACCGGGTCGCCGCCGGGTCCGTGCGCGATCGCGTCGTGCGCGAGGGTATCCAGCCGCCATAGCGCGATATCGGCCAGCAGGCCCGGCCGCAGCGCGCCGATCTCGTCGTCCCGGCCCAGGCAGCGGGCCCCGCCGCGGGTGCCGAGCCACAGCGCCTGCCGCGCGGTCAGCGCCGACGGCCCGTTCCCGTCCCTGACCCGGGCGGCGAGCAGGGCCTGGCGCAGTTCGCCGGCCAGCGACGTCCCCTCGCTCGAGGCGGCGCCGTCCACGCCCAGGCCGACCGTGACCCCGGCCTGCAGCAGGTCCCTGACCGGCGCGATACCCGCCCCGAGCCGCGCGTTCGAGGTGGGACAGTGCGCCGCTGACGTGCCGGTGGCGGCGAATCGCCGGACCGCGGCCTCGTCTAGGTGCACGCAGTGGGCCAGCCAGACGTCCGGGCCGAGCCAGCCAAGGTCCTCGGCGTACTCGGCCGGGGTGCAGCCGAGCGCCTTCCGGCAGTACGCGACCTCCTCGCGGGTCTCCGCCAGGTGGGTGTGCATCCGCACGCCCAGCCCGCGGGCCAGGTCGGCCGTTTCGCGCATGAGCCGGGGGCTGACCGAGAACGGGGAGCACGGCGCGGCCGCCACCCGCACCATGGCCCCGGGAGTTGGATCGTGGAACCGGCGCACGGCCTCTTCGGTCGCGGCCAGCGCCGCGTCGGTATCCTCGACGATCTCGTCGGGGGGCAGGCCGCCTGCCGACCGGCCCAGGTCCATCGACCCCCGGCACGGGTGAAAGCGCAGGCCGACCCGTGCGGCCGCGGCCACCTCGGCGGCGAGCGCATCAGCGTCGGCGCCCATCCGAAGAGCCAGAAGGGCGTCTCGCGGGAAGATGTAGTGGTGATCGGTGCTGGTGGTGCACCCGGACAGGGCCAGCCAGGCCAGGCCGGCGGTGGCCGCGGCGTGGACCTGCCCGGCGTCGATCCTGGCCCAGACGGGGTACAGCTCGGTCAGCCAGTCGAAGAGCACGGACTGCTGGGCCCGACCCTGGGTGAGCCACTGGTACAGGTGGTGGTGGGTGTTGACCAGGCCAGGGGTGGCCAGGCATCCGGCCGCGTCGATCCGGCGGGCGCCGTCGGGGACGCTGGCGGCCGGGCCCTCGCCCACCGCGGTGATCCGGTCGCCGGTCACCACGATGTGGCCGCTGTGGTACTCGGCGCCGCCATCGTCGTGCCGCGGGCCGTCCATGGTCGCGATCGCGCAGTTCTCGATCACGACGGGTCCGGCGCTGATCAGCTTCCCCGGTAGGTGGAGTAGGCGTACGGGCTGAGCAGCAGCGGCACGTGGTAGTGCTCGTCGCGTGCCGTCATCTCGAAGGTGATCGTGACCTCGGGGTAGAACGACGGCACGCCGCGAGCGGTGAAGTAGGCGCCGGTGCCGAACGTGATCCGGTACACGCCAGGCTCGAAGTCGGCGGCACCCCCGGGGCCGGACAGCCGGAGCCGCCCGTCGGCGTCCGTCTGGCCCTGGCCGGCCGACGCCCACCCGGCGTCAGCGCCCCGCTCCAGCCGGATCTGGACATCCGCGGCGGGCCGCCCGGTCGTCGCGTCGAGAACGTGCGTGGACAGCGTCATAGGTCTAGGGCCTTCGTCATTCGCAGGCGGGTTATCTTCCTGAGTTCGTCGCGGACCACGGTCCGTTCGGCTTCCTCGTCATGCCCCAGCCGGGCCCGCAGCTGGTCCAGCATCTGGAGGCCCGAAAGGCCGCTGGCGCAGATCAGGAAGATATGGCCGAAGCGCTGCTCGTAGGCCAGGTTGCCGTCCGCCAGCCCCTGCCGGACCTCATCGCTGGCCGCCGCCGCGCCCGACTGCTCCGCCGCCGACATCCCGCCCCGGACGGCGCGGTCGCCGATGCGCGGGTGCTCGCTCATGGCCTCGACGATATCGTCCCAGCTCAGAGCCTTGAACGTGGCATCGACTGCGGCCAGCAGCGCGGCCGGGTCGGGATAGGGGCGTCCGTCGGTGATCGCCTTCGCGAAGGCCCTGGAGGCACAGCAGGCCAGGGCGGTCCGCTCGGCGTCCTGCGCCGGGGCAACGTTGAAGGAACCCATGGTCGCGGACGCCTGCGGGTTCACGTTCGCCATTCCGACATCCAATCAGGCCCCGGCTGACGCCGGGTAGCTGCCGGCCGGCTCAATCACCGGTAACCTAACTCAGGCCGTTTGTAGCTTTCGCTAAACAGCGGCGGTTAGGGTGCGCGGGAACGCTTCACCGCGGGAGGGGTGATTCCGTGCGGGTCAGGGAACTGCTCGACGTGCCCGGTCTGGGCCTCCGGCTGCTCACCGACGTCGCGGGCATGGAGCGGGCCATCCGCCGCGTGTACACCACTGACCTGCCCGACCCCAGCCGTTACCTGACGCCCGGGGACCTGGTGCTGACCGGCCTGATCTGGTGCCGTGCGCCCGGAGACGCCGACCGGTTCGTGTCGGCCCTGGTCCGGGGGGAAGCGGCCGCGCTCGGCGCGGGCGAGGCGCTGGGCAAGGTGCCGGACGAGGTGATCCAGGCGTGCAGCCGGTACGGCCTCCCGCTGCTCGCGGTACCGGCCGAGACCTCGTTCGCCGCGGTCACCGAGGAGGTGGGACAGCGGCTCAGCGGGGACCGGGCCACCGAGATGACGCGGGTCCTCGGCCGGCGCAGGCTGCTGCTCTCGGCGGTGGCCGAGGGAGCCGGCCTCGACGCCATGTTCCGCCTGATGAGCCGTGAGCTCGGCGCCGAATGCTGGCTGCTGACCGGGCTCGGCCAGGTCATCGGCGGGACCGGCCCGTCGCTGCCCAGGCCGCTGGCACTCCGGCTGGCGTGCGAGTACCTCAGGGCCGACCGGATGCCCGTCGCGGCCGAGGTCAGCGTACCGGCGGCGGGCACAGGAACGTACACGCTGTTCGGGGTGGGCGGCGAGCCGAGGATCACCAGCTGGTTTCTCGCCTGCGCGGGCCGCGAGCAGGACTGGCCGCACGAGCTGAGGGAGTCGGTGACCGAGCTGGCCGCCGACGTGGCGCTGGAACGGGCCAGGCTGAATGCCGCCCGCACCGGGGATCGCAAGCTGGCCGAGGCGATCGTCACGATGCTCGCGTCCGGGGGTGGTGAGGGCGCCGCGCCGGCCGAGATCGCCTCGCTGATGCGCGCGGCCGGGCTGCCGCCCGACGGTCGCTACCTGGTCGCCGCGGTGGGCGCGGAGGCCGACCGGATCACCGGGCCCAACGCCGAGCGCTGGCGCTGCGACCTGGCCGAGGAGCTGATCTCCCCGGCCGCGGAGGGCGCCCTGGTCGCTCCGCTGGGTAACGAGATCGTCGTGCTGGTCCCTGCGCCCGGGGACGGCGAAGATCCGGACGGTTCCGCCCCGGCCGCGCACCGGTTCGCCGCCACGATCCGTGCGGCCCAGCCGGTCGTGCAGTCGGACCGCTCCGGGGTCAGGCTCACCGTGGGGGTCAGCGGCCCGGCCGAGAGCGTGACCGCGCTGCCCGGCGCGCTGCACGAGGCCGGCAGCGCGCAGCGGCTCGCCGCCGAGCGCGGCACGTCGGCCGTCTCGGTCGTGACCAGCGACGAGGTGGCCTCCCACGAACTCCTGCTGGCCACCGTTCCGGCGAGCGTGCTGCGCTCGTTCCGGGAGCGCCTGCTCGGCCCGCTGCTGGCCTACGACGACCAGCACCGGGCCGAACTGCTGCCGACGCTGCGAGAGTTCCTGGCCTGCTCCGGGTCGTGGAACGTGTGCGCGGCCAGGATGTACGTCCACGTCAACACCGTCCGCTACCGGATCAGGCGGATCGAGGAGCTGACCGGACGCAACCTTTCCCGCCTGGACGACCAGGTGGACTTCTTCCTCGCCCTGCGGATTCGCTAGTTTTGTCCGGGTGGTGGTGATCCGGGCCGGCTCGACGGCGGACGCGGCGCCGATCGCGGCGGTGCAGCGGGAAACCTGGTTCGCCGCCTACACGGGCATCATCCCAGACGAGATCATCGACCGGGTCACCGCTCCCGACGACGGCGCCCGCGTGCGGCAGTCGTTCAGGACCCGCCCGTGGCAGCGCATGATCGTGGCCAGCCCGGACGACGGGCAGCACGGCATCGTCGGCTACGCGGCCTTCGGGCCGGAGACGGATGTGCTGGGCGCGCCGTGGCCGCATCCGCTGAGCTTGGACGGCGAGGAACGCCGCGTCGCCGAACTCTACGCGCTGTACGTCCGCCCGGCCTGGTGGTCGACCGGCACCGGGCGCGCGCTGATGGACCGGGTCCTGGCCCGGTCGGCCGCGGCCGGCTACTCGTCCATCACGCTGTGGGTGCTGCAGGACAACCAGCGTGCCCGCCGTTTCTATGAGCGGGCCGGGTTCGCGCCGGACGGCGCCACCAACGTACTCACCAGCCTCGCCGGCGTCCTCGAGTTGCGCTACCACCGAGATCTATAACCAGTAGTTCTGAACCGCAGAAGATCTATCTCTTGGACTTCTGAATGACCGCGCGGCAGGCTGGAAGGGAAGCGATACGACAGGAGGGACGGGTGTCATGACGGACGCCGCGGCGGTAGCCGCAACCTACTTCGATGCCTGGAAGGCGCGGGACTTCGGCCGCCTGCGTTCCGTGCTGGCCGACGACGTCGACTTCGCCGGGCCGCTGGCCCGGGTGCGAGGCGGCGACGACTGCCTGCGCGGCCTGCAGGGCATGGCGCAGATCACCACGAGCCTCGATGTGCGCAAGGTGTTTCACGACGAGCCCGACGTGCTGACCTGGTTCGACCTGGCCACCAGCGTGGCCGACCCGGTTCCGGTGGCGAACTGGATGCACGTCGAGGACGGCAAGATCACCCGCATCAGGGTGGCCTTCGACGCCAGGGGCATCGCGGGCGGGTCGTGACTGGGGCAGTCACCACGGCCCGTTCGGCCTGAATTCCGGTCCAATACCGAACGGGCCGGCCCTGTCGCCACCGGCGCCAGCCTGAGAGCCTGGCCGTATGCCGCGCCGCCTGGTCCAGCTCTTCGCCGGCCTCGTCCTCTACGGGGTCAGCTCCTCGATGCTGCTGCTGGCCGGGCTCGGCGTCGACCCGTGGGACGTGCTGCACCAGGGCTTGGCCCGGCGGACCGGCATACCCATCGGGACCTGGGCGATCATCGCGGGGGCGGCGGTCTTGCTGCTGTGGATCCCGCTGCGGCAGCGCCCCGGTCTCGGCACGCTGTGCAACGTGGTCGTGGTCGGGGCGGTCATCGACCTGGTCCTCGCCGTGGTCACCCCGCCGCGCTCGCTCCCGGTGCAGGCCGCCGTCATGGTGTCCGGGGTGGTGCTCAACGGCGTCGCGACCGGCCTGTACATCGGCGCGGGCCTGGGCCCGGGCCCGCGGGACGGGCTGATGACCGGCCTCGCCGCCCGCGGGCACTCGCTGCGTGTGGTGCGGACCTGTATCGAGGTCACGGTGCTCCTGGCCGGCTGGCTGCTCGGCGGCACCGTCGGTATCGGCACCGTGGTCTACGCGGTCTGCATCGGGCCGCTAGCCCACGTCTTCGTGCCCCTGTTCAGCCAGAGCGCGACCGCAGCGTGGCCACGCCGGCGCCGGCCAGGTCGTCGTCCGCCTGCTTTCGGCCGGTCATCGCCATGACCAGCGACAGGATAGGGCCGGACACCTCGGGGCCGCTGCCGTGGCTCCAGTCCGCGTCGGTGGCCCGCAGCGTGAGCCCGGCGATGCGGTTCTTCGAGCCGATGAGGAGGTTCGAGCCCTTGTAGAAGTCCGCCACCGTCACGACCGCGTCGGTGGGGTAATTGTGCTGGATGCCGAGGGCCCGGCGGATGTCCTCGCTGTGCACGATCGTCTCGCCCAGCCAGGTCTGCGTCGGGCCCGGCGGGTGCTTCACCGAGGTCATCACCGACTCGAAGTTGGCCAGCGTGTCGGCGCCCGAGGCGCCGAGGTTGGCGGCGACGCCCTTCTCCTGGACCTTGTCGAAGCTGAACCCGGAGCCGATCATCCTGCCGAAGAACGTCGGCGGCGTCAGCTTGGCGGCCGAGGTCATGTGGGCCAGCACATCGCGGACCGTCCAGCCGCCGCACAGCGAGGGCCTCGCCCAGTCCTCGGTGCCCAGGGCCCGCAGGTCGTCCGCGAGGGTCTTGCGCTCGGCGTGCACCGTCGGCCAGATGTCCATGTGTCCTCCCCTGGGCCGCCGCTGTGTCGCGTCTGACCCGTATTGTTCGGTGATGGCTAAATTAGTTAAGAGCCGAACAAGCCGCAAGCGTATAGTTTCGCAGGTACGGCGGGCAAGGCGCAGGACAGAAGGTGACGTGCGCGATATCCAGAAGGTGCTGGCGGCGCTGACCTCACCCGTCCGGCGCGAGATCCTGGGCCTGATCTGGGACCGTGAGCTGTCGGCGGGGGAGATCGCGGCGGCGTTCCCGGTGACCAAGCCGACCATCTCCCAGCACCTCGCCGTGCTGCGCGAGGCGGGCCTGGCCGAGAGCACCGCGGTCGGCACCTCGCGCCGTTACCGTGCCCGCCGGGACGCGCTCCGCGGCCTGCGCGCCGCGCTCGGCGGCAGCGCGAACCGGTGGACCAACGCCAATCACGACCCGGCTTCCCCCGAGCGCACGTCGGCGGAGGTGCGCACCACGCCGGTCGTGGTGGCCAGCACGGACGTCGACACGAGCCAGGAGGTGACGTTCGCCGCCTTCACCGATCCGGTCGTCTACTCGCGCTGGCTCGGCGTGCCCGTCACCCTGCGGGACGGGCGCTTCGCCTGCACGATGGAGTGGGGGACGAACGTCCGCGGCCGGTACGAGCTGGTCTGCCCGCCGGAGCTCATCGTGATGCGCTGGGACTTCGAGGACGACAACGTGCCCGTCCCCGGCGGTGAGATGACCGGTTACCTGCGGATCCAGCCTCGGGGCGGCGGCTCGCACGTCGAGGTGCACCAGCTGGTCGACTCGCCCGCCCAGGCCATGTTCATGGAAGGAGCCTGGGCCATGGTCCTGGGCCGCCTCAAGGCCGGCGTAACTCGCGCCTCCGACCCCGCCGAACCGATGCCCTCTCGCCCCTCCCGCCCCAAGCTCCTCTCCGGCACCACCCCGCCTCCGCCCGGGCATCAGCTTTCATGATCATGGGCAGTTTCGGGCCGTGCGCGGTGCTGGCCGGGCGCGGCGCGGGTTGTCCTGGTCTCAGCGTCCGCGGTCCTGAAGCACGGGCGCCGGGCAGGTTCAGTCCCACCAGAAGGTCCAGAAGGGGCCGTTCAGCAGGCGGGCCGCTATGCGCTGGACGTCCGAGGCCGCATCGATGCACTCGTCTGCCAGCCCGACCTGCTCGGCGGCGAGGAGCTGGGCGGCCTCCAGGGTGCGGGGTGGGCGCTCCACGAACAGCCGCAGGTCGGCGAAGCCCACCTCGATCAGCCGCGCGCCGAACCGGTCTTCCCACGAGCGCAGCACCGCGATCAGCTCCAGCAGGGATTCCGCCCGGGGCACCAGGGCATCCCAGCCGACCACCGCCAGCACGTCGGCGGGGCGGTCGGCGGCGACCAGGCCGATGCGGGCCTCCGGTTCCGGCCGACGGTGCCCTCTGATCCGCGGCAGCACCACGTCCAGGGCCCGTTGCCGCTCGGCTGGGGTCAGCGGCGCGTCCCCCGGCGGAGCCAGGCCGGGCCACTCCAGGGTGAATGGCCCCCGCATCTCGGCAAGCTCGGGGTCGTCATCGCCCATCCACGCCCAGTCGCGCCACATCTCCTTCACCAGGGCGCCGACATCGAGCCCATCGGCCTCGCGCGGGTCGTCCGGAATGTAGAACTCCCCGCTGTCCCAGGGCCGCAGCCGATCGTGGGACAAGCCCGCCAGTTCCGGTGAATCGAAGCGCATCGAGTCGCCGGGCAGGCCGTCCAGCAGGATCGGCACCAGGCCCGTCCGGGGGTGCAGCTCGGACAGCGCGGCCCAGGCCCAGCCCGCCCTGGGCACGGGATCCACCGTCGCCCACGCGACATGATCGCCTTCGATGTTGCCTTTGACCAGCTTCCCGGCGGGGAGATCCACCGATCCGAGCCGGACCGGCCCCTCGTCAGGCAACCGCCCGCTGGCCATTGCCCGCCCTTTCCTTCATGCCTGCCAGGCTAGGCGGCACCTCTGTCATTCCGGCCAGGCTAGGCGGTGCCGAGCGGGGCCCGGGGCGCGATCGGCCAGACCGGCGGACGCGGCCACGGGCTGGCCATGGTCAGGCTGCGAGACTTGCTCATATTTTCGGACTTGGCACCATGCCCTATAGCGACCGCAACTGTCCGCGATCATGAAACGTCCCGTCGCACCAGCGTGAAGGCGGTCGAGTAGGCGGCCGCTATGTCGTCGAGGTCGTGCGGGCTGAGCGCTGTGGACAGGTTGATCATGCCCCGCGGGGTGGTGTAGACGCCGTTGAGCAGCAGGGCCAGGTGCAGGTCGGCCAGCTGCCCGGGGGCCGAGGGTCCGGCCAGGTGCACGTTCATGATCGAGCCCGCCCGGGTGACCTCGGCCGGGACCCCGGCTGCGGCCGCGCCCGCAAGAATCCGGTCCGCCAGCGCCGCCGCGGTGTCGTTCAGCCGCGAGATCGCGGCGGCGTCGAGGTGCCGCAGCGTCATGGTGCCGGCCACGGCCGCGGCCAGATGGCCGTTGAAGGTCCCCGCGTGCGTCACGTAGCCGGGCGTCAGTGCGGCGACGGTGAGCTCGAGCAGGTCGGCCCGCCCGCCGACGGCGCCGATCGGGAATCCGCCGCCGATGATCTTGCCGAGCAGGGTCAGGTCCGGCGTCAGCCCGAGCCTGCCCTGCTCGCCGCCGAACCCGTTGCGAAGCCCCTGCACCTCGTCCAGGACGAACAGCACGTCACGGTTCCGGGCCAGATCGGCCACGTCGGCCAGGAACCCGGGCGCGGCCGGCCGGACCCCGCCGGCGCCGAGGAAGGGTTCGGCGAAGACCGCGGCGATGTCGTGGCCGGGCCGGCCGAGCAGCGCGGCCACGGCGTCCAGGTCGTTCCACGGGACCCGGACCACGTCCGGGGAGCCGGGCAGGAACAGCGTCGCGCTGCCGTGATACGCGCCGTCGAACATGAGCAGCCGCCGTCGCCCGGTCGCCCGCGCGACGATCCTGGCCGCCAGCAGCGCGGCCTCGGTGCCGGAGTTGGTGAACCGCACCCGCCGGACCGAGGGCACCCGGGCAGCCAGCAGTTCGGCCAGCGCTATCTGGTAGGGATGCGGGCTGGCGAACGCGAATCCCTGCGGCAGCAGGCCGGCCACGGCCTCGGTGACCGGCGCGAAGGCGCTGCCGTGCACCATCGCGGTGTAATTGTTGACCAGGTCCAGGTAGACGTGGCCATCGGCGTCGGTCAGCTGGGCGCCGTGCCCCTCAGTGATGATCACCGGGTACGGCGGATAGCTGGTGACCGCCCGGGTCTCGCCCCCGGGCAGCACCCGCCGGGCCGCCTCGAACGCGGCGGCCGAGCGCGGCGTGCGCTCCCGGTACGCACGAACCAGGCCGTCGTCGCCGCTCAGTGGCTGGCCGACGACATCCTCAGCGGTGGTCACCAGCCGCGTTCGCGCCACTCGCCGAGGTGCGGGCGCTCCGTTCCCAGCGTGGTGTCGTTGCCGTGCCCCGGGTACACCCAGGTGGCGTCGGGCAGCGGGACGAACAGGCGCTCGGTCACGTCCGTGAGCAGCGAGGTGAAGTCCGCTTGCGAGTTCGTCTTGCCCACGCCGCCGGGGAACAGCGAGTCCCCGGTGAACACGTGCGGCGAGTCGGCCAGCCGTCCGTCCGCGTCGTAGACCACGGCCAGGCTGCCTGGCGTGTGCCCGCGCAGGTGGACGAGGGACACCGAGCAGTCCCCGAAGGTCAGCGTCTCGCCGTGCTCGGCGCGGTGCCCGACCTCGACGGGGAGTTCG
>Ga0207665_10003300_pt1 | contig 10808 bp, 8 predicted proteins | sample LARL112metaG_FD_184351 | JGI IMG/M metagenome (GOLD analysis project Ga0207665, IMG submission 184351) | Corn, switchgrass and miscanthus rhizosphere microbial communities from Kellogg Biological Station, Michigan, USA - LAR L11-2 metaG... | ecosystem: Host-associated > Plants > Roots >...
TGCGCGTCGCGCCGCAGTGGGTGCACGCCTCCCCGGCCGGGATCGTGAACTTGTTGCCTTTGGTGGCCGGGCAGTAGTGCACCCACGGCGTCTCCGCGAGCTGATCGGCCCGGAACCGGTGACGGCACTCGCGGCAGTCCACCATCGGATCGGTGAAGTGATCGACGTGGCCGCTCGCCTTCCACACGCTCGAATGCATGAGGATGGAGGCGTCGAGGCCGAGCATGTCCGGACGCCGCTGGACGAAGTCGCGCCACCACACGTGCTTGATCTTGTTCTTCAGCTCCACCCCGAGCGGGCCGTAGTCCCAGCACGAGCCGGTGCCGCCGTAGATCTCGCTCGACTGGAAGACGAAGCCGCGCCGCTTGCAGAGCGAGACGAGCGTTTCCATCGAAACCATGGCGGTCAGGATAGCACAGGGTCGCGGAGCGGCCGGGCCGCCCGCGGCCGCATCAGCGACGCCGACGGGCCGCCTCGAGGTTGCGCCGGGCCTTCTCGTGACCCGGGTCGAGGCGCAGGGACTCCTCGAAGTGCTCGATGGCGGGCCCCACGTCACCGCGCAGGAAGAGCGCCGCGCCGAGATTGTTGTGGGCGGCCGCGTCGCCCGGGCGCACGCTCACCTCCTTCTGGAACAGGACGACCGCCTCGTCGAACTTGCGGTGCTTGAGGAGGAGATAGCCGAGCTGGGCCCGGGCCTCCCCGGCCTCGACGAACCGCCCCTGCCGAGCGAGCACCCCGGCCAGGTTCTCCTGCCCCTGCTCCCATTCGGGGGCGAGCTGCAGGGCGGCCCGCGTCTCCCGCTCCGCGTCGGCCAGCCGGCCCCGATTCAGGTAGGCGAAGCCCAGGTTGCCGTGCGCGAGCGGCGACGCGGGCTCGAGCGCGACCGCGTACGCCCAGAGCGTCTCGGGGTCGCGCCAGACCCACACCAGCTGCCACGACAGGACGGCGAGGCCGACGTAGCCGCCCGCGATCACCGCCAGCCCGGCCAGGGCCCATCGGCGCGAGCGCGGCCGCTCCACCGCCCAGCGAGCAAGCCGGCACACCCCGCCTCCGACCAGCAGGGCGAGGCCGAGCCCGGGCAGATAGCTGTAGCGCGCGGCCACCAGCTGCGGCCCGGACTGGATGATCCCGCTCACCGGGGCCACGAGGACGACGTAGGCGATCCACACCGCGAGCCCGCCCGGCCAGCGGCGGCGGAGCCAGACCAGCGCGCCGGTCAGCCCGATCACCAGAGCGGCGCTCGCGAGCATCGGCCCGTCGTAGGGATCCATGCCCACGCGCAGCTGGTACATGGGCGCGACCAGGATCGGGATGAGGGTCTTCCACACGTAGAAGGCGAGGCCGTAGAGGGCCACCGCCACCCGATTCTCGAGCGGCAGGTTCGCGACCATGTCGCCGTAGGCGGAGACGGCGTGGCGGGCGATGAGCGCGGTGGCGACGCCGACCACCGCGTACGGAATCTTCTCCCACCAGACCGGCCGGACCGCGGGAGCCGTCCACCCGCGCCACGGGGGAGGCAGTCGCCGCAGCGGGTAGACGTCCAGGACGACCAGGAGGACCGGCAGGGTCATGACGATGGCCTTCGACATCGCGGCGAGCACGAAGCACGCCACCGAGCCCGCCAGCCATCTCCGGCGGCGCGCGCCCGCCGCGCCGGCCGCCTTCAGATAGGTCAGGATCGTCAGCAGGAACCAGAGCCCGGAGAGGACGTCGCGACGCTCGGTCGCCCACGCGACCGACTCGACCCGCAGGGGATGGATCGCGAAGAAGAGCGCGGCAGCGGCCGCCCCCAGCCGGAGGAACCGCTCCCCCGCGCCGGTGGCCGCGCGCAAGATTCGCCGCGCCACGAAGTAGAACGTGACCGCGGCGGCGGCGTGGAGCAGCACGTTGGTGAGGTGATAGCCCCTTGGGTTCATGCCCCAGACCAGATAGTCGACCCCGAAGGAGATCCAGGTGAGCGGGATCCAGTGTCCCGCGAGGGTGGTGGTGAACATCCAGTGCAGATGGCTCCCGCCGAGCCCGCGGAACGCGGGATTGTCGACGAGATTCATGGTGTCGTCCCAGTCGAGAAACTGATGACCGACGGCCGGCCAGAACACCGCGAGGGTGACCAGCGCGACGGCGAGCGGGGCGAGCCCCCACCACCACGGAAGCGGCGAGACGTCGGCGACTGGGACGGGCGGTGGCGAGGGCGCGACCGCCGCGGGGCGCGATCGGGAGCGCTTCGACGCCCGCGAACTCGGGCTCACCGCTCGGGCAGCGACACCATCGGAGGCACGCGGCGAGTCTGGGCGATGAAGCGCGACGACAGGGGGTAGCGCCCCATCAGCCGCGCGAGCAGCCCCTCCAGCAGGCCGGCCAGCTCCGCGTCCAGGTCGGCGGCGAGGTTGAGCCGCAGGGCCTCCTCCCAGGAGAGCGCGCGCAGCCGCTTGAGCGTGCCCACCAGGGCTCCGGAGAGCGGGATCGCGTCGGCGCCGGGGCGACACGCCGCGCAGACGAGCCCGCCCGCGGCCACGTCGAGCGCCGGGTCGTCGAAGGGATGCGGCCGGCCGCAGGCCATGCAGCGATCGATCCGGGGCCGGTGACCGAGCAGGTCCACCGCGCGCAGCCCGAAGCAGACCGCGACCCGCGCGGGTCGGACGCTCGTCTCCATGGCCTGGAGCGCGCGCACCAGCAGCCCGAAGAGGGCGGGCTGCGGATCGCGGTCGGCGGAGAGCCGAGCCACCACCTCCACCACCCACGCCCCCTGGCCCAGCCGATCGAGATGCTCCCGCACCCCCACGAACGGGTGCACGATGTCGAAGTGGTCGACCTGCACCAGCTCGCTGCGCCCGCTGTCGAAGAAGACCATCTCCCCGAGGGTGAACAGCTCGAGCGCGCTCCCGAAGCGCGAGCGCGGGCGCCGGGCCGAGCGGGCGATCCCGCGCACCTTGCCGTGGTCGCGAGTGTAGAAGTCGACGAGCCGATCGCTCTCCCCGAAGGCGCGCCGCCCGATCACCACCCCGCGGGTCTTGTAGAGCGCCATCAGGAGGTCAGGAGGAAGCCGAACTCGCGGAGCGCGCGGTCGTCCTTGCGCCACTCCGCGCGCACCCGCACCGTGAGGTCGAGGAACACCTTGATGCCGAAGAACCGCTCCAGGTCCGTGCGGGCGGCGGCCCCGATGCGCTTGAGCATGGCCGCCCCCTTGCCGATCACGATGCCCCGCTGCGACTCGCGTTCCACGAAGATGATCGCGCGGATGTAGAGGCACTCGGGCCGGCGACGCTCGGTCAGCTCCTCCACCCGCACCGCGCAGGCGTAGGGCACCTCCTGATGGGTCAGGCGGAAGATCTTCTCCCGGATCGCCTCCGCCACCCAGAAGGTCTCCGGCTGGTCGGTGAGCGCGTCGGGCGGGAAGTAGGCCGGCCGCTCGGGCAGCGTCGCCACGATCAGCTCGAGCAGCCGGTCGCAGTGCTCCCCGCGTTCGGCCGAGATCGGCACGATCTCGGCGAACGGGTGCGCCACCCGGTAGGCCGCGATCAGCGGAAGCAGGCGCGACTTGGGGCTCACCAGGTCCGTCTTGTTGAGGCAGCAGTAGACCGGGGCGCGGGAGGCCTTGAGACGGTCAAGCGCGTCCCGGTCGAGCCGGGCGGGATCCTCGGTGGCCTCGGCCACGAAGCACACCAGGTCCACGTCCTCCACCGCCCGCTCCGCGGTCTTGGACATGAGCTGCCCGAGGCGGCCGGACCCCGGGTGCAGCCCCGGCGTGTCCACGAAGACGATCTGGGCCGCAGGCAGGTGCCGGATGCCGGTGATGCGGGTGCGGGTGGTCTGCGGGCGCGGCGAGACGATCGCCATCTTCTCGCCGACCAGCCGGTTGAGCAGCGTCGACTTCCCCACGTTGGGCCGGCCGACGAGCGCCACGAAGCCCGCGCGATGGAGGGCCGGCATCAGGCCTCGAGGAGCCCCGCCCAGAGCCGCGCCGGCACCGCACGGGGCGAGCGGCCGGACAGGATCTTCCGCGCCCGCTCGTGCATGCGGCGCGCCCGGCGCGGATCGTGATCGTCGTAGCCGGCCAGGTGGAGCACGCCGTGCACCACCAGCAGGTCGAGCTCCGTGGCCAGCGACACCCGGAGCCGCCGGGCCTGGCGCGCCGCGGTCTCGGCCGAGACGATCACCTCGCCCCAGAGCCGGCCGGGGCCGGGCCCGGCGAGGTCGAAGGCGAGGACGTCGGTGGCGCGCCGCGAGCCGAGGTAGCGCGCGTTGAGGGCCCGGATCCGCCGGTCGTCGACCACCGTCACGTGCACCTCGCGGTCGGCCCGGCCGAGGGCCGCGAGGGCGCGACTGGTCACCGCGCGCAGGCGACCGGCGGAGACACGGGAGCGGCGCTGGAGGTTGGAGACCGCGACGGGCACCGCCGGGCCGGACCTCAGCCCGCTCCGCGCGTGGGAGGCTTCCGGACCCGGTCGTAGGCCCGCACGATCGACGACACCAGATCGTGCCGGACGACGTCCCGGTCGTCGAAGTAGATGAAGCGGATGCCCTCGATACCCTGCAGCACACTCTGGATCTCGATCAGCCCCGAGGTCCGGCTCGCGGGCAGGTCCACCTGGGTGATGTCCCCGGTCACGACCATCTTGGAGTTGAAGCCGAGGCGGGTCAGGAACATCTTCATCTGCTCGGAGGTGGTGTTCTGGGCCTCATCGAGGATGATGAAGGCGTCGTTGAGCGTACGCCCCCGCATGTAAGCGAGCGGGGCGATCTCGATCGCGCCCTTCTCGGAGAGCGAGCCCACTTTCTCGGGCTCCAGCATGTCGTAGAGCGCGTCGTAGAGCGGCCGGAGATAGGGGTGCACCTTCTCCACCAGGTCGCCGGGCAGGAAGCCGAGCCGCTCGCCCGCCTCCACCGCCGGCCGAGTGAGGATGATGCGCGCGACTTCTCGCTTGAGCAAGGCCGAGACCGCCATCGCCACCGCCAGGTAGGACTTGCCGGTGCCGGCGGGCCCGATCGCGATGACGAGGTCGTGGGTCCGCACCGCCTCGAGGTAGCGCCGCTGGTTGGCGGTCTTGGGCGTGATGAAGCGCCGGCGCGAGGGCACCGCGATCGCGTCCGAGAGCACCGACTTGACGTCCGCGCCCGGCTCGCTCCCCGCGATCCGGAGCGCGGAGCGGATGTCGGCGGCCGCCAGGGAGGGCCGCTCCCGCAGCATCGCCACCAGCTCGCGCAGGACACGCTCCGCTTCGACGACCTGGCGCTCCTCGCCCCGCAGGGTGACGTCGTGGCCGCGGGCGGTGATCCGGACGTCGTGCTGGGCCTCTAGCGCTCGCAGGTGCTCGTCGTGGCGGCCGAGGAGGGCGAGGTGGTTGAGGTCGGGAGGCAGGACGATCCGCCGGGTGACGCCGGTGGCTTCGGTCAACGAGCGCTCATCCTTCTGCTGTTCAGCATATCACGCGGGTCCGAGCCCTTCCACGACCCGGATCCCCAGCTCGCGGAGCTGCTTGGGGTCCACCGGGGCGGGCGCGTCGGTGAGCGGACAGGTGCCCTTCTGGGTCTTGGGGAACGCGATGACCTCGCGGATGGACTCCTGGCCGACCAGGTTGGCCACCAGGCGGTCCAGGCCGAACGCGATACCGCCCATGGGCGGTGCCCCGAACTCGAGCGCGTCGAGCAGGAAGCCGAAGCGGGCGCGGGCGTCCTCCTTCGAGATGCCGATCAGGCCGAAGACCCGCTCCTGCACGCTCGGCTGGTGGATGCGGATCGAGCCGCCCGCGGCCTCCTGGCCGTTCAGCACCAGGTCGTAGGCCTTGGCCCGGGCCTTCCCCGGATCCGACTCGAGCCGGCCCAGGTCCTCGTCGTACGGCGCGGTGAACGGATGATGCACCGCGTCCCACCGCTTCTCGTCCGCGTTCCACTCCACGAGCGGGAAGTCGATGACCCACGCGAAGACGTCGCGGTCGGTCGGGATCAGGTCGAACCGCCGGGCCAGGTCCACGCGCAGCCGCCCGAGCACGGTGGCCGCCACCGCGGGCGCGTCCGCCACCAGCAGCAGCAGGTCGCCGGCCGCGCCGCCGAGGGCCTCGAGCAGGCGCGCCTGGATGCCGGTCATGAACTTGGCCACCGGCGACTGCACGCCCTCCGGACTCACCTTGATCCACACCAGGCCCTTCGCACCGGCCTGCTTGGCCTCCGCGGTGAGATCGTCGAGTTCCTTGCGGCTCATGCCCCCCGCCCCCGGCACCCGCAGCCCCTTGACCACGCCCCCGCCCGCCACCGTCTGGGCGAAGGCCTGGAACTCGCTCCCCGCGAACAGGGTGGAGCAGTCCACCAGCTCGAGGCCGAAGCGGAGGTCGGGCTTGTCGGAGCCGTAGCGGGCCATCGCGTCGTCGTAGGCGATGCGCGGGAACGGCAGCGCGAGCTCGATCCCCTTGACCCGGCGCCACACCTCGGCCACGAGCCCCTCGACGACCGGCAGGAAGTCGTCGCGGTCGAGGAACGAGGTCTCGATGTCGATCTGGGTGAACTCGGGCTGGCGGTCCTTGCGGAGATCCTCGTCGCGGAAGCAGCGCACGATCTGGAAGTAGCGCTCGAAGCCCGCCACCATCAGGAGCTGCTTGAAGAGCTGGGGCGACTGGGGGAGCGCGTAGAAGCTGCCGGTCTGCAGCCGGCTCGGCACCAGGAAGTCGCGCGCGCCCTCCGGGGTGGAGCGGGTGAGGAACGGGGTCTCGACCTCGAGGAAGCCCTGGGCGTGCAGGTAGTCGCGGGCCGCGCGGCACACCTGGTCGCGGATCTGGAACGCGCGCAGCATGTGGGGCCGGCGCAGGTCCAGGTAGCGGTACTTGAGGCGCAGGGTCTCGTCGACGTCCGCGTCGTCGTCCAGCTGGAACGGGAGCGGGCGCGACTCGTTGAGGATCCGCACCTCGCTGACCTGGACCTCGACGGCGCCGGTGGCGAGCTTGGGGTTCTCGGTCCCGGCGGGACGGGCTCCCACGATGCCCCGCACCGCGAGCACGAACTCGGCGCGCACGCCCTCCGCCCGGCCGTGGGCGGCGCCGCCCGTGCCGGGGTTGAAGACGCACTGGGTGAGCCCCTCGCGATCACGCAGGTCGACGAACACGAGGCCACCGTGGTCGCGGCGCCGGTAGGCCCACCCCATCAGGGTGACCTCCTGGCCCACGTGCTCGCTGCGCAGCGCCCCGCAGCTGTGGGTCCGCCGCCACCCGCCCATGCTCTCCGTCACGCGCCCGACTCCCCCGCCCCGGCGCCCCGAGGCTCTCGCCACTCGATCGTCCCATCCGCGCCCATGACCGCGATCCGCCGGAAGCCGCGCGCCTCCAAATCTTGAAGCTGCTTGCCGAGCCGCTTGCCGCGGGCCTCCAGCACCACGTGCCGGCCCTGCTCGCGCAGGTCGCGGGCCAGGCTCAGCACCGGGCCCAGCTCCATCGTATCGTCGAACACCAGCGCCACCCGCGCGCCCTCGCTCTCGGGGACGGCCCCTCGCTCCATGAGGATCCCGATCACCCGCTCGAACCCGATCGAGAAGCCGGTGGCCGGAACGTCGCGGCCGATGAACTTACCGACCATCCGGTCGTAGCGCCCGCCGCCCGCGATCGAGGAGGTCGCGTCGCCGTGCTGGATCTCGAAGATCGGCCCGGTGTAGTAGCCCATGCCGCGCACCAGCGTGGCGTCGAACACGAGACGGAACCGCCCCGCGGCCTGGGTCGTCACCGTCTCCAGGATGCGCTCCAGGCTCCGCCACACGCTCTCGTCCACGCCTCTGCCCAGGAGCGCCCGCAGGGCCGCGGGGGTGGCGACGGCGCCGAGCATCTCGAGCAGCCGGCTCGCCGCCGCGGCCGGGTGGCCGGCCTCGCGCAGCTCGGCGGCCACCGCGTCGCGCCCGATCTTGTCGAGCTTGTCGAGGGCGATGAAGACGGATCCGGCCCGCGTCGGATCGAAGCCGCAGTGGGCCACGATCGCGCTCAGCAATCGCCGGTCGTTGAGCCGGACGGTCAGGTCCTTGAGCCCCAGCGCGGCGAGGGCCTCGGTGGTCGCGAGGATCAGCTCGATCTCGGCCACCTCGGAGGCGACCCCCAGCACGTCGATGTCGCACTGGGTGAACTGGCGGTAGCGCCCCTGCTGGGGCCGCTCCGCGCGCCAGACCGGCCCGATCTGGATGGCCTTCAACGGCTGCGGCAGGCGCGCGTGGTTGTGCGCGTAGTAGCGAACGAGCGGCACCGTGAGGTCGAAGCGCAGGCCGAGATCGGCCATGTCCTCGGGGCGATCCGCCGTCGCGAGCTTCTCGCCGCGCTTCAGGATCTTGTAGATCAGCTTCTCGTTCTCGCCGCCGTCACTGCGCAGCAGGAGCCTCAGGCTCTCCACCGCCGGAGTCTCGATGCGGACGAAGCCGTGGCGACGGTAGACCGCGAGGATCTGCGCCAGCGCCCAGTCACGGACCGCGACCTCCTCCGGCAGAAGGTCCCGCATGCCGCGAGGTGGGGATGCATCGAGCCGAGGCTCTCGCTTCGGAGCGTCTTCCGGATGTGTCAGGGCGGCCCTAGTCCTGCGGGATGGTCATGATGATCTGGGTCTCGCCGGACCCCTTGGTCAGGAAGTTGCTGAACCGCACGACCGCGGCGATGATCGTCGGCTGGGTCGCATCCTCGGTCCGGTAGGCGCCGAGACAGGTGATGCCCCCCTCGAAGCCCGAGCTGATGGACTGGAGCCGGAAGCCGGCCGGGCCCTTGAACACCACCGCCAGCAACCCCTCGCGCACGAGGTTCTGTGGCACGATCAGCTCGTCCACCCCGTCGCCGTCGAGGTCCACCGCCAGGGGCGTGGGCTCGATCTTGAAGAACTTGCTGCGCTCGGTCCGGGAGGAGCGGGTCGCGTCCACCAGCTCCACCGTGAGGTAGCCGCCGCCCACGGAGGTCGAGGATCGCCAGAGCTCCTCGCCCTCGTTCACGATCGCGAGCCGGTTGAACTCGTCGATGAGGGCCAGCGATCGGGTGTCCTTGCCCATGACGTTCGAGAACGCGGCCCCCATCGGCCGGAACGACGCGGGCACCCGCACGCTCTTCTCGGTGCTCAGCTTGCCGTCCTTCAGGGTCATCTGGTCGGCCTGCCCAGTGGTGAAGAAGTTCTCGCCGTTGAAGCGCTGCGACCACAGCGTCTGCTTCACGCCCTGGCCCTTGAGGTCCACCGCGAACAGGAAGTCGGAGACATACTCCACCGCCATGGAGGGCTTCCCCTCCTTCGTGGAGATGATGAAGGAGTTGAGCCCGACCCTCGGGGCGTACCGGTTGCCGATGACCTCGAGCACCCCGTCCCCGTCCAGATCGGCGAGCTGGACCGAGAAGACGCGTCCCAGGCTGCGCACCGACTTCGTCCACTCCGGCTCGACCTTCTGATCCACGATCTTGTAGAGGTAGATCTCGTCGCCGTCGCTGACCACCATGCGCGGGATCTTGTCCTTGGGCGCCACCGCGATGTCCATCGCCAGCACCGGGAACTTGAACTTCGCCACCTCCCGGAGCGGCAGCGAGTTCTCGCCGGTGGAGTAGCTGCCCGCCTCGAGGTCGCCGCCCAGCAGCCGCTGCAGGAGCGTGCGGGGCTTGGCCTGGGGCGGATTGGCCGCGCCGCCCTGTGAGAAGCGCGGCCCCGGATTGGCCGCCCGCAAGGTGGACGGGGGCACGAAGAACGACGAGCTCACCGACGCGTCGGCTCGGGGCGCGGCGAAGAAACGCACGTCCATGAACGGCTTGCCCTCGGCCCGCGTAAAGTAGACCGCGAGGATGTTGTCCGCCTTGAAGCGCTCCGATGCCTCCCGGACTCCCTTGCCGGCCAGGAAGTCCGGGGCGCTCAGCCGTTGCTGCGCGAGGTAGACGTTGATGGTGTCGCCCATGGTCACGCGGAAGCGACCGGTCGCGGCAAGCCTCTCGACCATCTCCTGGGTCGCCGTCTCGACGAGGGTCTCCCGGATGCTGCCCAGCAGAGGCAGGAGCACGATGTTGACCTTGGTGGAAGGCACGCGGAAGCGGTCGCCCGGCTTGATCTGGACCCCGGCCGGCGCCGAGGCGGTCGAGAAGCCGTCCTGGGCCTGCGTGATCCGGCTCACCCCCAGCATCTCCTCGGCCCGGCCCAGCACCGCACCGGTGCGCGGATGGCGGATCTCACGCCCGGGCCTGAACATCTCCACTTCCAGGCCCGGCCTGGCTCCTTGCTTGAGGCCGGCCCCGAGCGTCAGGGTGTCGTCCCGGACCTCGAGCACGTCTCCCTCCACGATCGGAAAGAGATCCAGGAGCTGCTCGATCAACGCCGTCATCTGCGGCGACGTGGTGGGACCCGACGGCGGTGGCTTGGGCGGGGCAGACTGAGCCCGGGCGCCACCGGCCGTGAGTGCCACCAGGAGAAGGATCGCGATCGTGCGGCCCACGTGTCTGGACATCATTCCCTCGGCGAGGCTCCTTCGAGATTCGACCGGTCGGCGCCACGGCGGCGCTCCCAGCCCACCACGACCTTGAACGTGGCCGGCTGCGGCGGATGCTGGACGACAATATATACCCAGTCGGCGAAGCTCGGGTTCGGGTTCTCTGCGACGACGACCGCCGCCCCCTGGCCGAGGCCGAGCGACCGCGACAGGTAACGATCCCACAAGGCAGGCCCTCGTGGCTCGTAGAATCGCAAGAAATCGAGCGAATATGACACGACGGCCTGAGGCGTCGGGGCGCCGGTGACCCGATAGGGAATGTAAAACCTCAGCGCCGGCGGCTCCCCGCTGGCGAGTGGTCCGCCGAGGATTGCCACGTAGGCCACCTCCTGAGTCCGGGTCGTTC
>Ga0207665_10003301_pt1 | contig 10808 bp, 9 predicted proteins | sample LARL112metaG_FD_184351 | JGI IMG/M metagenome (GOLD analysis project Ga0207665, IMG submission 184351) | Corn, switchgrass and miscanthus rhizosphere microbial communities from Kellogg Biological Station, Michigan, USA - LAR L11-2 metaG... | ecosystem: Host-associated > Plants > Roots >...
GCGGACCTGACCGTGTGGGACGCGGCCGGGCAGACCGTGCTCGGCGCGGACGGGTTCGGCGACGGCACCGGGGACAGCGTGTACGCGGGCCGCACGGTCCGCGGCCGGATCACCACCGTGCTGATCGGCGGCCGGGTCATCGTGGACGGCGGCGAGCCGGCGGGCGAGCCGGCCGGGCGCTACCTGCCGGCCGGCGACCCGCCCCGCTGACCTGCCCGGCCGGGGGCCCCAGGGGCCCCTCCCGGGGCCAGGCCCGGGGCCCGCCCGCGGCGCTGGCCGTTCGTTGCCGCGCCCGGGATCGCCCTATACGCTACCGGTGCGCCGGTTGCGCTACTGATTGTGGCGGGCCGGCTGCGGCGTACCGTGCAGAATCCGCCCAGTGGTAAGGAAAACCGACCCCGGTGACTCCCGACTTCCCGGACGGCCGGCAGCGGCCATCCGGTCCCCGGCGGGACCGCCCGTCATGGCGGTAGCCCCCGCGCCGGTTCCGGCCGGCCAGCACGCAGCCCCGCCCCAGGCCCAGCCGGCACCCCGCCGGGCCGAGCACCCGTTCCGCGACCTGCTGATCCGGCGGCTGGCCATCGGCATCCTCACGCTGTTCGTGATCGCGATCCTGGTCTTCCTGGCCACCGAGGTGCTGCCGGGCAACGCGGCCCGGGCCGCGCTCGGCCGCAACGCCACGCCGGCCGCGCTGCACGCGCTCGAGCACCAGTTGGGCCTGGACCGCAGCCTGGCGTCGCAGTTCTGGAGCTGGCTGTCGGGTATCTTGACCGGCCATCTCGGCGCCTCGCTGGCCAACGGTCAGCCGGTGTGGGCGTTCATCTGGCCCCGGCTGATCAACTCGCTGGTGCTTGTCGCCGTGACCGGGATCATCGGCTCGGTGGTCGGGATCCTGCTCGGCGCGACCGCCGCGCTGCGCAGGGACGGCCGGTTCGACCAGGTCAGCTCGGTGATCGCGCTGGCCGTGACGTCGCTGCCGGAGTTCGTGATCGCGATCAGCCTGGTGATCCTTCTCGCCACCACGGTGTTCCACGTGCTGCCGGCCATCGCGCTGATCCCGCCGGGCACCTACGCCTGGCAGGAGCCCAAACAGCTGATCCTGCCAGTCGTCACGCTGGCGCTGGTGATCATCCCGTACATCATGCGGATGACGCGGGCCGCGATGATCGAGGCGCTGGAGTCGGACTACGTGGAGATGGCCCGGCTCAAGGGCGTGCCGGAGAGGGAGGTCGTGCTGCGGCACGCGCTGCCCAACGCGATCGCGCCGGTCATCCAGGTGATCGGGCTGAACTTCCTGTACCTGGCGGGCGGCATCGTCGTGGTGGAGTACGTGTTCAACTTCCCCGGCATCGGCACCGGTCTGGTCTCCGCGGTCACCACCCGGGACATCCCGGTCATCCAGCTGATCGTGCTCATCCTGACGGGCTTCTACATCCTGATGAACATCCTCACCGACGTGATCGCGCTGGCGGCCACGCCGCGGCGCCGGATCGCGAGGTAACCGTGGCCGCCGTTGTTCCCGGCAACGCCGCCGCCCCCGCCGTCCCGGCAGTCCGCACCCGGCGGCGCGAATGGCTGGCTGCGCTGGCCACCGCGGCCCGCACCCCGCGCGGCGCCATCGGGCTGACCCTGGCCGGCCTGATCATTGCGGTCGCGGTGATCGGCCCGTACCTGGCCCCGCACGGCATCGCCGAGATCGTCGGACCTGACCTCGCCAAGCCCTCGGCGCACTTCCCGCTGGGCACCGACTACCTGGGCCGCGACGTGCTGTCCCGGGTGCTGGCGGGCGGCTGGGTGCTGCTGCTCATGGCCGCCTCGGCGACCGCGATCGGGGTCAGCCTCGGCGCGACGGCCGGCATCTCCGCGGCCTACCTCCGCGGCGTCGCCGACGGGGCGATCATGCGCACGGTGGACGTGATCCTGGCCTTCCCGCAGCTGGTGTTCGCCCTGCTGCTGCTGTCCATCCTGGGCCCCCGGCTCTGGCTGATCACGCTGGCCGTGGGCATCACGCACGCGCCGCAGGTCGGCCGGGTGATCAGGGCGGCCACGCTGGACGTGTCCGAGCAGGATTACGTCAAGGCCGTGGAGCTGCAGGGCATGCGCCCGGCCAAGGTGATGGCCAAGGAGATCCTGCCCAACCTGGTCACCCCGCTGATGGTGGAGATCGGGCTGCGGCTGACCTACTCGATCATCATCATCGCCGGGCTGGCCTTCCTCGGCTTCGGCCAGAATCCGCCCGCCGCCAGCTGGGGCGAGCTGATCAACGACAACCGGGCCTACCTCGCCGTGAACCCGTGGGCGGTGATCGCCCCTGCGGTGCTGATCGCCCTGCTGACCATCGGGGTGAACACGTACAGCGACGCGATCGCCCGGGTGGCCATCGGCGTGGACCGGCGCCCGGAGGAAGCGGCCCTGCTCGATGACCTCGGCCCGCGGGAGGCAGCATGACCAGCAACGGCCCGCCCGGTCACGCGGGCCCGCCCGGCCTGCCCGCGGCCGGTGACGTCCGCCTGGAGGTCTCCGGCCTCGGGGTCCGGGCCCGGCGCGGCGGCGCCGAGGTGGTCAGCGACGTGTCCTTCCAGGTCCGGGCCGGCGAGGTGCTCGGCCTGGTCGGCGAGTCCGGCTCGGGCAAGACCACGGTGGCCCTGGCCCTGCTCGGGCACGCCCGCCGCGGCCTGCGGATCAGCGCCGGCGAGGTCCGTCTTGACGGCTCGGACCTGCTCCGGCTCGGCCCGGCCGACCTGCGCCGGGCCCGCGGCGCGCGGGTGGCGTACGTGCCGCAGGACCCGTCCGCCGCGCTGAACCCGGCCCTGAAGATCGGCACCCAGCTGGCCGAGGCGTTCCGGGTGCACCCCGGCGTGGTCGGCGACCCGGCCGAGCGGATCACCCAGATCATGCAGGAGGCGTCGCTCGACCCCTCCCCGGAGATGCTCCGCCGCTACCCGCACCAGCTGTCCGGCGGTCAGCAGCAGCGGGTCACGCTGGCCATGGCGTTCGCCTGCCGGCCGTCGCTGATCGTGCTGGACGAGCCGACCACCGGCCTGGACGTGTCGACCCAGCGGCACGTGCTCAACACCGTCCGCAGCATGTGCAGCTCGTACGGGGTGGCGGCGGTGTACGTCAGCCACGACCTGGCGGTGGTCGGCGGCCTGGTGTCCGACGTGGCGGTGATGTACGCCGGCCGGGTCATCGAGCTCGGCTCGACCCAGCGGCTGTTCGCCGAGCCGATGCACCCGTACACCCGCGGTCTGCTCGCGGCGGTCCCGTCGCCGGAGCGGGCCGAGCTGCTCACCGGCATCGAGGGGCAGCAGCCGCGGCCGGGCAGCCGGGGGCCCGGCTGCGCGTTCGCGCCGCGGTGCGGCTTCGCCATGGACCCCTGCCTCCAGCACGAGCCCGAGCCGGTGTTTATCGAGGGCCGGACCGTGCGCTGCCTGCGGGCCCAGGAGCTCAGCGGCACGCCCGCGCCCCGCGCCGGGGTGCCGGCCGGGTCCGGCCCGCCGCCGGCTGGCGCCGCGCTGTCGGTCCGCGGGGTGTCGGCCAGCTACGGTCCGGTGCCGGTGCTGTCCGGCGTGGACCTGGACGTGCCCGCCCAGTCCTGCCTGGCCGTGGTGGGCGAGTCCGGTTCCGGGAAGACCACGCTGGCCCGCTGTATCGTCGGCCTGCACAAGGACTGGACCGGCGAGATCACCTTCGCGGGCCAGCCGCTGGCCGGGTCGGCCCGGCAGCGGCCGCAGGAGACGCTCAAGCGGGTCCAGTACATCTTCCAGAACCCGTATACGTCGCTGAACCCGCGCAAGACCATCGCCCAGATCGTGGCCCAGCCGCTGGAGCAGTTCGCCCGGCTGTCGCACCGGGAGCGCACCGCGCGGGTCGACGCGGTGCTGGCCGACGTGTCACTCGGGTCCGGCTACGCGGGGCGTTACCCGGACCAGCTGTCCGGCGGCGAGCGGCAGCGGGTGGCGATCGCCCGGGCCCTGGTCGTCGAGCCGGATCTGCTGGTCTGCGACGAGGTCACCTCGGCCCTGGACGTGTCGGTTCAGGCGGTGATCGTGGAGCTGCTGCGCCGCCTGCAGCACGAGCGCCAGCTCGCGATGATCTTCATCACGCACAACCTGGCCCTGGTCCGCAACATCGCCCAGTCCACGATCGTGCTGAGCCAGGGCACGGTGGTGGAGGCCGGGCCGGTCGAGCAGATCCTCGAGAACCCCACCAACCCGTACACGGTGCGGCTGATCCAGGACGTGCCGCGGCTGGCCGCGGCCGGCACGGGCCAGATCCGCAGCGCGGTGCGGCTCGACCCGGCTGGCCCCGGCGGCCCGCCCGCCCCGGCCACCCGGCCCGCCAGCCCCTGGTCCGCACCCTGACCGGATCCCCCGTGGTGGGATCAACAGTGGTGGGATCAACAGCGGTGAGATCAACTGTGGTAGGAACTCCAGTGGTGGACCCGGCGGGTCTGAGCCGTCCCGAGCGCGCGCTCTGGACGGCCTTTGCCGGCGGCCGCTGGGTGGACCTGCGGTCCCGGGACCCGGCCAGGGACGACCTGGGCCAGGCCGGCTCGTGGGGCGTGCGCCGGGTGATCAGGGCCGAGGTGCTGACCGCCTTACTGCTGGGGGCCAGCCGCCCGGAGCCCGGCCAGGCGCCGGCGATCCGGCTGCGCGGCGCCCGGATCACCGGCCGGCTGGACCTGATGGGCGCGGTGATCTCCCACCCGCTGGTGCTCGAGTACTGCTGGCTGGAGGAACCGCCGCGGTTCGTGGAGGCCACCACCAAGACGATCCGGATCACCGGCAGCCACCTGCCCGGGTTCAACGGCGCGCGGATGCGCACCGAGGGCATCCTCAACCTGTACCAGTCGGAGATCAGCGAGGTGCTCCGGCTGGACCGGGCCGCGATCGCCGGGGAGATCACGCTGCGCGGCGCCCGGCTCGGCCCCGCGGAGAACGGCGGCCCGGCGCTGTCCGGCGCCGGGCTCACCGTCGACGGCGACGTGGAGTGCAACGGCGGCTGCCAGATCCGCGGCGAGATCAACCTGCGCGGGGCGCGCATCGGCGGGCTGCTGAGCTTCGAGGACGCGGTCCTTGACGTCTCCGGGGCGGCCGCGCACCTGAGCCGGCTGCAGGCCGGCGAGCTGTGCCTGCGCACCGCCCAGCCGATGACCGGCCCGATCCGGCTGGAGCAGGCGCACGTCAGCGTGCTGGACGACGACGCCGCGAAGTGGCCGCCGCAGATCTGGCTCAACGGGTTCACCTACGGGAACATCCGGCACGGCAGCGCCCGGGTGCCGGTACGGGAGCGGCTCGACTGGGTCAGCCGCGGCCCGTTCGGCTACCAGCCGCAGCCGTACGAGGAACTGGCCGACTACTACCGGCGATCCGGGCACGACGACGACGTGCGCCGGGTGCTGCTGGCCAAGCAGCGGCACCGGCGCGGGACGCTCAGCCTGCCCGGCCGGGTCGCCGGGCGGCTGCTTGACGTCACCGTCGGGTACGGCTACCGGCCCTGGCTCGCCGCCGTCTGGCTGGTGCTGCTACTGACCGCGGGCACGGTGGCGTTCGCCGCCGACCGGCCGCACCCGCTGCCCGGCGGCCCGGTCCCGCCGTACAGCTCGTTCGCCTACACCCTGGATTTGCTGATCCCGTTCGGCGCGTTCGGCCTGCGCCAGGCGTACGGGGCCGACGGGGCAGGCCAGTGGCTCGGCTACGCGCTGATCGCGTCGGGCTGGATTCTGGCTACCGCGGTCATCGCCGGCATTACCAGCGCGGTACGCCGGGATTAGCCGTCATCCTCCGGAGAGTTACAACCGGACCGTCCGGGGGCAGGGGCAGCCACATGGCAGTAGTCAGAGCAATCGCACGGCCCATGCTGGCGTCGATCTTCGCCATCCAGGGCCTTGACACCCTGCGCAACCCGGAGCGAGTCGCGCCGGCCGCTGAGCCGGTGGTCGGGCCGCTGCGCGAGCGGGTGCCCGCGCTGCCGGAGTCGACCGTGCAGGTCGTCAGGATCAACGGTGCGGTCCAGCTGGCCGGTGGCACGCTGCTGGCCATGGGCTGGATACCGCGGCTGGCCGCGGTGGCCATCGCGGGCACGCTGGTCCCGACGACGCTGGCCGGGCACCGGTTCTGGGAGGCGGACGAGCCGCAGACCCGCAAGCAGCAGAAGATCCAGTTCCTGAAGAACCTGTCCATCCTCGGCGGCCTGCTGATCGCAGCCGCCGACACCGGTGGCCGCCCGTCACTGGCCTGGCGCAGCCAGCACGCGGTCAGGGACGTCCGCCGGCAGTACGCGGTGGCCACCCGGGCCGCGCGGACCGGGGTCCGGGCAGGCTCCCGCGCCAGCCGGGCCCGCAGCCGCGTCTCTCGCTGAGCCGCCCGGGGCCGGCGCTAGCGGGCGGCGCTGGACGGCGTGCTGAGCCGCCCGCAGGCCTGATTTCCGGGTCCGATCCCCGTCGCCGAACGGCTCAGGCGGCGACGAGGTCGGCGAGCAGGGAGGCGACCAGGCGGTCGGTGAACGTGTCCGGGTCCCAGCCGCGCAGGCCGACGAGGTGGGCCCAGGTGCCGGGCTGGATCCGCGCCCAGGCCCAGTCGGCGGCCTGGTCCAGGGTCCAGCCGGGCGCGAGGCGGCCGGACTCCGCGACACGGCCGACCGCGATCCGGCAGGACTCGCGCAGCTCGTCCATGCGGTCCAGCCACGCCTCGCCGCCGTCCGCGCCGGTGATCCAGGCGGCCTCCAGGGCCCGGGCCACCGGGAGGAGCCCGGGCAGGTAGGCGAACCAGGAGCGCAGGAACGCCTCGAAACCGGGGACCGGCGGCCGCTGGATGGCCTGGGCGACCTGGCGCCGGAACCCGCTGAGCTCGTCCTGGTGACGGGCCATCGCCAGGAGCAGGCCGGCCCGGTTCTGGTAGTGGAAGTAGACGAGCTGACGGGAAACCCCGGCGGCGGCTGCGACGTCCTTGACCGAGACCGCGCTGGGCCCCTGGCGGCTGGCGATCCGCCAGGCCGCGCCGAGAATGCGGGCCCGCGTGCTGGCGGAGAGCTCCGTGGTGGTCACCGGCCTATCTTGACACGCGTCAAAGCTCCGATCTAGCTTAGACACGTGTCTAAGTTTGACACGTGTCTAAGCATAGGAGGATCGCCGCGATGGTCTGGACGAGCCCGTTCCCGGTAGCTGAGGAGAGCTTCGCCGCCCTGCCCGAGCTGGTCCGCGGCGCCGCGGCCCGCGAGCCGGAGCAGCCCGCGCTGATCGATGCCGCCAGCGGGAGCGTGATCAGCTACAGCACGCTGGCGAACCGGATCGGCCAGGTCGCGGCCGGCCTGGCGGTCCGTGGTTTCGCACCCGGCGACGTGCTGGCCATCTGCGCGCCGAACATCGCCCCGTGGGCGGGGATGGCGCTGGGCGCGATGGCCGCGGGCGGGACGGTCACCGGCCTGAGCCCGCTGGCCACCAGGTCCGAGGTTTCCGCGCAGCTGACTTCGGCGCGGGCTGGGGTGCTGGTGACCACCCCGGCCCTGCTGCCCGGCGCGCGGGAGGCAGCCGCCGCCGCGGCCACCAGGGAGATCATCGTCCTCGGCGGGGTGCCGTCAGAGCCGTCCGGCCCCTCCCCCGTGGTCACATCGGCGGAAGAGCTGCTGGCGAGCGGCCACGCCACGGGGCCGGGCCCGGCGGGCGGCAGCCGGCCCGGACCGTGGCAGGCCGGCTTGCTGCCGTTCTCCAGCGGCACGACCGGGCTGCCCAAGGGCGTCGTGCTGACGCACGCCAGCCTGGCCGCGGCCGTCCGGCAGCTGGGCGGCTCGCTGGCGCTGACCGGCCGGGACCGGATCCTGGCGGTAGCGCCGTTCGCCCACGTGATGGGGTTCATCGTGTCGCTGTGCGCGCCGCTGGCCGCGGGCGCGACCGTGGTCACCCTGCCCCGGTACAGCCTGGCCGCGCTCCTGGCCGCGGTCGAACGCTACCGGGTGACGGTGCTCGCAGTGCCACCGCCGGTGATGACCGCCCTGGCCACCGGCCCGGAAGCGGATCGCCGCGACCTGTCCTCGCTCCAGCTGATCGTGTCCGGGGGTGCGCCGCTCGGCGCGACCGGGCAGCAGGCGGTGGCCCGCCGGTTCCCGCACGCAGCGGTGGGCCAGGGCTACGGGCTGACCGAGACGGCCGCGGTGATCTCGCTGCCGGGCCGGGACGGCAGCCCGCCCGGTGCCGCGGGCCGGCTGGCACCGGGCACCGAGTTGCGCGTGGTGGACCCGGCTACCGGCCGCGAAGCCGCCGCCGGTGAGCCAGGGGAGCTCTGGGTGCGCGGCCCGCAGGTAATGGCCGGTTATCTGGGTGACGAGGCGGCCACGGCCGGGATCCTCGGCCCGGGCGGCTGGCTCCGCACCGGTGACCTGGGCCACGCGGACCCGGACGGCTGTGTTTTCCTCACCGGGCGGCTCAAGGAGCTGATCAAGGTCAACGCCTACCAGGTGGCCCCGGCCGAGCTCGAGGCGGTGCTGCTCGGCCATCCCCTGGTCGCGGACGTGGCGGTGATCCCTGCGCCGGACGAGCAGGCCGGGGAGGTTCCGGTCGCCGTGGTGGTGCCGCGGGACGGCCTCGACCCGGAGCGGCTGATCGGCTGGGTGGCGGACCGGGTCGCGCCCTGGAAGCGCATTCGGGCCGTCCGGCTGGCCGATCAGATCCCGCGGACCCCGTCGGGCAAGACGCTCTACCGGGTACTGACCGCAGCCGGCCGCGATCCCGCGGGCGCTATCCCCCGGTGATCTGCGGAGGCCGCCGCGTCAGCCACTGCCAGAAACTGCGGCGCGGCGGCCGGGCGACGATGCTCCCGCTGGTGACCGAGCCGGTGACGTGGATGAGCAGGCTGACCGGCGGCGGGGGGCCCGGCCACGAGCGGATCTTGACGTTGCCGCTGCGGAGCGTCACGTCGGTGGCGTCCACCACGACACCAGGCCGGGTCACGATCTTGAGGCTCCCGCTGCGGACCTCGGCGTCGATCTCGACGCGCGAGTGCGGCACGGTCGTGCGGGTGAGGTCGAGCACCACGGTGCCGCTGCCAATGCGGACGTCCAGCTGCTGCGGGACCTCCCACTGGCCCTCGCGCCGCACGCTGGCGCTGCCGATGTCGATACGGCCGGCCCGCTGCGGCCGGACGGCCGGGGCGTCCGGCTCGACCTTGGCCACCCCGGGCAGGTCCGCGGTCAGCGCGGCCAGCTCCCCGTAGGTCCGCGCGGTCAGGGCTGCCTCCAGCCGCTGGTCGAGCTCGTCCGCGGTCAGCCGCCCGTCCCCGGCCGCCACCCGCAGCTGCTCCGCGACCTTGTCCCGGTCCTCGTACGACGCCCGCAGCTCCCGGTCCACGGCGGCCGGCTCGCGGCCCTCGCCCGCCGGGGCGATCTCGCTCGTCATAGGGATAACTGTGCCCTATCTGGCCGGCTCGGGCACCTGTGGCCAGAGCCCCGGCCGGGTAGGCCTGGGCCTACCCGGTATCCGGGAGCCAGGCCCATGGCGGGCCATCGCCCTGGCCGGTCAGGATAGGCTGCCAGCTAAGGGAGGACGCAGCCATGAGCAGTGAGCAGAACGATTTCTGGGCGAACGTCAGCGCGGTTGCGGTCAGCCCCGTGGCCATTGCCGCTGGGTTCGCCAAGGGCGCCTATGACGCCTCGACTAGCAACGGGGCCTTCGCCGACGGGTTCGGCGCCACCGCGACCCCGATCATCAGGGCCGCCAAGGACTTCGGCGCGACGCACGGGGACACGATCACCAAGGGCGTGGTGACCGGCGCCGCCGGGGTCCTCGGCGCCCGCCTCATGGGCGGCGGCCTCCGGCGGATCTTCGGCTAGGGCGCCGCCCGCCGCCGGCCGGGCTCCGGGCCGGCGGGTTAGCGGGGAAGGTGCGCGGCGGCCCAGCAGGAGGCTCCGCCGTGGCAGTTGGCCAGGGCGGCGAGGGCGGTCCTGAGCGCGGCCGGCACGCCGGACGAAGCGATGTTGTCGAGCTCGAACGGGTCGCGCGCGGTGTTGTAGTACTCCTGCTCACCGTTGGCGTACCGGACGTAGAGCGCGGTCGCGGTGCGGATCGCCTCGTAGGACGGCGGGTCGCCGCTCAGCTTGTTCTGCCGGTCCGGGTCCCCGGCGCTGTCGTCCGGGCCGTGATGCTCGATGAGGATCGCCTGCCGCCAGTTGGCCGGGTTCCGCCCGAGCCAGAGGGCCGCCAGGCTGTGGCCGTCGGCCCCGGCGGGCACCGGGAGCCCGGCCAGCGACTCGAACGTGGGGTTGAGGTCGATGTTGGACGCGAGCTGGCTGATGACCTTCCCGGCGGGCACACCGGGGCCGCTGACGATCAGCGGCACGTGAATGTCGGTGTCGAAGGCGGTCTGCTTGCCTGGCAGCAGCCGGTACTCGCCCATGTGATAGCCGTTGTCGGAGCTGAACACGAGGTAGGTGTTCGCGGCTTCGCCGGTGGCGCGCAGTTCGGCCTCGAGGCTGCCGACCATCTGGTCGACGGACAGCGCCGACTCGATCCGCCTGCGGTAGGCGGCGGTGATCTCCTGCCGCTGGTCCCTGGTCAGCCGCGGGTGGCCCTTCAGCCAGGACGGCGGGTGCGCCGGCAGCCGGTCCCAGGCGCTGGTCCGCGGGTAGGCGACCTTGCGGGCCGCGCCCGCGTAGCGCGGCGCCGGGGTGTACGGCGCGTGCGGCGCGAACGTGGCGATCTCCAGCATGAACGGCTGGCCCGAGGTGGACGCCGTGTCGATGAACGCGCTGGCCTTCTCTGACAGCACGTCGGTCAGGTAGCTCCTCGAGGTGCCGCCGTAGAACCGCTCCCGGCC
>Ga0207665_10003303_pt1 | contig 10805 bp, 9 predicted proteins | sample LARL112metaG_FD_184351 | JGI IMG/M metagenome (GOLD analysis project Ga0207665, IMG submission 184351) | Corn, switchgrass and miscanthus rhizosphere microbial communities from Kellogg Biological Station, Michigan, USA - LAR L11-2 metaG... | ecosystem: Host-associated > Plants > Roots >...
GAGCGGGCGCTGGAGCTGACGGCGGAGTACGCGAAGAGCCGGGTGGCGTTCGGCCGTCCGATCGGCTCGTTCCAGGCGGTGACGCAGCGGCTGGCCGACGCCTTCGTGGACGTGGAGGCGGTCCGGCTCACCATGTGGCAGGCCGCCTGGCGGCTCGCTTCAGGTTCGGCCGCGGCGGCCGAGGTGGCCACGGCCAAGTTCTGGGCGGCCGAGGCCGGCCACCGGGTCGCGCACACCGCCGTCCACGTGCACGGCGGGATGGGGATCGACGTGACCTATCCGGTACACCGGTATTTCGTGGCGGCCAAGCGGCACGAGTTCGCGCTCGGCGGCGCCACGGCCCAGCTCCTTCGCATCGGCGCGACGCTGGCCGGGCCCGATGGCTGAGGGCACGGTCTGGTACCGGTCCCGCTGGGGTATCTGGCTGCAAAGCTGGCTGATCCTGCTGGCGGCCGCAGCCGGTGTCTTCCTGGCCGCCACGGGGGCGGCGGGCGGCCGCCTGGCCAACGTCGTCATCGGGGCCCTGACACTGCTCGGGGCGGCTGGATACCTGATCTTCGCCATGCGCGCGGGTATCGGAGCGGGCCAGGACCACGTGATCGTGCGGGCCCGTTCGGGCCGGGAGCAGCGAGTCGCCTGGCCGGCCGTGGCCGGCTTCGAACTAGAGCAGGCGCCCAGCCAGCAGACCGTGGTCATGATCGTCGTGGTGTGTCACGACGAGCGGCGGCTCACCACTCGCGGCTGCTGGTTCTACCCGCGCCTGGGGGGCGACGTGCGGGACGAGCAAGCCCGGGAGATGATCCGGGCCCTGGAGGCCGAGCGCGTCACCCGGACCGGGGACCAGCCGGTGCCCGATCCGGATCCGGCGGACCTGGCCGCCGGGGACCGGGGCCAGGCCGTGCGGTCTCAGCTGGGCCGGCTCGCGTTCCGGGTGTTCGGCGCGATCAGCATCATCTTCTTCCTGGGCTGGATCAGCTTCCTTACATTCGAGGGAGCCACGTCACTCGGGGCGGGGATCCGGGCGTCGCACGGTCAGGGCACCCAGGGCTACTTCGTGCCGCAGGACGAGCTGTGCGATAGGGGCGGCTGCACGTGGACCGGCGATTTCCGGCGGCCGGACGGCACGGTCACCCGCCGCGGCGTGACCTACGCCAACGACGCGGCTTCGCTCCGGGCCGGCGAGGCCGTGCCCGCGCTGGACGCCGGCGACCCGGACCAGGTCTTTGCCAGGCACGATACCCGGGCCTGGCTACGGCCGGTGCTGATGCTCAGCGGCGGCGTCTTCCTGGTCGTCGTGACGGTTATCACCGTCGTCGTGCGCGGCGGGGGCCGACTGCGGCGGTTCCTGTCCGCCCCGGCCAGGTATGTCCTGAGCCGGCGGTACAACGACTGAGCCCGCACCGTTCGGCGGTGCCCTGGCGGGCTAAGTTCGTGGTGTGAGTGTTTTCTGGAGGATGACCAAGAAACTCCTCTGCCCGCGGTGCGGCGACGTGCTCGCGGACGCCGACTACCGTCCGATGGTGGGCAGCCTGGCGCTCAGCGCACCCGAGGGGCACCAGCTCACCCCGCAGATGGGCGCGGTCCACCTCCAGCGCGCCGAGCAGGAGCTGGCGTCCGCCGACTCCACCGCCGGAGCCGACGAGGCCCGGACGCGGCTGGAGTTCATCCGGCACCATATCGGCGAGGTGGTGTACGACCTGCCATGCCACCGGGGGCATTACACGCTGGCCACGGCGCCGCAGATCACCGGAGCCCTGCGGCGGGCGGAGGGGGACGGGGTGAGCCTGGGCGAGCCGTAGCGCTCGTGCGGCAGGATGGTGATAAGCGCGGCGGTACGGGAGAAACGATGGCTGAGGGTACTGAGCTCGACACACCGATGCTCGACGCGCCGATCACAGCGGTGACCGTCTTCAGGGACGGCGCCCGCGTGCAGCGCAGCGGCACGGTAAGCATGGCGCCGGGACGGCAGGCGGTGGTGATCGGCGGCCTGCCGGCCAGCGTGGATCCGGCGTCGGTCCGGGTCGCGGCCCGCGGGTCCGGCCTGACCCTGCTGAACGTCGAGGTTCACCGCGGCTACCGCACCGATCCGCTCCGGGAGGAGACCGCGCGGCTGCGGGCGGAGGCCGAACGGTGCCGCGACGCTGTCCGGGCGCTCGACGACGAGGACGCCGCCGTGCAGGCGCGGCTGGACTTCCTGGGCCACTTGTCCGAGGCGGCGGCCACGGCGCTGGCCCGGGCGGTGGGCTTCGGCCGGGCCAGCCACGACGACCTGGCCCAGATGGCCGGTCACCTGTCCGCCGACACCGCGGACGCGCTCGGCAGGCGCCGCGACATCGCGGCGCGGAGCCGCGACGCCCGCCGCGAGCTCGAGGCCGCCGAGCGGCGCCTGGAGGAGGCGGAGCAACGAGCCGGCCAGCCCGCCGCCTACACCGACGTGTCCGCGATCCTCGAGGCCGGGGCCGCGGCCGAGGCTTCGGTGGAGCTGTCCTACCACGCGCCCGGCGCTTCCTGGCGGCCGCTGTACGACCTGACCCTGGACGGCGAGGAGCTGGCGGTCAGCTACCTGGCCGAGGTGACCCAGCAGACCGGGGAGGACTGGCCCGCGGTGGAGCTCGTCCTGGCCACCACGCGGCGTGGCCGGCATCAGGGCCTGCCCGAGCTGGATCCCTGGTACGTCGGGAAGGCCCCTCCTCCCTCTTCGCTCCCGCCCGCGATGCCGCGGATGGCCCGCAAGGCCTTTGCCTTCAGCTCGGCCGCCGGCGGTCTGCGGGACGCGGCCGATGCGGTCGGCGCCGCGCAGGCCGCCGCGCCGGAAGCCGCGGTGCTCATGGCCGAGCCCAGCGACTCGGTCGGGGCCGGCCTGGTCTACCGGATCCAGCGCCCGCTGGCCGTGCCGGCCGACGGCGGGCCGCACACGACCAGCATCGGCCGGTTCGGCCTGGACGCCGCGCTCGACCACCTCGCGGTGCCGGTGCTCGCCCCCGAGGCCTACCTGCGGGCCACCGTCACCAACACCTCGCCGCTGCTGCTCCTGCCCGGTCCGGCCCGGGTCTTCCACGGGACCCAGTTCGTCGGGGAGACGTCCCTGGAGACCGTGGCCGCGGGCGAGGAGTTCGAGCTGCAACTCGGCGTGGATGACCAGGTCAGGGTGGAACGCAAGCTGCGCCGCCGGAGCACCGGCAAGGCCGTCATCGGCGGCACCCGCACCATCGACGTCGGCTACGAGATAGCCGTGGAGAACCACCGCCATAGCCGGACCCGGGTCAGCGTCCATGATCACATCCCGGTGTCCACCGACGGCGACATCAGGGTCCGGCTCCGGGAGACGAGCCCGGCCCCGGCCGCGCAGACCGACCTGGGCGAGCTCACCTGGGAGCTCTCGCTCGACGGCGGCCAGGAGGCGACGGTCAGGTACCGGTTCACCGTCGAGCATCCGGCCCAGGTCACGGTGACCGGGATCTGATCGGGTGGCCGCGATCGGGTCGGGGATGTGGCGGCGCGCCTGCGCGGCCGGGCAGGCTCTCGACCTGCTGCACGCCCGGGTGACCGAGCCCTACGCCCCGCACGTGCACGAGGAGTACGCGGTCGGCGCGTGCACCGCGGGCCGGGAGGTGATCCGCTACCGCGGGACGCTGCACTACGCGGGGCCGGGCAGCGTGGTGGTCCTGGAGCCCGGCGAAGCGCACACCGGGGCCCCGGCCGATCCCCCCGACTTCACCTACCGGGTGATGTACCCGGCCGCGGGACTGCTGCCTGACGGGATGGGACGGACACCGCGGTTCCGCGAGCCGGTCATCGCCGATACCGGGCTGGCGGCGGAGCTGCGCCACCTGCACGCCGCACTGGGCGCCGGGCTGTCGCAGACTCAGCCGCTGGAGGCCGAAACGCGGCTGTCCTGGCTGCTGGGAGAGCTCGTCCGCCGGCACGCCTCGCCGTCACCGGACTTCGAGGTACGCGGCGCGGGCCGGGTGGCCCGGCTGGTGATGACGCAGCTGGCCGACCGGCTGGTGAGTCCGCCCGCGCTGGCCGAGATCGCCGCCGAGACCGGGCTGTCCCGCTATCAGCTGGTCCGGTCGTTCCGCACCGAGGTGGGCATGCCCCCGTACGCGTGGCTGGCGCAGCACCGGGTGTCGCAGGCCCGGGTGCTGCTGGAGCGGGGCTGCCGCCCGGCCGAGGTGGCGGCGCTGACCGGGTTCGCCGACCAGGCCCACCTGACCCGGTGGTTCCGGCGGGTGGTCGGGGTGACCCCGGGGGTGTACCGCAACAGCGTTCAAGACAGGAGCCCGCGGCACGGGGCATGCTGACCTGGTGCTACGGATTACGAGGGTGCGGTGAGCCGCAAGGGCTGGATCCTGTTCGCGGCGATGTGCCTGCTGTGGGGCATCCCCTACCTGTTCATCAAGGTCGCGGTCGAAGAGGTTTCGGTCCCCGTGGTGGTGTTCGCCCGGACGGCGATCGGCGCGGCGCTGCTGCTCCCGCCTGCTTTGAGGTCCGGGCAGCTCGGCGTGCTGCGGCGGCACTGGCGGCCGCTGGTCGCCTTCGCCGCGCTGGAGATCACCATCCCCTGGGGCCTGCTGTCGGCGGCCGAACAGAAGCTGCCCAGTTCGCTCGCTGGCCTGCTGATCGCGGCCGTGCCGATCATCAGCGTGGTGACCGCCCGGCTTACCGGGGGCGCCGAGCGGCTCAGCCCGCGGCGCTGGGCCGGGCTGGTTATCGGCCTGGCCGGCGTGGCGCTGCTGGCCGCTCCGGACCTCGGCGGCGGCAACGGCCTGGCGGTGGCCGAGGTGCTGCTGGTCGCGTTTTGCTACGCCACCGCCCCGCTGATCGCGGCGCGCAAGCTGGCCGACGTCCCGGCCCTGCCCATGACCGCGGCCTGCCTGAGCCTAGGCGCGCTCGTCTGGCTGCCCGCGGCCATCGCGACCTGGCCGCACCGGGTCCCGTCCGGCCGTGCCCTCGGCTCGCTGGCCGCGCTCGGCGTGATCTGCACGGCCTGCGCGTTCCTCGTCTTCCTCGCGCTGATCAGGGAGGCGGGTACGTCGCGGGCGATGGTCTTCACCTACGTGAACCCCGCCGTGGCCGTGGCGGCCGGCGTCCTGTTCCTGTCCGAGCCCTTCACCGTCACGATCGCCGCGTCGTTCGCGCTGATCCTGGCCGGTTCGCTGCTGGCCACCTGGACCGCCCGGGGCCCGGAGAGCCCGGAGGGCCCGGAGAGCCCGGCCGACGCGGCTGATCAGCCCGACGTGGTAGATCAGGCCGGCCTGGTGCCGGTCAGTCGGCGCACACGGCCCAGGCTTCGATCTCGATCATCAGATCCGGCATCGCCAGCGCGGTGACCTGGACCGCCGTGCTGGCCGGCGGGCGGGCGGTGTCGACGTATTCGTCGCGGACTGTGCGGACGACCGGGAGCATCGCGATGTCGGTGACGTAGTAGTTCAGCTTGATCACGTCGGTGAACGACGCTCCCGCCGCGGCCAGCGCCCGGTCGAGGTTGGCGAAGACCTGCCGGGTCTGCGCCTCGGGATCGCCCGGCCCGACCAGCTTGCCCTCGTCGTCGAGGGCTACCTGTCCGGAGGTCGCAACCCAGCGGCCGCGTCCGGTCACCGCGTGGCTGTAGCCCGGGCCGGGCGCCAGCCCGTTCGGGGCCCGGAAATGCTGAAGTGCCGACACGTCCCGATCCTCTCCGTTTGCGCGTCTATATCCCCTGGTCCCAGGCTAGCGGCCGCCGCCGATGTCGCGGCCCTCGTCCCTGACCGGGCGGGCTACGGCGTCGTCTCACTGACGGGCACCTCACGGCGACCGCGCGCGTTGTCGTCGTGAGGCCCATGTCTGAGCTAGCGCTGCTGTCCAAGCCGGTGCTGATGCGCCGCCTCGCCCTGGCCGCGATCGCGGTTGTGGCGGGTCTTTTCTATGCCTGGGCTCTGGGCCAGGACACCCTCGAGTACTACTACGGCGCCGCGGTCCGCAGCATGTCCATGAGCTGGCACGACTTCATCTTCGGGGCCTTCGACCCGGCGGGCACGATCACGCTGGACAAGCTGCCGGGAGCGTTCTGGCTCCAGGCGCTGTCGGTGCGGGCGTTCGGCTTCCACCCGTGGGCGCTCGTGCTCCCGCAGGTGATCGAGGGCATCGTGACGGTACTGGTGCTCTACCGGGCGGTGGCCCGCCTGGCCGGGCCGGCGGCGGGCCTGATCGCCGCGCTGATCCTCGCGGTCAGCCCGGCTACCGTCGCCCTGGACCGCGGGAACATCTCGGACTCCCTGATGATCTTGCTGCTGGTGCTGGCCGCCGACGCCGTGTCCGCCGCGATCGCCGGCGAAGACGGGCGGTTCGGCCGGCTCGGCGGGGCCACGGGCAGGCTGGTCCTGGCCGGCGTCTGGGTCGGGCTGGCCTTCCAGGCCAAGATGATCGAGGCCTGGATGGTGCTGCCCGCCATGGGCCTGGCGTACTTGCTGGCCGGGCCGGGCCCGGCGGCCCGCCGGGCCGGTCAGCTCGTCATCGCGGGCGTGGTCGCCGGGCTCGTCTCGGTGTCCTGGATGACCGCGGTGTCGCTGGTCCCGGCGGCGGACCGCCCGTACGTCGACGGCAGCCACGACGACTCGACCTTCGTGCAGGTGTTCAGCTACAACGGGTTCCTCCGGTTCGGTGACCAGACCCCGCAGCAGTTGCTGGCCGGGACGCTGAGACCAACCACCGCGCAGGCCAGCTCCGCGGCCGCGCCGGCCACGGCAACCGCGCCGCCCAGCCCCGCGACCGCGCCACCCACCCCCGCGACCGCGCCACCCACCCGCGCGACCGCGCCGCCTACCCACGCGACCGCGCCGGACCGGCTGCTGCGGGGGGATCTGGGCCGCGACACCGGCTGGCTGATCCCGGCCGCCGCGGCGGTCGCGCTGTGGGGCCTGGCCAGCAGGCGTCGGCGACCCCGCAGCGACCCGCTCCGGGCCTGCTTCGTGCTGTGGGGCGTCTGGCTGGTGACGCTGTTCGCGGTCTTCTCGGCGATCACCACCATCAACGCGTACTACACCGCGGCGCTGTCTCCTCCGGTGGCCGCGATCATCGGCGCGGGCACCGCGGCGGCGTGGTCCGGCGAACGGACCACCGTCGCCCGGCCGGTAGGCCTGGAGCTCGTCGTGGCGGGCACGGCCGGGTACGCCGCCTGGCTGGTGTCCTCGTCCGGTGCCCGCGTGCCCGGCTGGCTGGTCCCCGCCATCATCGCCGTCGCGGCGGCCGCGATCGGCATCAGCGTCTGGTCGCTCCTGGCCCCCCGGGCGGGCGTGTGGGCCGGCGCCCTGGCCGCGGGCCTGGTCTCGGTGGCGCTGGTCCCGGCCGTGGCGTCGGCCAGCCTGGCGGCCAGCAGCCGGGGCGCCTTTGACACCCCGTTCGAGCCGGCCCAGACGGCGCAGGCCGTGGAGCAGGCCAGGCACAAGGTGGCGGCCTTCAACGTCGCTTCGCTGCAGGACCTGCAGGAGGGCGCGCCGTACTTGATGGCGGCGGAGACCGGGGTCGTGCCGTCCCTGGTCATCTACGACAGCGGCCTGGAGGCGCTCCCGATCGGCGGGCTGACCGGCACCATCCCGTCTCCGACCCTGGGTCAGTTGCAGGCCGACATCCGCGCCGGCCGATTCCACCTGGTCTGGATCGCCACCGATGCCGACCCCCGGCTGACGTGGCTCGCCAGCCACTGCTCCCGGCTGTCACCGCGGTTCTACACCTGCGTGCCCGCCGATGCCGGCTGAGCCGTCAGCTGTTCGACGTCGGCGACGATGCAGGTGATGTTGTCCGGGCCGCCGCCGTCCATGGCCAGCGCGATCAGGTCCGCGGTGGCCTGGTCGGGGTCGGCCACGGTGAGCAGGACCCGCGTGATCGCGTCGGCGGGCACGACCACGTGCAGGCCGTCGGAGCAGAGCAGGTAGCGGTCGCCGGGCCGGGCCTGGCGAAGCTGGAGGTCAGGCCGGAAGCCCTGGTAGCCGGTGAGCGCCTGGAGCAGCAGCAGTCGCTGCGGGTGCGAGGCGACCTCCTCGGCGGTGATCTTCCCCTCGTCCAGCAGCGACTGCACCAGCGTGTGGTCGTGGGTGATCTGGAACACCTCACCGTCGCGGACCAGGTAGGCCCGCGAGTCGCCGATGTGCACCAGGCCGAGCTGGGAGCCGGACCACAGCAGCGCCGTCAGCGTGGTGCCCATGCCGTGCAACGCGGGGTTGGCCTGGACCATGTCGCGCAGCGCGCTGTTGGCCCGGCGCACCGCGTGGTCCAGCGCGTTCAGCAGTTCGCCGGCCGGCACCTGGGTGTCCAGCGGCCGCAGCGCCTCGATGACGGCCGCGCTGGCCACCGCGTGGCCGCCTGTCCCGTCGGCCACCGCGAGCAGCCGGGCGCCGGCGTAAGCGGCGTCCTCGTTGTCCGCACGATGCAGGCCGATATCGGAGCGCACGCCGTAGCGGACGGTAAGCGTCCCCTGGCCATCGCTGGTGGCCGTGTCCTTCCCCGGGTCCTTTCCCGACAGATAGCCCATGAGGAAGATGGCGAGCTCCCGCCTGACCGCGGTCTCCGCCTCGACCGTGGCCCAGTACGCGGCCAGTTCTTCGGCGGCCTGAGCGGGTGGCAGCCCGCTCACCGAGCGGATGACGGCCAGCGGCATGCCCAGCCGGCGCAGCCACGCCACCAGCCTGGCCTGCTCCAGCTGGCCCGGGTCGTAGAACCGGTACAGCGTCTCCGGATCGACCCGGGCCGGGTGGAGCAACCCGAGCTCGTCGTACAGGCGCAGCGCCTTGCGCGACAGCCCGGACGCCTGGGCGAACGCCCCGCTGGTCATCAGCTCCACGCGTGCCTCCTCATGCCGGGCAGGACGCCCGGTGCCATCAGGCTGGGCCCGGCCCCAGGGGCCAGGTCAAGCGCACCGATCCGGTACGGCTGTAGCCGAGGCAACAACCATGGGACTCAATGGGCTCATCCGTCTCGGCCTGAGAGGACCCTCATTGAAGCCTAGAGGTGCACACCGGACGAACCAGTTCCCTGGGGACATTGGTGACCGGATAGGCTCGTCGGATGGACGGAGAGGCTGCTGCGCTGCCAGGCATCGACACCAGCCGGGCGCACCCGGCGCGGGTCTACGACTACTGGCTCGGCGGCAAGGACAACTTCGCCGCCGACCGCGAGGCGGCCGAACTGGCCCTGCAGGCCTACCCGCAGCTGGCGCAGGCGGTGCAGGCCAACCGCAAGTTCCTGGCCCGGGCGGTGCGGTACCTGACCGGGGAGGCCGGCATCCGGCAGTTCCTCGATATCGGCACCGGCATCCCGGCCGTGGACAATACCCACCAGGTCGCCCAGCGCGAGGCGCCGGACAGCCGGATCGTCTACGTCGACAACGATCCCATCGTGCTGCTGCACGCCCAGGCCCTGCTGAAGAGCACGCGGGCGGGCGCGTGCGACTACATCCAGGCCGACCTGCACGACCCGGACGCGATCTTGGCCGGGGCGGCCCGGACGCTGGACTTCGGCCAGCCGGTGGCCCTGATGCTGCTGGCGATCCTGCAGTTCATCCCCGACGAGCAGGACCCGGTCGGGCTGGTGTCCCGCCTGGTCGCCGCGCTGCCGCCGGGCAGCTACCTGGTGATCTCGCACCCGACCGACGACTTCAACCCGAACCGGGGTGAGTCGATCAAGCGGTACAACGAGCGGGTCGCCGACCAGGCCACGCTCCGGGACGAGGCCGGGACCACCCGGTTCTTCGCGGGCCTGGACCTGGTCGAACCGGGTGTGGTCGCGGTGGCCAAGTGGCGCCCGGACAGCGACTACCTGGCCTCGATGCCCTCCTCGATGTGGTGCGGAGTGGCGCGCAAGCCTTATGCGCCCTAGGAGCGGACCAGGTCCGCGATCTTTTCTAGGTGGGCCGGGTCGCAGTTGACCGAGAACGTGGTCAGCACGGTCTGCTGCTTCCAGCGCTGGATCTCGTCGGTGATCTTGGCCCAGGGACCGACCAGGGCGACGTCCTCGACGAGCTTGGTCGGGACGGCCGCGATGGCGCTCTTCTTGTCGCCGGCCAGGTAGAAGTCCTGGATGGTGCGGGCTTCGGCTTCGTAGCCCATCCGGACGAATACCTCGTGGTGGTAGTTGACACCCCGGGCGCCCATCCCGCCGATATACAGAGCCAGGGTCGGGCGGACGAGATCCGCCGCCCGTTCGGCATCATCATCGACGATGATGGCCATCGGTCCGCCCACTACGTCGAACGTGGCACTGGTTTGCCGCGCGCCGGGGCGCGCGAAGCCCTCGGCCAGGGCGCCGGCGTAGAAGTCGTTCATCGCCGGCGAGAAGAAGATGACGTTCCAGCCGTCGGCGATCTCGGCGGCCAGGGCCACGTTCTTCGGGCCCTCCGCGCCCAGGTAGATCGGGATCTCGGTGCGGTACGGGTGCAGGATCGAGCGCAGCGGCTTGCCCAGGCCGGTGCCGCCGCGGTCGGGCGACAGAGGGAGCTGGTAATGCTTCCCGTCGTAGCTGACCGGCTCACCGCGCGCGATGACCCGGCGGACGATGTCGATGTACTCCCGGGTGCGCTCCAGCGGCCGGGGATACGGCTCGCCGTACCAGCCCTCCACCACCTGGGGGTTGCTGGTGCCGATGCCGAGCAGCACCCGGCCCTGGGTCAGGTGGTCCATGGTCATGGCGGTCATGGCCAGGGTGACCGGCGGCCGGGCGGACAGCTGGGAGACCGCCGTGCCGAGCTTGATCCGCGCGGTGCGCGAGCCCCACCAGGCCAGCGGGGTCCACGCGTCGCTGCCGTAGGCTTCGGCCGTCCAGATCTGGTCGAT
>Ga0207665_10003304_pt1 | contig 10804 bp, 11 predicted proteins | sample LARL112metaG_FD_184351 | JGI IMG/M metagenome (GOLD analysis project Ga0207665, IMG submission 184351) | Corn, switchgrass and miscanthus rhizosphere microbial communities from Kellogg Biological Station, Michigan, USA - LAR L11-2 metaG... | ecosystem: Host-associated > Plants > Roots >...
GTCGAGAAACTTTACTGTGACTTACTCTATATCAATAATGAACTGGAAACCATCCCATCTTCTGGCGAGGTATTCTCACAAATTGAAAAATGGCCTAATATCAAATTGTCTAAAGTATTTGGTGCTAATCCAACTGATGTTCTCATAATTCGAAATGTATTTAGAAAGCTAAAACACAGAAACGAAAACATCCCACCTGATAATCCTGGTCGTTGGCTATTAAATCGTGGATGCCTTAATCTTACTAATGAAGCATTATCAAGTATTGATTGGAAAAAATATGAAAATCTACGAGGAAATAGGAGATCATTACTGGTCATGGCAGCTGTAGAAGTTTTTGCAATCTTCTTTTTTTTACATACATATGGAAAATTGTAGATATTATTAGGACAAATCTTTGGCTTCATCTGTTAATATAGTTCTAGACTCAATCGCTTCCTCTACCTCTTTTTTATTAGCTGGATCTACAATCAAATCCTTTTTAGATGGTTTCCTGTTTCTAAGACCTATACTCGTAGTTAGTTGTGTTTGTATTTTTCTGCATTATGGAATCTATCATCTAAGCTCGCAGCAGCATTATTAGTGTGAATTTTCTTATTCCAAGTCGCAACGTCAGGAGTGCCTTCAATATCTGCTATACCCGAAGACATATCTACTACGGTATCAGTTTTTCTCTTCGTTTTTTGTCGTTTTTTCACTTTATTATCTACTGATGCAACATGTCATATCTTCATTACCAATCATCTACTTTGATATATCATATCTTCTGGACTTCTTATTCGCATTAGGAGCAGTACAATGTACTCAGTTTTATCACAAATGAAGAACTGAGGGAAATAATTTGTCGGAATTCCATCCAGGTCCAATATGTGAATGAGTGATAGATCAGCTAAGTGAAGATAGTACAAGATCTGATATTGTAATAATTAAATAGGACAGTTCCAGCACTCACTCTATCAAGTATGCTATTATAACCATGACTATTAGCATGCCGGCAAGAGCCAAACTATGAATTCTGTTCTATACATGTGTCCCTAGTGTCCCTAGTTCGGAACCATTATCTATTCTACTCTTACTACCCCCTATTATATCTCTATTATTATATACAACATTAGTTAGTCATTTCAGGGATAGATAATGATACTGATCTATTACTCTTAGAAATAGAATTATGGGAGTAATTGACAACCGTCTCTATACTCTATATGTTATCACTTATGCTTTAGGCAAAAACTAACATAAAGCAAATATCAGTCTTTAACAATATTGACTTCGATAAGAGAATTCTGGATTGAGTTTACAGATAAGTAATGTAGAAACCCTCTCACACTAAGCACGATTATAAGCTATATATTGTAACTAGATTACCTATTGGTTACTAGCAACCGTAATGTACCGTCCAGCCGTATAGAACATGTAGTGTTCGCCGCCAAACCGGGAGATCTCTCATGATCATAAAACTGGCGAGCAAGCCTGAACTGTCCGGCGAAATTGTCTTGGCGCTATATATAGCTGAGATATGCTATAGTAACATTAGTAAATTGTCTGTTACCGACTCATGGGAACGAACTGTATACTATCTTTTCTGTAATCCTATGGCTACATTAAAATCGACCGAGACTGGTAGTATACTGCTAAGATGTAATACATGCTCTGTAATGGGTTTTCGCCAACTGAATGCTATCGCAGCAGAAAATCCAGACCTGCGGGATCTCAGATTTACATCTGTACATTGACCTAGTGTGAGATAAAGCCGATAGCGTAGTTAATGCTTTGCCCAAGCGACACTATCGCAGTTCTTGTGCCAGTAGTATTCCGCAGTTTACTAGCTGGTTTAGACAGTCGTGGCATAGATTTCGATCAATTATCGACTATTATAAATTTGAATATGGTGTGGGAAGATCTCTAGCGATTTCAAGCACGATAAAGCGTTACTATTGATAAAAATACCAGTGAAAACGTATAGGAATTAGAGTACCTTATAAACTAGCGTTATTGTATCACACTGTATACATACTATTTAAAAAATATCTAGTGATAATATAATTGCCATATGTTTGTGGTGGAACGGTGGTAGAATGGTGGATAGGTAGGTAAGACCTGTTTTCCTGGTTCGGCGTAGTCTGGTGCAAAAGTAAAATAACATGCCCTTGAATTTGGCTAGCTCACTCGATCGTTCATGTACCAGACAAGGCCCAACCAAACTAAACTAAACCAACTAAGAACACCCGACAAGTCTCGCGGGCATATTCTGAATCTGCTATCAGTTTTACAAATACACAGCCAGACTAGCAAGATATTTTCGCTATCTTACCGAAACTACAGTGACAGGTAGCCTAAGAGGCATTTGTAGGAAAATCAGAATAAATAAATGTTATTCCTAAACGGTGAGATATTGTATAACGACGAATTACTAAATGGAATAAGCTTTATCAATATTGGAGTCAAACCATAATAGGTTGTGAGCAAGGGCCTACCTCTGAAGGTTAAAGTCGCAGTAGCAGTCCTATTAATTTTAACTATAGTGGGATGGTGGACAAACAACACTTCCACAGCATACGGTGCAGGATCAGGATCTATTAAGCCTCATAATCGTAGTACTGAAGATAAAATTGGTTCTGGGACTAGGGAAGGTTGGGTAGAGCATCATCATCTTCCTAATACTAATGACAAAAGTGGTTCCATGACTAGTGGAGAATTGTCAGAAGATCCGGAGATGGACTATCGGATTGAAGACCTTCTTTCCAATGACCACATAATTGGATGGGATGAAGCACTAGCAGACATTACTAATGGCACCACTAGATAGAATACTATTACAAACTTCCGAGCTTTAGAGTTAGATCATGTGAAAGATAACAAATCTGTTTGACAATCAGCCTCGATTCTGTACTATGATTATCATCCCAGGATCGATATCTAGTGGGTTTAGGTTAAGAATCGAAAAACAAATCAGGCATAGCGTCCTGCCGTGTAGGTAGGACTCAAGATTGAGGCAAATCGTTACCTCTGGAGATATAGGCTGGGGTGCTGATTTCGTAATATTGGATGATCGATATCTAGTCTGACCCACCAAGAGAATAAGGAAAATACCTCCACTATCTCCACTGCCTCCACTAGAATCAGATTCGTGTTCTTGACTGCTTGAACATTCTTCAACTGCTTCGCGACGATCAGTTTGCATGATATACAATTCATTCCAACTATCTTAAACAAAACTCTCTATTTTCATTATTACTAATTCATTGATATCTTCATATGCTAAAATGGATGTATTTTTCAGTTGTAGGTTAATTAGTTGTAGGCAGGCTAAAACTGAACGTGGCACCTTTTCCATCAGCATTATTTTTTCCCCATATTCTGCCACCATGAGCTTCAATAATACTTTTTGAAATATACAAGCCCAAGCCTATACCATGTAATGATTTAGTTGCAAATTTCGTAAATAGTCGAGGCATCATCTCTAAATCAATTCCCTTACCACTATCCTTTACTATGATAATCCATTCATTTGTATATGTATTCTGAGTCTTTCTTGATACTGATATAGTTATTAAGCCGTCTTTTGTAAAATTGAATGCATTATCTAATAAATTTTGAATAACTTGGCTAATTCTTTGTCTATCCCCAAGGACGGAAGCATTCTCGACATTACATTCAAATGATATTTCAGGTCTATTTACAAGCCCAGCTTGGTCTTTTCTATAATCATCTAATAAGCCATTAATTATACTAACTAAATCAAACACTTCATTTCTCAGTTCTAATGAGTTACCTTCAATCCTAGATACATCTAGTATATCCTCGGTAAGATGTTTCAAACGACGAGCATTTCTTCCTATAACTGAAATAATTTCTTTATACTGTTCAATATTACCATTCTTATTTTCCAAAATATCTGTTAAACCCAATATCGGTTGAACAGGCGTTCTCAATTCGTGAGCCGCCACATTAATAAACTCTTCTTGTAGGGTGTCGTGAAGTTGGAGCTTTTTAATCAGTATCTCTTGTTGTTTATTTGATTCCTTGACTTGTTCATATAGATCAAGTTGAGCCCACAATGAGTCAAGTATTGAAACGTAAGAAGATACAGTAGATTTACTGTTGGAGTACGAAGTCAAGCCTATAGCTTCTACAGAGGTATCTTTGCTGTCATCTTTTAATTCCGCGACTAAAGAGTATTTTCTATCGACAACCAACATCGAAACTTTAGTCTGTAATTGAGGTTGAATAAATCGAATTCTTATTTTATTTATATTATTCGGTTGATCGTCCTGCTTCTGCTTGTCCTTATCATGGTTAACCATATTACCATTTGTGCTAGCCTTACTGTTATCATCGGTTCCTAGTTCTTCTTTCATAATCTTCTCTACCTTTTCGTCGAAGGGTGTAAGAATTCTAACTTTTAGTCCCCGAAGGCTTGCCTTTTTTAACAATCTTACTGCTCCTGACTTTGTCTGACGTCGGAATGCATTTGCGGTTGAAAACATGACAAGTATTTCTTTGTTTGCTCCATTGATAAGCTCAAAAACGAGTTTCTGTACTTCATATGGATCTCTGATTGTCTTTATAAAATCTGGCTTTATCCCCTCTTCTATCTCTCTAATCCTTTCGTCAGCAGTCTCTGCTTTATTCCAAAGCATATCAAAGAAATATTGTTGCTGTTCCACGAATGAACTGATATTACAATAAATAATTTCTGAAGCAATTTTTCCTTCATCAGCAACGACTGCAGGTGCAATATATTCTGATTCACTTAGCATAATATTGCTCATGATACCCTCCAAATGTCTAAACTCATCTACAATTTCCATCAGTTCTCTGCAGCAGTCTACATTGTCCTTAGTAATTTCAGCGAGGTATCTTATCTTGACACCTGTTCTTTTGGCATCGATAAATGATTTCTTTATTGGTTCTGTTCTAGCCGCTAATGGCTGGATAGTATAATTCATACAAGCATCTATTCTTCTTTTGGCATTAAAGAAAAAATGTAATTCTGTATCTACTACATTCTCAATACCGTAATCTGCCTCTGTTCTTTTAGCATCTCCTGCAACTGAAAAGGAATCAGAAGAATCCATATTTACCCGCAATTAATAACAGATTCTGTAAATATATATAGACAACATAATAATTCGCAATATTAAACGTTATTTTTGATAAATTCTTGCACAACTAACTGACCAACAACGTATGTGCTAGGAGACAAAATGAGAGGTTGAAAGTGGATCATATTGTTAACTAGTACTCATAACTAAGTCGATCTTCTCTTGAAAGTATGGATCGTCTAAAAGATATCATACCTGAATTAGATGAGAGATTCAGTTATGCAGTAGAAGTTAGTTAGAGACATATCGTGGTTTCAAGACTTGGCATATAGTTTTCTGCAAATAACAATATGTTTATGGTATGGTCTGGAATCAACTTGCTGGTATAAGAACTCCACCTGTAGTTACAACAGATTTTTCTGTATATGAGATTTATTGGAGATATCAATATGGTTGGTTCTCTTAGTTCATTAGATCTTTCTAATAAAAGATATGACATTTTTACTTTGAGATATTAATAGCTTGAACTAGAAAGTGTTTTAAGACCAACTGAGAAACGAACAGGAGAACGATGTTGTTTTAATTTCTTGTCGAATTACGACATACATATATATGTTAACACATAGTGTCCAACATTTTATATAAATGGAACATCAATGCAATGGTGAAGATAAGTCGATAATGAAATCCGGCTTGTTTAATAACTGCAAGTTCGTTTAATTATTCCGCCATAAAAAAACGATATCGAATTGCTGGTTGGATTCAACTTAGATTTGAACACATTTAAGATATATCTGCAATTTTTAGTTCTCCTTCCAAAAGTGAATTTAGAAGATATTGATGTAGTTAGGGGGTAAACGATGAAGCGGAAAGACGATGTACCAAATGTATTGACACTTTAGATTCTACGATCTGCTAAAGCGACCATTTACAAACAAATAAAGGTCGTAATGCCGACATCCTGAAGACAGATGATGGAATTCAGTTGTAGTTGGAATAAGTACACGGTGATTGTTGATGGTGACTACAAATATTCTATTTTTCATGCTGAATTGAAAAATGATAACAATAATTCGTGATGATTGACTATGTGTAAAATTCAAAAAAGTGAATATTGTATTTCAGTTTCTAATCTTAGGAAGCGGTACGGTAAGGCTAATACTTATGCCATAAATGATATTACTTTTGACGTAAAGTATGGATCAGTCTTTGGGTTTCTTGGTCCAAACGGTGCGGGAAAAACTACCACAGTAAAAATTCTTACTACTCTACTTAGGGCAACGTCTGGGAGTATTTACATTTTTGGAAGACAGCTTTTAAAAAATCAATCAGAAATTAAAAAAAGGGTAGGAGTAGTTTCTCAAAATCCTAGTTTTGAAACAAACCTAACAGTGGAAAGGGCACTTGATTTATATGGCATATTATGGGGGCTAAATGACAAGCAACTCAGAAAAGAAAAAATAAATAAAATTCTCAACACTTTTGATCTAGAATCCATTAAAAGTATCAAAAATGATGAACTCTCCATAGGTCAGAGGAGGAGAGTTCAGGTTGCACGGGAGTTTATCCATGAAATGGATCTGCTTTTCCTAGATGAGCCAACGGTAGGTCTAGATCCTTCTGCAAGAAGACTGCTCTTAGATTATATAAAGTCTCAAGTCAAGTCTGGTCTGACTGTATTCTTTACTACACACATTATGGAAGAGGCAGAATATCTATGTGACCAAATAGCTATTATGGACAAGGGAAAAATAATCGCCTTTGATACACCATCTGGGCTAAAGCAGAAATATGGGAAAGGAACCAAAACCATAGAACTAACATTTAATGACATACCGAATAAACTCCTTATTGATCATCTTAAGAATATTGTTAATAAAAGACAAGGTAGAAAAGATCCAAATAGTACTGATTCATTTATTGGGTTCAATGGAGTACATACAATTACAATTACAGCTGATAATGTAGAGGAGATCATTTCTGAGGTGTTGCAACTTATCTATAAAGATGGTCTGCAATTAGAAAACATTTCTATAATTCCACCATCTCTAGAGGAGGTTTTCTTGTCAGTCGTCGATAAAAATGGTTATTCAAATGGTAGAGAAGTGGGGCGTTAACTCATCTTGATAGTAAATAATATACTATTATTAGTGTATAGAAATCTCGTCGCGGCTATTGACAAGTCTTTCTTAATTTGGATGGTAGCTTTTCCTGTCGTTTATATCTTCATAGTGGGCTATGCATACTCTACATTAATAGGAAATCGAGAAATTAACATTGGATCCGTATCCGTTACCTATACTTCGTTTTTAACTTCAGGTGTGATTGGGTTTAATGCTATGAATGGCAGCTCTGCGGTCGCTGGTGGCATTGTTTGGAATGATAAGAGAAATGGAATGCTTCAACAGTTGCTGGTCATGCAATTCAGTAAGGTACAATACATTATTGGCAATCTTATAACAATTATTCTAATTGGATTAGTCAGTGCTGCGCTAATAATGATTATTGGCCTGCCAACAATGTATAAGAATGCAAATATAACATTATGGAGCGTACCGTATATCATATATGCCTTGGCTAGTGGTTCAGTATTTTTTGGTTCCTTCACTATAATATTGTCAACCAAAATTAAAAGTAGTGAAGCGCATAATGTAATAAGTAATGGTCTCTTCCTTTTTTTTACTTTCGTTAGTTCAGCGTTTTATCCTGCACAAGGATTACCAGGTCCATTAACTATCGCCTTCTATCTAAATCCGTTAACATACATTGTTGATATTAGCAGAGCTGGGATATTTTCGCAGATAAGTGCAATTACTAATATTCAAGTCCTGATATTGGGTGCTCTTGCAGCAACAGTATTTGTGATTGCAATTAGATCAATGGTAAGTATGAAAGTCTGATCAACGTCTTTATTATCCTCATATTCCTATTCTTAAACTCAGACGACGTATGTGGATCTCTTGTTTAATTTTCGAAAATCAATTGCTTCCGTAAAGCTCATTTCTAGTATATTAAGCAGTCCGTTCTACATCCAACCAACCAATTGGACTTTAATTTTTATGTATACTTTCTATATGGAGAGAATGATTTTGTTGCGAATCATCGTCATTCTGGCCATAATTAACTCGTAGACATCACTATAGAATCAAATCAGTTCATGATCTTACAATCTGATCTACAAATCACTACCTAACAAGAATTCTAAATGCTTCATCATGATCGTCAACTGCTTTAACAACACCACATCAAATTAAAAAGTAATATAAAAATAATTTTGTCTGGCCAATAGTATCTATGTACTTAATAATTAAAATATAATAATGAAGTAATTTGAGATTATCATGTTCATATACTGTCCATTCTAGGGGCTCCTCAAGTTTAAATTGCATACAGAGTATCAGAATTAGATAGTTATAATGCCTGATCCCAACGCCAAACGTTTGTTATGGTTTCTCTTTGCTGGATCAAAGGGTGGGAATAATAGGATTAAAGTAGTTCATTTATTAATGGAGCGTCCGTATAACATTAACCAACTTGCTGAAGCATTAGGTCTTGATTATAAAGCAATACAACATCATATTACAGTCCTTGAAAAGAATAACCTGATTACCAGATTGGGAGAAAAATATGGGGTATTATATTTTATTTCCAACTATCTTGAGGCTAACGCAGACGCATTCAGGGATGTAATTTCAAAACTAAAAAAATGATTCACTTTCGGTAGCTAGAATAAATATGGGCCTCGAAACCATCTGTTTGTTGAAAAAATCTGTGTAACAGTAATATACCATAGATCTGGTGAAAGAATCAAGATAGGCCAAATTCATAGGTACAGTATTATCCATAAGGAATGCCGGATACCATTTTTTGTCCTGGTAAGAGTAATCACATTTTTACAATCTGGCAGCATCTGTGACTGCTTACTATCAAACAGAAGGAGGATAAAGTTATAGTATATTTACTTAATGTTGGTAAAAGCCCATTGTCTTTGGACGTTCATCAATATGTCTAGTAGAATACCTCCATTTCATCACATTACAGAAATCTACAGATAGGATCGCAACAACCATTCTAGAAAGAATGATCTCTTCTTTTCGTCATCATCTAATTAATGCCAAGCAGATATTCTAGGAATAGATTCGTCTAGATTCAAGTGAACATGTTCATCACCATACTCACTAGAAGTGCTAAACTAAGAAAAAGGAAAATGCTAAGCCGTCTATCGGAGCTGATGTAATAAGCATATAATATGTACCATCAAGATAAGGAGGGCTTCTACAAAAACATGACAATGTTGATTTTGAATTGATAATAATAATAATAACATCAGACATTAAACCAATATCGATAGTAGTAGAGGAGAAGGGATATGACAGCAAAGTAAAAAAACGTATTTGTAAAAGAAGGCATCAAAACATACTCCATCATTCATTACCCTAGATAGTATCGTATTCATATATTGAGAACAAAGTGTAGGTGTAGAAAACAAATCCAATGTTGCCATAGCAAACCAGTATATAATCAACTAGTGTACATCAACGTAACAAGGACTGAACTACAATGTCTGTCAAAGAGGGTGTATTTGGAAGATATGTTACTTCAGGGCTAGTAAAACACAAAACAAGGAACCATCATTCAAATGCATAGCATATAACATGCAATAGGCGAACGGACCTTGTCGTTAACGCGATGATTTCTACATGGCCTAAATATGGAAAAAAGTAAATAAGAGTATTCTAAGCGATATAAATCAGAGCCTATGGAAACATTAATGACTATAAGTGCAATCGTAGGATTAGCAAACATTGGTATTCTAGTAGCATTGCTTTCTATCTACGCTAAAATCTACAATAATACCAAAGCAAGATTTACCATAGGTCTTATATTTTTTGTCGCATTATTGATGGTACAAAATATAATTGCAGTATACGCGTATTTTGCAATGAGCCCATTATATGCTATAGGATTACTTCCGTATTTTGTAGGTATACATATAGCAGAATTGGCTGGATTATCCATACTCCTAAGGGTTACTCTGATGTGATTGGTGTAGAATAAAAGACTTGTAATACTTGGTGTTAGCGAATTGGCGATGAATATGAATAAGTGTCAATATACTACCAAATTAATCACAGGTCGCATATATTTCTAGGTGTCTAATAACAAAATCAATGCCGATTTTTGTTAGTCTCGTTAAGTATATCATTTTTTAAAGGCCAAGAATTCCTACTGCATTTCTGACCATAGCAACAATAGTCGTCTGACCTCGACATTCTTGCTACTATAAAATGGAATACTATTAGCGGCGTAAATACAATCGAGGTTATAACTGCAAGCATGTAGCTATGAAGATATAGAAGATACAGAGAAACCCCAACTCCAGTCAATATTTCTATCGACGTACACGTACATAACTGCAACGCCATTTCTCGAAGGTTCATAAGAATAAGTTATTGGGTTGATTTTAAATATGTTTTTCCAAATTTAATCCAAATCTCCAAGAACCATGAACGAGCCGCGGTAAATGCTACCTCAATTTATTTCACTTTTAGCAATTCTCGCTAGCCAGAGGCGACAAAACTCACTAAATTGTCCGATTCATAGGGCATTAAAGTCTATGAATACAAAAGGTATAAAAGTATAGATTCAGATAGTAATAGTAATCATGGCCAACCATTCATCGTCGTTACCAATCCAGCAGAGCATCAGGCTCCTGATCAATAATAGCGAAGCAGTTTCCAAATACATCAAAAATG
>Ga0207665_10003306_pt1 | contig 10803 bp, 10 predicted proteins | sample LARL112metaG_FD_184351 | JGI IMG/M metagenome (GOLD analysis project Ga0207665, IMG submission 184351) | Corn, switchgrass and miscanthus rhizosphere microbial communities from Kellogg Biological Station, Michigan, USA - LAR L11-2 metaG... | ecosystem: Host-associated > Plants > Roots >...
ACGCCTCCTGGCTCGGGGCGTGGGACGTGGACCTGAGTGCGATCCGCTGCCCGGTGCTGCTGTGGTACGGAACCGAGGACCGCTTCGCATCCCCCGCGCACGGACGGTGGCTCGCGGAGAACCTGCCGGACGCGCGGCTTGTGATGCGCGAGGGCGAGGGCCACTTCGGAATCATGGAGCACCTCGGCGAGATGCTGGATGCCCTGACCGCGCCGGAACCGACGCCCTGACCGGGGCCGATCCGGCGTACCGACCGGGCCGGAACCGGTGATTCCGGCCGGGGGTGGTGACCCGCTGCAGCGGGCCCGGGGCCGCCCGAAAGGATCACTCCGGTCGTCACGAAGTTCCTATAACGGACCGACCCCGGGCACGGTAACTTAGGCGGGCCCCAATGTGAGCGAAGCCTGGCCACCCGGCCCTGGCGGCGGCTCACTCGCGTATGCGTGCGGGATCCAACGGGCAACGCCCCAGTGAAAAGGAGAAGAACAGACCCATGGCAGCCACGCTTCACGAGATCCTGCTCGCGCCGGAGACCAAGCCTCATGTGATCGCCGACTGCAATGCGCTGATCGAGCGGGAGGTCGCCGAGAAGTCAGGTATCTCCGGGACCGCGGTCAAGTTCGCCTACAAGACGGCGAACACGTTCGCAGCCGGCCACGTCCGGAAGATGGTGGGGACCCTGCTTCCCGGGATGGCGGACAACCTCCAGCCGTTCTGGGCCGACTTTCTCGCGTCCGGCGGCGCCGACTTCGGCGATTACCTGACCAAGCGCGGCGACGAGGTGGCCGAGGCGATGCTCGCGGTGACCGATGCCCGCGCCGCGGCCTCCGGCCGGCCCGTGATCGTCAAGGCCTACCGCTCCGTCCGCGGCGGCGCCGCCAAGCACATCCAGGCCGCGCTCCCGCAGGTCGGCGACCTGGTGCTGAAGTACGCGTACTGACCATCGGCGGCTCGCGCCCGGCCTGGGACCTTGCCCGGACCAGGGCTATGTCCGGGTCCGGTACGCGTCGGTGATGGTCTGGGTTACCGTGCCGCCGGCCGCGTCGGCCGCCGTGGCCCGCAGGGTCACCATCGCCCCGGCCGGGGCGCGGAACACCGCCGCGTAGGCACCGTTGGCACCGGTCATCCGGGCCGCCCGCCACGTCTTGCCGCCGTCAAAGGACACCGAAAGCGCCGCGCGGGTGATCGGTGCGGGCTTGGCCAGCGGCAGGTGCCCGACGGATAGCCGGACCACCTGCTGGCCCGGGCCGACCGAGCCGTCCAGGCCCAGGCCCACCACGCCGTAGCGCAGCATCAGCAGTGGCTGGGCCGCGCACGAGCGGTTGGCCTTGACCGTGCACAGCCATCCGGGCGGCAGCGTGGCGCCCGCCTCGTGAGCGGACCACCAGGTCCACACCGTCCGGTTCGACGTGGACAGCGGGTTCAGGCCGGCCGGCTCGGCCGCGTTCAGCACGAACCTGATCAGCGACCTGGCCGGGCTCAGCGTCGCGGCGACGTGGGCGAACCCGGCGAAGTGCGGCAGTGGACCGCCCGCGATCCTGGTCCCGTTCTGGTCGATCCGGTAGCTGCCGGTGGCCTTGAACGGCGGGTTGGCGGCACCGCCGTCATGGCCCGGCGTGTTGTCGCCGAACGCGGTCATCGCCAGGCCGAGCACGTCACCCGCCCGGCTCGCCGACGCCGTGACCGGCCTCGCGAAGGCCACCTGGCGCTGTTTGACGAACGGCACCGGATGCAGCGGGTACGCGCCCCAGTCGTCGGTCAGCCGCTGGCCGGGCAGGAAGACCTGCGACTGGGCACTCTGGCCGCCGGAGAAATCGAAGTCCTTGCCGGACAGGATGTACTGGGTGTTCCACGTCAGCGACTGGCCCGCAGACAGGTACATGGTCAGTTGCTCCGGATACCGCATGGCTGGCAGGACCGCGGTCGACCCGAGTTCGCGCTGGATCGGGAACGCCTCGAAGTTGGCCAGGTAACCCAGCGATGGCGCACCCGCGTAGAAGCGGGCGTTCTCCGTGGCGAGGCTGGCCTGGTTGACCACGTAGCGCTCGGACGGAATGGTGCCAAGCGACTGGTAGGCGACGTCATAGAGGTAGGGAAGCCCGGCACCGCCGGACGGTGAATCAAGCTGTGCCGTGATGGTCTCGATCAGCGAGCCGACGCTGGGAGCGGTCAGCATCGGGCTGACATACATCAGGGCCGGCGGCTGCTGGCCGGGGATGCTGATGAAGCCGACACTGAACGAGCAGCATCCGGTTGGTGCCGTGTCGGTCAGGAAGTGCAGGTCGAGGACGCTGCTGTACTCGGTGGCCGGCCGGGCCGTCACGAAGCTGACCTTGCTATCCGCCGAACGCGCGGCCATCGACACCGTCGTGTTCGCGGCCACGGTGAATTCGGGCGGCACGACCAGGCGGGTACCGACCCGCTGGGTGCCGCGCCGCGCGGCGAAAATCCCGAGGACCCAGAAATGCCCGCTTGGCACGGTGAACGTCGCCGTTCCGTCGCGGAACACGGCGGTGTCAAGGCGGGTCAGGCTGGAGTTGTCGGCATCGATGATCATGGCCTGGTCGCCGGTGTCCGGCTGCCCGGCCTGATCGGTCCCGTGCACTGTCAGAGTGTGCATGGTGTCCACCGCGGGTGCCGGGGCCGCTGCGGGTACCCGGCCCGGGGCGCCTGCAGGCACTCGGTTCGGGGCGGCTGCGGGCCCGGCACCGGCCAGCGTGACCGATATTTCGGCGAACATGCCGTGTCGGCCGGCTCGATCCGCGCCGTGGCCGACGGCGGGCCAGCGGGCCAGCGCCGCGCCGAACTTGCGGGCTCCGGCCCTGGTCAGGTACCCGTCCGCCATGCCGGATCCGGCGGAGGTGACCGTCAGCCCGGGCAGCGTCGGCGCGGGTCCCGTGTACCTGACCCGGACCGGCAGCCGGCCGCTGGATTCCGCCCTGGCCAGCGCGCCGAGCTGGAACAGGCTCGGGCCCAGCCCGCGGCCCAGATAGGGGATGGCGCCGACCGGGATGACGGTGGTCTCGCCGCCCGTGCGCAGCTCCACCAACTGCCCCGCGGACCCTCCTCCGTCGGCGCGGACGGATACCCCGGCCCTGCTCGTGGCGACCTGCTCGCCGGTGACGAGGAAGACGGAACCCCCCGCCTGGTGCATGTGGGCCGCGGCCGGTGCGACCGGGGCCGCGGCGGTCGGGGCGGCCGTGGTCAGCGCGGCGCTTGCCGCCATGGCCACGGTGAGTGCGGTGACGGTCAGGTGCCTGACGCGGGGAACGGTGATAGTCACGCTGGCTTTATATACCGTTGAACTATCTATATCAACCCCGCTCCGGTAAAACCCGCGCGGAGGTCCTGCCGACGCGGCGTCACCGATCCGGGCGCGGCGTCGGCCGTAGCGCCGGGCGGTGGCCGCAGGGCGGGGACGGGCCGGGACGCGTGGCCGGCCGGAACGCGTGGTCGGCCAAGCCGTGCCCGGGCCGGGACGTGGCCGTAGGGTCGGGTTCCGTGGCCGACGCGCTATTCAACGAGCCCCGGCTCGCCGAGCTCTACGACCCGCTGGACCCCGACCGCCGCGATCTCGATGTCTACGCCGCCATGGCCGCCGAGTTCGGCGCCGTGACCGTGATGGATATCGGCTGCGGGACCGGCACGCTGGCCTGCCTGCTGGCGCAGCGGGGCCTGACGGTCACCGGCGTCGATCCCGCGGCGGCCTCGCTTGAGGTCGCGCGGCGCAAGCCCGGTGCCGACCGCGTCCGGTGGCTGCATGCGGATGCCGCGGCGGTGCCCCCGCTCGGGGCCGACCTGGTGACGATGACGGGGAACGTGGCCCAGGTCTTCGTGACCGACCAGGAGTGGGCCGCGGTGCTGCTCGCCGTCCGGCAGGCGCTGCGGCCCGGAGGCCGGCTGGTGTTCGAGAGCCGGGACCCGGCGAAGAAGGCGTGGCTGGGATGGAACCGGGACCAGACCTACCGCCGCGTCACCGTCCCCGGTTCCGGCCCGATCCAGACGTGGATCGACCTGACCGCGGCCGGGGGAGACCTGGTGTCCTTCCGGACGACCTTCGTGTTCGCCAGCGACGGTGCGGTGCTCACCTCCGACTCCACGCTCCGGTTCCGCGACCGGGCCGAACTCGCCGGCTCACTGGCCTCGGCCGGCTTGGTCGTTGACGAGGTCAGGGACGCGCCCGACCGGCCCGGACTCGAATTCGTCTTCCTCGCGCGCAAGCCGGGCTGATCCCGGGCCCGCCCGCACCCCGGGCCCGAGACCGCCCCCCCGAGCCAGGCACGACGCCCGGCCCGGGAGTACTCCTCACCCGCCGGCGGAGGCGACGGTGAGCTGGAAGGTGGTCGACCAGTCTCCGGGGCCCACGGAGTCCATGGCCCTGACCCGCCAGAAGAGGGTCCCGACCGGAAGCGTGCTCGTGTTGACCTGGTTGCCCTTGGGCATGCGCTCGAGCACGAGCGGCGGGGTGAACGACGCGTTGTTCGCGACCTGAAGCTCGTAGGACGCCGCGCCGGTCACCGGCTGCCAGAAGAACGAAACCTGCTGCCCCGCGGTCACCGTGGCACCGTTCGCCGGGAACTCCAGCACCGGCGCGGGCAACGGCCCGCTGGGTGGCTGGACCGTGAGCGTGCGGACGGCCGGCTGCGGCCCCTCCACGCCGTAAGCATCGACGCCCAGCACCCGCCAGTACAGCTTGCCGCTGGGCAGCGACATGACCGCCCAGGCCTGGGCGGTGTCGGTGTTGAGGTCCACGACCGGGTTGTTGAACGACGGGTTGTTGGCGACCTGGAGTTGCGAGGACAGGCCGTGCGGCGTGTGCCAGCGGAAGATGACCACCTGCCCGGTGGGGAAGCTCGCCCCGGTCGCCGGCGCCTGGAGCGACGGCGGCGGCTGGAGGGTCATGTTCACCTTGATGCTGTGGCCCCGCCAGGTGGCCGTGATGGTCACCGGCGTGGTGGTGGTCACCTGCTGGGTGGTGATGTTGAAGGTCGGCAGCTGGCCGGGCAGCACGTCGACCGTGGCGGGTACGGTGGCCGCCGGTGAACTGCTCGACAGGGTGAAGGTGTTGCCGACCGGCGCGACCCCGTTGGTCAGGATCGAGCCGATCTGCGGGGTCCCGCCGGTGAAGATGTTCGGCGTGGGCGGGCCTGCCTCGATGTCGATCTGCATGAGGCTGGCCGGGTCGACGGTCAGCGGCGCGCTGGCGGACTGGCTGCCGATGGCCGCACTCAGCGTGAGGCTGACCGGGCTGAGTACCTGCAGCGGGCGGATCGTGAAGGTCTTCTGACCCTGGCCCGCGGGCACCACGACGGACGCGGGGACCGCCGCCGCCTTCGGGTTGCTGCTCGTCAGGGTGACGGTCTCGCCGCCGCTTGGCGCCGGGGTGGACAGCTGCACGATCCCGAACGCCTCGTTGTCCTCGTTGGTGCCGCTGAACACGTGGGTGTGGCTGCGCAGCACCACGCCGCCCTCGGTGAACACGTCGATGGTCAGGCTCTTGACCTGCGGCGGGGCGTTGGAGACCGTGAAGCTCCGCGCGGCCGACCAGGCCGTGGCCGCCCCCGTATCGGGCCCGGACAGGCCGTGGAAGCTGCGCACCCGCCAGTAGTGGATACCGGCCGGCAGGGAAGGGAGCAGGTCGCGGGGCTGGCTCAGCCCGGTGATGCACTCCTCGACGCCCCCGCAGCCCCCGCCGAAGTTCGGCGTCTTGTTGATCTCCACCTGATAGCCCTCGACCTGCGGATTGGGGTCGGGGGTCCAGGAGAGCTGTACCGGCAGCCCCACCGTGCCGCCGTCCGCGGGTGCCAGCAGCCTCGGGGCCGGCGGGACCGGCGCATGGAAGGTGATCGTCAGCGGGACGGTGGGCGAGGGCAGGCCGAACGTGCCGTCGGCGGCCATGCCGAAGACGCGGACGAACAAGGGCGTCTCGAAGCCCAGCAGCGGCGCATGGGCCTTGGTGGTGGACTCCGGCACGTCCACGAGCAGGGTGCCAGGGGCGAACGTAGAACTAGACGACATCTGCAGGTGGTAGCTGGCCGCCCCCGGGACCGCGGTCCAGGTCAGCGGGAACGACTCTTCCGGATGGAACTCGGTCCCCGATGCCGGGGACAGCAGGCTGGGGGTCCCCGGCTGGCCCGCGGCTTCCCCGGTGATCGTCAGCGAACTCACCGCTGTCCAGTTCCCGAACAGCGGAAAGTACGGCTCCGGCGGGAAGCTCTCCGCCTGGACCCGCCAGTAATAGGTGCCGGGAGCCAGGCCGCTGAGCGTGGTCGAGGTGACCTTCGGTCCCACGGTCGCGGTCAGCACCAGAGTGGCGAAGCTCGGGTCGGTGCTCACCTGCCACTGGAAGCTCACCCCCGGGCTGGCCGCGGGCGGCTGCCACGACAGGGCCACCGGTTCGGTGGTCGAGGTGCCCGACGCCGGGCCCACCGGGGTGGGCGGGCCGGGGACTGGAGGTGGCGGGGAGATCGTGGGCGTACAGCCCGACAGGGTGACCTCGACCGACACCGAACCGTCGTAGAGCGTGGCAATGCAACTGGGCTCGCTGAACCCGCTGGCGGAGATGGTGAAGCTGCCCTGGGCATTGGCCTGGCCCGTGGTCGGGCCGTCATCCACCGAGACGTTGGAGTTGGGGACCGCTCCGGATCCCACGATGGTCAGCTGCCCGTTGATCAGGCTGGCTTGGGAGGTGACGATCGACGCGTCGGCGGCGACGGCCGTGCCGAGCGCTACCGCGACGATCGTTCCCGCCGCGATCAGTGTCTTGATCGTTCTCTGCATAGCCGGCCTCCCCAAGTGCTGGCAGTTCTGCAGAACGGCGCAAGGACCCCTAAGGGGTCACGGGCGTGGCGGCAGAACGGTTCAGGATGGCGCCGGGAATTGTGCGACCAGCCGGGCACTCGGATCCGGTCGATGCCGCGCGGCTCAGCCGCCGGAACTGACCAGTGCCTCGTCGCCGACGGCGGCGCGGACCCGCAGCCGCGCCTGGTGCAGCCGGCTCTTGAACGCGGCCTGGCCGACGCCGGCGATCTCCGCGGCCTCCTGGGTGGAGAGCCCTTCGACGTCGCGCAGCACGATGGCGGTGCGCAGCGGGGGCGGCAGGCCGGCCAGGGCCTGGTTCAAGGTCCGGCGCAGTTCGCTGTTCTCGGCCTGCCGGGCGGGTTCCTCCTCCGGGTCGGCGGGCAGTTCCAGTTCCCCCGCGCCGATCGAGACCCCGGCCGGCCGGCGGGCCCGCTTGTCCAGCGCGCGGTTGGCCTCGTTCACCGCGATCCGGTAGAGCCAGGTGAAGAAGCTGGACTGGCCGCGGAACCTGGTGATGCCCCGCCAGGCGCGCAGCATGACCTCCTGGGCCACGTCCTCGGACTCGGCCCGGTCGCCGAGCAGCCGGAACAGCAGCATGAACAGGCGATCGGCGTACGCGCCGGAGAGACGCTCGAAGGCGGCCACATCGCCGGCCTGGGCGCGAGCGAGCAGGCCGGCCTCGGTCTGTGCGGCATCGGGAACGTGGCCGTTCGGCCCGGCCATCACGCGCGCTGGGATGAGGCGGCGCCGCCGGGCCCGGCCAGCCGGACCCGGTCGAAGATCGTCGCGGGCGCGCGGATGCCGGCCAGCCCGTCGAGTCCCTGCACCGCGTACACCAGCGCGCGCATCGCGCGGATGCCGCGGCCGCAGTCCACGCAGCCGCGCGCGTGGCGGTCCAGGCGGCGCCGCGCGCGGGGGCGCAGTTCACCCTCGACGTAGTGCGACAGATGGCGCTGCGACCATTCGTGGTCGCCGGCCAGGCCGAGCATGCCCATCACGTCTCCCTCCCCGGCTCAGGGTAGTGGGCCCACCCCGAGCCGGGCCGGGCGCGGTCAGCCGCGCGCCTGCGGAGCCTCGTCCTGGCCCGCGGGCTCGAACGCCAGCGAGCAGGAGTTGATGCAGTACCGGTCGCCGGTCTGCGTGGGCCCATCGGGGAAGACGTGGCCCAGGTGACCGCCGCAGCGGCGGCAGACCACCTCGGTGCGCCGCATGAACAGGCTGTTGTCCGGCCGCAGTTCGACCGCCTCGGCGATCGCGGGCTGGTCGAAGCTGGGCCATCCGGTGCCCGAGTCGAACTTGGCGTCGGAGCTGAACAGCTTGGCCCCGCAGCCGGCACACCGGTAGAACCCGTCGGAGTGGTTGTGGACGTACTCCCCGGTGAACGGGCGCTCGGTGTGCGCCTGGCGCAGCACGCTGTACTGCAGCGGGGTCAGGTCCTGGCGCCACTGCTCGTCCGGCTTGGTGATCTCGCGAGCGACGGCCGCCTCGGCGCTGGTACGGGCCTTACGCATGGGTTGGTTCCTTTCCTTCGTCCTACACCCAGTTAGACCCGCGCCGCGGCCAGACGGTTTTTCCCGATGGCGGCCCGCGTGAGCGTGCGGGCGGTGTGGACGGCGCTGGCGATCGCGTCCTCGGGGGACAGGCCGCACAGGTCGGTGAGGGTGAACAGGGCCTCGGCGCTGATGACCACGGCGAGGTCCTGCTTGAGCTGGGCCAGCCCCGCGGTGTCGGCCGCCACCGGCCGGAGCGCCTCGTCGATGAGCCCGAACCGGTGCCCCGGCCGCATCGCCGCCCCGCCCGGCCTGGTGATCGTGGCGGCGATCGTGGCGCGCACGGCGCCCTGGTAGCTGAGCACGTGACGGAGCAGGGCCTCGGTCGCGCAGGCGACGCGCTCGACGGGATCGTCGGAGCCCGCGACCGGCGCCAGGGCCGTCTCCGGGCTCGGCCACACCCCGGCCAGCGCCTCGCTCAGCAGCGACGCCAGATCGGGGAAGTACCGGTACGCGGTCGCCTCCGAGACCAGCGCTGACCTCGCGACCGCGGGCATCGTCACCTCGCCGCCGGCCCGGGCGAGGTCCCGGGTCGCCGCCACGATGGCCTGGCGGGTGCGCTCCTTCTGGTTCACCCGGCTGCTCACCAGCCCATCGTCGCGCCCCCGCCACCATAAGTCAACCAGCCTCTCATTATGAGAGCTAACTTGCATAATGACCCTGGACTCCCTACAGTTGACGAGAGTCAACTCTCACGAAGAGATACAGATTCACTACGAGGAGCCCCAGATGACTGACATCTCAGTGGTCGGCCCAGATGGCGGCGAGCAGATGCTGACCGGTCCGGTGCGGATGCGGATCCTGGAGGACGGCAGCACCACCGGCCACCGGCTGGGCATCGGGGAGATCACCATCGCCCCGCATACCGAGGGGCCGCCGCAGCACCGGCACGGCCGCCACGACGAGGGGTTCTACGTCGTGTCCGGCACCGCGAGGTTCACCGTGGGGGAGCAGGCCTACGACGCCGGGCCCGGCACCCTTGTGATGGTCCCGCCGGGCGCACCGCACACCTTCGCCAACCCCGGCGACGAGCCGGCCGTCCTGCTCAACACGTTCACGCCCGACCTGTACGTCCAGTACTTCCGCGACCTGCGCGACATGATCGCGGCCGGCCAGCCGCTGACCGGTGACGCGGTCGTCGGCGTCATGGCCCGCTACGACACCGTGCCCGCGACCGACTTCACCTCCTGAGGAGCGCCAATGACCACTTCCACGCTCGATCTCACCCTGGCCGGTGCCGGCCCGGTCGGCGTCACCGTCGACGACCGGGGCGAGGGCCGCCCCGTCCTGCTGCTGCACGGCGGCGGCGGGCCGCAGACGGTGGCCGGCTTCGCCGAACTGCTCGCCACCAAGGAGCCGGCCCGCGTCATCACGCCCACCCATCCCGGCTTCGGCGGCACCCCGCGCCCAGATGGCCTGGCCGACATGGCCGGGCTCGCGGCGCTCTACCGCGAGTTGCTCGACCGCCTCGGCCTGGACGGCGTCACCGTGATCGGCAATTCCATCGGCGGCTGGATCGCGGCCGAACTGGCCCTGCTCGGCAGCCCGCGGGTCAGCGGGACCGTGCTGGTCGACGCGGTCGGCATCGGGGTCGAGGGCCACCCCGTCACCGACATCTTTCCGCTGAGCCTGGACGAACTGGCCCGGTTGTCCTACCACGACCCGGCCGCGTTCCGTATCGACCCGTCCGCCATGACCGAAGCGCAGCAGGCCGGCATGGCCGCGAACCGGGCCGCGCTGCAGGTGTATGGCGGAACGCGGATGACCGACCCGTCCCTGCGCGGCCGCCTCGCCGCGATCGCCGCTCCCACCCTGGTGATCTGGGGCGACGCCGACCGGATCGCCGATCCCGGCTACGGCCGCGCCTATGCCGCCGCCATTCCCGGCGCGCGATTCGAGCTGCTGACAGAAACCGGCCACCTACCGCAGCTTGAAACCCCTGAGCAGCTCCTGCGGGCGGTATGGGACTTCGCCGAGGCACCCGCCGACCGCTAGCATCCCGCTGCCCGGCCGTCCCGCCGGCGCCCCGGAGCGCACAGCGTCGTCTGCGAGCCGAGAATGAACGCCGCACCTGGCGCGTTGGGACCGTCATGCAGACCTGGGAGGCCATCACATCCCGCCGTAACGTCCGGTCCTTTGCCGACCGACCGGTTCCGGCGGCCGACCTGGACCAGATACTCGAGGCCGGGCGCCGGTCGCCGTCCTCACAGAACTGGCAGCCGTGGGACTTCATCCTGGTCACCGACCGCGGCCAGCTCCGCGAACTGGCGAGCGCCGGGCCCGGCGCCGGCCATGTGGCCGGCGCGGCGGCGGCCGTCGTGGTGATCGGGCCCGCCGAGGACAACCCGTTCCGCCGGGCCCAGTTCGACCTGGGCCAGGCGGTGATGTCGATGATGCTGGCGGCCGCCGATCTCGGCATCGGGAGCTGCCACGCCGGCATCATGGACGTGGC
>Ga0207665_10003308_pt1 | contig 10801 bp, 14 predicted proteins | sample LARL112metaG_FD_184351 | JGI IMG/M metagenome (GOLD analysis project Ga0207665, IMG submission 184351) | Corn, switchgrass and miscanthus rhizosphere microbial communities from Kellogg Biological Station, Michigan, USA - LAR L11-2 metaG... | ecosystem: Host-associated > Plants > Roots >...
CTTGTCCCAACCGAACAGCTTCCGGTAGAACTCGAACGCCTTCTCGTGATCGGTGGTCATCAGCTCGTGCCACGCCATGCGGCCGAGCTGTGGCGTTCCATCCCAGCTCTGCGACGGCCCTGTCGTCTTGTAGACGCCAAACGTCGCGCCCTGCGGATCCTGCAGCACCGCGTATCTGCCAACCTTCGGAATGTCGCGTTCGATCACAAATTTGCGGAGCGCCATGTTGAATATCCTTGTCTGTTCGCTGCTGCGTTTGTTGGACGCGGCGGAAATAATCATGATTGTCGCGGCGCCGGTATCAGTCGTGAGTACTGGGTGTTGGATGGCGGAGAACAGCGGAATTCGATATTTGGTGGAAAAATCGCGGGAAGAAGCGCATTTCCGGGAGCCGCCTGGCAGCCCATCGCGGGACTAGTACTTCGGTATGAAGCCGCGAACGTGTTCCTGGCAGCATTGAAGGCCGTTCGGCGCGGCGCGGTGATCACGCACCGGAGGTGCGGAGCGACGTTCCGGGTTAGGTTCAGTTAGGCCGCTCGCACGTTGACCTGCAGCCGCCCGTCTGCGGTCGCTCTTACCTGTCTCTTGGGGGTGCGTGTCGAGAGCCTCGCACCGCCGGCTACGCCGCCGGAGCGGCCGGGGCCGTGGTTTATCGTCCGCCGTGCGATGAGCGGTGGCCGGACAAACGATGCCGTGACCCTCAAGTGACGGACCAGTTCTACTTCACGACCGTCGCGGGCATCGCCCTCAGTGCTGCCGGCTTCGCCGGTCTCGTGACCGCCCTCCGAGGCGATGGCCGCTGGTCGAAGACAGAGCTCTGGCGGCTGCGCTACATCGTGCAGAGCGCACTAACGATCGTGGTCGTCAGCCTCCTGCCCGAGCCGATCTATCGCGGCGTGGGAGGCGACGAACCGCTGACCATCCGGGTCATGAGCACCGTGATGGCCCTGCTCCTGACGAGCCGCATCCCCTGGGCGATCGCCGAGCGTCGGGAATGGCCTGGCTTTGCCCGAGAGGCGCTCCCCATCATCGGGATCCAACTGGTCATCCAACTGGTCAACATCTATCTGGCCTCGCTCGCATTGCTCATGCTCGGGCTGGTGGGATTGCTGCTGGGTCCGCTCCAGCTGTTCATGCGCGTTATTCGTGACTTCCGGCCACCGCTCGGGGAAGAATGAGACGTCCTGCCTAACGCGCGAGGGCCTGCGTCGCCTGGCCGAGCGCGGGTCTTTTCGCGTGTAGTCCACCATTGACGCGGAGTGATCGAGGCGACCGTCGTTCCCCGTCTGGCCTGGGCACACGGCGAGGCGCTGTGTCCGTCATGCCGTCTGCCGATCGACTCGCGCGACGTCGACGAGGAGCTACGCGAAGTTGGTGAGGCGCTGGCGAGCGGCGCGATCGTCAACCATCGGCGGTGCGGAGCGACATTCCGGATCGGGTTTGACTGATGCCGACAGAGGTTTGGTTGCCGCTCCTGACTCTCATTCTCGGCTACGTGGGCTCGCTCCTGACAGAGAGCCGACGCGATGCGCGTCTCGCCCAGCGCGAAGAGAAGGCGCGTACCGACGCGCGTGCTCTTGCGAGCGCGGATCGGCGCGACGAGTTCCAACGTAAGACGCTGCTCGAGCTCCAAGAAGCCCTGATGGTCGTCGCCCGAATCACTGCCGAAATGCATAGCGAGGACCGACGCGGATTCAAGGCGACAGGTCAATGGACGGGAGGGCTGCATAGCGAGGGGCTCGATCAGCGTGGTCAGGCAGCCAACGGCGTCCTGAGCACCATCGCGGTACGCGTGTTAGACGACCGGCTGCGAGCGACAGTTGATGAGTTCCACAAGGCAGCCACCCACGCGGCGGTAATAGCTAGGACGCGAGAAGAGGCGGTTGAGGCGATGAGCGTGATGACCAATTCGATGGTCAGGGCTAACGAACGAATCGGTGAGCTGCTTCGGTCTCTGTACTAGGCGGCCGCCAGAGTGATTTGACCCCCAATCTGACCCCCAAGCCGGTGGATAGTGCCGCACGTCAGTGGACGCCGGTACACAGATTGCCGAATGAATAGACGTGCGTAGACATCAGCGGACGCCCCGTGTGACATTGACATGGCAGAGGTCACTGGTTCGAGCCCAGTAGAGCCCACAGGAGTCGTGTGATGCCGCGGTATCTGATCTCGTTCGATGACGGCGCGATGGACTTCGTCTCGGAGGAGGACATGCCCGCCGTAGGCAAGGCGGCGCACGCGGTGATCAAAGAGGCACAGGACGCCGGGGTATGGGTGTTCGCCGGGGGTGTGTTCCCGCACGATCAGGTGAGCGTGAAGCTGGTGGCCCCCGATGGCACGGTCACCGACAGCGCGAAGCGCAAGGAGTACATCGCCGCAATGACGATCGTCGACGTGCCCTCACGCGAGGAGGCGCTGCGGTGGGCCGCCAAGATCGCCGCTGCCTGCCGCTGTGCCCAAGAAGTCCGCGAGTTCGCGCCAGACCCGGCCGTGGGGAACTGATCGGGCGTCGGCCCGGTCCTGGATCGACCCAACTAGCGCGACCCGATCACGTAGTGCACCTCGGCGAACACGGTCGCAGCACCATCGTTGCGCAGGCGGAACCCCGCGCCGCCGAGCTCGGCGCTACCCCAACGGCCGCGCCCGAGATCCGTGGTCCCGCCCTGCCGGTACCAGGACGCCGTGAGCGGATCGGTCGAACGCCACGCGATCGTCCACACGACCGCGGCGCTCGGCGGCGCGTTGGAGATCAGCTGCTGCGCTTCGAGATCCTGAGAGCCTCCAGGTGCGACCGCCACGGTGACCATGCCGCTCGCGATCCTGGTCGCGCCATCAGGTAGCGCAGGCTGGGCGGGCAGCTCGGGCAGGTTCGCGTTCGGTGGAAGCACCACCGGTGTTCTCGACGCAGATGCGCTTGCCGGAACGGGCGCCACCGTCCCTGACGCCGGCGCGCTCGCTGCCGTTGGGGTCACGGACGATGCCGCGGTCGCGGCCGTGCGCACGGCTGACGGTCCAGCAGGTCCGGAGGTGCAGGCGACCGCGAGCGCACAGGCGAGCAGCGGTGCGACCCGCCGGTACATGGCTGGACGCTATCGCGCGCGGCACGAGAACGCTAGGCCGCGCGATCCTCCACGTAGTGCACGAACTCGATCGCTGCTCGTGCGGCGTCCCGGTCGCCGCGATCCACGCGCACGAGGAGGGTCAGGGCCTGATTGCGCATTCGCTCCAGCGCTGCCGGCTCCGAGCCGGATCGCCGAGCCCAGGCGATGTCGGCGACGAGACCGAATAGCGCCTGCCGCGCGTCGGCCGGCGGCACATAGGCCGCGGTCTTCTGGAACACGAGGGATCAAGCCGCAGCGCGCGTGCCGCGCGATGCATTCGGTTCGAGATCGTTAGCGAGTTGTGACCTTGCTCAGAGCACGCCCGGGCTGTTGAGGGTGAGATACACGACCAGCCCGACGATCAGGAGCATGAGCACCACGCCCCCGGCGACAACAGCGGCCGTCGGGATCACGACGCGAAGCACGGCCCGCTGGTCACTGCACCGGCACCATGTGGCCGCTCTCGAAGAAGTACGCCCAGCCATCCATGGCCGGAGGCTCGACTCCGAACTGGGTCAGGATCGTGGCGATCTGCGAGCGGTGCTCGGTCCCGTGGTTGACCGCCTGCAGCAGGAACAACGGCACCGGCATCCACCAGGTACCCGGCGGATCGTCGCCGGTGACTTTGACCTTGCGCTCGGATCCGGTCTGCGTCGCGGCCTGCTCGAGCTGCGCGTCGCCATGGGCGAGCCGCGCGGCGACCGCATCGAGCCCGGGGAATGGATCGTCGCTAAGGCGCTCGGGCCGCTCGAGGTCCAGCAGCCGCGCCGCGTAGCCCTCTTGCGCGTTCGCGATGTGGACGAGCGTCGCGCCGACGCTGCCGTAGGTCCCCGGAGCGCTCGCTGCGAGCTGCTCGGCTGTGAGCCGGCGGCAGGCCTCCATCAGGCGGCGATTCATCATCGCGTTGTGCCGGAAGATCTCCACGACGACATCCACCCGCGGCATGATGCCTGAGTGTCGTGCGCGGCGCCGCGCGTGAACAAATAGGGCGGCCCGACCAGGCCGCCCTTTTTCCTGTGCGATGCGGTCCTAGCTGATCACCTGAGGGTGATCGCGGTGGACACATGGATCGTCCCGAGGTCGAACCGGAAGGTGTAGGCGCCGACCGGATCGGAAGGCTTCGTCGTGAAAGTCGTGCTCGCGGTGCCGGTCGAGCCCACTGTCAGCGTCGCGGTCTTGATCACCGTGCCGGCCGGATTGGTGACGGTCTCGGTCACCCGTCCGCCCGCCGGCCATGCGCTGAGATTCAGCGTGAACGACGAGCCTCGGGTGCCCGTGTTGGACGGGAGGACGCTGACCTTCGGTGCCGGGGTCGGTGCCGGCGTGGGTGCGACCGTGGGGACCGGCGTGGGCGGCGCTGTCGGGACCGGCGTCGGCGGTGGAGGCGGCGGCGGAGCGATCGTCGGCACCGGGGTCAGGGGCGTGACCGTCTTGGTCGGCGTCGGGCTCGGCAGCACCAGCAGCACCGGAGTCGTCGTCGGCGCCGGTGGCGTGGTCGGGGCGACGGTCCCCCGCGGCGCGTTCGTCGCGGGCGCGTTCGTTCCGGTCGTCGCCCCGGTCGCCGCCGCGGGAGTGGGGGCCTGGGTACGCACGGCGGGCGCGTTGGGGTCGACGACAGTGTTGGCGTCGAGCACTGTCGCGTCGGCGACGTCGCAGCCCGCGATCGCGACGCACGAGAACAGGGCGAGCGCGACCGCTCGGAGCGGCAGCCACCTCAGTCCGCGAGGAGAGATCACGGGACAATCCTGGGGTGGCCTGGGTGCCTGAGCCTCGCCCGACCGGGGGTCCTGGTCGAGGTCCTAGGCCAAGGGTCCTAGGCGGCGCGGCCTCCGGCAGCGGTCACGAGCTCCATCGCCCGGCGGGTGGCTTCCCGATCGCCCAGGTCGACCTTCGGAAGCAGGGCCATGGCCTCATCGCGCATGCGCGCGAGCTGCGGCTCCCCGGCATGCTGCCGCTCGGACCATGCGACGTTAGCGACCAGCTCGATCAGCGCACGGCTGGCGGCTTCGCGGCCGACGATGGCGACCTGGGGGGAGCGCATGCTTCGGGTACCGCACCGTCCGTGCCTCGAACGGGTCTTCTATCCGATTGTTGACGATCCGTGACCTGGCGTCATTGATGCGGACACCCGCAGCGTGAGCATTACGCCCATGCGGGGAGCGCGTACCGCGACGCGCACGATCCTCATCGTCGAGGACGATCCGGAGGTGCGTGAGATCTGCGCCCAGGTGCTGACGGACGAGGGATACGCGGTCCACGCCGCGCCCGATGGCGTCTCGGGGATCGCCCAGCTGGACCGCATGCCCGATGTGATCGTCCTCGATCTCGTGATGCCTCGGATGGACGGCTGGGAGTTCATGCGCCGGCTGCGCGCGGTCGCGGGCCACGAACACACGCCGGTGCTGTTACTCACCGCGACGTCGAGTTCAGGCGCCGCGCTCGCTGGAGCGCAAGCGATCCTGCGTAAGCCCTTCGTGGTCGAAGCGCTCCTTCGGCAGGTCGCCGACCTGTCGCCATGACCGCGCGCGTCTGTTACGGACCAGCGACCTAGACTGCGCGCATGGCCACCGAGTCCCAGACGTACCGCCTCGCGCCGCCGCGCCAGTTGGGCGAGCATCCGGAGCTCGACCAGCATGCCGTCCAGTTCTACGAACGGGACGACTTCTTGCTCGAGGGCGTGACCCGGTTCGTGGCTGCGGGCATCAGCGACGGCGACTGCTCGATCGTCATCGCGACGAAGGCGCACCGCACCGACCTCGAAGCGCGCCTCGTCCGCCGTGGGCTCGATCTGAACGCCGCGCGCCGCCGTGGCTCGTACATCGCGCTGGACGCCGCGGACACGCTCGCGAAGTTCATGGTCGGGGCCGCTCCGGACCCGGCGAAATTCGCGCAGGTCGTCGGCGCGCTCATCGAGCGATCGATCCAGGGCCCCCCGCTCCGGCGGGTTCGCGCGTTCGGCGAGATGGTCGCGCTGCTCTGGGCCGAGGGCAATTCGGCCGGCGCGATCGAGCTCGAGCGGCTGTGGAACGACCTGGCCCCGCGGCAGAATTTCTCGTTGCTCTGTGGGTATCCGATGCAGGCGTTCGCCGGCCCCGAGCACGACCGAGGCTTCGCGGCGGTCAGCGCCGCCCACGCGCACGTCGCACCGACCGAGAGCTACCTCGAGCTCGACCCCGACGAGCGGCTTCGCGCCGTCGCGGACCTCCAGCAGCGGGTCGCGGCCCTCGAGGTCCAGATCGCGGCCAAGGACTAGGCTCGGAGCGATGCCCTGCTCGGTCCCGGCGACCCCGCGCCGCGCTTCTCACTGCCGGATCAGGACGGCAGGCCCGTCTCCAGCGAGGCACTGAAAGGCAAGCCCGCGGTCGTGTACTTCTATCCGGCCGACGACACGGCCGGCTGCACGACCGAGGCCTGCCAATTCAACGACAACCTCCAGCAGTTCCAGCAGATCGGCGTGCCGGTCATCGGCATCTCTCCCGATGACACCGGCTCGCACGTCAAGTTCCGGAACAAGTACGGCCTCAAGTTCGAGCTGCTCTCCGATCCGGGACACCAGACCATGGCCGCCTACGGCGCGTGGGGCGAGCGCCCCGGACGCGGCGAGGGCGTCATCCGATCGACCGTCCTGCTCGAGCCGGACGGCACGGTCAAGCGCGCGTGGTACGGCGTGAAGGCCGACGGACACGCCGCCGAGGTCCTCCAGGCGCTCACGGACTAGGCCCGCGTCCCCCGGAAGGGGGAGCACCCCCATCGGACCGCGCGGCGCGTCATACCAACGAGGTATCGACTCTCCCCCTTCGCGCCGATGGAGCGCGCTGTCCCGTCGCAGATAGTTCCTCTCGTACACCGCCCGTGATCGGAACGACCCGGCGAGGCGGAGACGAAAGGAACAGCAGATGCGCAAGTCAGGCATCCTCCTCGCGGGCATGGCGCTGTCGGCGCTCGTGCTGATCGGTCTCACCGTCACGTCGGACAAGTCCAGCGCGAACTTCACCGCGACCACCACCAACCCGAGCAACCAGTTCGGGTCGGCGACGCTCACGATGTCGAACGACAAGAGCGCCGCTGCCTCGCTCGTGAACCTGTCGAACATGGTCCCCGGCGACACCGCCAACCGGACCGTGACCATCTCGAACACCGGCAACGTCGGGTTCACCTACACGGCCTCGATCTCCGCCGTCGCGAACACCCTCCTCTGGAGCGACACGACGAACGGCATCCAGGTCACCGTGCACCGCGGTGCCACGCAGGTCTACACCGGCCCGCTCAAGAACCTCGCTCTCGCTGCCTCGCCGACGGTCGCGGCGAGCGGGACCGACACGCTCACCTTCGACTTCTCGCTCCCGACCAGCGCTGGCAACACGTTCCAGACCCTGACCCAGGACTTCACGATCACCTACACGGCCACCCAGCTCGCTGGTGCCGCCCGCTAGCCCGCTACCTCCTCGACACCCTCCGCTGGTGGCGGCGCCCCCGAGTCCTTCCGGGGGCGCTGCACTTTTTGGTCGCATGCCGTCCGGGCTCGAGCCCCGTTGGATACCGCGGGGATGCACCAGGATCTGATCGACCGCCGCGACCTCGAACGCGCCGTGCTCCGGATCAGGCTGGCCGGGGTCGCCCTGGGGGCGACGCTCATGCTGCTCTCGCCCCGGTCAGACCAGACCGCCGCAGCCGCGGCGCTGCTCGGCTACGCGGCCGCGGTCGTGATCCAGCGATTCGCGCGCGCCCGGCTGTCCGCGCTGCCGGTGCTGTCCGTGCTCGCCGTCGGCGTGGACATCCTGTACGCCGCGGGCCTCTCGCTCCTGCTCCCGCTGACGGTCGGCACCTGGGCCCTGTACGCGTTCGCGATCGGGACGGCGGCCCTCGGCTTCGGCGTGGCCGGCGCGGCGGCGGCGACGGCCGCCTCGATCGTGGCGTACGACCTCGTCATCGCTGTGCGGGCCGAGGACCTGCGGCCAAGCGACCTCTGGCCGGTCCAGCTGCTGCTCGCCATCGGCCTGCTGGTGGTCGAGCTCGTGTGGGCGGTCACTCGCCGCGACGCGACGGGCCGCCGGCTTCGGACGTACTCGCTGGTCCAGCGCGACCTCATCGCCGCGCGGACCGAGGATGCGCTCCTCGATCGGCTCACCGATCATGCCGTCCGGACCTTCGGCGCCCGGTCCGCGTGGATCGAGCTCGGCACGGGAGCGAACGCCGCGGTCCGCCACCCGCGTGGCGCGGGGCTGCCCGACGTCCGGACGCCGTCCTCGACGTCGCGGAGCTGGCCGGTCGATCCGGCCACCGAAACGCACCTGCGCTGCACGTTCGACGATGACGCCGTTGCTGATGCCGCGGAGCCCGCGATCCGCGACATCGCGACGGACACGGCGCCGCTGCTCATGGCCGCCCGGGAGCGCTCCCGGCTCATGCACGCGACCGTCAGCCTCGAGCGGGTGCTCGAAGGCGTTGCGGCGCTCGAACAGGATCGCGTCACGAGCGCGGTGATCGCGGAGGTCCTCACGGTGACGAACGCGCTCGCCGGACCAGCGGCCCTCGTGCGGCCGGCTGACGGCGCGATCGTGGCCGGCGACCTCTCGCCGCATTACGCGCTGTCGCTCGTTCGCGACACGACGCCGCCCGCGCTCGTCCGCAGCCAGGCGAACGTTCCGACGGGTGCGGTGGTCTCGGCCGGGCCGGGACTCGCGCTCGTGACGATCGGGACAAGGCGTGAGCTCGTGGCCGATGATCTTCGCGCCCTCACCTTCCTTGGTGAGATCGCCGCGGCTGCATCGGGGCGCATCCTCGAGCGCGACGGGCTCATCGAGCGCGCCGAGGTGCTCGAGCGGCGGGTCGCCGAGCTCCGCGAGGAGGTCCGGTCGCGGGATGACGCGATCGCATCGGTCGTGCACGAGCTCCGGACGCCGCTCACCTCGGTCAACGCCTATGCCCAGCTGACCTCGCGGAACCTGCAGACCGTCCAGCAGCAGGTGAAGCAGCTCGATCGGCTGATCACGGACCTGGTGTCTCCGGGCGGCGACCGCCTCGTCCTCAAGCTCGACGACGTCGATCTGCTGCAGGAGTCGAAGCAGGCCGCCCGTCGCGTCACGCTGGTCGCGTCGCGGCGGGTGAACGTGATCGTCGCCGGTGACGGACCGTTCACCGTGCGCGCCGACCGCAGCCGCGTTGAGCAGGTCATCGAGAACCTGCTGAGCAACGCGGTGAAGTTCTCCCCGCGGTCCGAAGACGTGGACATCCATCTCGATCGCGGCGCCGATGAGGTCGTGATCGCGGTGATCGATCGAGGGGTGGGGATCTCGGCAGAAGAGCTCGACCGGATCTTCGAGCGCTACTACCGCGGCGCCGAGCAGCGAGGCTCGGTCAGCGGCAACGGCATCGGGCTCGCGGTGGCACGCGAGATCGTGACCGCGCACGCCGGCCGGATCTGGGCCGCGAGCGACGGTCCGGGCAAGGGGACCACCGTCTTCGTCGCGCTGCCGGTCATCCAGCCCGCGACCGTCGAGCACGCTCTAGAGTCGGCCGATGGCCCAAGGTCGCCAGGATCTCGCCGCGAAGCTCCTCATAAAGCCTGACGCGCGCGTCCTGCTCCTCAACGCCCCGATCGGGTACGCCCGGAAGCTCGCACCGTTACCGAACGGGGCCACCGTGACCGACAAGCGCGGCCAGGCCGCCGACGTGGTGGTCGCGTTCGTCCGCGACGCCAGCGAGCTGAAGCGCCTCGCGAGCGGCTTCGCGGCACTGGAGGAGGACGCGATCCTCTGGGTCTGCTACCCGAAGGGCGGGGCGAAGGCCGGGACGGATCTCGACCGCGACACGCTGCACGCCGCGATGGCGAAGCACGAGCTCGCCGGCGTGACGCTCATCGCGTTCGACGAGACGTGGTCGGCGATGCGGTTCCGCGCCCCCGAGGACGTCGGCAGCTAATATCTCCCTAGCGCGACGACGCGGACAGTGCCTCGCTAGACGATCGCCGAGCGAGCCGGGAGAGTGGAAGCCGGCGCGATCCAGGCGCAGGAGACCACCGCCGAGCGCCGACGAATGAGCGCCTCGGTCAGCGACCGGGGAAGCTGGGTGGAACCGCGAGAGTGATCTCGTCCCAGTGATGGCCACATCACGAGGAGGACGAGATGGCGAAAACAGGATCGATGTCCCGCAAGCCGGACCACGGACCGGATGACCTCTATGCGCTGCGCCACTCGACCGCGCACGTGATGGCCGGCGCGGTCCTCGAGCTCTTCCCCGACGCGAAGTTCGGCTTCGGGCCGCCGGTGACCGATGGCTTCTACTACGACTTCGATCTCCCGCGCGCCCTCCAGCCCGACGATCTGGCGAAGATCGAGGAGCGGATGCGCGCGATGGTCAAGCAGGACGCTCCTTTTGTGCGGAGCGAGATGGCCGTGCCGGAGGCGCTCGCGTTCTTCGGGGGCAAGCACCAGGACTACAAGGTCGATCAGATCCAGAAGCTCGATGAGACGATCGAGGACGGGAAGGTCGGCGTGTACACCCATGACTCGTTCGTCGATCTCTGCCGCGGGCCGCACGTCGAGCGCACCGGGAAGATCGGGCCGTTCAAGCTCATGTCCGTCGCCGGCGCGTACTGGCGGGGCGACGAGCACAACGCCCAGCTGCAGCGGATCTACGGCACGGTCTGGCCGACCCAGGCCGAGCTCGACGCGTACCTCGAGCGGCTCAAGGAGATCGAG
>Ga0207665_10003309_pt1 | contig 10799 bp, 11 predicted proteins | sample LARL112metaG_FD_184351 | JGI IMG/M metagenome (GOLD analysis project Ga0207665, IMG submission 184351) | Corn, switchgrass and miscanthus rhizosphere microbial communities from Kellogg Biological Station, Michigan, USA - LAR L11-2 metaG... | ecosystem: Host-associated > Plants > Roots >...
AGTCGGCGAGGCGGGCGACAACGTGCTTGGTGGCGACGAGTTAGGCGAGGGCGAGGCAGGCGCCGGCGTGCGAGCGGCGCGAGAACGCGGCGACTTTGCGGCCGGTGCGGGCGCGCCGGGAATGTCCGCGCTCGGTGCCGACGCGCGCGGAGCGCTGCTTTGCTGCGTGCGTGTTGCCTTGGCTGCGCGCGGTGCGGCAGTGTTCGCCGCGTGGTCGTAGCGGTACAGGTTGTATCGCTGCATCAGGCTGATCAGCTTGGCTCCGTAGCTGGGATCGGTGGCGTATACGCCCGTGAGAGAGGACGCGAACGCGTTGGGATCATGGACCAGGGTCATGGACCGCTGGTATGGGCCACCGCTGGCGAGCAGCCGGCCGTGATCCTCGATGCTCTGCGCCATGCTGTGATAGACGCGAAACGATGCGATCTGCGACACGGCCTGACCATTGATCACCTCCTGCGTGGGCTGCATGTCGCTGCCTGCCGGGCCACTGCCCTTGATGCCGAAAAGGTTGTGGTCTTTTGTAGCCAGGAAGCTCTGCCCCCATCCGGACTCGTCGATGGCCTGGGCGATCGTCACCGCGGCGGGGACCCCGTACTTGCGCTGGGTAGCCATGGCACCCTCGGCCACGGCCTTGATGAAGGCCTGCTGGCCCTGGGAGGCGGGAATCGATGAGGCGACCGAAGGCGGCTGGTGCCGCCGGTAGTGCGCGCCCGACGACAAGGACCCACCGGCGGACGTGTGGTGCGCGCTCTGCAGTAGTCCGGGGATCGACGCGGCGCCGCGTCGGGCCGCCTGGAGCGTCGCCACCAGGCCCGAGGCGCCCGCGCCCGGAACGTCAGGCGCGGCAGCATCGGCCAGTGTCCCCTGCCGCGGTACGCCCGCACCCGGGGATAGGTGCGCTTGCCCTGGACGGCCAGCGTGGGTCTCGGCTGACCCGGTGGACCCGGTGGAACGGTCACCTCCGTGCGCCGCGGGCACCGCCGAGACTGCCGCGCCTTGCGCGCTGTGGCCGGCCCCGTGCCCCGCGCCCTGCGCTGCCGGTACGCCCGGTATCGCCGCCTGCCCCGGAGCCGGATGATGATGGCGCCGCGCGGCACCCGCGGCGGTCACGTGCGCGTGGCTGCGGCCGGTCTTGCTGGCGTTGGCTGCCAGCGTTCCGTTGTTGACAAAGCCGGCCACGCCTTGAGCACCCAGCGGATCCGGGTACTCGTGGGCATTGACCGAGAAGTTCGGGAGCGAGTCGCCACCGATCGTATGCAGCACCCCGCCCGAGTAGCCGGTGACGACCTCGACGTGGCCATCGAAGAGCACCCAGTCGCCCGGTAGTGGCTGGTAGCCATCGCCGAGCGGATGCCACCGATGGTGTGCCTGCGCATCCTGGAGGATCGAGGTGATCCCTAGTGAGGCCGGATTCGGGTCCACCCGTGCGTCCACCCAGGGATGCAGGGGCCACGGGTACGAGCTCCCGCCGGTGACCCAGCTTTGCTGGCCGACCACCTGTGCGGCTTGCTCCAGGGTCAGGCTGGCGAACGCGGCGCAGGATGGGCCGTGGTCGGCCCCGTCGATGCTGTCGTGCTGCCAGATGAGCGATTCCATCTCCTGGGGGCTCTTGCTTTGGGCCATCCGTAGGTAGTAGTGGGCCACGTTCACGATGGCCGAGCGCAATGGCGCCTCGGCGCTCGCCGCAGGCTGCATGTTCTGCTGCTGGGCCAGAAGGCGGATGTGCGCGTTCGTGGGCGACGCGAGATCGGCCGCCGTGCTGCCCGGGATCAGTGAAAAACCTGTCATTGCTCCGCCAGTGCCGAGGCTGACCAGCGCAGTCATCTGCTGCCAGCGCGGCTTGTTGGCGGATTGCATCTGCTCACCTCATCTCTTGTTCGCACCGGGGAAGCAGGGTGATGCGCGTGTGGGTTACGGCTGGGGCCCGCGGGCGGCCAGGCGCTTGAGGATGGCCTGCACACGCGGGTCGCCCGGGTTCTTGGCGTTCTGGAACAGCACGGCCGCGTCCTGAGCCGCGCTGGGAGCGGCGCCCACGACCCACTTCCGGTAGACGTCGCTGACCAGCGCGGCCTGTCCGGCCGACGTGGTGATCGGCCTGGCGCAGAGTTTCGGGTAGCCCTGACGCGAAGAAAGCGCGGCCGAGCCGGTGTAGCGCTGGCAGTTCCCTGCGTTGCTCTCCAGCCCGGGCTGCACGTCCGGCTGTCCGTTTGCCTTGGTCAAGGTGGCGCCGCCGATGATGTTGTTGATTGCCCGCGCGGCGACCTGCAGGCTATCCATGGCATTGGTCGGGTCGTACGGGTGATGCAGGTTCAGCGTCCAGGCCACCGCTCCCCCCTGGGCTGGAGCGATCGGTTCCAGGCCCACGCGGCCGGTCTTCGCGCTCGCGAAGTTGGGGTTGTTGTCGCTGGTCAGCAAGGCGAGTACCCAGAGAATCTGCTGCGTGTGCTCCCCGCAGGCGAAATTGAGCTGAGTCGGCTCAGCCTTCACGTCGGGATTCTTGCAGGCTCGAGGGACCTCGCTCTGCACGGATTTCACGCTGGCCGGCCAGGAGGCGCCGTTGTGGGCCAAGACCAGCGCGGCGAGCACGACAAGCGCGGCCACGGCCGCGGTTCCGGCTGCCATTTTCTTCCGGCGCCAGGATCCGCGACGAGGCGCGCTGGGCCGACCGTAGTCGAGGAGCCGCTGCGTGCGTTCATCCGGGTAATTGACTTGCGCGCCGGAATGCTCGCTCCGCGTGGACTCGGCGAGCTCCTGTTCGAGCGAGATCCGCGCATCGGAGAGCTGCCGTTCCAGCTCGGCCGTCTTGTCATGCAAGTCAGCCAGGCGCTGGCTCCTGACCTTTCCGTTGTATTCAGCGTGCGTTTTCATCCTTGCCCCTGACCTGGGTTGGCTCGGGAGACGGTTGGCCGGCCGGTTGCGGCGCGTGCGGAGTGCCTGCGATGATCATTACGGTCTGGCAACGGCAGTCTCGGCACCTGCCCGATGGCGCCGGAGCGGCAGGGTAGGCGGCGCGAACTGCCTGCTGGGGAGCTGGTCTGCAGCATGCAGGCTATTAGAACATATGTACGATCCGAAGTGAAGACCTGACCAGTCCCAGGCACATTCGTTCGAACGCTCAGTCTGAATTGATCCTGTCCGGATAGCGGCCAGCCGCGACGGCAGCGGCCCCCCAAGCACCCGAACGCGAGTCATACTCGGCCGCGAGGTTGGCTGCGCTCGCCTTCATCCGACGCGGACAGGGTTCGCCGGGGGGCCGAGCGGTCGGTGCGGCCGCACAATGCGGCCGCTGCCAGCCGCACCTGTCGCATCGTCACCAAATGTCCGCGACTTTCCGCCGCGTCCGTCGCGCAACCGGGGGCTCACGGGCGCATACTGGAAGTGATGAAGCCAGCCCGCGCCCCCCAGCGGCGTCCTCTGCCAGGAAGTCCCTTCAACACCCCAGCCGTCGTCCGGCCGGTCAAGACCTTCGCGCTCAGCGATCAGGTCACTCACGACCGGTACGGCCTGGGCCGCGTGATCGAGGTGGACGAGGCCGCGGTGCTCGTCGACTTCGGTGACCGCACCGAGCGAATCTACGAGCCGTACCCCAAGCTCACCAGGCTCTGACCCGTCGGCTCAAACCCGGTCGGAGAGCGGCTCGAGTGATCCAGCGCGCCGTTTCGAGCCTGCGCGAGAACGGCCGCCCGACCCCAACGCGTTCTGCTGGCGTTGTCGCCGGGCCACCTCCATCCGTACGGCCGTGCCGCTGGGCCTTGGACGTGGCCGAGCCGTTCCAGGTGCCGAACGGGCCGACACTGGCCACCGTGCAGGACCCGGAGGGCAACCCGCTGGGTCCTCGTCCAGCAGTGAGCAGCGTCTCGTCACTAGTCCAGCTGCTGGAAGCGCTCGCTGGTCACCGAGGATGCGTCCACCAGGGCCATGAACGCAGCCACTACGGGATCGCTGTCCCAGCGGGCGGCGCAGGCGTCAGCGTCTGCGGCCGAGCGCCATAGGTCGATGACCACCCAGTCGCCGTGCGCGCCTCGCGCTGTCGTCCTCCTCAGCAGGCCTGGCTGCTGATAGGCGAACTCCTGCTGTAGCTGGTGGTCGGCAGCGACGAACTTGGCCTCGTCACACCCCGGCGCCAGCCGGAACCTCATGATCTCGATCACCTCTGTGAGCCTAGTGTCGGCTCAGGCGGCCTGCCGAAGGCGAGAGCGGCCTGCGAGCGCTGCGCCGTCGCCTCGGGGATATCGTGGTGCTCTCCAGGCTGAGGTGGTAGGAGAGGTGGCACCCGGTGGTTCGGGACACGGCACCGATCGGCCGCGTCGGCGTGCTCACGCTCGGAACGCGAGGGCCTGGGGGTCCCGGGGAGGTGCTCGTCCGGGTCCGCGGCGGCACCGAGACCTACATTGCCTGGTCCGACGAGCCCCTGGCTAAGAACGCGACCGTCCTGGTCATCGAGTCCCGCGGCGCGCGAGCGGTCGATGTGATCGAATGGGACGGCGCGCCGGACCCTGGTGATGACATGGGGTAGAGCCAACAGGCGCGCACCAGCGGGTCTGGCGCCGCGCAGCGGGGGGGACGACCACGCTAAGGAGATAGTGCGATGTTCGGATATCGAGTCCCCGCGGCCGACCAGGCCATGCTGATTTCCGGAGGAAGGCGCTCCAGGAGCGGCGTGCCGTTCCGGGTTGTGGTCGGGCATGGCGCCTTCGTGAACCCGCTCATCCGCCGGGTCGGCATGCTGTCGCTGGCCATGCGGGAGGCCGAGGTCCAGGAGACTTGCGTCACCGGGCAGGGCATCTCGGTCAACGTCCGCGCGATCATCGCGTTCAAGGTGGGAAACGACGATGAGAGCATCGTCAACGCAGGTCAGCGGTTCCTGTCCGACCAAGATCAGATGTCCGTGCTCACCGGGCGCATCTTTTCCGGGCACTTGCGCTCGATCGTCGGTTCGATGACCGTCGAGGAGATCGTCACGGAACGGCAGAAGCTGGCCACCGAGGTGCTCGACGGCTCAAAGGGGGAGATGGCCAAGATCGGGCTCACCGTCGACTCGCTGCAGATCCAGTCGATCGACGACATGGGAACCGGATACATCGACGCGATGGCCGCCCCGCACGTCTCCGCCATCCAGCGGCAGGCCAAGGTCGCCCAGGCGCAGGCCGACCAGGCCGCGGCCGAGGCCCAGCAGGCGTCACAGCGTAAGCAAGCCGAGTTTGCCCGGCAGACCGCCGTCGTGCAGGCCGAATACAAGGCGGAGGTGGACAAGGCCCAGGCCGAGGCGTCTCAGGCCGGTCCGCTGGCGCAGGCGCAGGCGCAGCAGGAAGTCCTCACCATGCAGACCAAGCTGGCCGAGCGCAACGCCGCGCTGCGGCAGCAGCAGCTGGTGGCCGAAGTGGTCAAGCCTGCCCAAGCCGAAGCCGAGAAGGTCCGCACTCTGGCTCAGGCCGACGCAGAGCGCACGAAGATCCTGGCCGAGGCGGCGGCCTCGCACAACCGCGTCGCGCTCGACCGGACGCTGATCGACCAGCTGCCGCAGATCGTCAAGGAGGCGGCGGCCGGCCTGGCCGGCGCCAACATCAACGTGCTGAACGGCGCCGACGGCCTGAGTGAGATCGCGGCGGGGCTGGTCGCTCAGGGTATGACCATCCTGGATTCGGTGAAAGGGAGCCTGGGCACGGCGGACAAGCTGACCGCGCCCGGCCTGCCCGCCGGCCCGCCGCGTCAGGACGAGGCCGCCGTCGAGCGGCCTGCGGCCGCCCGGCCGGTCGAGGCGCCGCGCCGGGACAAAGCCGCTAGCTGACACCGGCCGGCCGCCCGCGGGTCGGCTGTCCAGCCCCGGCCGCCGCGGCCACTCGCGGCGAGCGTGGGCTGGGTTGGCGGGACGACGCTGACGTGCGACGCTCGTACGACGGGGGCGCTGCCGCGCGCCGCGGCCCGGTGTCCGGTCGCGCGATCACCAACCAGAGCGGGATCCCCACCACGGCCACCACGAACAGCGCGCCCCAGGCGAAGTTGAGCAGTATCCAGGTCGACATGAACGGCCCTCCGGTCCGTCGCGGTTTCCCCGGGGATTCCTCGCTCCCCGGTGAAACAAGCCTGGCTGGCCGGGTTGGCCATATCCTGGGCCGCAACTATGCAGCGGGTATGAAGAGTGCCCGTGATCACTGTCCCGCCACAGCCGGCGGCGGTGGGGGATCACCCGAACGGAGGAAGAGCGGGGATGACAGCCAAGGTGCAGGGCGTGGTGGCCGCGGCCAAGGGCGCGCCGGTCGAACTGACCACGGTGCTCGTGCCCGACCCGGGGCCCGGCGAGGCGCTGGTCCGGATCCAGGCGTGCGGTGTCTGCCACACCGACCTGCATTATCGCGAGGGCGGTATCGGCGACGACTTTCCTTACCTGCTCGGGCATGAGGCCGCGGGCGTGGTGGAGGCCGTGGGCAGCGACGTGACCGACGTCGCCCCCGGCGACTTCGTGATCCTCAACTGGCGCGCGGTGTGCGGTCAGTGCCGTGCGTGCGCGCGGGGTAGGCCGTGGTACTGCTTCGCCACGCACAACGCCAGCCAGAAGATGACGCTGGAGGATGGCACCCCGCTGTCGCCGGCCCTGGGCATCGGAGCGTTCGTGGAGAAGACGCTGGTGGCGGCCGGCCAGTGCACCAAGGTGAACCCGGAGATCCGGCCCGAGGTGGCCGGGTTGCTGGGCTGCGGCGTCATGGCCGGGCTCGGTGCCGCGCTCAACACCGGAGGTGTCTCCCGGGGCGACACGGTCGCGGTCATCGGGTGTGGCGGCGTGGGCGGCGGCGCGCTGCTCGGTGCGGCACTGGCCGGCGCGCGGACGATCATCGCCGTGGACGTGGACGAGCGCAAGCTCGACTGGGCCCGCGGGTTCGGCGCAACGCACGTGATCAACTCCCGGCAGGCCGATCCGGTGGCGAGCATCCGCGAGCTGACCGGGGGGTTCGGGGCCGACGTGGTGATCGAGGCGATCGGCCGCCCGGAGACGTACGAGCAGGCGTTCTACGCCCGGGATCTGGCCGGGACCGTGGTGCTCGTCGGCGTGCCCACCCCGGAGATGCGGCTGGACATGCCGCTGCTCGACTTCTTCGGCCGGGGCGGCGCGCTCAAGTCGTCCTGGTACGGCGACTGCCTGCCCAGCCGGGATTTCCCCATGCTCGTGGATCTGCACCTGCAGGGCCGGCTGCCGCTGGAGAAGTTCGTGTCCGAGACCATCGAGGTGGGCCAGGTGGAAGAGGCATTCGCCAAGATGGGCCGGGGCGAGGTGCTGCGTTCGGTCGTTACCTTCTGACCTTCGCCGCCGGTCCGGGCCCGAGCCAGTCGTCCTGACCTGCCGCGGTCAGCGGCGGTCCGGCGCCCGGCCGTTCTTGCGCGCCTGCCAGCGGGCCATCATGCCGTCGAGTTCCTGCCGCAGGAACTCGAAGTACTCGACCGACTGGGCGAAACGCTGCCCGGCCCGGGTGTCGCCGCCCAGCAGCTCGATCCCCTCCCGCGAGGCCGACTCCCAGCTGGCCAGGATCGGGTCCCGGCGCGCCGACGCCTCGAACCAGACGTCATCGAGCACCCGGTAACGATCCCGCCGCGATCCGGGCACCCGCTCGCGGCTGACCATGCCGAACTGGCTCAGATAGCGCACCGCGCCGGAGACCGCGGCGGGGCTCACGTGCAGCAACTCGGCCAGTTCGGCGGCGGTCAGGCTGCCGCTGTCGGTGACGAGCAAGGCAGCGAACACCCGGGCCGGCATCCGCGCGATACCCGCCTCGGCCAGCACGGCGGCGAACCGCTCGATGAAGCGGGCGACCGCCTCCGGGTCGCGTCCGGACGCAGGTAGGTCCGCTCGCGCGGGGTCGCGTCCGGTCGCGGCTGGGACCGCTCGCGCGGTGACCGCGGCGGCGGCATTCCCGGGCGCGGGTTCCCTCGGCACGGCATTCCTCCCAGCAGCGTTCGGCCGACGGGCAGGCGGTTTAGCTACCCTGTTGGTCGGCAGTGTACCGTTCTGAAAATTCATATAATTCTGAATTCAATGTAAGCTTACGCCATATGGGCAACGTGATCGAGGTCTCGGGCCTCCGCAAGTCCTTCGGCCGGACGCGCGCGCTGGACGGCCTTGACCTGAGCGTGAGCCCCGGCGAGGTGCACGGGTTCCTCGGCCCGAACGGCGCCGGGAAGACCACGACGATCCGGATACTGCTGGGCCTGCTGCGAGCCGACGGCGGGACGGCCCGGCTGCTGGACGGCGACCCGTGGCGGGACGCGACCGCCCTGCACCGGAGGCTGGCCTACGTGCCCGGCGACGTCACGCTGTGGCCCAACCTGTCGGGCGGCGAGATCATCGACCTGCTCGGGCGGCTGCACGGCGGGATCAACCCGAAGCGCCGGGCCGAGCTGCTCGAACGCTTCGACCTGGATCCGGCCAAGAAGGCGCGCGCCTACTCCAAGGGCAACCGGCAGAAGGTCGCGCTGGTGGCCGCGCTCGCCTGCGACGCCGAGCTGCTCATCCTGGACGAGCCGACGTCCGGCCTCGACCCGCTGATGGAGGCCGAGTTCCGGTCCTACATCGAGCAGGAGCGCGGCGAGGGGCGCAGCGTGCTGCTGTCCAGCCACATCCTGGCCGAAGCGGAGGCCCTGTCCGACCGGGTGACGATCATCTCCGCCGGCCGGACCGTCGATTCCGGCACGCTGGCCGAGCTCAGGCACCTGACCAGGACTTCCGTCACCGCGGAGCTGGCCCGGCCGGTGCAGCCGGCCGACGTCCCGCCTGGCGTACACGACCTCGACATCCAGGGCGCCCGGCTGCACTGCCAGGTCGACACCAGCGCGATGGAAGAGTTCATGCGCTGGCTGGCGGCCCGCGGCATCCGCGACCTGACCAGCCAGCCGCCCACCCTCGAAGAGCTGTTCCTACGGCACTACGCGGTCAGGCCGGACGGCACGCGCCAGGCCAAGCAGGTATCACCGTGACCACCCTGTCCGGCACGGAAGAGCTGCCCCGGGCCCGCGGCCGGTCCGGAGCCGGTGCGCTGGCCGGGGTAGGCCCGCTGACCAGGCTGGCCGTGCGCCGCGACCGGCTCATGCTCGCGGCCTGGATATACCTGCTCACGATCCTGGTCGTGAGCTCGGCGTACAGCATCAAGAAGCTGTACTCGACGGCGGCCGTGCTGGATCAGTTCGCCGTCAATGCCAGCCATAATCCCGCGCTCGCGTTCCTGTACGGCCCGGTGTACGGGCATTCGGTGGGCGGGCTGACCGCGTGGAAGCCCGGCGTGCTCGTCGCGGTGACCGCCGCGCTGATGAGCACCTTCGTCGTGATCAGGCACACCAGGGCCGACGAGGAGGCGGGGCGGCTGGAGTTGGTTGGCTCGACCGCCACCGGACGCCAGGCGCCGCTCGCGGCCGCCCTGCTGGTCGCGCTGGCCGCCAACGTCGTCCTCGGGCTGCTGGTCACCATGACCCTGATCGCGATCGGACTGCCCGCGGCCGGGTCGGTGGCGTACGCGCTGGCCATCGCGGGATCCGGTCTCGTCTTCGCAGGGGTGGCCGCCGTAGCGGCGCAGGTCTCCGGGACTGCCCGCGGCGCCCGGGGCCTCGCGATCGCCACGGTAGCGGCCGCCTACCTGCTGCGCGCCTTCGGCGATTCGGCGGTCGCGGCCGGGCCGCACTGGCTGACCTGGCTGAGCCCGATCGGGTGGAGCGAGCAGGTGCGGCCGTTCGCCGGCGACCGCTGGTGGCTGCTGCTCGCGCAGGCGGCGGCCGCGCTGGTCACGGTCGCGGCGTCATGGGCGCTGGCCGCCGTCCGCGACCACGGTGCCGGCCTGCTGCCGGACCGCCCCGGACCACCGCAGGCGGGACCGCTACTGCGCAGTCCGCTCGCCCTGGCCTGGCGCCTGCAGGCAGGTGCGCTGCTCGGCTGGGCCCTCGGCTTCGCCGCCTTCGGCCTGGCCTCCGGGTTTACGGCCCCAGGCGTGGGCTCGCTGCTCGGCGGCAGCCAGCAGCTGCGTCATGGGATCGCCCGGCTGGGTGGGTCGGGCGCGCTGGCCAACGCGTACCTGGCCGCGGTCATCGCGATCGCCGGGCTCGTCGCGGCGGCCTACGGCACGTCGGCCGTGCTGCGGCTGCGGTCCGAGGAGACGGCGCACCGGGTCGAGCCGCTGCTGGCCAGCGGGATCGGGCGGATCCGCTGAGCGCTGAGCCACGTGATCGTGGCGGCGACCGGGACGGCGGCCTTGCTGGCCTGCCTGGGAGCGGGCGCGGGGCTCGGCTACGGGCTGCGGGCCGGCGACCTCGGCTCCCGGGTGCCGTCGCTGCTCGGCGCCGCGCTGTCCCAGCTGCCCGCGGCGCTCACCGTCGCGGCAGTGTCGGTGGTGGCGTTCGGCCTGATGCCCGGGTGGTCGGTGGCGTGCGGCTGGCTGGCGGTGGCCGTGGCCGGGCTGATCGAGCTGTTCGGGCCGCTGTTCTCGCTGCCGCAGTGGGCGCTGGACATCTCGCCGTTCACGCACCTGCCGAAGTTGCCGGGGGCACAGGTCAGCGCGCCGCCGCTGGCCCGGCTGTCGGCGGCCGCCCTGGCCCTGGCCGTCGCGGGGCTGGCCGGATTCCGCCGCCGCGACATCGCCTGAGGATCTGAGCGCCTGGCGTCAGCCGGTCATGGGTGGATCGTCTTGTGCTCGTTCAGCATCGCGATGTACTTGGCGATCCGATCGGCCCGGGTCTGCGGGCGCTTGGCGTCCTGCACGCGGTACAGGATGGCAAATCTGTTGGCGCTGTTCAGGGTGGTGAAGAAGGTCGCCGCCGCCGGC
>Ga0207665_10003310_pt1 | contig 10798 bp, 9 predicted proteins | sample LARL112metaG_FD_184351 | JGI IMG/M metagenome (GOLD analysis project Ga0207665, IMG submission 184351) | Corn, switchgrass and miscanthus rhizosphere microbial communities from Kellogg Biological Station, Michigan, USA - LAR L11-2 metaG... | ecosystem: Host-associated > Plants > Roots >...
CACCGCCGCGGTCCGGTCCGTCGATGCGTCCGCCGCCGATTACGTGCACCGCGGTAGCACCAGCCAGGACATCCTGGACACGGCGCTGACCCTGCTGTGCGCGGCGACGCTGGACCGCATCGGAACCGACCTGCTCGCGTGCGCCGACAGCCTGGCTGGACACGCCGATCGGCACCGGGACACACCGATGGCCGGGCGCACCCTGACCCAGCACGCCGTGCCGATCACCTTCGGGCTGAAGGCGGCCACCTGGCTGCATCTGGTGCTCGACGCCGAGGAGCGGGTGCGCCGGACCCGCGCGGCGCTGCCGGTCTCGCTGGGCGGCGCGGCGGGCACGCTTGCGGCGTACCACGAGTACGCGGTGGACACGGCCGATCCGGCTGGCGCGACGCTGCGCTTGCCGGCGTTGGTGGCCCAGCGCCTCGGGTTGGCCGAACCGGCCATCCCCTGGCACGGAATTCGCACACCCCTGGCCGACGTCGCCGCGAGCCTGATGGTCACCACCGGTGCGCTCGGCAAGCTGGCCGCCGACGTCCTCGTGCTCACCCGGACCGAGATCGGGGAGGTCACCGAGGAGCAGGCGCCGGGCCGGGGAGCATCCTCGGCCATGCCGCAGAAGCACAATCCCGTGTTCTCGACGCTCGTCGCGACCGCGGCCCGGCAGCTGCCACCGATCGCCCTCGTGCTGTTCAGTTCCATGGCCGTGGAGGACGAGCGGTCCTCGGGTGGGTGGCATGCAGAGTGGCAACCGCTGCGGGAATGCCTGCGCATCGGAGCCGGTGCCGCTGCCAATGCCGCTCGCCTCGCGGCGACGCTTCGGGTCTCACCCGATGCGATGGCGGCGAACCTGCGGCTGACCCGCGGCGCCATCGTCTCCGAGCGCGTCAACGTGGTTCTGGCGCCGTTGCTCGGGAAGGCCAACGCCAAACGCCTACTGGCCGAGGTGACCGCGGCGGCCGAGCGGGACGGTGCCGATCTCGCCGACCTGCTCGCCGTCGCACTGGAGGAGGCCGGAGTGGCCGGCCCCGACGTGCCCGGGCTGTTCGATCCGTCCGGCTACACCGGGATTTCCGGTCCGCTGGTCGACCGGGCGCTCGCGCGTTTCGACGATGTTCTGAAGGAGAGTTCGCATGGCTGACGTTGCCCCGTTGGAATTCACCTGGCAGCGTGCGCAGCCGGTCCCAGCCGAGCGGCGGGCGGAACTGCTCGCGCTGCCCGGGTTCGGCGACACCTACTCCGATCACATGGTGACTGTGCGGTGGCATGCCGAGCTGGGCTGGCACGACGCCAGGGTCGGGCCGCTCGCGGCGTTCTCGCTGCACCCGGCCACCATGGCACTGCACTACGGCCAGACGGTTTTCGAAGGCTTGAAGGCGTTCTGGCGCCCGAACGGTCAACGGGCCCTGTTCCGGCCCGTCGACCATGCCCGCCGGTTCACCCAGTCGGCGCGCCGGATGGCCATGCCCACGCTGCCCGAGGAGGACTTCCTCGCGGCGCTGGAGGCACTGCTGCGGGCCGATGGCACCTGGGTGCCGCGCACCCGGGCGCACAGCTTCTATTTGCGGCCGTTCATGATCGCGGCGGAGACGCACCTGAGCAACCGCCCCGCCGAGGAGTACCTGTTCGCAGTGATCGGCAGCCCGGCGCGGCCCGCGTCCGCGGAGCCGAAGCCCCTGCGGCTGTGGGCAGCCCCCGAGTACATCCGTGCGGCGCCGGGCGGTACCGGTGCGGCCAAGTGTGGCGGCAACTACGGCGGCTCCTACATCGCCCAGCGACAGGCCGCGGCCAACGACTGCGACCAGGTCGTGTGGCTGGACGCGCGGGAGCGCCGATACATCGAGGAAGCGGGCGGTTCCAACCTGTTCTTCGTGGAGTCGACCACCGAAGGCCGCCGGCTTCGCACGCCTCCGCTGAGTGGAACCCTGCTGGCGGGCGTCACCCGGGACTCGATCCTGCGGTTGGCGGGATCGCTCGGCTACCCGGTCGCCGAGGAGCCGCTCACGCTCGACGAGTGGGAGCACGGCTGCCGAGACGGGCGCATCACCGAAACGTTCGCGTGTGGCACCGCCCGGGCTATTGTCCCGGTCGGGCACGTGGTCTCCGCGCAGCGGGAATGGCCGGTGGGAGACGGCACTGCGGGTCCGGTCACGTCGCGTCTGCTGGAGGCGTTGCTCGACATCCAGTACGGCCAGACCCCGGACGAATTCGGCTGGATGCGGCTCGTCGACACCGACGGGGAGGCCTAAATGAACACAGAACCCCTGCGCCGCATGGCGAAACTGCTGCGGGCACTGCACGCCGACGGCACGCTGGTGCTGCCCAACGCGTGGGACGCGGCCAGCGCGGCGGTGATCGCCGACACGGGTGCCGCCGCCATCGCCACCACGAGCGCCGGGGTGGCCTGGAGCCTGGGTCGGCCCGACGGGGAGCTGTTGCCTCGCGCCGATCTGGTTGCGGCGATCGAGCGGATGTCCGCGGCCATCGACGTGCCGCTGACCGCCGACGTCGAGGCCGGATACGGCGCCACCGACGAGGAGGTGGCCGAAACCGTCACCGCGGTGCTGGGCGCTGGCGCGGTCGGGATCAACATCGAGGACGCGCCAGCGGGCGAACCCGGGCTGTACTCCCCGGAGAAGGCTGCCGCGCGTATCCAGGCCGCCCGGGCCGCGGCGGTCGCCTACGGCGTGCCGGACTTCGTGATCAACGCTCGGACCGATGTGTACATGCGTCGGATCGGCGATCCGCAGACCCGGCTGGACGAGGTACTGCGCCGGGCCGCGGACTACGCCGAAGCGGGCGGGGACTGCCTGTTCGTGCCTGGGTTGGCGGACCTGGCCGTGCTGGAATCACTCGTCGCGCGATCCCCCGTGCCGATCAGCGCGTCCACCGGTCCCGGCCGGCCAACCGCCCTGCAGCTGCGGGCGGCCGGGGTGCGGCGGGTCAGCGTCGGACCGGCCTTGACACAGGCTGCCTACACCGTTACCCGGCAACTGGCCGGGGAGCTGTTGAGGGTAGGACGGCTGACCACCGAATCCCCACGCCTCGACTACGCCTCGCTCAATTCGCTGTTCTCACACCCGATCTCGTAGAGGAATGATCCATGTTCACAATCCCCAAAGTCGACTTCTACTTCGACCCGGCCTGCCCCTTCGCCTGGATCGCCTCCCGGTGGATTCTCGAGGTGGAACACAAGCGGAACATCGATCTGCGGTTCCGGGTGATGAGCGTGTCCGTGCTCAACGAGGATCGCGAGATCTCCGAGTGGTACCGGGACTTCTGCGACCGTGCGTGGGGGCCCGCGCGGGTCTGCATCGCCGCCGCCCAGCACCATGGGGAGGACGTGCTGCGCGACCTCTACACCGCACTTGGCACCCGAATCCACAACGGGCGCAACAAGAACTACCCGGAGGTGGTCGCGCAGGCCCTCGCCGAGGTGGGCCTGCCTGCCGAGCTCGCGGAAGCGGCGAACGGGACCGACTACGACGAGGTGCTGCGCAAGAGCCACGCCGCGGCGCTGGAACCCGTCGGTGCGGATCTCGGCACCCCGGCCATCCACATCGACGGCATCGGGTTCTTCGGGCCGGTGCTGACCGCCATCCCGCGCGGCGACGAGGCGGCACGCATTTTCGACTGCGCCCGGACGCTGGCCGCCAACCCCCATTTCTTCGAGCTGAAGCGGGCTCGCTCCGGCGACCTGAACTACGACTGACCGAACGGACGTGTGCACATGAAACGTATCGGGTTTGTGGAGTCGAACCGCTCCGGATCCGGGTTCGACGCGTTACGGGCGGCGCGGAAGCTGGGTTTGCACGTCACCTTCTTCAGCTGCGGGCTGGATCGCTACCACGCGACGCCCGGCGGTACGGAGGTACTCCGCACCTGCGTCGACGAGGTCGTTTACTGCCAGACCCATGAGCTGGCGCCGCTGCTGGCGGCGGTGAAGGAGGTCGACGCGACGCAACCGCTCGACGCCTTGCTCTCGGTCGCCGAGTACGAGGTGGTTCAGACCGCCGAGGTGGCCCGCCAGCTCGGCCTGCCCGGCCCGGATCCGGACGCCGTCCGGATCGCCCGCAACAAGGCCGACCAGCGGCGGCGCTGGGCCGAACGCGGCGTACCCATCCCGGCATTCCGCGCCGTGACCACGGCCGAGCAGGCCGCGCAGGCCGCCGAGGAGATCGGACTGCCGGTCGTGGTGAAGCCTGCCGACGAGACAAGCGGGGCCCATGTCGTCCGGTGCACGACCGTGCCCGAGGTGATCGACGGTTTCTCGGCGGTGCGGTCCGAACCGACGAACCGCCGCGGTCAGCCCCGGCATCCCGAGGTGCTCGTCGAGGAATGCCTGGTCGGCTTCGAGGTCAGCGTGGAGGTTCTGGCCGAGGCCGGATCCGTTCGCGTGCTCGGGGTGACCGACAAGCTGGTCGGGGGCGGCAACCGGTTCATCGAGCTCGGACACAGCTTCCCGACGGCGCTGCCGGCTCCGATCCGGGACGAGCTGGAACAGGCCGCGGTGGCCGCGACCATGGCGGTGGGCTTCGACCTCGGCATCGCGCACGTCGAGCTCAAGTACACCGCCACGGGTCCCAAGCTGATCGAGATCAATCCACGGCCGGCCGGTGACCAGATCACCGAGCTGATGGACCGCAGCCTCGGACTGTCCACCATGGAGCTGGTGATCCGCCAGTACCTTGGCGAGTCCGTCGGCGCCATCGAAGCGGATCCGGTAAGTGGTGCGGCGATCCGGTACGTCACCGCAGCTGCCGGCGTCGTGGACAGCGTGACCGGAGTGGAGATCGCCGCTGCCGTGCCCGGGGTCTGCGAGGCCGTGGTGTCCGTCGAGCCCGGTGCGCGGATCAACCCGTTGCGGGTGAACGAGGACCGGATCGGCCACGTTCTGGCGAGCGCCGACGATCCATACCTGGCCGGCCGGATCGCCGAGGCCGCGGCCCAGCAAATCGAGGTGCGCACGCACCGAGGCTGACCGAGTGAGCCGTGACCAATCGGGCCACTTGGGCCCTTTATTCGCAGGAGAAACGACATGCCGAATCTCGTGATGGTGATGCCGTACCAGGCATATATAAGGAAGGCCCAGGCCGAAGGGTTCCAGATCGACGCGATCTGGGATCCGGCCGAGGCCGAGCGGCTGTTCGGCGCGCAGGCCGCCCAGTACCTCCGGGACGTCGAGGCACTCGCCGACGGCTTCCGGTTAGTGGATTTCACCGATCACGCCGCCTATGCCGACGCGATCCGCGCGGCCGTGCGAGCAACCGACGCCGACCACGTATGGCATGTCGGTAGTGAGGAATCGATGATGCTCGCCTACGAGGTGGCCGACGAACTGGGAAAGGCGGTCAACTCACCGCGGTCGGTCGCCCTGCTCAACGACAAGCTCGCCATGCGCACCCTGCTGCGCGACAAGGGCATCTCCGCGGTCCGGTTCGCCATCGCGGAGCACTGGTCGGACGTGGCGGCACTGCTGGCGAACTTCACGCTGCCCGTGGTCGTTAAGCCGACCACGTTGTCCGCCAGCCGGGGGACCTATCTGCTCACCGACCCGGCCGACCTGCCCGCCTGGGGCGAGACGCTGGCCGCCTACCGGTACGACGGGCCGCTGCTCGTCGAGGAGTACCTGCGCGGCCCGGAGTTCAGCGTGGAAACGCTGACGGTGCGCGGCGAGCATCATGTGATCGGCCTGACCCGCAAGCTGCTCGGCCCGCTGCCGCACTTCGTGGAGCGGGGGCACCTGTTCGGCGCGCCGGCCACGGCGGAGACCAGCCGGGTGGCCGCCCTCGCGGTGGAGCTGCTTGACGCCGTCGGCTACCAGTGCGGCCCGGCGCACACCGAGATCATCCTGACCGCGGACGGGCCGCGGATCGTGGAGTCGCAGGCCCGGCTCGGCGGGGACAAGATCCCGGACATCATCCAGATCGCACTGGGTTTCGACATCAAGCGGGCGATGTTCGGCGCCCTCGCCGGACGGACGCCCCGGCCGGGCCCGGCGGAGTCCATCGGACACATCGCTTACCTGAGCTTCCCCAGCGGGGTTCTGCGGTCGGTGTCGGGCGTCGACGAGGCACGCGGACTGGATTTCGTCCACACACTGAACTTCCCGTTCTCGGTCGGGGACGTGCTCCCGGAGACGGTGAGCTCCAAGACCCGGCACGGCTTCGTGATCCTCACCGGCTCCGAGAATGCCGCGCAGGCCCGGGCTCGCGCGGACCGGGTGCGCGAACTGATCAAGGTCGAGGTGGCGGCCGGTGCGCCGGCCGGAGAGGTCGTGGCCCGATGAGAAAGTTCATGGCGCTGCACCGCAATGTCCGGGTCAGGATCGGATTGGCGTTCGTCCACAAGTTGATCGACGCGATGATCCTCACCTTCATCGCGATCTACCTCGCATCCCGGGTGGGGATCGCGACCACGGGCGCGTTGATCCTGTTGTTCGCCGTGTTCGCGGTCTTTGGCATGCTGCTCGGCGGTCATTTGTCAGAGAAGTGGGGACGCCGGCCCGTCCTCATCGTCGGGGATGTCATCGGCACCGCCTTCCTGGTGCTGATGACCGTGGCCTACTTCGCCGACTGGGGACCGCTCGCGGTTTACTTCAGCTACGCCATCGTCAAGTTCGGGACCAACCTGGCGCTGCCGGCCAACGACTCGACCATCATCGACGTCACCCCGCCCGAGGACCGCAAGTACGTCTACACGGTCAATTACTGGGTGATCAACCTCGCGCTCGGCGGCGGCGCGCTGCTCGGCGGCTTCCTCTACGGCTCGCACTTCGGCGCGGTGATCCTGGGCGGTGCCATCGGCATGGGCTTCGCCCTCCTCGTCACCGTGCTGCTGGTGGCCGAGACGAAGCCAGGGTCGACGACGGAAGTCGCGGCACCCGCCAAGCTCCGCGGGTGGGCCCAGTTCACCGAGGGATACCGGGTGGTGCTGGCCGACTCGACGTTCCGCCGGCTGATCATCGTCGCCACCCTGGTGCTGACCCTCGAGGGGCAGCTGAGCACCGCGATCGGCATCCGGCTGTCGAACGACTTCGGAGTCCAGTACGTGTTCCCGTTCGGCGACGTGCACGGCGTGCAGATGCTCGGCGTACTCAAGGCGGTGAACACCGTCCTGGTCGTGCTGCTCGCGCTGCAGATCAACACGCTGCTGCGGCGGATGCCGGACCGGGTCCGGGTCTATGCGGGCATCACCCTGTACGCAGGTGGCTTCGCGGTGCTGGCGGTCACCAACACCGCCTGGGTGCTGCTGCTCGCCGTCGTGGTGCTGACCGTCGGCGAGCTGATGAACACGCCGGTTCAGCAGGGGCTGCTGGCGGAGCTGGCGCCGGACGAGGGCCGACCCCGGTATATGGCCGCGTACTACCTGCACATCCGGTTCGGTCAGGTGGTCAACTCGCTGCTGATCAGCTTGAGCGCGGTGCTGGCCACCCAGGGAATGGCCGGGATCTACCTGATCTTCGGCGTCGTGATCATCATGCAGTACCGGGTGATCCTGGCCCGCCGCCCGGCGCGTGCCGGTGCACAAACACCGGTATCGGTCTGACTTTTCACCCCTTGGAGGCAATCATGTCCGCACGCGCGAACCGGGTCACCGAGGCCTATCTGGCCGAATGCACGACTCCGGACAGCGGGCTGCGCGGCGCGCTGGCCGAGCTCGACGTGTCGGAGACCATGCGTGCGGCGTGGCCGAGGCTGCTGCCCCGCCCGGTCATGGTCGACGAGGCCGAGTTCCGGGCGTTCGGCCGGGATCTCGTCACAATCTTCGACCTGGTCACCTCGCTGCCGCAGCGCTGCTTCGACGGGGACTTCGAACGGTTCCGCACGGCCCTGGGCATCGACGATCGGCGCGGGGCCTGGATGCGCCGGCTGCTCGGCGACGGCCCCCCGCCGCTGTACGGCCGGGCCGACACCTACTACGACGGTTCGTCGTTCAAGCTGCTCGAGTTCAACATCGGCAGCGCGCTCGGCGGCCTGGATATGGTCGGCCCGCTGCCGAAGGCCTACCTGCGCATCCCGGCGGTCGCCGAGTTCGCAGCCGAGCACGGCCTCGGCTACCTGGACATGAGCGGGGACCTGGCCGCGGCGCTGCGCAATGCGGGCAAGGCCATCGGTGCCGGCGAGCCGGTGGTCGCGGTGCTCGAAGGCCCCGGCGGGATGGGTTCCTACGGCCACCAGCGGAGGGCGATCGGGGAGCTGCTGGCCGAGCAGGGCATCGACTGCCGGGTCGGCGAGATCAGTGACCTGACCTTCCGCGCCGGCAAGCCGTACCTTCACGGCACCGGGATCGATGTGATCCTGCGCTACTACGGGCTCGAGGAGATGCTGGCCCATCCCGACGGCGACGCGTTCATGGAACCGGTCTTCCGCGCCCATGAGAACGGCACCGTGGTGGTGTGGACGCCGACCAACGTGTTCGGGAACAAGGGCACGCTCGCGATACTGTCCGAGTTCGCCGAGGACGCCTCGGTGTTCTCGGCGCAGGAGCGGGCAGTGATCGAGCGGGTGCTGCCGTGGAGCCGCATGCTCGGCCGGCGCGGCGCCGAAACGGATAGCCGGTTCATCTCCGAGTGCATGAAGCGCCGGGAGCAGTTGGTGTTCAAGCCGACCGGGCTGTTCGGCGGCGAGGGTGTCCTCATCGGACGGGAGGTGGACGCCCGTACCTGGCAGGAGGCGCTTGCGGAGAGCACGCAGACCGGCTGCCTCGTGCAGGAGATCGTGCAGCCCAACGTGGAGCCGGTGATCGAACCGCATAGCGGTGCCCGCTCCGAGTGGTATGCGCTTTGGGCCGCCTTCATGACCCCGACCGGGCTCTGCGGCGGCGGCGTGCGGGCTGTACCGCCCGGCGGCAGCACCGTCATCACGATGATCAACAACACCCAGGTTCGCAACACCTGCCTCTTCACCTGCTGAGCAAGGAGTCGTTCAATGACCCGGTTCGTCGACCTGACCCACGGCTTCTACGACGGAATGCCGTCCTACCCCGCCGACTGGTTTCCGAAGTTCGTCAGCGAGCGAACGATGACCCCGGAGACCGACCCTTACGGCACCAAGCGCACGTTCTCCTACCTGCACGTGTTTCCGCACAACGGGACGCACATGGAGTACCGGCTGCATTTCTTCCCCGGCGCCGAGGGGATCGATGAGGTTCCGCTGCACACCCTGATCGGCCGCGCATGCGTCGCCGACCTGTCCGACAAGGGCGAGCTGGAGCCGGTCACCGGCGAGGACCTGGAGCGGGTCTTGCGTCCCGTGTGGCGGGAGGGCGACCGGCTGCTGGTCCGCACCGACTACCTGCGGAACAACTGGGGCCGGCCCGATTACTGGGACCGCCCGCCGTACCTGACCCCGTCGGCCGCGGATTGGGCCATCGAGAACGGTGCCAGCCTGTTCGGGCTGGACTGCCTCACCGAACGGCCCGGCGACGCCGAGTCCCCCGTGCACCACGCGTTGCTCGCGGCGGGCATCCCGCTGCTGGAGTACGTCACCAACATGCACGAGCTCACCAGGCCGGTCGTGCAGCTGTTCGCGCTGCCCATGAAGGCGGCCGGCGCCGAGGCGGCTCCCACGAGGGTCATCGCCATGGAGGACACCGATGGCTGAGCTCGCCCGGCCCTCCGTTGCACTGGCGCCCGTGGCCGACGATGCCGCGGTGCCCGGTGTGTTGCAAAGGCTCCTCGAGCTGATCGACGAGCCACTGGCCGGCCTGCGGCCCGGCGCCGAGGTGTTGATCAAGCCGAACCTGTTCCAGACCGACCCCGGATTCCACGTGAGCCCGGCGCTGCTGGCCGCCATCGCCCGTGCGGTCGCCGAGCACGGGGCCCGGCCGGTGATCGCCGAGCGTACCCACGCCATCTACGAGATCCTGAACGACCACGAGGCCGCCCGGTACGCCCGGGTGGTCAGCCTCGACGACTTGCCGTTGCGCATCACCAACATTCCGGGTGCGACGTCGCTGCGGGTGCCGATCGCGGTGCCCGAGCTGATCGGGGACTGCGACTACTTCATCGGGGTGCCGCAGCTGCGCACGCATGCCAGCGTCGTCTACTCCAACGCGATGAAGAACCTGGTCGGGCTGCTGCCCGGCTACACGACCCGAATTGTGCACATGGCCGGCGTCGACGAGTCCACCGTGGACCTCAACCTGATGCGCCCGCAGGATCTGGTCATCTGCGACGGAACTACGGTGATCGAGGGCAACTACCCGATGGACGGGCGCGCGCGATCGGTGGGCTTCCTGGCCGCCAGCCGAAACGCGGTCGCCCTCGACGTCGCGGTCGGCGTGCTGGCCGGCTTCGATCCGAACAGCGTCGCCTATCTGCGCGACGCACACCAGCGCGGTATGGGCCCCCTCGCGCTCGAGGACATCGACCTGCGCGGCACGCCGCTGGCGGAGCTGGCCTTCGACATGGTCAAGGCGCCGGTCGAGATCGTTCCGCCCCGCGCGGGTATCCACGTTCACGCCGAGCACGCCTGCCCGGCGTGCAGCCGGTTCGTGGCCGGGGCCATGCGCGCGCTCGCCGAGGAGCTGTGCGCCTGGGACGGTGAGATGACGATCATCTCCGGTCCGCAGGTGCAGATGCCGCCGCTGCGGGGTGTGGTGATCCTGGTCGGCAACTGCCTGTACGAGAGCCGCGATCTCGGCATCTTCATCGAGGGTTGCCCGCCGCGCGCCATCCAGCTCGCCGCGTTCCGGTACGCGATGGGCAAACCGGTCGGCGACCACGAGCGGACCCAGTTCCGGGTGCCGCCACGGCTTGAGGGCGTGCCGGGATGACGATCATGGCGATCAGCACGGT
>Ga0207665_10003311_pt1 | contig 10794 bp, 6 predicted proteins | sample LARL112metaG_FD_184351 | JGI IMG/M metagenome (GOLD analysis project Ga0207665, IMG submission 184351) | Corn, switchgrass and miscanthus rhizosphere microbial communities from Kellogg Biological Station, Michigan, USA - LAR L11-2 metaG... | ecosystem: Host-associated > Plants > Roots >...
CGGAGCGCTGATCGTGAAACAATTTCCCAGCGGCCATTCCAACCTGACTTACTCCGTCTCACTGGGTGAAAAAGAAATGGTGTTGCGGCGTCCACCCTTCGGCAGCAAGGTGAAATCGGCGCATGATATGGGGCGCGAATACAACGTCCTGGCAAAACTGCACATGGCATATCCCACGCCAAAGCCGCTGCTCTACTGCACGGACGACTCCGTGCTGGGCGCGCCGTTTTACGTGATGGAGCGCGTGCGAGGAGTAATCCTGCGCCGTAATCTGCCCACGGGCCTGGCGCTGCCGCCGGAAACAGCCTGCAAACTCAGCGAATCGTTCATCGACAACCTGGCGGCGTTGCATGGACTTGACTACGTTGCCCTTGGACTGGGCGAACTCGGCAAGCCGCAGGGCTATCTGGAAAGGCAGGTGCGCGGCTGGACGGAACGCTATCAGGGATCAAAGACGCACGACTTGCCTGAAGTGGAACCGCTTTCAGCATGGCTGCGTGAACACATGCCGGCGCGCAGCGGCGCTACACTCGTCCATAACGACTACAAGTACGACAATATGGTGCTTGATCCGCTGGACATCACGCGAATCAAAGCCGTGCTCGATTGGGAGATGTGCACGCTGGGAGATCCGCTTACAGACCTGGGTACCGCGCTCGCCTATTGGATTGACCCGGATGATCCTCCGGAGATGCAGATGGTGCGCTGGGGACCGACGATCATCCCCGGCATGCTACGCCGCGCAGAGATGGCGCAACGCTATGCCGAGAAAACGGGACGCGATCTTTCCGACATTGTTTTCTATTACGTGTTCGCCATGTTCAAGGTGGCGGTAATTATCCAACAGATCTATTACCGCTATTTTCACGGCCTGACGAAAGACGAACGCTTCGCGTCTCTGGGCGAAGTTGCACGGACGCTGATGAGGGTGGGGTTGAATGCTAGCGAGAGAACAGGCCTGTAGGTCTTGCCCTGAGCGGAGCGAAGGGACCCTATCGCTGACTGATCGATTGCTTTTCAGATTCCGCATCCCACATCGTTCATCGAAGTTTTGTAGCGATCCCTCGCTCTGCTCGGGATTTCAAAAGATCACCGGTAATACCGCGCCACCCACTCCGCTATGCAACAAGGCTTTTCGCTGCCCTCGACTTCCACAGTGGCGTTGAAGACCACTTCAACCCCGTTCGGCGGGACTTCCTTCTGCGACTGCAAAGTGATGCGGGCACGAATGTTGGCTCCCGCGCGCACCGGTGAAACAAAGCGCACGCGGTTCAGCCCATAATTCACGCCAAGACGAACGCCCTGCTTGATTTGAAGCGCTTCATGCATGAAGTGCGGCAGCAGAGACAGAGTAAGAAAACCGTGCGCGATGGGAGCTTTGAAGGGTGATTCGCGGCGGGCGCGCTCCACGTCAACGTGGATCCACTGGTGGTCGAGCGTGGCATCAGCAAATTGCTGAATGCGCTCCTGGGTCACGTTGAACCAGCCGGTGACGGCGATTTCCTGGCCTATGAGGTCTTTGAGAGAGTCGGGGGAATCGAGAATTCGTTTGGGCATAAGATTCAGAATCTACCACGGAGGCACGGAGACACGGAGAACTGCCATGAATGCCAAAATTGCCAAAGATCGCCGAAATTGAACCAACCTACCGCGGATTCGCGCGGATGATCGCGGATCAGGAACACCAAAACCTTAAACCTGCAAAAGTCGACCGCCTGATCTTAATCCGCGTGAATCAGCGTTGATCCGCGGTAAGACTCCCTGGTTTTTCTCCGTGCCTCCGTGTTTCCGTGGTGAAGATTATTTTTTTGTTGCGAGTTCCGGACGAATGCTCTCCGTGCCCGACCAGTATTTTTTGCGCAGCTCCTTCTTGAGTACCTTGCCGGTCCCGGTACGGGGCAGGGTCTCAAGAAATTCCACGGAGCGCGGGCATTTGTAATGCGTCAAGCGGCCGCGGCAGAACTCAAGCACTTCATTCTCAGTCGCGGTGACGCCGGGCTTCATCACCACCAGGGCTTTCGGCACCTCGCCCCAGCGATCGTCAGGCACCGGGATCACGGCAACTTCATAAATGCCGGGATGGGCCAGCAGCGCCTTTTCCACTTCCAGCGAAGAAATATTTTCTCCGCCGCTCACGATGATGTCTTTCTTGCGGTCCACGATCAGCGCGTAGCCGTTCTCATCCATGGTGGCCATGTCACCGGTATGGAACCAACCGCCGCGCATCACTTCCGCTGTCGCTTCGGGCTGCTTCCAGTAGCCGGCCATCACACCGTCACTGCGGGCAACAATTTCGCCAATGCTCTTGCCGTCGCGGGGAACGTCGTTGCCCTCGGGATCCACCACTCGTATCTCGACGCCGGGGACAGCGTGTCCGGTGCTTGCCTGCTTCTCATAGCGCGTCTGTCCCGGCCAATCCATACCGGCCTTCATGCGGGCCGTGGTCAATACGGGGGCCGTTTCCGTAAGGCCGTAGCCGGAGTAGCACGCGCAACCAAGTTTTTCTTCTACTTCACGCACCAGCGTGGGCGAGGAGGCGGCGCCTCCGATACTCATCCGCTGCAAGCTCTTCAGATTGAAGTTTGGCCGCTCAGGGCAGTTGACCAGGGCCGTGGCCATGGCCGGCACCACGCTCAAAGACTGCGCGCCTTCACGCTCGATCAGGCGAAAGACTTCAGTGGTTTCAAATTTGCGGATCATCACGTGCTTGCCGCCAACGTAGGTAAGCGAATGAGCAACGCCCCAGCCATTGGCGTGAAACAAGGGGATGGTGTGCAGTTCCACCGATTCACTGTTGCCGCCAAATGCGATGGCGACGTTCAGCGCATGCAGATATATGTTGCGATGCGTGAGCATCACCCCTTTGGGGTTCGCGCTGGTGCCGCTGGTATAGAAGAGCTCGGCCAGGGAGTTTTCATCCACCTGCATCACGTCGGCACGATAAGGCGCGGCCGCAGCCAGCATCTCTTCGTAATTCTTCTCGGTCATCCACGGCTGGTTCGATTTGAAATCCAGCGGAACGAAACTTTTTACCGAATGAAGTTCCTTGCGGAAGGACTCGACCAAAGGAATGAACTGTTCTTCAAAGAGCAGTACCGTGGCTTCAGAATCATTGAGAATGTACGCCAGTTCCTGCGAGGCCAGACGGATATTCAGCGGAAGAAGAACGCCGCCCGCTTCCAGCACTCCGTAATAGCCTTCAAGAAGACGATGACAGTTGGCTCCAAGAAACGCCACGCGCTCGCCGGAATGCACGCCCAGAGATCGCAGAGCGCCCGCCTGCCGGCCGGTGCGGTCAGAGAATTGCGCATAAGTAAAGCGCTGATCGCCGCAGACCACGGCGGTGCGACCGGGAAATTGCTGGCTGGAATAGCGCAAAAAGCGAAGAGGAGTAAGAGGAATGATCATGATGACCTCAAGGCGATCAGGCGGACTGGCCTCCATCCACCACCAGCACGTGGCCGCTAACGTAAGAGGAAGCGTCCGAAGCCAGGAAAACCGCGGCGCCTTTCAAATCGTAATCGGAACCAAAGCGGCGCGCCGGAATATGGCCCAGCAGATAGTCTCGTTTATATTCGATCACTTTGTCCGACATGTGGGTGGGAAACCATCCCGGGGCGATCGCGTTCACCTGGATATTATGCCGCGCCCACTTCACCGCCAGATCGTGGGTAAAAGAAATCACGCCGCCTTTGCTGGCATGGTATGCGATGGCCTGCACGGTCTCCGGCGGAGCGCCCCGGATGCCGGCCACCGAAGCCATATTGATGATCTTGCCGCTTTCCTGCTTGAGCATGATTCTGCCCGCGGCCTGGGCGCAAAGAAAAGTGCCGGTCAGGTTGGTTTCGATCACCTTGTTCCATTCGGCCAATGTCATTTTTTCCGTGGGGACGCCCCAGGAGATGCCGGCATTGTTGATCAGGATGTCGATTTTTTTGAATTCAGCAACCGTGGCCGCAACCAATTGCTCCACGCTGGCCTGGTCTTTTACGTCACAGGCCATAGCCAGAGCGCGAACGCCGAGTTTCTCCAGATCGTGCGCGGCGTCTTCGCAGCGTTCTTTCTTTCGCGCGCACAAAACCAGGTTGGCGCCCATCTCCGCCAGGGCCTCCGCCATCTGGCGGCCCAGCCCAATCGATCCGCCGGTAATAATGGCCACGCGGCCGGTCAGATCGAAAAGCTGCTTTACACTTTTGGACGCGGGCTGAGCGGTCATAAACGAGAGTCTCCTTGGTGGAATCTTGCAATGCGCTACGAACTTTTCTGGGCGACGCCGGTTGGCCGCGGAATAGCGCCCACTTCCCAGGGCGCCTTGAGCACAGTCCGCCATTCCAGTAATGCGGGGCCAGGAGCGTTGAGCCAATCGGGTATGCGCTGCTGCAGGGCGGCCAGCGAGGTAATGCGCTCGGCGCGAATGCCATACGCTTCAGCTACACGGCAGAAGTCGGGGTTCTTGAGCGCAACCTCGTGCGTCTGGCCGAACATGGTGCGCTGGAGAAATCCTATGATCCCGTACGATTCGTCGTTGACCAGCAGGATTTTAACCGGCAGTTGATATTGCGCCAGCGTGGCCAGTTCATGCTGCGTGTATTGGAAGCCGCCATCGCCGGCAATACAGACGATCTTCCGGGCCTCACCAGATTGCTTGATCGCGCAGGCAACGCCGACGGCCGCGGGCAAGCTATAACCCAGCGTCCCTGATCCCGAAGGATAAAGGAACGTTCCCGGTTCCAGCACAGGGAAGAAAGCCGATGCCCAATAGTTGAGGATGGACTGGTCATTCACCACCACGTCCTTTCGATCCAGAGCCGCGCGCAGCAGCGCGAGAGCGGCATAGCCATCCTGTTGCAACGCTTCCAGCCGTTCTTTCTCTGTGGCCTTGACGCCCGCGATATCGCACCAGGGTGCGCGGACGGCGTTGCCCTCGACAAATGCCCTGGCAATCGCGGCCAGATCACCAACGACGCGCGTGGACGGAAGACGGTCTCCCGCGTAGCGCTCGTCTTCCACTATCTGAATGTGCTGTGGAGGAAGCTGCAACCCGAAGCGGCCAGTATCGAACTCCGTGAGACGCGCGCCAAAAGAGATGAGCAAATCGCTTTGCAGCAACACATCCTGCACGGCGCCAAGACGTGAGATGCAGCCCAGGGAAAGCGGATGGTCGCCGGCAAACACGCCCTTCCCGGTTGTCGTGGTGAAGACGGGGCACTGGAGAAGCTCAGCAAATTGGCGGATGGCCTCGCGGCCACGCCCCGCGCCCGGTCCCAGAAGAATTGCCGGTCTCTGGCTCGCCGAAATTTGTTGCTGAGCATTTTCCATGGCTGCAGATGGAAAAGCGCAAGGCGGCTTTGCCTGGTCTGCAATCTCGGAAGAACTCGCGCTGACCGGGGCGAGAAAGAAATCGTGAGGGACCTCTATGAATGCCGGCCCCGGCAACGGACCGCGCAGGACGTTGACGGCTTCGGCAATGGTTGCGGAGAGTTCGTCCGGGCGGGCCACACGGCGGGCGAAGCGCGTGAGCGGCCGGATGATTTCCAGTTGCTCGGGAGTCTCATGCAGCGCTCCGCCGGTCCTGGCGAGAAGAGATGAGGCTATGTTGGTGCCGATGAGAAGCACAGGAATATTCGTTTGCAGGCTTTCCAGCAGTGGCACCAGCGTAAACAGATTGCCGGGACCGGTGGAGGCGAAGATTGCCGCGATTTGACCGCTGCGGCGATAAAAGCCGTCGGCGGCATAGCCCGCGGCCTGCTCATGGCGGACAATCCAATGGTGAAACTCAGGCGTCTGGCGCAACGCCTCATAGACGGCGATGTTGTGGATGCTGGGTATGCCGAAGCCCGCGGTGATCCCATGCCGCATTAAAGCAGCCACCACGGCTTGAGCGCCGGTCATCTGGCTGATCTGGGGCGTGGTATTTGGGGCAACGGACATGCTTGGCGCAAAGCCTGATAAGGGAAATTCCGCTCGTCGGCGGTATGTGCTTAAAGAGAAAACGACGGAGGCAGCTTCCCGCCTCCGTCGCCAAGGTTAAGAGCTAGAAGCCGATGCGAACACCAAACTGCAACTGGCGCATCGGGAAAGCCGAGGTAAAGGCCAGGGGCGTCGCCAATGAAGTGGTGGGGTCCACCTTGACGCCCTGAACATTGAAGGTACTGAATCCCCGCGTCAAATCAAACCTTGGACCGACAATGTTGTTTACGCTGGCATAGTTTGTGCGATTCAGCAGGTTGAAGCCTTCGGCCAGAAGCTGCAGGTCGGCGCGTTCGCCCAGCTTGATGCGGCGGGAGATCCGCATGTCGAAGGAGGTGAAGTCCGGGCCTTGGCCGGTGTTGCGGGCCGCGCCCACCGGACGGTCATTGGTGGAATGGCGATCGCCGTTCACGTCGGCTCCGGCGAGCAGGTTAAACGGATGGCCGCTGTTGTAACGGACGATGGGCGAGAACTGGAAGCCGGAAAGAACGCGACCGCCGAATTTGCCGGTATCGATCACCGACGCTACAACAACTTTGTGCCGCTGGTCAAAGTTGGAAAGAGCGCGTTCGGCAGAGAGGTTGGTATTGTCCTGGGGGCCGAAGTCGCTGTTGAAATCAGTGGTGGTATCGAACGCCTTGCTGAGCGTGTAGTTGGCCAGCAGGGAGAAGTGGTTGCTGAAGGCCTTCTTGACTTCCAGAATAGCGCCTTCATACAGGGCCGCTCCCTTGGACGAATACTGGTCGCTTTGAAGCAGCAGCGGCTGGCCGAAGCAGGTCACGATCGCCGCACCGCCACAAGGCGCAATACCAGGAGTCAGCGGGTTGACGGGGCTGGAGTTGAAGTTGTGCACTCTAACCGCCGCTCCGTTGGAGAGCGTTATGTTGGAGAACGGGGCCGAGGGAAGGGCATTGATATCAATCGCCACCGGCAGACCGATGGTGTGAACATAGATGCCGCTGAGAGACACCGCCCAGCCCTTGGCGATCTCGCGTTCAATACCAAATTCCGCCTGCTGTGAATAGGGGTTCTGATAGTTGGGCTGGCCGCTAAAGACCACGCTCAGAGGAGGAACCGGCCCGGTGTGTGTGACGTTGATACCGAACGGCGCCAGATCGGCAGGAGTGATGCACGCTGCATTGCCCGCAGCTGCTGTGGTGCACTGGATTTTGCCCGTGGCAAAAAATGTCTGGAACATGCACGCGGAATTGAGAACATTACCCGGGCAAACACCCGGCGGAGTCACTCCCGAAGGATTGATCGAGACAAACGTTTGCGCGATCTGGCGGTTGCCATTGACGACTCCCAGCGTCTGCACTACATCGGCAATCTGACCGTAGATTGGCGAGTAGAAGATGCCATAGCCCGCGCGGATGACCGTCTTATGATCCTTGAACGGGTCCCAGGCAAATGAGAGACGAGGAGCAAAATTGTTCTTATCCGTGGCCAATGCCCCGTATTGCGAATCCACCTCATAGCGCACGCCGACGTTCAAAGTAAAGTTCGAAGCCATGGACCATTGGTCCTGAATGAAGGCGGCGGTGAAGGGACGCGGGTAGTTGTAGATGGGATTGCCAAAGCCCTGCTGATAAAAGCTGGGCAGCCCGAAGGAAGCGGCCTGGAGAGTGGTCATGGTTTGCTGGGGGGCCAGCGTCAACAGGGGATCACCGGGACCAGCGGCGCAGGCGGCCGGGACCAGGAAGCAGGCAGGCTGGGAGGTGGTGGGAAACACGGTAAAGGGCAGGTTGCCAAAGACAAACCGTCCCGGGAAGAACGTGTGCGATTCCGAGTGGTTACCGCGATACAGCTCATAGCCGCCGAACTTGATGTTGTGCTTGCCGCGGATCAGGCTGACGTTGTCAGCAAATTCATAGCGCCGCATGATGGTGAAACTGGGCAGGAAGATCTGGTTTCCCAGATTGGCGAACCCAGGAATATCCAGGCCGACCTGGCCATTCGAGTTGGGGATTACGTCAAAATTGGAATAGTTCCATTGCACGTGCGCTTCATTGAGCGTCTTTCCGCTGAACTGGTGGAACCATGACCCCAGAAGGGTGTGGTCAAAGGCCTTGATGGAGCTGCCGCGCGAGAAACCGGTAAGCGATGTCACATCAGGATTTTCTTCACGATCGTGGCCGAAGCTGTAGCGCAACGCAATCTGGTTACGATCGCTGAACTGATGATCGAAACGAGTGGAGGCGAGGTACAGGCGAGTGGTGTAGGGGAACAAACCGCCGTTACCTTCGAACTGGTTCACGAGGAAGGAATTTCTGGCTGTCTGAGCCGGACTCGAGCCAGTCAACTGGCTGACGGTGAAAATATTCTGGTAAATTCCCGCGCAAATGGGTCCAGGAATTGCCGGTGAGCTTGGGAAACAGGGAACATTCCCTGGATGGGCAGCGAGCGCATTGATGATGGCGAGCTGGCCGGTGCTGGGCCGCAGGGTGGCTGTATTGCTGAGAAGGGGCACGGCATTCTGCGCGTCTGACAGCAGACCTTCAAAGGAGTTGTACAGGAAGGTCTTCCCTTTCGTGATGGGAAAACCAATGGAGCCGCCGAACTGTTGCCGGGTAAGATCGTCTTTAATATGTTTGCCTGCTGAATCGGGCACCGCAGGATTGAAGGTCTGTGCCGGCGCAAGCGCCTGGCTTACGGAGAACGGGTTGGCGGCATCGAGTGCGTCGTTGCGGAAATAGCCGAAAAGCGTGCCGTGGACATCGTTCGTGCCGGATTTGGTGACGATGTTAATGGTGGCGCCGCTGGCGCCGCCGAGGTCCGCTCCATAGTTGCTGCGGTTAATCTGAAATTCCTGCACGGCATCCTGGCTCATGTTCAGGCGGACGCCGCCGGCATCATCATTTATCTCGCCGCCGTCCACGGTCACGCTGTTGCCGCGGCCATTGCTTCCGTAGAAGGAGAGACCGCTCTGCGGCGTCTGCTTCACGCGATAATCCTGGTCAGAGGAGAGGCGGGTCGAATCCGAGACAGCCGGCGCCAAAAGCGTAAAGGTCAGATAGTCGCGGCGATTGATAGGCAGATCGCGAATGGTCTGCTCGGTGACCACATTGGCTTGCGCGCCCCTCTCGGTTTCGACGACCGGCGGCTCAGCCGTGACTTCCACCTGCTCAGAAACCTGCGAAACCTTCATGGGGAAATCGACGGTCGAGGTCTGGCCGACGTTTACCACCACATTCTTTGCCAGTTCCGTCTGAAAACCCGATTTGGACACGCTGAGGCTGTAGGCTGCCGGTTGCAGCCCGGTCAACCGATATTGACCATTATTGTCAGTGGCCACGGTATGCTTGATGCCCTTGGCAACGTCGGTGGCCGTTACAGTGGCATTGGTTACAACGGCGCCGGACGGATCGGTCACCGTTCCCCTGATGTCGCCTGAGGCGCCGACACCCTGCGCATAGACCATGCCGCTAAGCAGCAGGCCCGCAAGAAAAACTCTCAACAGATGGATTAGCCGCATAAACCCTCCAAGGTAGCAGTGGCGAAGCGTGTGGAGATGGTCCGGCACTTCCGTTCGACGCATGCGAGCGGAAACGCCAGCAAAAACGTGAATGAGTGCTCATTCATGGAACGAATAGTTCTTCTATCCCTTAATGGCCCAGTATTATGCCACAGGATTGCGCCAAACGCCGCATCCAAGCTGAATCTTCTAATCGCGGACCGCGCCCATGAACGTAAACCTTAATTCGTTCAGGCCAAGAGGCCAAAAATTGAGGGCTGAAATTGATCAGGACAACTCTATGGCAAAATCGCCGCCCCGCACCAGATTTTTGCTCATCAGAACCAGCAAACACACTGGTATTTTTTTCATGCGGAAAAAAGGCGAGGAATTATGTCTCGGCGGGACGGAATTGTCAAAAAAGGTCGGACGGCGCGTCTCTCTGGGCAGAATGTTTTCCGCCATAGGATAAAAAATCAGGGGACCCATCCATGGGCCCCCCGATGAAAAAATTGCATGAGACTACAGCCGAAATTTGGTTAGTGAGTAACCTCAATCCAGGAATCGAACACCTGATGACTGGATGCTCCGGTGCTTGAAAAGAGAGCCAACACCTGAACCTTCGTGAGGTCCTGCGTCAGCGGCAGAGAGATTACATCAGTTTGTTGAGGACGGTTAATGCAAGACCCGCCAAACAATCCCATGATGTAAACCAGGTTCCAGGTGCTCCCACCATCAACCGAATAATTTAGTTCCAGACCATCGTTAGCATTTGCGCAGTTCGCCGCCGAAGAAATCTTCAAATTGATTTGCGTTGGCGTTCCCGTAACGCTGCCAAAGCCGCTCCAAATTTCTCCGCTCAATTGCTGGTTCGGAGCCGAAACTCCAGCAGAGAAAGTCCCGAGATTGCCGTCTTCAGCATTCGTCGGATTGGTGTATGCGACCCCGTTGGGGGTTGCCACGGTCGGCCGAACGGTCGTAACAGTTGTTCCTCCAGCACAGCCGGAGCACAGCACGCCCGTAGTCAGCCGGTTTTGAAGCATTGGTTTGGCCACCGCCTTCACGTAAAGGATGGTGGGGTTGGGCAGCGTATTGGGCAACGTGGAGGTGTAGCTGCCTGTATTGTTGACCGCCACATTTGCCAGAAGAGTAAGCGGATGGTCGATAGTCGTGTTCGTCGAGCCATCGGTCGTATAGTAAATTGCGTAATGATCGATCTTTGTTTCACTGCCGTATTGCGCATTGTTGAAATTGATCGACCAGTTGAGAGCACTTCCGTTCAAGCTGGCTGAAAAGGTATTGACGCAGATATCAATGCCCGTTTCCATTTCAGAGCCTTCGTCATAATCGTCCCATGTGGCTATTTCAAG